>TARA_R110001592_G_scaffold363248_6_pt1 | contig 161002 bp, 147 predicted proteins | sample TARA_R110001592 | Tara Oceans TARA_R110001592 (sample SAMEA4398387) | marine metagenome | biome: Polar Biome; feature: [SRF] surface water layer (ENVO:00010504); material: water (ENVO:00002006), including particulate matter (ENVO:01000060) such as... | depth 5 m
ATAGCGGCCTGTGACTGAAAATTTCGCAGACTGGGGAGGTCCAGCCGACTGGACGTGAAATCGGCTTCCAGCCAGGGCTTGCGCCCTTCGACCATTGACAGACTGCCGGTCAGGTTTTGCACAACATTATCCATGACCAGACCGGTGATCTGCAGGCCGGTAATTCTTGTCCCGGTTATCACCAGTGAGGCATCACCGGAAAGGTGCACCAGCTCCTGCGGATTTGCTGCTCGCTGCCAGTCGTGGTCCTGTCGCATTTCAAGTTCGAGGTCGGCTGTGCCCCGCATGGCCTTGAAAATCTGGTTCAAGCCCTTACCCTGGCTACTGAATTTCATGGTCCCGGATGTGCGCGAGTCTACTAAACCCGCCGATTCTTCAAAAAGTCTCGCGAAGTTGACGCCAGTAAGCGTGGCATCCATGGTCACTTGTGAGGGTTTGTCGGGAAACATGGCGGCGGTGAGGTCCAGATCAATTGTGCCTCTGCCGACATGCTCTGCGTGAACCTTGGCACTGCCATTGTCTGGACTGCGCAGTATGGCGAAAGTCGCGCTGGAGAGAATCATGTCGCCCGCGGAGAGTTCGTTGATATCCAGCTGCAAATCCAGGTCGATCTGCGGCACTAGCTCGAGAAACTCCGGTACCGGCAGGCCTGGCGGTGCGTTGGGGTTGGAGTCCGGAATCAGAAAGTCGGCTTTTACCTGGGTGGCCTTGATATCAGCGCTGAGGCGTTTGCGGCCGTCGCCGGCCAGTTTTAACCAGCCGGAGATACGGCCATCGGCGAGTTTGATTTCCAGGTTTTCAAGGGCCAGTTCCCCAGGGTGGTTATCCAGCTTGGCGGTGATACTGACCGGGGTGTTCGCCGCGCCTCTATGCTCTAACTTGAGCGCGACATCGCCTGTTAGCGAGTTCAGCAGTGCGTCCCAGGTTTCGCCTTGTCCCCGGATGGTGGAGTTGCCCTCGCGCCACAGCCAGTCGGATTCCAGGTAGGCCGCTGCCAGGCCTTGCCCGCTGGGCTTGGCAGTCATGTTTGCATTGGCTTCTACCTTCCAGCCTTTGCTTGAACTGGCGATATTGGCAGTGGCTTTGAGCACACCACCGGGGCCGCTGCTGGCGATGGACGGAATGTCGATGCCGCCAGGGCCGGTGTTGAAGTCGATGCTGTTGTGCAGAGCGACCTCGTGCTCCCAGCGAATTTCAGCAATAGCAACCTGCCCCTTGTGCTCCGGCCAGTCGAGTTTGGGTACAGGCGTTTTCAGCCAGGCATCTGTTGCTTTGTCAGTATCATGACCGCGGAAATTACCAAGCAGTGTGATAAGTTTTTTGAGGTCCAGGGCATTGATGCTGGTACTGGACTGGGTGGGTAGAGCCCAGGCCGAATCACTGCCAGTAGTGAGCTGCGCCTTCATGCCTGCTGCTGTGACAGTTGTATTGACTTTATACCCCGCGCTGCTGTCCGGCTGCAGATCCAGTTCCGCAGTGATTTCGTCACTGTCCTTACCGGTGGCAGTGGCGCTGACTTCAACTTGCAGGCGACTCAGTTGCAGTAGATCCGGCAGCGAGTGCAATACCCCAGTTAAACTAACACCCTGTTCATTCCAGCTGTCCTGCCATTGCAGTTTGACCGCAGGAGTTTGGCGTTGCCACTGCGGTTTAATAAATGTGTGGCTGCTACCATCGGCGGTCACGTAACGTACGCTGTCCAGGGCCAGGTAGTTTGGGAGGTAGGGTTCAACAAAACTGTAGTCGGTGGGCCAGGGGTCGTCGTTGCCTGGCCATAACGAGGGGTTTACCATCAGCGTTGAGCCGACACCCCGGTGCAGACGGATCTCGCCGCGCAGCAGATCGGACCAGTCGAGAGAAATGTCGACTGCAGTGGCCACCAATGCCGGGTTCGCAGGGTCCCCCATGACCAGCCTGGGTGTCTGCACCGTGAGTTTCGGAATCCAGGTTTTCACCGGTTCGATCGTGACCTGTATGCCCAGTTCCCGGCTAAGCAGTCCGGGTAGCTTTGCATCCAGCGTGCTTTCAAGAATACGGTTACCCCATTGGAACAGGGCGAGCACTGTAGCGAGGAGGATGCCGGGGATGATCAGTCGTTTCAAGAGGGGGGGTCTTCGCGCTTGTAAGAGTCCTATGGTATCAGTGCCGGTTTCCCCACGCCATGGGTGCTTGCTCTAGTGCTCAACACCGAAATGCTGTCTCGCGAGCGCTATTTTTTCCTCGTGGCTGTCGGTTTGCGCAGCGATTGTTTCAGCCACCGCCAGCCGGTGACGCAGCCCCGCCATATTGGCGACCTGAATGGCCAGGCCCGGGCGGGCATTGAGCTCAAGTAACATGGGCCCGCGCACTTTATCGAGCACAATATCCACTCCCAGGTAACCGAGCCCGGTCATGGCTACACAGCGCGACGCAAGATCCAGGATCTGGCTCCAGTGGGGAATTTGCAACTCTGCAAAGCAGGCACCGGTATCAGGGTGATTGGTGACCAGGTGCCCGTGCTGCACGGCGCGTACTGCTTTGCCCGATGCGATGTCTATACCGACGCCCACAGCGCCCTGGTGCAGGTTCGCCTTGCCATCGGACTCATGAGTCGCGCAGCGTACCATGGCCATCACCGGGACACCTTTGAAAGCGATAACCCGCACATCGGGTACCCCTTCGAAACTGTATTTTTCCAGGTAGGGATCGAAGCGGATCAGGGCCTCGACCATTGCCTTGTCGTTTCTGCCACCCAGGCTGTAGAGGCCGGCGAGAATGTTGGACAGGTGGCGACGCACTTCGGCGGCATCTATAAGCGTGCCGCTGGATTTCCGGAAGAACTCGCCATCGCGCCCGATGATAACCAGGATGCCCTTGCCGCCGCTGCCTTGAACAGGCTTGATCACGAAGCCCTCGTGTTTGTCCAGCTTGCGGGTTGCTGCGGCGATCTCATGCTGGTACTCGATGACAGCGTACAGCTCTGGCACCCGGATGTTGTGGCGCAGCGCAGTTTCCTTCGTCTGCAACTTGTCGTCGACAAGGCGGTAGTTCTTGCGCGGATTATACTTGCCAATAAAGCCGACATTGCGGCGATTCATGCCCAGTATCCCAAGCTCCCGCAACCTGCGCGGAGAAATCAGCTTGATCATGTGGGCTTATCCAGATCGCTAAAGCGGTAAAGCTCGGAGAGGCGGTATCCCGTGTATTTCCCCAACAGCAGAATCACCGCCAGCAGGCTGAGCGTCAATTCGGGGAAATTGAAAGTCAGATGTTCCACCAGGCTGTTGGTCATTACCATGTAGGCGAGAATCGCCACCAGCAAACTGCCGCCGCCCTGTTTGAGTACTTCCTTCCAGCCGTCTTCTTCCCACAGGATGGACATCCGCTCAATGGTCCAGGCAAGAATAATAGTGGGGAAGAATGTCACCGTCAGTGCCCGGTCCAGCCCGAATTTGTAGCTGATAATAGCCGTGGTTGCCATCATGAAGATCACTACAATGATGACCGCTGAGATTCGCGAGACCAGCAACAGGTTCATATGGCTTAGCCAGGAGCGAATCCACAGGCCCGCTCCCACCAGAATAATGAATAGGGACAGTCCTGTGAGGAGCGTGGTTTGCAGGAAGGCCAGTGCAATCAGGATTGGCATAAAGGTGCCGGAGGTTTTAAGGCCGACCAGAAGCCGCATAATGACGACCACCAGTGCCGCGACAGGAATAAGCATCAGGCCTTTGAAGGCACCTTGCTGTTCAACGGGTAGTGCATAAATAGAGAAATCCAGCAGGGCATAGGCGTGGGCCATTTGTTCCATGCTGGTCACGGTCTTGGCGGGCAGCCGGTTGCTGACCAGAGCGAATTCAAGGCTGGAGTCGCTGCCACCGATTACCCCCAGCAGGGCGCCGTTTCCGCGCTGCCAGACAAAAAAATTGTCCGGCATGCCCATGCTGGCTCTTGCGGGGTCGATAATCAGCCAGCGGTCGCCGTCGTGAAATTCTATCAATGAACTGAGGGTCTGGCGTCGCCGTCCGTCCTCCAGTCTTATGCCCCGTATTTCCTGGGCGGGTATGTCTGCGTGGGCCAGAACGGCGAGCAGTACGACTTTTTCCGGCTCATCGAAAGTGCCCAGTAGAAATTGTGCGTCACGGTCCTGGGCATCGCTGTCCTTATTAAATTCCGTCGCCAGTAAACTGACAAAGCTGGCGGTATCCGAAGACTGCTCGCGCAGCACACCGATCAGGCGTTCCATCGCTGCGGACTGGTCTTTTTCCAACCTGGGTTTCTCTATGGTTGGTGGGGCCATGTCATCCAGTTCACTATCGGTTGGGCGGTAGGCCTGCAATTTGTAGTAGAGCGTTGTCGAGTCGACTAGCTGCTGCCGGGTCCAGCGTGCCTCTCGCGTACCAGAATTTTCCACCACGGTGAAGCCGAAGCCCGACGAGGCGAAATGTTCCTCCAGGATTACCCACCCGGCCAGGCTGCCCGGTAGCTTAAGGTCTACCTGCACCGGACCCTTGGTGGGCTTGAAGTTGATTTTTGACTCGATGGTCCAGACCTCGCGGTATTCCCCCGGAAGCAATGGGAAACCCAGAACGAAAGCCTTGTACAGTGTCAGGCCGACACCGAGAAAAAAAAGGCCGCCCGCGATCAAGCCGATTCGTGTTCTGGAAGCCATCATAGCGGCGCATTACCTTTGCTCGGCGATTTCGCCCTGTGGCGGTCGCTGACATCTACAATCATGGTGTCAACGAGCATATTGCGCCCGATCAACAGCGGGTACTCCATGTGATCGCGGTCGGACAGTGTTACCTCAACCAGCGAACGTATTTTGCCAACTGTAATCCACATTTCCACCACGTAGCGGGTTTGTTTTTCGCTGTCGCTTTGTTTGATTCTTACTTTTTTGCGCAGGCGTCGCTCCACTGGCACTTTGGTGTTGGTGGCGGGGTTTAACAGCGAAAAATGCACCCACTTTTTGCCGTCCTTCTCTACTAACTGGATGTCCTCTGCGTGCACAGATGTGAATTCCGCGCCTGTATCCATGCGGGCTTCCATGCGCAAGTCGCCGGGTTCCACTGTTGCCCACTCTATAGCGCCCACAATTGGCAGGTTCATTTTTCCGGCAGTAGTGGCTTTGGGTGGGGGCGTGATTACCGGCGAAGGCGGGGTCACCGTGACAATTTTTTCCACTACTCGCGGCTCGGGACATTGCAGCGTTTCTACGCCAGGGCACACTGGGCAGCTTGCAGCTACGTCGACATTACACGCATTTGCGTCTGTCTTTGACTCAAAAACGCTACACCCCGCCAGTAGCGCGAAAGTGAGGGATACGGTGATTCTTTGGATCCAGTTCATTCGTGGCAATCTTATAATTGAGCGAGCCACGCAGCTTAGCTTAATAGCGATGGCGATCCAAATGCCTTTGCCGCGCAACACGGATAATGACGGGGCACGAGCATGGCAAAGTCCTGTCTATACTTGACTAATTTACTGCGGTATAAACTTGACTAAATTACTTGGTTATGACAAAATTTTGGTCTTGTAAAGGCGATGAAAACCAGTCGGAGAAAACTTTCATGCGATTGACTACAAAGGGCCGATACGCCGTGACTGCCATGCTGGATTTGGCGCTTCATCAGGAGCAGGCTCCGATACGACTGGCGGGTATTTCAGACAGGCAGGGTATATCCCTTTCCTACCTGGAGCAACTTTTTGCCCAGTTGCGTCGACAGGAACTGGTGAGAAGCGTTCGCGGCCCCGGCGGCGGTTATCACCTTGGCCGTCAGGCCAGTACGATAAGCGTGGCAGAAGTGATAGCCGCTGTTAATGAAGATACGGATACCACCCGCTGCGGTGGCGCCGGCGATTGTCAGGAGGGGGAGACCTGCCTGACCCACCACCTGTGGATGGATTTGTCTGACCAGGTCAGGGATTTCCTGCAGAGCATCTCCCTGGGGGACCTCGTAGAGCGGCAGGATATTCGCAGTGTCTCTCTGAGGCAGGAACTGCGCAACGTAGAGCCGGCGCGTAGCAACGGCCAGATACCCACAAGCAATTTGTAGTCAGTCCCGCCGCGACGGAGTCGCACCAGTGGGACGTCAGAGGTAATACAACATGTCACAGGAACACATCGACCAGGCCATACAGCGTGAATATGCTGCGGGGTTTGTTTCGGCTATTGAGTCGGACACACTGCCGCCCGGTCTGGACGAAGACGTCATCCGCTTTATTTCCGGGAACAAGAAGGAGCCGGAATGGCTGCTGGAGTGGCGCCTCGAAGCCTACAGGGGCTGGCAGAAAATGGTCGAGCCCACCTGGGCTCATGTGCACTATCCGAAGATTGATCTCGACGAGATTTCCTACTTTTCGTCACCCAAGAGTATGAAAGACGGGCCCAAGAGTCTGGATGAAGTCGATCCGGACTTGCTGGCAACCTATGAAAAACTTGGCATTCCGCTGCACGAGCAGGAAATGCTGGCCGGTGTAGCGGTAGACGCTGTTTTTGACTCTGTCTCTGTTGCGACCACATTCCGCGGCAAGCTCGCGGAAGCAGGCGTTATTTTTTGCCCCATTTCTGAAGCAGTACACTCGCACCCGGAACTGGTGCGCAAATACCTGGGCACTGTGGTGCCCCGGAAAGATAATTACTATGCAGCGCTCAACAGCGCGGTATTCAGCGACGGTTCTTTCGTTTACATCCCCAAGGGTGTGCGCTGCCCCATGGAGCTGTCCACCTATTTTCGTATTAACGAGGCCAAGACCGGCCAGTTTGAGCGCACCCTCATCATCGCCGACGAGGGTAGTCACGTGAGCTACCTCGAAGGGTGCACCGCCCCCATGCGCGACGAGAACCAACTCCACGCAGCGGTGGTGGAACTGGTAGCGCTGGACGGTGCACAGATCAAATATTCCACTGTGCAAAACTGGTATCCGGGAGATGCCGAAGGCCGTGGCGGCATATACAATTTTGTGACCAAGCGTGGTGTTGCTCATCGCGATGCGAAGATCTCCTGGACCCAGGTAGAGACCGGTTCAGCGGTCACCTGGAAGTACCCCAGTTGTATCTTGCGTGGTGATAACAGTGTCGGTGAGTTCTACTCAGTGGCGCTCACCAACAATTTTCAGCAGGCCGATACCGGTACCAAGATGATACATCTGGGCAAAAATACCCGTTCGACCATTATTTCCAAAGGTATTTCCGCGGGCCGCAGCTCCAACGCTTACCGGGGGCTGGTGCGAATGAGTCCGAAGGCCAACGGTGCCCGCAATTACACACAGTGCGACTCACTGTTGATTGGCGATCGCTGTGCAGCTCACACATTTCCCTATATAGAGAGCCGCAATCCGACAGCCGTTATTGAACATGAGGCGACTACATCAAAGGTTAGTGAAGATCAGCTGTACCTCTGCCAGCAGCGGGGCCTGGATGCCGAGAAAGCGGTGTCGATGATAGTGAACGGCTTTTGCAAGGAAGTATTCAAGGAACTTCCGATGGAGTTCGCGGTGGAGGCGGGCAAGCTGTTGGAAGTGAGCCTGGAAGGCTCTGTGGGTTAGCGCGCGCCACAAGCCTGTTGCAATATACATAAAGGAGAGACAGCTTAATGCTCAAGGTAGAAAATCTGCACGCCAGTGTCGATGGCACGGACATACTCAAGGGCTTGAACCTCACGGTTAACGCCGGCGAGGTACACGCGATCATGGGTCCCAACGGCTCCGGCAAGAGTACGCTTGGGCATGTATTGGCCGGTAGGCCGGGATATAACGTTACCGCGGGTACTGCCACTTTCCTGGGTCAGGACTTGTTTGCACTGGAGACTGAGGAGAGGGCGCGGCTGGGCCTTTTCCTGGCCTTTCAATACCCGGTGGAGATTCCCGGCGTGAGCAATATGGAGTTCCTCAAGGCGGCAGTGGATGCCCAGCGGGAGCAGCGCGGGGAAAAGCCTATCGATGCCGTAAGTTTCATGAAGACTGCGCGGGAAACGTGCAAGGTGGTCGATCTTGATCCGATGTTTCTCAAGCGCGGTGTGAACGAAGGTTTTTCGGGTGGCGAAAAGAAGCGCAATGAGTTGCTGCAGATGATGTTGCTGCAACCGACCCTGGGAATTCTCGACGAGACAGACAGCGGCCTGGATATTGATGCTCTGCAGGTGGTTGCCCGTGGAGTTAACTCCATGCGCAGCCCGGATCGGGCCTTTGTCATGGTAACGCATTACCAGCGTCTGCTTGATTTTATCGAGCCTGACTTCGTGCATGTTCTGGCTGGCGGACGCATTGTCCGTTCGGGCGACAAGGCACTCGCGCTCGAACTGGAAGCGCGTGGCTACGCGTGGCTGGAGGAAGAGGTCGCCTGATGCCGGACTTTATGGAACAGCCCCTGGAACGGGCCGCGGCTATCGCTCCGCCGTGGCTACAGGACTATATGCGGGCTGGCAGGGTGCGCTGGGAAGCTAGCTCCATGCCCACGCGCAAGACTGAACAGTGGCGGTATACCAGTCTCCAGTCACTGCAGTCCGCTTATGCCGCGGCCGGCGACGGCGCAGTGGTGCTGGCAGACGCGGGTATAGATTTGCCCCGCTTCGATGCCTACCGCATGGTGTTTATCAACGGCCATTTTTCCCCTGCGCATTCCGATTCCGATGTTCCCGCCGGTGTTTCGATTGTCCGCTTCGCCGACGCTGATGCCACTCAGGCAGAGCAGATTCGCCGTTATCTCGGTACCGCAGTGGGCAGCGATCAGCCGTTGTTTACGGCACTTAATGATGCCGCCATGGCGGAAGGTGTATTTCTCGACATTGAACCGCGCGCGCGTATAGAGCGGCCTTTGCATGTGGTCTGGGTCAGTGGCAACCAGAGTGAGGCCTTCAGTATCAACCAGCGCCTGCTGGTGCATTGCGGTGAGTCCAGTAGCGCCTCGGTGATTGAGCATTTCGCCGGTGCCAGAGGCGAGCAGCAGAGTTTTACCAACGGCGTGACAGAGTTATTACTGGAGACTGACGCCAGCCTCAACCACTATCGCCTGCACCTGGAAGAAGCTGATGCCTTGCACATTGGCAGGGTGCATGCGCGTCTGGATACCCGCGCCACCCTGAACACGTTCCACATGGCGCTGGGCAGTGTGCTCAAACGCATAGACCTGGTGGTAGATTTTATAGGCCAGGGCTCACATTGCGAGGCCAACGGCGTATACCTGCCCCGTGGCAACGAGCACGTCGACTACCACACCTGTATGGAACACCGGGCGCCCAGCTGTACCAGCAGTGAAACATTTCGCGGCATCGTCGGGGGTGAAGCCACCGCCGTTTTTAACGGCCGTATTCACATCCACCCCGATGCCCAGAAGACAAAGGCTGAACTCAGTAATCGGAATCTGCTCACCAGCAACAGGGCCGAGGTAAACACCAAGCCGGAGCTGGAGATTTATGCCGACGACGTCCAGTGTGCGCACGGTGCTACGGTTGCTCAGCTCGATGATATGAGCCTGCACTATCTGCGCAGCCGTGGTTTATCGCGCGCAGATGCGCAGATGATGCTCAGTACGGGCTTTATCAATGAGGTCATCGACAGTATCCAGTGCGAGGTATTGCGGGATTATCTGCAGGCACTGTTATCCCAACGCTTTGCCCAGGATCCGGCCATGCTGGGAAACGTCTCATGACCGCACGACCAGTCAGCATCGCACAGGGCTTTGACGCCAATCAGGTGCGTCGGGATTTTCCGATTCTTGAGCAGCAGATTAACGGCCATCCATTGGTCTATCTCGATAACGCCGCCACCACTCAGAAACCCGAATGTGTCATAGAGGCGATTAGTCATTTCTACCGGCATGACAATGCCAATGTGCACCGCGGTGTGCATACGCTCAGTGACCGGGCTACCCAGGCCTTTGAGCAGGCCAGGAAAACGGTGGCGACTTTTCTCGGTAGTCCGCGCTCGGAACAGGTCATCTGGACCAGCGGAACCACGGCGGGTATTAACCTGGTTGCCTACAGTTGGGGGCGAAGCAATTTGCAGCCGGGTGATCGCATTCTGGTTTCCTGGCTTGAGCATCACTCCAATATAGTGCCCTGGCAGCTTGTCGCGGCCGCCACAGGTGCTGAGGTCGTGCCAATTCCAGTGACAGACAACGGTGAAATTGATCTGGACGCGCTGGACTCACTGCTCGATTCACGGGTGAAGCTGGTTGCAGTTAACCATGTATCCAATGCGCTGGGCACGGTGAATCCTTTAACTGACATTATTTCCCGTGCGAAGGCCGTTGGCGCGCTGGTGCTGGTAGATGGTGCCCAGTCTGTCGCGCACTGGCCCGTGAATTTGTCTACCCTCGGCTGCGATTTTTACGTGATGTCCGGCCACAAGCTATTTGGCCCTACCGGTATAGGCGTGCTGTGGGGCAGGGAGTCGCTACTGGAGGCCATGCCGCCCTTCATGGCCGGGGGTGAAATGATAGAGCGGGTCAGTTTTCCCGAAACCACATTTAATCAGCTGCCCTTTAAATTTGAAGCGGGCACCCCAAATATGGCTGGTGCCATTGGTCTGGCGGCGGCTATTGATTATCTGGGCACTATTGATCGTGAGGCAGCGGCGGCGCACGAGGCTGCGTTACTGGATCGCTCAATAGAGCTGGCGGGTGAGGTAGAGGGCCTTAGGCGGATCGGTACCCCTGCCCATTCAGCGGGTATCTTCAGTTTTCTGCTTGAGGGTACCCATCCGTCGGATGTGGGCATGTTGCTGGATCAGCAGGGAATTGCTGTGCGCACCGGGCACCATTGTGCGCAACCACTGATGGAGCGATTGGGTATTCCGGGTACGGTGCGGGCATCCTATTCGATTTACAATACGCAGGACGATGTCACTCGTTTGTTCGAGGGCATTCACAAGGCAAAAAGCCTGTTTGCCTGAGGGAAGTGAAAAATGACTGTTGAAACATTTGATGTGAAAAGTGAATTGGTAACCGTGACCCCGGCTGCCGCCGAGCATTTTCGAGCCAGCCTGGAGAGTAAGGGGCTGGCCGGCGTGCGCATCAGTGTGCGCGAGAGTGGCTGCACCGGCTTCAAGTATGTGATGGATGAAGTTGAATCCGCCGTTGGCGAGGACGATGTTGCAGTCAATCTGGCAAACGGGATTACGCTATATCTGGAACCTGCAGCCCTGGCGTTTTTGCGCGGTACGGAAATTGATTATGCCCGGGAAGGTGTCAACCGCATGCTCAAGTTCAACAACCCGAATGTGACGGCGGAATGCGGTTGCGGCGAAAGTTTCAGCGTGGAGTAAGAACATGAGTGCCCAGGAACGAACCATACTGACCACCCGCCGCGACTGCCCCGGCAGACTGGTGCCGGTGGGCGACCCGGTGATGATACCGGCGAATACCTTTGTCACACTTACCCAGGCGCTGGGCGGAAATTACACGGTTGTTCACAATGGCAATATGGTACGGGTGGATGGAACCGATGCGGATGCCCTGGGTTTTGAGCCCACCCGTCTCGAATTTTCGGTGCCCGCAGACGGAAAGATAGACGAGGCCCAGGTGTGGGAAGCCCTGCACACCGTTTTCGATCCTGAAATTCCGGTCGATCTGGTAAACCTGGGGCTAGTCTACAGTGTCAAGGTCGATCAGTCGGCTGGCCAGGTTGATATAAGCATGACCCTGACTGCGCCAGGCTGTGGCATGGGTCCGGTGTTGGTGGGTGATGTTGAATACCGCGTCGCCCAGGTGCCGAATGTGCGTAAGGTGAACGTCGAACTGGTGTTCGATCCCCCGTGGCATCGGGAAATGATGTCGGAGGAAGCCCAGCTGGAAACTGGTATGTTTTACTGATGCCGGATACTGCAAGCATGGAGAACCCTTTCGGCAACAGCATTTCCACCGACGATATTCTGGACACTCTCGGCTTTTTCGATAGTTGGGAGGATCGCTACAAATATATCATCGACCTGGGCAAGGATTTGCCGCCCATGGCCGAATCTCTGCATACCGAGGAGCGCCTTGTAAGAGGGTGTCAGAGCCAGGTGTGGATAGATACCGCAATGCAGGACGGCAGGCTGCAACTCATTGTAGACAGCGATGCCTTCATCGTAAAAGGGCTGCTCGGTCTTGTACTGGCAGCCTATAATAACAAGACACCTGCCGAGATAGCAGAGTTCGATATCGATCACTATTTTGCGCAGCTCGACTTGTTGCAGCACCTCTCTTCGACCCGCGGTAACGGGCTGAAGGCCATGGTGCAGCGTATTCAGGATATTGCCAGCGAGGTTGGTTGATCGCTTCGCCACAGGAGCAAGCTAATGCAACATATTGATCGTCGCACCTTTGTACAACAACTGGGCACACTGTCGATACTAGCCTGTCTGCCGCCCGCCGTGCTGGCACAGATCATCAGTAAAACACCACCCATTAGCGCTTTCGATTCAAACTCTACTGCGGAGCAGGTTACCGAAGGGCTTGATCTGGCGGGAAAGACCTATGCGATTACGGGTGCCAACTCCGGGCTTGGCTACGAAACCATGCGGGTGCTCACCCTGCGCGGCGCCCATGTTATCGGTATTGCCCGATCCATGGAAAAGGCCGAGAAAGCCTGTTCCAGTGTGCAGGGGCATGCTACTCCGGCGTATCTGGATCTGGCTGATTTCGAGTCGGTAGTTAACTGCGCGAGTATGATTCGCGCGATGAATACGCCACTGGACGGTCTCGTCTGTAATGCCGGTATCATGGCGCTACCGGAGCGTGAACTTGTCTACGGCATGGAAAAGCAGTTTGTCGTCAATCACCTGGGTCACTTTATTCTCATCAACCAGCTAATGGAAAGTGTGATGGCGGCTCCGCAGGGGCGCTTTGTCATTCTCAGTAGCATGGCGCACAGGCGGGCGCCCGACAGCGGCATACAGTTCGATGACCTGGACTTCAGCGACAGCGGCTACGATGACTGGACCGCCTATGGTCATTCAAAGCTTGCCAATGCCCTGTGCTCATTGGAGTTAGCACAGCGTCTCTCGGGCACCAGCGCGACCTCTAACAGTGTGCATCCGGGTGTCATAAACACCAATCTGGGCAGGCACATGCCCTGGTATATGCGCTGGGGTGGCAAGCTGTTTGGCTGGACGTTTATGAAATCGGTTGAGGAGGGCGCTGCGACCCAGACCTATGTAGCCAGCAACCCGGCTCTGGCGGGGGTTAATGGTTATTACTTTGTCGATTGCAATCCCGACCCGGGCGATACAGTGCATATGCGCGATGAGCTGATGGCGGCTCGACTCTGGGAAATGTCGGAAGAGCTGACCCGGGATTATCTGCCAGCGCCGGCTGCTATTCCCGCATAACCCGGGCGAGCCGTTCCGGTTCACGCCAACGGCCCCCCAACAGCCGGATTATATAAGCCGCCGCGAGCAGGAGAATCATTGCCACAAATACCCACCACGACACCATGGGTGGCAGTTCGTAGACGACAATCACAAAGTACTGGGCCGCCAGCATAAGTGCGTGCAGCAATATGGATGTGGCCATTACCCACCGGGTGTCGCCGGCACCGCGCAAAGTACCGCCGGCAATCTGGATAGTGGCGTCTGCGAGCAAATAGGTGCATAAGCCGAACATCATGTTGCCAGCCAGGTCGCGAATATCGGCAAATTCCTCGCCCGGTGTGCGGAAAACATCGACCAGTTCCATCCGAAAGAGCATAAACAATACGACCAGCACACCGCTGTATCCCAGGGCCAGGATAAAGCCGGAGGAGATGACCTGGTTGGTGCGGTCCATATCGCGCATTCCCACGAATCGGCCAATGAGACTCATAACAGAGATGCTGAGCCCGATCATGGGTACAAAACTGAGCATGTCCCAGTTGAACACGATGGACATGGCGGCACCCTGTACCACGCCGTAGGACTGGAACAGCAGCAGGAACATATTGAAGGTTCCCATATTCAGAAAACTTTCCAGACCTGCGGGAAAGCCCAGGCGCAGGTAGCGCCGCATAATGCCTCTGTCCAGGCGGAAGGATTTTCCTACCTGGAACTGGCGCATATGGGCAGAAGAAAAATAAAACTTAAGATAGAGCATCAGGCCGAACAGGCTGGCAATAACGGTGCTCAACGCAGCGCCAGCAATACCCAATTGCGGCAGCCCGAATTTGCCGAAAATAAGCATCCATGACAGCGGTATATTCAGCAGAACAGAAAGCACATCCGCGACCATGATTACCCGCGTGCGGCCCAGTCCTGCGAAGTAGGAAGCGAAGCAGGCTTTTACCAGGCTGAAGAAACTGACTGTCATCAGTATCTGGAAGTATAGGCTCTCCAATGCCACCTGGGCGGGCTCGTGACCGAGTAAATGGAAGGCATCGTCACCGTAAAGGCCTATGAGCACCAGTGCCGGTGTACAAGCCGCTGCAATGATCAGGCCCTGGCTTACCACGCGGGGACATTTTTCCAACTCGCCGGCGCCATAATACTGGGCAACGATGGCGTTGGCGTAGGTGATGACCCCCATAAACAGCGATATGCAGAAGAATGAGGCGACACCACCGCCCATGGCGGCAGCCATATGGGTCGCGTCCAGGAAGGACAGAAACCAGCGATCACAGAACACCATGACTGCAAAGGCACCCTGGGATACCACCATGGGCGTGGCCAGGCGCATCAATTCTCGCAGCGTTGTCATCGACAGCGTTTTCATCTATCCCCTGGAGCCTGCTGGCGGCTCTTTCAGTCGTCTGTAACTATTCGGGGGGTGCGCGCCGGCATGCGGGTGGTGAGTTCGTAGCCGATGGTGCCCGCGCAGTGAGCAACCTCGCTAATCGGCAGCCCTTCACCCCACAGGGTGACCTCATCGCCAATGCTGACTGCGGGCAGGTCGGTAACATCTACAGTGATCATATCCATAGAAACCCGCCCCGCCAGCGGGGCGCGCTGACCATTGATCAACACCGGTGTGCCGGCGGCTGCGTGACGGGGATAACCATCACCATAGCCGATGGTAACCGTCGCAATACGTGTGGGCCGCTGGGCAATCCAGCTTGCACCGTAGCCCACTGTTTCCCCGGGGGCCAGTTGGCGCAGGGCAGTGACCGAAGAGACAAGCGTCATGACCGGCTGCAGCCCCTGCGCATTGGGGTGTTCGCTTGCCATCGGTGAGTTGCCGTACAACATATAGCCCGGGCGGATCCAGTCACAATGTGATTCGGGCCAGGCCAGTATGCCGGCAGAATTGGCGGCGCTGCGTTCACCCGAAAGCCTCTCGCAGGCACGCCGGAACTGCGTCAGCTGCTGCCTGGTAAGGTCCGATTGCGCATCGTCTGCACAGGCAAAGTGGGTTGCCAGCACGATTTCCTCTCGCACTTGCTCACATGCCCGCAGGCGCTGGTAACTGGTCGCCGCGCGCTCCGGGGTAATGCCAAGGCGATGCATGCCTGTATCAATCTTCAACCAGCAGCCGATCGGCCGCTTGACTGAAGCTTCTTCCAGCCAGTGCAATTGCTGATCGGTATTTACCATTACCCAGAAATTGCAGTGCGCTGCCAGTTCCAGCTCAGCGGCTTCAAAAACCCCCTGTAGCAGTAGAATAGGTGTCTCGACACCGCCATCGCGCAGAGCTACCGCTTCCTCAATACAGGCCACGGCCAGGGCATCTGACAGGGGCGCCAGTGCTTTCGCCACCAGCAGTGCGCCGTGACCGTAAGCGTTGGCTTTCACTACCGCCATTACCTTGCTGTCGGGTGCCAGTGCCTTTGCCAGACCGAGGTTGTTGCGCAGGGCAGCGAGGTTGAGACGAGCCTGGTTAGGTCTCGCCATCAGAAATCGAATTTGTGGGCTGAGTAAAGCGTTTGGGCAGCCAGCCAGACATCTCCCACCTTGCCGTCACCAACCGGCTTGCCATCGATTGCGACCACCGGCGCAATTTCTTTGCTGGAACTGGTCAGCCACACTTCATCTGCCTGCTCCAGCTCGCGCATGGTAACAACCCGCTCCTCTATCGGTATGCTGCCGTCGCGGCGCAGAATTTCAAGAACCATAAGCCGGGTGATTCCCGGCAGCTTCTGGTGGTCGAGCTGGGGTGTGGCGACGATGCCGTGCTTCACCACGAATACGTTACAGGCAGCGGCCTCGGTGATCTCACCCTGCTGGTTGTGGAGAATGGTTTCCTTGTGCCCCCGGCTGTGGCCATGCTGGTAGTGCATCACATTACCCAGTAGCGCGGTGGACTTGATATTACACCTGCGCCAGCGTAAATCTTCTGTGGTGGCCACCGTATAGATGGTTGCCGCGGATTTGTCCGCTACCGGTGCCGGTGGGATCTCAAAGCCGAAGGCATAAATTGTCGGAGTGATGTCATCAGGGTAGGCGTGACTGCGCTTGGTATCGGCGCCACGGCTCACATGGAAGTAGATGCCCAGGTTGCCAGCGCCATTGTGGGCGATGAGTTGGTCAGCGATGTCCCGCCAGGCGGCATGATCCACCTCGATGCGAATCTCCAGCGCATCGAGGCCATCCTGCATGCGTTGCATATGCGGTGCAAAACCCACGAGGCGACCGTCGTAGGATGGCACCACTTCATAAATACCATCACCAAACAAAAATCCTCTGTCCATCGGCGATATTTTCGCTTCGGCCATCGGCATGTATTCGCCGTTGAGATAAACCATGCTCATCCTGCTTTCCTCGCTGTTGTTAGCCGATCGTCTTATTTCGAAGACGTGCGTCGTTGATCTCCGAACCCGGTAATAGCGCGCAATTCCTCTATCAGCGTCATGCCTTCCGACGCATCCAGTCCATCTTCCGTTAAGGTATTTTCCCGGGTGACGCCGTCGACACTGTCTCGCGCGGACAGGTATTCGAGAATCCCCAGTGGTGAAATTTCTGCAAGCAAATCCCGTCCTGACCAATATGCCAGCAGTGCAATAAGACCGTAAGCTCCCCAGTTCGATACATCTGCCACCAGTAGTTCATCACACTGCGTCACTGCCGCCCGGATGTCGAGCGTGGCGATAGCGCCCGCGATATTACCCATGCCGATCTCATTTCCGCCGTCGCCAATGGCGATGGTGGGACAGTCGGCAAGGGCAATGTAGGGGTCGAAGAACGAGCAGCGCGCTGTGATATCCTCGCCTCGCATATTGTAGTAGCGGCCGTCTTCACTGAGCCCCGGCCGCTCAATGGAAACCACCGCGCTGGGCTTGAACTCCCCGAGGTGTTTGGCCGCGTCCACCTCGGCTGTGCCGAGATCCCGGGCGGTCAGTGTCAGCGTGCGAAAGTCCCCTGTAATAGCGTCAGACAGCGGAGCGCCACAGGCGATAACGGGCTCGGCACCCAGTGCTTCCAGGGCGTTATACAGGGCGATAGCGCCAACCGGGCCGTCAGTTTCGAAGGTCTCCAATACCGGAAAACCGGTGCCGATAATCACGGTGCCGCGAATGTCGCGCAAAGCGCTCGCGGCGCGCAGGAAATATCCAGGCGGCAAGGCTGCCCTGGCAACTTCCATATTGCGCAGGTTGCGAGCCACCAGCAGTTTTTCTATCGACAGACTCAGGTTTTGCTCGTTCAAGGATACTGCTCCAGTGGTTGGCGAGTGATGACGTTGTGTTCGAGATTAAGTGCATTGTGTGCAGCATAGAGGCTGATCGGCGCAAAGTGGACCGTATCACCGGGCCGCAGTTGTGCGAGCCGCGCAGCGTCCAGGGACAGGGCCGAACCCAGCTTGGGGTAGCCACCTATGGTTTGCCGATCATTCAGCAACACGATGGGCTGTCCGTCGGCGGGAATCTGGATGGCACCGAAACAAATACCCTCGGACAATATACCCTCTATGTCGCAATGGATGGGGGGGCCTTCGAGGCGGTAGCCCATGCGATCGCAGCGATCTGAAACGGTGTAAGCGTGGCTAAAAAACCGGCGTTGTTCGATGCGGCTGAAATGGCTTTGCTGGTAGCCGGGAATCACCCGCACTGTGACCATGTTCTGGTAGTGTGGTTGCTGCGCCTGCGGTAGATGGAGGTGTTTGCGATCACTGCTCTGACTGCAGGGCAACAGGTCACCTGCCTGTAGCTTGTCACCTGCCAGGCCGCCGATACTTTCCCTCATTACTGTAGCGGTACTGCCGAAACTTGGTTCGATAGAGAACCCGCCAGCGACACCCAGATAGCTGCGGCAGCCGGCCACGGCGAATTCCAGTCGAATTTCGTCTCCGGCAGCGACCGGGTGCACTGTCCACAGGGCTTTCTCCACCCCGTTAATGGTCAGTGGCATGCTGGCACCGGTGACACAGATATACGTGTCTACATGCGCGCGAAAGTGGCACCCGCCGAAACTCATTTCGATAGCCGTGCTGGTTGGATCGTTTACCAGCAGACGTTGGCAATAGTTAAAGGCCTCCGGATCCAGCGGACCACCGTTGGTGAGACCGATACGATGCGCACCGAAGCGCCCGCGATCCTGCAGCAAGCTGAGCACACCGGGCTGGATAACTTCGAGGCTCATGCCAGTTCTCCGCCCAGAGCCAGGTAGCGCTCGCGACTGATTGGCTCAAAGCGCACCTTGTCGCCGACGGTGACCGGCATCACGGGTGTGGCTTGTGGGTCAAACATACGCGTGGGACAGCGCCCGATTAGATTCCAGCCGCCTGGAGATACAGCGGGGTACACCGCTGTCTGGCGATCGGCGATTGCTACGGAACCACGGGGCACTTTTTGCCGCGGGGTAGCCAGGCGCGGCGCGGCGATACGCTGGTCTACCTGCCCGAGGTAGGCAAAGCCCGGGGCGAAACCAATCGCGTACACGCGATATTCCGTGCTGCTGTGTAGCGCTATAACATCCTCTACAGACAAGCTGGAGCGTTCAGCCAGCGCCTCCAGATCGGCGCCTACCTCAGTATGATAGTAGACGGGCAGCGACACGGTGTTGCCCTCCGAGCCGGGCGTAGCGGATAGCTCAGCCAGTGCGATTCGCAATCGGTGGCCAACACTGAGGTGGTCAGTTTGCAGGGGGTCGTAGATAACAAGCACCGAGGCGTAAGAGGGCACCAGGTCGATAAGATCTTGCCCGAGGGCGGACTCTATAGCGGTGCACGCTGCGTGCACCCTGGCTGCCACTTCCGGACTGGTCTCATGTCCCAGATACAGTATCAGGGCGTTTTCGCCGGCTGGATGCAATTCCACTGTGAATCAGTTTCCGTCTACCAGGGCGCGAATAGCCTGGATCGCCTGAACACCTTCGATGTTGTCACCGTGGACACAGAGTGTATCCGCCTCTAGCGGCAATACCTTGCCGCTGACTGTGATAACAGTACCTTCCGACTGCAGTCGGGCGACCTGGGCGAGCGTGCGTTCCCGGTTATGTACCGCTCCGGGTTTACGCCGTGACAGGAGGCTACCGTCATCATCGTAGCAGCGGTCAGCAAAGGCTTCGAACAACACTATTAAACCAAGGGTCTTGGCTTCAGCGCTGTGTTTTGCAGCTGCGGGTGTCGCCTGCAACATCAGCGGCAGCGGCCGGTGGAATTCTGCAAGGGCCCGCATGATCGCCGACCGAACTTCTTTTTTGGCCATCATATCGTTGTACAGCGCGCCATGGGGCTTTACGTAGTCGATTGTCAGGCCCTGGCTCAATGCCATACCTTCAAGGGCTGCCATCTGGTAGTGCAAGCCCGCGATAATCTCTTCGGCGCTCAGGTTCATGCTGCGTCGGCCAAAGCCCACCAGATCCGGATAAGCCGGGTGGGCTCCCACGCTGACCTTGTGTGCGGCGGCAAGTGCCAGCGTTTTGCGCAGGATAACCGGGTCGCCGCCGTGGAAACCACAGGCAATGTTTGCCTGATCGATGTGCGGCATAACCTCTGCGTCCAGCCCCATGGTCCAGCTGCCGTAGCTCTCTCCGAGATCGCAGTTAAGTAACATTCTGTATTCCTGTTTCTACATCACAGCCAGTTGGCTATTGCGCAAATCGGTGACCAGCATACAGCCAGGGCTGTGAGTGATGGCAAATGGAGGTTTGGCGGCCTCCAGGGCAACCTGGGGTGTGACCCCACAGGCCCAAAACACGGGCAGTTCGTCTTCTGCGATGGTCACCGGGTCACCGTAGTCCGGTTGTGCCAGGTTGCCAATACCGATCTGTGCCGGGTCGCCCAGATGCACCGGGGCACCGTGTACGGCGGGGAAGCGGGTACAGATCTGGATCGCGCGAATCGCATCTGCGGCCTTGAATGGCCGCATACTGACGACCATCTTGCCCTGGAAAGGCCCTGCAGCTTTGCAGTCAATGGAGGTACGATACATGGGTACATTCACTTTCTCGGTGATATTGCGCACGTCCAGCCCATCGGCCAGCAGCGCTTCCTCGAAAGAAAATGAACAGCCCAGTGCAAAGCTCACCAGATCATCCCGCCACAGGGCAGTGATGTCGCCTGTTTCCTCGACAAATTCGCCACCGCGAAACACGCGGTAGCTTGGCACGTCGGTTCGTATGTCGATATCCCCCAAAGGTGGTAGCGTGAAATCACCGGGGCTGGTGGCGGTGGCAATTAACGGGCATGGCCGCGGATTCAGCTGGCAGAAACGCAGAAAATCGTTGGCCCAGTCCGCCGGCAGTATCACGATGTTGCACTGGACAAAGCCGGCTGCCAGGCCGGAGGTGTTGCCTTTGTGGGCGCCGGAGCGAATGGCTGCACGCAGTGCACCGGGGCTGGTTGGTTCGCTCATCAATTATCCTTGAATCAGTGTGGTTGACGAATATATCAGGGAAATAGTTTCGCACAGAATGGCAAATCTGGATAATGTCCGCCCCACAGCAATTTGCAGAGACCATGCTTTCAAAATTAATTGATGTAGTCAGCCCCCGACCAGATGGTGTGGACCGCTTTATTGGTGACAATATGCACCCGGGAGGGTTCCGGGTCTACGGTGGCCAGGTGCTTGCCCAGGCCGTCAGCGCAGCGGTGGCAACGGTGGCCGACGATCGCGCGATTCACTCCCAGCACGCGTACTTCCTTCGCCCCGGCAATGTAAAAGAACCGATTGTGTTTGAGGTTGAGCGTGCCCGGGATGGCCTGAGTTTCAGCTCCCGTCGGGTGACAGCTCTGCAGCGCAACAAGCCTATACTGGTATCCTCCATGTCCTTCCAGCAACCTTCATACGGGGATGATTATCAGCCGGAGATGCCCTCGGCCCCGTCGCCCGAATCTCTGCCCAACGAGCGTCAATTACACCTGGAGGCGGGGCTGCTGGACGAGAGCTTTATGATTACCACAGGTGAAGATCTCGACATCCGGGTTGTGGACCCGGTGGATTGGTCCAGTACTGTACCGCGAGAGCCGATGTTGCAGGCGTGGATGAAAACCACCGGCCCGGTGCCGGAGACACGTGGCTTACAGGCAGCGTTACTCGCCTATATGTCGGACGCATTCCTGTTGGATGTTTGCCTGATTACCCATGGGCGGACGTTTAAAGATCGACGCTTGCAGGTCGCAAGCCTTGATCACGGACTCTGGTTTCACGAAGACTTTCGAGTGGATGACTGGCTGTTGCATGTGGTGGAGACAGACCGGGTCAGCGGCGGCCGAGGGCTGGCGCGGGGCAGTTTCTACACCCGGGATGGCAGGCTTGTGGCCAGCAGCGCCCAGCAGGGGGTTATGCGCCGGCGCGAGGAAGCCACCTGATAGTGTCGGCAGCATTGTCAATGGCGACACTATGACTCTATAGTGGGCCTTTTAGCAGACTTAATAGCAAGGAACGTCACATGCCACACCCCAGTATCATTGCCGAGACATACCCCCATAAACCCGCCATTATCATGGGTGAATCCGGCGAAATTGTGACGTTTCGGGAGTTGGATGAGCGCTCCAATCAGGGGGCGCAGCTATTTCGTTCTCTCGGGCTGAAGTCAGGTGATCATATCGGGATGATGCTGGAGAATACCCGCCAGTTTCTTGAGATAGCGTGGGCAGCCCAGCGTTCAGGGCTTATTTTCACCCCCATCAGTACTCACCTCAAGCTGGCCGAGGCCAGCTACATACTGGAGAACTGTGAGGCCAAACTCTTTGTTGGCTCGCTGGCGCTGGCAGAGGTGGCCGAGAAGATCATCAAGAGTTCGCCCGGGCAACTCGCCCATTTCTACATGGTCAACGGTATCAAGCCCGGTTTCGAGTCCTGGGAGGAGGCCATAGACTTGCAGCCCACCACACCTATTGAAGACGAGAGCAATGGTGTTCCCATGCTGTATTCCTCGGGAACCACTGGCCAGCCCAAGGGCGTCTTTTTGCCGCCGACGGACACAGATGTCAATACGTCCCATCCGTTGATTGGCACCATGGGCGCGGCCTTCGGCTTCAGCGAAGAGACGGTCTACCTCTCGCCCGCGCCATTGTATCACGCTGCCCCCTTGCACTATTGCCTGATGGTGTCGTCTTTGGGGGGCACCATCGTTGTGATGGAACAGTTTGAGGCGGAGCGTGCGCTGCAACTTATTGAAGAGCATCGGGTAAGCCACAGCCAATGGGTGCCGATAATGTTTATTCGCATGCTGAAACTGCCGGATGAAGTGCGCGAGCGCTACGATGTCAGTTCCATGCTATTTGCCATTCACGCCGCGGCTCCCTGTCCGATAGAGATCAAGGAGAAAATGATCGCGTGGTGGGGTGAGGTCATTGTTGAATACTACGCGGCCAGTGAAGGAATCGGTGTAACCATTATCGACTCTGCCAACTGGCTCACGCACAAGGGGTCGGTGGGACCTGCCGTAGTGGGTGAGCTGCATATTGTTGACGACGACGGCAATGAGCTGCCGCCGGGCGAAATCGGCACGGTCTATTTTGGCGGTGACTCCGCGCGTTTCACCTATCACAATGAGCCGGAGAAAACCGCCGGAGCCTACAATGACAAGGGTTGGGCGACCACAGGTGACGTGGGTTATGTAGACGAGGACGGTTTCCTTTACCTGACAGATCGCAAGAATTTTATGATCATCAGCGGTGGGGTAAACATCTATCCGCAGGAAATTGAAAATCTGTTGATAACGCACAGCAAAATCGCTGACGTGGCGGTATTTGGTATTCCCGATGAGGAATTCGGGGAACAGGTCAAAGCGGTAGTAGAGCCCATGAACTGGGCAGATGCTACTGACGAAGTGGCAATCGAAATTATGGAGTGGCTGCGGGAGCGTGTTTCTCACATAAAGATGCCCCGGTCACTGGACTTCAACGCCAAGCTGCCGCGCATGGATAATGGCAAGCTCTATAAACGCCATCTTGTTGAAGAGTATCGTGGGGGAACCCGCAGCGATGAGGGGCCAGGTCCGGATAAAGATCAGTCATAACCCTGCGGCTGTGTGGCCTCTTGTCACTTACCCGGCAGAAAAAAAGTGTTTTTATCTATCTTGATTCTGATCAAATGACACTGTTTCCCATGGTTACAAACTGCTGGGACTCTCCGGAAATTTGCATTATGCTGGCCTCGACTCAATCGATCAGGGGGACGCATGGTAGGTAAATCACGCAAGCTCAAAAAGCTCGAACGCACGATGAGCAAGAGCCGTAGCTACGACGAATGGCGCGAAGCTGCGGTGGAGCACGATGAGATTTCAGGAGCCAGGCGCTGGCGCGAAGTAGATCAGACCAGTCAGTACGACTACGCCCAGATTCGATTGCGTCTGGATCGTATCCGCAGTTTGCGGGCGCGCCATGACCACCATGGGCTGTTGTTTACCCTGAACGAGGGTATTCACGGCAATATAGGCGGTATGGGGCGCAGTACTCTCTATCGTAAGGCCAAATTTGGCACCAAGAAATTGATAGAGCAGTACATCGATGAGATTGATGAATCCCTGCGATATCTGGCTGAGCTCGACAACAGCCTGATACCCGCCCAGGAGAAACTGGATTTTTTCTACCGTGCCAATATCTGCTTCGGCCGTTCCGCCTTGATGCTGAGCGGGGGTGGCGTGCTGGGTTTTTATCATCTGGGTGTGGTCAAGACGCTGCTTGAGCAGGGCCTGTTGCCGCGGGTGATCTCCGGTTCAAGCGCAGGGGCGCTGGTGGCAGGTGTGCTCGGTACTCACACAGATAAGGAGATGGAACAGTTTTTTAGTCCATCCAATGTGCACTTTGAAGCAGAGCGGGAGGCCAATGTGTTGTCCCGTATGTTCTTCGGTGCCAATCCGCAGATTGATGTGGGTGACCTGAATGCCCTCGTCGGCCGCATGGTGTCAGATCTCACCTTTCAGGAAGCGTACGAAAAGACTGGCCGTCAGATCAGTATCACTGTGGCACCTGCGGAGCCACACCAGCGCTCTCGCTTGCTCAATGCGATTACCTCGCCAAATGTGTTTGTGCGCTCTGCGGTAATGGCTTCATGCGCTGTTCCTGGCGTGTTTCCCCCTGTGATGCTGATGGCCAGGAATGTACATGGGGAGGCCCAACCCTACTTGCCTACCCGCCGCTGGGTGGATGGATCAATCGCAGACGACCTGCCGGCAAAGCGCTTGTCTCGCCTTTACAGTGCAAACCATTACATTGTCAGCATGGTTAACCCCATTGCCATACCGTTCCTGAAAAAGGAGGGCAGCCGCAGTGCGCTGGGCGCTGCACTTGGCAGTCTGGGCGTGGGCATGGGCCGTGAACTGTTAAACTTTTACCGCGGTGTGGTGCAGCGTGAAGGTGATAACTGGCCGCGCTTCAATATGCTGATGAACAGCGTCCACACCCTGATCGATCAGGATTACAGCGGCGACATAAACATTGTGCCCAGTTTTCGCTGGTATAACCCTGCGAAAATCCTCTCGCACCTCTCTGAGAAGGATTTGATCGAACTGATGGAGGGCGGGGAACACTCCACCTATGCGAGTGTGGAGGCCGTCCGCATCTGCACCAAGGTCAGCCGAACCATGGAAGAAATTCTGACGCGCTTTGAAACAGGCGACCTGCGCCCCGAGGTGGCAGAGGCACACCGCCCACGAGCGTCTCGCCGTCGTCCGCCTCCCAGCAAGGCAGATCGTACCGCCGCGAAGAAGCCGGCGAAAAAAGCCACGGCGCGTAAGAAGTCCAATGCAGGTAAGAAAACTGCTGCTGCCAAGAAAGCGAGCAAATCTTCTTCGGAGGGTGAGCGGGGATCTCGGGCAGCGGCTTAGTAATATTTGATTTTGGCCGGTTATTTGAATACCGGCGCCGAAGCAACTATGGCTTCTCGGGACTCGCCGTAAGTACATCCATGTAGGCTCGTGTCGGCCATCCATGGCCTCTACGGTCCAGAGAAACCATAGTTGCTTCAACACCTCTTTCTGGCAATACGTCTAAAGTAGTCTGCATCCTGGTCTAACGGGAGAATCATTCAACTCTTGGGTTGAAGATGGTGGTCGATAGGTAAACTGGCAAACACTTCATTTGGTTATCAGTGAGTGACAGCCAAGATTCCGCCCCGGATAGACAGAACGATCAAAGAATGCCGCATTTAGGGTCGGGTACGTCCCTCAGTCAATCAAGGACGCACCCATCTCCGCGAGTGGTATCACCGCATCCCCCCGGGAATCCGCTTCCGCACTGGATGCTGTGCCAATCTCTGCGCGCTTCACGATGCCCTGGCAAATAGCTGACAGGCGAAACAGCGAGAATACCAGGTAGAAATTCCAGTTCTCGATGCTTTTGCGGCCCGTTCGCTGACAATAACGGGCCACGTATTCCTCGTCGCTGGGGATACCCAGGGAGGCGCGATCAACACCTGCGAGGCCCTTCAGGCCGCCTTCACGGGGCAGCATCCAGGCCATACACTGGTTTGCCAGGTCGGCCAATGGATGCCCCAGTGTGGACAGCTCCCAGTCGAGCAGGGCGATTACACGTGGCTCTGTGGCATGAAACATCATATTGTCCAGGCGGTAGTCGCCGTGGACCAGGCTGATTGCGCCGTCGTCGGCGGGCATATTGGCGGGCAACCATTTCAGCAGGCTTTCCATCGCGGGGATATGCTGGGTTTCCGAGGCGCGGTATTGTTTGCTCCAGCGGTTTACTTGCCGCTCGAAGTAATTTCCGGGTCGGCCGTAGTCTGCCAGGCCCACTGCCTCAATGTTGACACTATGCAGTGCTGCCATGGTCGCGTTCATGGCGTCATAGATGGCAGCGCGCTCGGTATTATCCTTTGCCTCGGGTACGACCGGGTCCCACAGAATCCGGCCGTCCATGTATTCCATCACGTAAAACATGGAGCCGATTACCGATTCGTCTTCGCACAGCACATAGGTGCGGGGTACGGGTACATCGGTGTCCTGCAGCGCACTGATAACACGAAACTCGCGATCTACCGCATGAGCGGACTTCAGTAGCTCGCCTGGTGGTTTGCGTCGCAATACATAGGCATTTTCGCCCGCTGTTATTTTGAACGTGGGATTGGACTGGCCGCCGGCAAATTTTTCGGCCGTGAGGGGCCCGCTGAATCCCGGGATATGTTTCTCGAGATAGGTGGCAAGGGCGGCTGTGTCGAGTTGCTGTGTAGTCATAGAGTCGTCTTCTGCTGAATTAATGTCCCGGCGGGCAGTGATTTTTGTCTGAACGATTAACAAATTATCTGATTCAAACGACGGTCTGCCGCACAGCGCACAAATGTACAGCAACTGGGCCCGAAGCGGAAATATTTGAGGCCGGCCGCCGCGGACGTTATGCTGCGCGTGGCAAGCAAGAGCACGGGAGGATGGATTGGTATTAGTAGAGCCTATTGGGGCGTTGAAGCAGCGAAAAGTGGTCGCCGCTACCGAGGGATACGTGCAGCAGGCGCGGGATGCGTTCGGTCGCAGCTTCCGTCAGGTGCCTGTACTGTTTGACCTTCCGGGCCGCACGGCAGGCATGTTTAAACTGGTGGGCCGACGCGGCTGGATTCGTTACAACCCCTGGATTTTTGCCAAGTACTTCGAGGAAAATCTAAGCGATACAGTGCCTCACGAAGTTGCACATTTTGTCGTCTACGAATTGTATGGCACCCGCGGTATCAAACCTCACGGGCCGCAGTGGCAAGAGGTGATGGAGGTGTTTGAGGCCGATCAGGGCGTCACTTTTGATCTGGATCTCGAAGGAATTCCCCAGCGCCAGCAGCGTACCCACACCTACCGCTGTGCTTGCCGCATACACGAGGTATCTTCCACTCGGCACAATCGCGTGCTGCAGGGTGTGGGAAGCTACAGCTGCCGGATATGCGGCAGCGATCTCTCTTACGTGAACTAGTCGGGTCGAACGCTAGAGATCAACTGCCAGTTCAACACCGCTGTAGAGGTTGGTTTTGGTGTTGAGATCGCTCTTCGAGATTGCCGCCCGTTCCGGGCTGAGTCCGGCATCATTGACCAGATAGGTTTTCACAGCGATCGCTCGTGCGGATGCCAACGCCAGCAGGTCGGTGTCCGCTATCGGAATCTCCGCGGCCAATTTCCTGTATTGCTCGGGCACTGTCTGCTCGGTCTCCCCCGGCGAGAGGGCCTGATAGCGCTCAACAACGGCCTGCTCCCAGGCAGCCCCTTTGCTGGATGCTTCCTGTTCGGATAAGCCCGCCGCCACCAGCTCGGCCTGCAAACGCTTCGTTTGCAGGCGTTCGCGGTCCGCTGCCACCTGCAGCCTGCCGCTGATGACCAGGTTCAGCTCTGGTCGTTCGGCCAGGGCCTTACTGAGCTTATCCAGTTTTTCCCGCGCTGACACACCCAGTTCTGCCGAGCCGGACTTGAAGTTCAGGCGCTGCAAGTCTTCCTCGCTGCCTACCAGGCTTGCCAGCAGCGTAAAGGGTGATGTCACCGCCTTGGTTATCAAGTTCACCAGGGCGCCCATGACAACACTGCCAACGCTGAATTCCGGGTCGTTTACATTGCCACTAACGGGGATGTCCATGTCAATAACGCCGTTGCTGTCGGTCAACAGTGCCAGCGCCAGCTTGAGGGGCAGGTCTACCGCCTTATCGCTTTTGACCTGTTCACCCAGCTTCATCTGTTCGATAACAATCTTGTTCTTGCCCTTGAGGCGGTTGTCCTCCATAGCGTAATTCAAGTCGAGGTTAAGAACGCCCCGCTCGATGGCATAGCCTGCATAGGTGCCAGAGTAGGGCGACAGCAAGGCCATATCAATGCCGGCAAAGGTCAACTCCAGATCTATCGCTGGCGGTTGTTGCAGGGGTTGCGCGCTACCAATCAGTGATACCGGGGCGTAGCCATCGACGGAACCCTTGATATTGACTGCGGTCTTGACCCCAGGCGCAGTGCTGATGTTTTTGATATCACCGTGGAGATCGCCAATAACAGTGCGGAAGTGGATGGGCAGCGATTCATCCATGAAATCGATTTCACTGTCGGTAATATGGATGAGTGGCAGGTTCACCACCCAGGGTTCGCCTTCAGCCAGTTCTTCTTTTACTTCCTCGGCCTGTTCTCCCACTTCGGCTTGCCACACTTTGGACGCATTGATGGAGCCATCCGCGTTGATATGTAGGCGCCCCACATAATTGTTGATCGACAGTTTTGCTAGCTCCACGCTGTGCTTTTGCATGTCAATTGCCAGTTTTTCCCAGCGCACGGTTTCCCAGGAGGTCAGTGATGTTTCCGCCTGGCTGACTTTAGCGGCAAAGCCGGTAACCGCGCCGTCCATGGAAATCGTTGCCGGTGTGAACTCCGCAAGGGTAATTTCCCCCTCAAGCTGTAATTTTCCGTCTGTAATTTCGCCCTTCAGTGCGGCCGGCAGGTTGGGGTTAAACCAGGGCAGGGGCAGTTCCTGGAGCTGGTAAGTCAGGCTGCCCACACCCGACCCGAGGTCCAGGTTGCCTTCTGCAGACGCTGAGGTCTGGCCATTGATCGTCAGAGCCAGTTTCAAGTCCGTGTCACCCTCCAGCGGCCACTTTATCGCTTGGGCAGTGAATTCAATGGGAGTGACCTCCAACTGCGCCGGGTCGGTGTATTGTGAACGCCATCGCAGGCTGGAATTTGCCAGCTGGAAAGTGCCCAGGCTGGCGGTCCAGCCAGCTTGTTCAGCGGCGGCGCTGTCATCCGCAGGCGCGGTAGAATTGCTAGCATCCTGGGGAAAGTTCACCGCGAATAGATCGACCAGGCTGACCTGCTCACCCTCGCTCCAACCGGAAATGCCGAGCTGCCCGATATCCAGTGATTCAACATCCACATGCTGTAGCAAACTGTCCAGTTCTATGCCGCTCAGCTTAAGACTGCCCAGCGCCACTGAGGTGTCAGCTAATGCTTCCGTGGATTTCGCTTTCACATCTATCTGATCCAGCCTGAATTCGCCACCTGCGACCTGGTACTGGAAGGTGTCACTCCAATTCACTTTGTACTGACCGGCAATGCTCAGGGTGCCGTCTTCGAGCCTGAAGGCTACCGAGGGCTCAATGAAACGCCACAGGGGAATCAGTTGAATGTCAGTGAGAGCCAGGTTGCCCTCGCTGTATTCACCGGGTATCGACACCACGCCTTCCCAGTGCAGCTGTCCACCATCCTCGCCGGTGGCGTCCAGGCGATAGGGTTTACCCTCTTCGAGTACTGTGGACAGCCCTTGTACCTTGATGGTCAGGTCATTGAGGTGTGTGCTGGACGATTTTTCCCTTGTCGCATTGGTGTAAACCAGTTGTTGCGAGTTGAAATCCAACAGCTCGATGGTGACCGCCGGTATAGCGGCGGGTTCTTTTTCCGGTGCCGTAGGGTCTTCCGGAGGCAACATATCGGTGAAATTGAAAGTGCCATCATCGAATTCTTTTACATGGACGTACAGCTGCTGAATACTAATTTTGTCGAATACCAGGGCACCGCTCCAGAGGCTCGCGGTGGACACATTGATGGTGGCCTCATCGAAAGCCACAAAACGGTCTCCGTCGTGCTCAGGAAGTTCGGTTTTACCCACCTCAAGGCTCAGCGTAAACGGGTTGAAATAGGTGAACTCGCTGTGCAGTTCTCGCCCCAGGTACTTTTCAACCGCCCAGGCTGGAAGGAAATTGAGCGCAGGGGTAATCACCACTAATACAATCGCAAGATAGACCAGGTAACAAATACCCAGGATACGGATAAATTTTTTCACTACGCGAATTCCTTTATGTCTGTACGCCAGTCACTATAGCCAAAAAAAGCGATCCGGGTGGGATTACCGGGCAGTCACGACTGCCCTGGACGTTCACATGCCTGCTATGTCGCACTGTTAGAGGCCTTTGCGGTAGCCGTAGGGTGTTACCCCGGTCCAGCCTTTGAAAGCGCGTATAAATGCGCTCGACTCGGAAAAACCGGCGCGATGAGCGATCTCTTCGATACTTACTCCCTGCTTGCCAAGGAAGTGTAGTGCTGTGTCGCGCCGCAGGCGACTCTTGATATCTTTGAAACTGGTGCCCTCGGCAGCCAGGCGCCGTCGTAATGTCTGGGGATGGATGTCCAGCAGTCTTGCCACTTCGCCCAGTTCGGGAAGTTGTTCCATGTTGCGCCTGAGGTGATCTCTGACCCGGGCCGTCCAGCTATCGCTGGCAAAATGCTGGGTAAGCATGAGCAACACAGGGTGCCGAAGAAAATGCCGCAGCGACGTCTCGTTTTGTTTAAGCGGTTGCTCGAGCTGGGCGGATGTAAATGTGAGCGCCGCCAAATCCTGATTGAATTGGACGGCATTGCCCATGAAAATCTGGCGATATTCCTCCTCCCTGGCGACGGGGGGGTATTTGAGGCTTACCCCCACCAGTGGCAACTCTTGTTGCACCAGCCAATTGCAAAAGCGTTGGGTGTTGGTCAGGAATAACTCACTGAAGTAGGCACCTGCGGGGAAGCCGGAATCCGGCTCTTCGAGGTGTAAACTCGTCATGTCGTCAGTCACTGTCAGGGAGGGGCGGAAACCGGATTCGAACAGCTGATAGAAACGACAGTAGCGGCTCAGGGCCTGGCCCAGGGTGGCGCTTCCGATTACCGCGTGGCACATCATTGACCAGCTACCAATGGGCGTGCGATGCGCCGTGTAGCCCAGGTTTTCATCCTGCATTGCCAGCATGGTGCTCACCTGCAGATCGGCGAAGCGTTCCGCCGAGATACGGGCATCATCCTCGAGCAGGAGCCGGGGCGATATGCGATTCTTGCGTAGCAGCGCTATAGGATCCAGGCCGTGATTGACAGTATTTTTCAGCACCGCCCTGGCAAACTGGACGGACAGCGAAAGATTACGCATGCCGTTGCTAACTGCTTGCCGTGGTGAGGTGGACCGGCTTGTGTTCTACCGAAGCGACCCTGTTGCGCCCTCCGCGTTTTGCCAGGTACATAGCGCGGTTCGCCTCCTGTGACAATTCATCCATGTTCACGCCGCCGGCCATACAGGCGACACCCAGGCTTACGGTAATGCCAATGCGCTGGAAATCCACCAGCAAAGGGCGTTCGCCAATAGCCGCACGAATCCGTTCGGCCAGGATTCTGGCCGCTTCCAACTCTGTCTCCGGCAGTATCAGTAGAAACTCCTCCCCGCCGGTGCGCGCGACCACATCGCTGGAACGGCACAGTCGACTGAGTACTTCGGCGACTTGTCGGAGCACGTGGTCGCCTAACTCGTGGCCAAAACTGTCGTTAACACCCTGGAAGTGGTCTATATCCACCATTATTGCGGAAGTGGGCGTCCCCCGGCGGGATGCCTGCGCCATGCTAATCTGCAGTGCGTCCTCCATACCGCGGCGATTCAACAGGCGGGTCAGGGGATCCAGTGTGGCGAGATTGGACAGGTGTTGCTGGTACTCTATAACAACGCTTGCCAGAAAGCCGATGGCGATCAGTGCGTAGGCGACACTGTGCACACCAAAAGCGATGACTTCACCTTTTTGTTCGTGTCCACCCAGAAAATAGTAAATCGCCACTGGCAGGCTTACAACCATCGTCGATGCCGCATAGGCGATTATGGCGTCGCCGATATTGCGACTTCGCCATCCGCGCCAACCGCATACCAGGCCGGTCGCAGTGAAGAACAGGGCCACGGTGCCGTTCTGTACAACGAACATTTGCTTTGGTGGCAGGAAAAATTCGCAAAGGCAGGCGGAGAGGCAGATTGCGCCCAGGGTGATGCGACCGCGCACATTGCTGGCCCTTTGTCCGGCGGCTAGAAACAGGATGTAGCTGTTGAGGATAATCATTACTGATGGCACATCGACATCCATCTGGATGCCAGTATTTTTCTGTAAGGTCTGAGCGATCCAGCCCAGCAGCGAAGCCATGAAATACACGGTATACAGCCCCAGTCCGGCGGGAGGCTTGCTGGAGTCCGCCAGCACGTAGACAATCAGCATCTGCGCGCAAGTGATGGAAAATATCAGACCGAAAAACATAAATGCCCAGTTATCCGGGTAAATCTGTTCCATGTAACTCCCTGTTGTAAGCACCTGTAGTGGCTGTCATTTTAAGTCAATTTTCCTGTAGGCACAGGTCATTGTTCTGTTGTCTGTCGACGCCCATACTTCTGGGCCGATTTAAAGCCGGTTCTGTGGAGCACAATACTATGTTGCAACGAGATTTTACGGAAGAGCAACAGATGTTCCGGGATGCCTACCGCAAATTTCTCGCTGCCGAGATTGTGCCACATATGGAGAGCTGGCGTGAGGCCGGAATAGTCGGTAGGGAAGCCTTCAAAAAGGCCGGAGAGCAGGGTTTTTTGATGGTGTGGCCGGAAGAGAAGTACGGTGGTCTGGGTGACCCGGATTTCCGTTTCGAACAGATTATTATCGAAGAGACAGCCTATGCCAGGGTTGGTGACTGGTACAACTCCTTACACAGTCGTTTGGTTGGACCGTATATCACCCGGTTTGGTACTGAGGAGCAATGCCAGCGGTTTCTCCCCCGGTGTATCAGCGGTGAGGCAGTACTGGCAATTGCCATGACCGAGTCGGACGCTGGAAGTGATCTGGCCGGGATGCGTTCCCAGGCTGTTGAACACGACGACTACTGGTTACTCAATGGTTCCAAAACGTTTATATCAAATGGCATAAATGCCGATATCGTCGTTGTAGCCGCAAAAACAGGCCCCGCCGACAAGCCCCACCATATGACCCTGTTTCTTCTGGAGCGTGGCATGGCGGGTTTTGAGCGCGGTCGCAACCTGAAAAAAATGGGCTTGAAGGCGCAGGATACTGCCGAATTGTTTTTCAACGATGTTAAGGTGCCTAAGTCAAATGTGCTGGGAGAACCGGGGCAGGGATTTATCTACCTGATGAAAGGGCTGGCGGAGGAGCGCCTGATCGGTGCTTCCGGTTACCTGTCTGCCGCACAGGTGTCATGGGACCTGACGGCTGATTATGTGAAGGAGCGAAAGGCGTTTGGCAAGCCCTTGGCCGCGTTCCAGAACACCCAGTTCAAACTCGCGGAAAAACGCACCGAACTCGATCTGGCCCAGGTATATGTAGATCAATGTGTAAAGTCCTTTAATGCGGGCGCGCTAACTGCAGTGGATGCCGCCAAGGCCAAGCTGGTCACCAGCGAGTTACAAGTGGCGATCGCTGATCTCGGTGTGCAACTGCACGGAGGTCATGGATATATGGACGAGTACCCCATTAGCAGGCAGTATACCGACGCCAAGATATCAACCATCTACGCAGGCAGCTCTGAAGTGATGAAGATCATCATCAGCCGGGATTGCCTCGGAGATACATACGTTCCCTTTAATACCCGAAATTTCTAGACGAGGAGAAAATCATGGATTTAGCAGGAAAAGTAGCCATTGTAACCGGCGGTGCATCAGGGCTTGGTCGCGCCACTGTGGAAGCCTATGTCGCGAAGGGAGCTCGCGTGGCCATCTTCGATATGAACAAGGCCAATGCCGATGAGGTGATCGCAGCCCTGGGGGCCGATAAGGTCGCTTTCTGGAACGTTAACGTGGCCGATGAGGATTCGGTTAAGACTGCAGTCGCTGGCGTGGTGGAGAAATTTGGCGCGCTGCATGTATGTAATAACTTCGCCGGGATTGGCAGCGCTTGTAAAACCTACGGTAAAAAAGGCGTGCACCCTCTGGACCAATACATGATGGTGATCAATGTCAATCTGGTGGGAACCTTTAACGTGTCCCGTTACGCCGCCGAGCAAATGGCCAAGAACGACCCGTTCAATGACGATGGTGGCCGCGGGGTTATCATCAACACCGCGTCGGTTGCAGCCTATGAGGGGCAGGTTGGCCAGGTAGCCTATTCCGCTACCAAGGGTGGTGTGGTTGGCATGACCCTGCCAATGGCTCGCGATCTGGCAAGTGTCGGTATTCGCGTCAATACCATCGTACCCGGTTTGATCCATACACCGCTGTTTGAAAGCTTGCCTGAGCAGGCATACAAGTCGCTGGAGTCCAGCGTATGCTACCCACCACGTCTGGGTAAACCTGCAGAAATAGCACATTTGTCGGTATTTATCGCAGAGAATGACTATGTCAACGGCGAGAGCATCCGTCTGGACGGTGCTATTCGGATGCAACCACGCTAAACGGAGAAAGCACTATGGGGCCACTTAACGGCTACACCGTAATTGAACTGGCGGGTATCGGGCCCGCCCCCATGGGCGGCATGATTCTGGCGGATATGGGCGCAGAGGTGATCCGTATCGATCGCAATGCGGGTGTCCAGGGGATGAAGGATGTCAGCTCGCGCGGGAAAAAGTCCGTCATTCTCAATCTCAAGGATAGTGGCGGGATAGAAACCCTGCTGCGTATGCTTGAGAACGCCGATGTTTTGATTGATCCGTTCCGCCCGGGTGTGTGTGAAAAGCTGGGTATCGGACCGGACGTGTGTATGGCGCGCAATCCGAAACTGGTATTCGCCCGCATGACCGGATGGGGCCAGGAAGGCCCTCTTTCCCGCGCTGCGGGTCACGACATTAATTACATCTCCATTACCGGCGCACTCTATGCCATGGGGCGCAAAGGCGAAAAACCGGTCCCGCCGCTGAATCTGGTGGGGGATATGGGTGGCGGCGGTATGTTGTTGGTCAATGGTGTATTGGCTGCACTGCTGGAGGCCACCAATTCCGGCAGGGGGCAGGTCATCGATGCGGCCATGGTGGATGGGGCAGCCCAGCTGATGTGGATGTTCCACGGTTTCCATGGAATGGGCATGTGGGATGCTACCCAGCGTGAATCCAATCTACTGGATGGCGGGGCGCATTTTTACGATACCTACGAGTGCTCAGATGGGGAGTACATATCCATTGGCTCCATAGAACCGCAATTCTACGCGTTGTTAAAGCAACACGCAGAGCTTGCCGAAGAGGATTTTGGCGACCAGAACAATGCCGCGTTGTGGCCTGAAATGAAAGAGAAGTTGACGGCGGTTTTCAAGCAGAAGTCCCAGGCCCAGTGGTGTGAAATCATGCAGGGTACCGATGTGTGTTTCGCCCCCGTACTGTCGTTCGTGGATGCGCCCGCGCATCCGGCCAATGTGGCACGGAACACGTATATCGAGGTGGACGGGCTTACCCAGCCGGCACCAGCGCCGCGATTCAGTCGCACTCCCTCGAGTGTGGAACACGCTGGCCCCCAAAACGGGCAGGACACGGATACGGTACTGGCGGCCATGGGCTTTGGCGAGAGCGAGATAGCGAGCCTGAAGCAAGCGGGCACTATTGCCTGAACACAATAATAGGCAGGAGATAATACATGAGTAAATACCAGACCGTTCTTATTGAACGGCAAGGTGAAACGGCTGTTGTCAGCTTGAATCGCCCCGACAGTCTCAACGCCTTCGACGCGCAGTTGCGTAGTGAGCTGCTACTTGCCGTGCGGGAAGTTAACGATGACCCGGCGGTGAGAGTGGCAGTGCTGACTGGCGTGGGCCGGGCCTTTTGTGCCGGTGCAGATCTCTCTGAATCGGCAGAAAATGCTGAGAACTTCAGGGTGGAAGACCAGCTCAACGGCGAGTACAAGCCTGTTTTGCTGGAAATGAACCGCGCGCCCATGCCCTGGATTGCCGCAGTCAACGGCGCAGCAGCGGGTATAGGCAGTGCCTTCGCAATGAACTGTGACCTCGTTGTTATGGCGGAGGATGCCTACATATACCAGGCATTCACAGCCATCGGCCTGGTGCCGGATGGCGGTGCTACCTGGCACCTGGTGCGCACTCTTGGGCGGCAAAGAGCCTATGAAGTCATTGTGTCCGGCGAAAAAATCCGCGCCCAGAAGTGCCTGGATTGGGGCCTGTGCAACCGGGTCGTGCCAGCTGCAGAACTGCTGGAGCAAACCCTGGCGTGGGCCAATGAACTGGCGTCCAAGTCACCTCTCGCCTTGCGCTATGCCAAGCAGGCACTGAACAACGCCATGGAGGAGTCCGTGGGAGACTCCATTTCCTATGAAGCCACGCTGCAGCATATCTGCATAAACAGTGCAGACGCGAAGGAGGGGGTAGCCTCTTTTCTGGAGAAGCGCGCACCGCGCTGGCAGGGGCGCTAAACGGCTTCTGGTTCCGGAGGATTTCTGCCGGGACTTTCCGTTATAGTGTCCCGTTATGCTGTAAATGGAGTGACCAATGTCTGATATCGAGCGGCCCGAGTTGACCGCCTGGCGGGAACGTTTGTCCCGCACGCTGGATGAACAGCGCGCGGAGGCAAAAGCCAAACGCCACAGCAAGGGGTATCGTACGGCCAGGGAGAATGTACAGGACCTGGTCGACGAGCATTCATTTCTCGAATATGGCCAGCTAGCAGTGGCTGCCCAGCGCAGCCGCAGAGATTACGAAGACCTCCAGTCCAGTACCGCCGCCGACGGGATTATCACCGGTACCTGTACCATAAACGCCAGGAGAGTGGGCGCGGACCGGGCCCGTGCGGCGGTAATCGTTAATGATTACTCCGTACTCGCGGGAACGCAGGGCTATTTTCACCACAAAAAACTGGACCGAATCTGTGAGTTGGCGGAGCAACTGCGGCTGCCACTGGTGATGTATACAGAAGGTGGTGGTGGGCGCCCCGGGGACACCGATGTCATGACACAGGTGGCCGGCCTTGATGTCGCCTCCTTCAGTACCTGGGCGGGACTGAGTGGGAAAGTGGTTCGCATCGCGGTGAACAATGGTTACTGCTTTGCCGGCAACGCGGCGCTGTTTGGCTGCGCGGACTTTACCATTGCCACCCGGACATCCTGGATAGGCATGGCCGGTCCGGCGATGATAGAAGGCGGTGGTCTGGGTAAATTCAAGCCCACAGACATTGGCCAGATTGAAGTACAGGAAAAGAACGGCGTGGTGGATATCGTCGCGGAAGACGAGGCACACGCTACAGCACTGGTACAGCAACTCCTTTCGTATTTTCAGGGGCCGGTTGCAGACTGGACGGTTGCCGATCAGGAAAGTTTGCGCGACGCGATTCCACAGGACAGACGCTGGGCTTATCAGGTTCGACGGGTGATTGAAACGATTGCCGATACCGGGTCGTTCCTGGAGCTGCAGCGAATCTACGGGCGCAGCATTATCACCGGCTTTATCCGCCTTGAAGGTATGCCAGTGGCGCTCATTGCCAACGACTGTCAGCAGTTGGGTGGAGCCGTGGATTCGGAAGCAGCGGAGAAAGCGGCGCGTTTTCTCAAAATTTGTGACGCCCTGGGCTTGCCGGTGCTTTCGCTCACCGACACGCCGGGCTTTATGGTTGGACCGGACAGTGAACGCCAGGGAGCTGTGCGCAGTATGTCGGCATTGTTTCTCGCCGGTGCCAGTCTCACTGTACCAGTGGTGACGATATTTCTGCGCAAAGGCTACGGTCTCGGCGCCATGGCGATGGCCGGCGGCAGCTTTGTGCGGCCGGTGTATTCTGCCTCCTGGCCCACCGGGGAATTTGGCGGAATGGGTTTGGAGGGGGCTGTGCGTCTGGGCTACAGGAAAGAGCTGGAGGCATTGGCGGAGCCGGCCGAGCGCGAGGCCCTGTTTCAGCAATTGCTGGCGCGCATGTATGAGGTTGGCAAGGCGACGGAGGCAGCGGCACACCTGGAAATCGATGCCGTGATTGACCCTGCGGACACACGCAGAGTAATACTGCGCGGTTTTGCCTCAGCCGCGCTGTGTTAGTTTTAGAACCATGACTTGCTCTGAATTCCTGACGTTGCCCGACGGTTCGTCCATTGCCTACACGCACTTGCCTGGCCGCGAACCCGGAATTCTTTTTTGTTCCGGTTTCCACTCCAACATGCAGGGGACCAAGGCGCTGGCGTTGGAACAGTGGGCCAGAGACGAGGGGCGGCAGTTTACCCGTTTTGACTATTTCGGGCATGGTCAGTCCAGCGGTAACGTGGAGCAGGGCTGTATCGGTCGCTGGCGCGACGATACGCTCGCGGTCCTGGATGAGGTCACATCGGGTAAGCAACTGATTGTCGGCTCTTCCATGGGCGGCTGGCTGATGTTGCTGGTTGCGCTTGCACGACCAGAGAGAGTGTGTGGTCTGCTGGGGCTAGCTGCGGCGCCGGACTTTTCCCAGCGTCTGGACGCGAGCCTGACAACGGCACAGCGGGTGGCTCTTGCTGAGCATGGCTATGTCGATCTGCCCAACTGTTATGACGATGGCGAGCCGTACCGCATCGCCCGGTATTTGTTGGAGGAGGGTGAGACGCACCTGCTGCTGGCGGGGAAAATTCCGCTCGAGTTGCCGGTCAGGCTGATCCAGGGCCAGTGCGATGAAGATGTGCCCTGGCAATTGGCACTCGAACTGGCGGAGAAGTTGAGCACCAACGATGTTGAGGTGCAGTTGGTGAAGGCAGGCGATCACCGGTTGTCGGAGCCTCACGATCTGCAACGAATGCTTACGACCGTGAGGCAGCTGTTGGACTGTTAGCAGCGGCTGAACAGTGCTCTGTCAGGTGGTGATAACCAGCCTGAGTGCCTGCAACTGTAGGTTGGCGTGCGCAATGTGAATGGCGCATTCGTCGATGCGATGCCGCAGGTGTTCCAGTTCCTCTTGCCTGATGGACGGGTTGACCAAACGCAGGGCTTCCAGTCTGGCAAGCTCTGCGCCAAGGTCCTCGCGCATGGCGGCTTCTGCCCCGGCTAGTATTCCGTGTAACTTTTGCTCTGCCTTGGTCTTCGCCAGTGCCATCTTCGACTCAACTTCCTCGTGCACCTGTTTGATGATGGCCAGTGCCGTGGGCTTTTTAACACTCTGAATCAGGTCGTTGAGGCGCGGGTGGGGAACGAGGTCGGCGAGATCTTTGCCACGGGCATCAACCAGCAGCCGCATGGGTGAAAGAGGCAGAAAGCGCTCTACTTGTAGCGCGCGAGGTGCTACACAGTTGATAGTGTAAAGAGCTTCCAGCAGCATGGTGCCAGGTGCAACCCCTTTTAACTTGATCGTGCCTATTGCAGCATTGCCCAGCTCCGTTGAGTGCACCATGTCCATGGCTTCCACCATCATGGGGTGTTCCCAACTCGCGAACTCCATATCCTCTCGCGCCAGTGCCTTCTCGCGACTGAAGGTGACGGTTGTGCCGTCCTCCCGTAAATGGGGAAAGTGTCCGGTGAGCATGTGCTCCGACGGACGTAGAATGAGCGCCTGTTCCGAGTGAAATTCCTGATCTACACCAAATGCCTCACACAGGGTTTCCAGGTATTTCTCCAGTACATCGCCTTCTTCGGTAACGCTGATTTCGGCTATCAGTGCTGCAGCGACCTCAGGTTGGCATGAGTTGCGTTCCAGTAGGCGGTCACGCCCCTCTCGCAGTTCCCGCCGGGTCTGGGCGGTAAACTCTGCGGTGGCGTTAATCAGATCTTCAAATTCCGCAGTGCGTTTCTGTAACTGTGGTAGTAGCTGGTCACGGAAGGTTTCAAAAATCATGTAACCGGCGGAGCAGCTGTCGGTGAACAAATTCATGCCCCGGTCATACCAGTCCAGCAGGGTTTCCTGGGCCGTGTTCTCGAGATAGGGTACGTGAATTTCAACGTCGGACATCTGCCCTATGCGGTCCAGTCGGCCTATACGTTGCTCCAACAGATCAGGGTTAAGAGGCAGGTCGAACAATATCAAGTGGTGGGCAAACTGGAAGTTACGCCCCTCGCTACCAATCTCCGAGCACACCAGTGTCTGCGCACCGTTTGTTTCATCGGCGAAATAGGCGGCAGCGCGGTCCCGCTCGATAATGGAAAGCCCTTCGTAAAAAGCAGCAGAGCGAATCCCCGCCCGCATTTGCAGGTGATGTTCCAGCGCCACTGCGGTATCGGCGCGGGCGCATATGATTAACACCTTGGCGGGTCGCAGTGACTTCAGTGTGCCCTCCAGCCACGACACCCGGGTATCGAAGCTCAGCCAGCTGTCGTCAAGGTAGGGCTGCTCGGGATGGAGACGCTCCTCGAGCTCAACCTGGGCGAAACTGTACTCATCAGGTGCAGTCAGAGGATAGCGGTGCAGTATGCGGTCTGGAAAACCGGCTACTGCAGCACGGGTATTGCGGAACAGCACCCGGCCGGTGCCATGGCGATCAAGAATCTGCGAGATCAGGGTTTCTGCGGGGAGGTCGGGATCAAGGCCGGCTGGGAGTTCGCCGGGGCTCTCACCCGCTTCGATGCGCTCGACCAGCTCGCTGAGCTGCCGGTACTGCAGCTCTTCTGCCTGGAAGCTCTCCAGATCGTGGAAGCGGGACGGGTCCAGCAGGCGCAGGCGGGCAAAGTGGCTGGCCTGGCCAATTTGTTCCGGTGTCGCAGTCAACAGCAGCAAGCCGGCACTGGCCCGGGAAAGCGCTTCTACAAACAGGTAGTCCTCTCCAGCTGCCGTGGGAGACCAGTGCAGGTGGTGAGCTTCATCCACGGCCACAAGATCCCAGGTGGCTGCGGTGGCCTGGGCCTGCAAATCGGGGCGCGACTCGAACAGGTCGAGACTGCACAATACCAGCTGTTCGCTTTCGAAGGGATTCTCGTCCGGTATCTCGGCAATTCGGTCAGCATCAAACAAGGCAAAATGCAGGTTGAATCGTCGCAGCATCTCCACCAGCCACTGGTGTAGCAGGCTGGGTGGTACCAGTACCAGCACGCGAGAAGCTCTGCCGGTAAGCAGTTGCTGGTGCATGATCATGCCGGCTTCTATGGTCTTGCCAAGACCGACCTCGTCCGCCAGTAATACTCTGGGAGCGTGTCGCTGACCTACTTCATTGGCAATGTACACCTGGTGAGGCAGCAAGCTGGTACGCGAGCCCATCAGGCCGCGGGCTGGAGAGCGTTGCAGGCGATCGGAGTGGCCGAAAGTTGCTACGCGCAGTGCGAAATCACTGTTTTTGTCAAAGTGGCCGTTGAGCAGGCGCTGTTGCGGGGTTGTGAGTTGGACAAACGCGTCCAGCTCCAACTCCGAGATGACGGCCGCTTGTTCGTGGTGATCTATGCCGGTGTATACCAGCAGGCCCTGTTGTTCGCTCACACCTGTGACGACCAGCTCTACATCATCGATGGTGGATATCCGGTCCCCGACCTTGAAGCGCAAGCGGCTCAGAGGGGCATTTTCGGTGGCGTAGGTGCGCTCTTCGCCCACGGCGGGAAAAGCCAGCGTGACGCGCCTGCCCTCGAAGTCGACCACTACACCCAGGCCGAGCTGTGCATCCGCGTGGCTGACCCAACGCTGTCCAATAATATATTCCATCAAGCGGCTCCGAAAAATTGCGCCATACTGTTGCGATAGACCTGTGCGAGCAGGGCCTCTACTTCCATTTGTTTTACCTCGGCGATCTTCTCTGCAATCAGCGGCAGGTAAAAGGGTGCATTGGGCCTGCCGCGGTAGGGAACTGGCGTGAGGTAGGGCGCATCAGTCTCCAGCAGGATTTGCTCTATTGGTGTTGCGTTAACCACTGCGCGCACGTTGTCTGCGCTGTTAAAAGTGGCGATACCGTTGAACCCCAGCGTGAAGCCCTCGCCCAGACAGTACTCTGCCAGGGGCAGGCCCGACGTAAAACTGTGCAGTACACCCTTGCGTTTAAGCAGTGGGCTGAATGCGCGCAAAATATCACGGGTATCTTCATCCGCTTCCCGGGTATGTATTACCACTGGCATGTCGAGTTCTACTGCCAGCTGTAACTGCCCTTCGAATACTGTTCGCTGCACCGCCCGATCAGCGTGGTCGTAGTGGTAATCCAGGCCGATTTCACCAATCGCCAGGATACGTGGGTCGGACGCCTGCTTGCGAATGAGTGCTTCTACCTGGTCGTCGTAAGCTGCTGCCTCGTGCGGATGGATACCCTGTGTGCCCCAAATATTGGCAGCCTCCCTGGTCAGCTCCAGGACTCTGCTGAGGTTCGATGGTGATACGGCGATAGTGATGATGCGTTCAATTCCCGCAGCAGCGGATTGCGCCAGGGTATCAGCCAGGCCCTCGCCATCGAGATAATCCAGATGGCAGTGAGTTTCGATGATAGGTGTGTCAAAACGAGGTATCTCGCGCCGTTTTTTTTTGCTCATGCTGTATTGTTCGCTCGTTGCTCCCTGCCAATGTGATATGGGCAGAGGACTAAAGTTGGTCGGCGCTACCGGCCGCCACCCGCTGGCGGATCTTCCGCGACAGGGGCGTACGCAAGTCGCGGATGGTACACGTGATCTCATTCCACAACCAGTTGTGCAGCGGTGAGTGAGCTGTGCGTTTGTGCGCTACCAGCGCGTAGTTGGTCGTAGGTAGCCCGCTGGCTACGGGGGGGAGGGCACATATACCCCGTGTAGCGCCTTCGTTTTGCAGGATATAGGCTGGGGCCGGCATGATGTGGTTCGTGCTGCGCAGGACCTCCAGGGCGGTTAACAGGTGGGATATTTCCAGTGATCCACGACTGCTCTCCAGCAATAGTGCGTATAGCTCGGAATTTCGTTGTATCTCCAACTGCTCCAGGTCCGGAACATAGAGACGAATCAGCGGGTAGCGCGCCAGACTTTTCTCAGTTATGGCCTCCCGGGTGAGTGGGTGATTTTCCCGGGCGAATAAGGTGGTGGCACTGGCGCCCAGTTTTTCCACCCGATAGTCGGGGCCGTAATGATTGTGCTCCGCATGGATAGCAAAATCGAGCTCGCCCAGGGCCAGTTGCTCCAGCTGATTTTCGGCTCGGCTGATCACCCGAACACTTAAGTGCGGCGCCTGTATCTCCAGAGATGCCACCAGGTCCGGCAGCAGCGCGAGTCCGATATATTCGGACAGGGCCAGACTGACTTCGCCGATAAAGGTGTGGGGATCAAAGCGCGAACCGGCGACCAGGTGGTGTATACCCGCCAGAACACCATCCAGCTCCTGTGCCAATTCCTGGGTCCGGGGGGTTGGTCGCATACCGTGGCTACTGCGCGTAAACAGGGGGTCGTCAAACAGTTGTCGCAGGCGGGAGAGCGTTTTACTCATGGCGGGCTGGGTAATATGCAGGCGTTCAGCCGCTCTGGAGACACTTTTTTCCTGTATCAAAATTTGCAAAGAAATCAATAAGTTGAGATCGATCTTGGCGAGGTCGTTGGTTTCCATACTTTGTGATATAAATAGAATTCATGAACATTATAATATAAATACATTAGATGTATATCAGCAGGGTAGGTAAAGTCTCACCAACTCTTGTTCAAGCCCGCCTACACGCGGGCATGACGGTGGCCTCCAGGCACCGTCTGCAATGACAACCATCCAGGTCCATCAGAGTTATTTTTAAACCCGCTTCTGGCGGGTTTTTTTATGGGGTCTTACTGCGGTCGCCGGGCGTGCTCTTTTACCGGCCACGCCCTCCCTGCTACTGACATTCTCGCCCACCACCGCGAGGTAGATCTCTGTGTAGGACGCCACCAGGAAATCGTGATAGTTCTCCGGGTCAGGCATAATGTCCCGGTCTGCCAGAACTGACAGGCTGACCTTGCCAGCGTAGCTGAATACCAGGTGAAAAATACCCATTCCCGGTGTGAGTACGCCAAGACCATAGTAATCGACCATCCTGGCGCCAGCGCAGTAGAGCGGAAAATCAGGACCCGCCACGTTCGATATGCAAGTGGAAATATTCATCGGCATAAAACGGGACAGTTCATTGCGTGCCCAGAAGCCTGCGGCGGCCTGGGTGAGCACGGGGGAAAACACGCCCGCCAGCTTCATCGCATCAACCATGGGGCTTGCCTCACCACTTACCTTGGCTTCTTCAGTGGCCCCGTGTATTGCCTGCAACCGTTCCAGGGGGTCGCTTATATCGGTATGCAGTGAGGCGAATACTGAGCCCACCTGATTGTTGTCGTCCGTCACCTCACGCCGCGTGCGCATGTTGAGCGGAATAGCGGCCGCCAGAGAGCCCTCTGCCGGCGCCTCTCCCCTGCTCTGGAGATAGCGCTGCAGGGCACCTCCAATCACAGCCAGGGCAACATCGTTAAGCGTTACCCGGGCAGCATTTTTGATTTGTTTGAAGCCCGCGAGAGGAAATTCTGCCGCGTCAAATACGCGGTGTGGGCCGACACGCTGGTTGAGTATGGTTTTCGGGGCGGACAGGTCAGGGGCCGGTATGCGTTTGCGGCTGATGTCCAGTGCGTATTTACCTATAGCCAGTGTGTTCCTTGCGGTGCCCCGCAGCAGTTGCACGGTGTTTTTAACGCTGTTTATCGAGGCCCTTGAGAGCAGTTCTGCAACACTTGGAGTGGTGTCCACCAGTCGTGGGCTCTCCGCCGCCGCGCTACTGTCAGTGACCGGGTTAGCTTGCAGGTCGTGCAGGGCGGTTATAAAAGCGGAACCGCCTGCACCGTCCACAAGGGCATGATGCATTTTGGTATAAACGGCGAAAGAGCCCGCTGGCACATTGGGTATATTGTCCAGCCCCTCGATAATATAGGCCTCCCAGAGTGGCCGCGACATGTCGAGTGGGCGCGAGTGCAGGCGGGCGACCTGTATACACAGCTGGCGCCAGTCACCCGGCTCTGGCAAGGCGATATGGCGTAAATGGAACTCCACGTCAAAATTGGCGTCTTTAACCCAGTAGGGCCGATCAAGGCCCCCGGGTACCGCCACAATTCGGGTGCGAAACAGTGGCAGTTTGCCAAGGCGTCGCTCGAAGCTGGAGATCACATCCTTGAAGCGAACAAAGCCACCGGGGGCGGTAGACGGGTCGTAGATTCCCAGGCCACCGATATGCTGTGGTGTGTTGGTTTGTTCGAGGTTGATGAATGCTGCGTCAAGTATTCCCAGTTGTTTCATGTATTCCTACCACTCGCCTCCGGCGACATTCTGGTGAACGGGCGGCCTGTGCGCATCCCGCTGGTTTGGTCTTGCCGGGATGGCCGCCGTCTGCCGTCCAGCACCTCTGCGGCGCTTGCAGGAAGCTTCTGTGCATGGCATGTTGGCGCTTTCATGATTTGACAGGCAGGTGGCTGTTATATCACCTTATAACGGTTTTTCGCCAGACAATGTGGTCAGTAAATGCCCAGTGATCTGATTAATTGGTCAGCGCGGCGGAATCCGTTCCGGCGGCTTTCTCTCGTGGCTGTTCTCTGCATCTGCGCGGGCCTGTCGTGTGCGGCCCATGCGGGCGAGCCGACACCCTATGGTGAGTACTTTATTCGTCTGGGGGAGCACCGGCCTGCGGTCGGCGCGGTGACTCCGCAAATAGCCGGGCCTGAGTCTTCATTGGTGCAGGACAGCGCAAGCTATGAACAGGAGCTCCACCTGCTGGAAAGCCAGGGTGGCCCGTATTCGAGTTCACTGGCCGAGCCTCTGGCTGATCTGGCACGCCTGCACCGACAGGGGGGCGACGTCAAACAGGCACAGCAGGTTTACCAGCGGGCGCTGCATGTGCTGAGAGTCAATGAAGGTCTCTATAGCGAGCGCCAGGTGCCGATACTCAAAGAACTGTTCGAGATCTATCGGATGACGGGAGATATGGCGACTCTGGATGCTCGCTACGATTACTATTTCCGACTTTATGGCAACGGGCAACCGCCCTATAGCCCGGCACGACTGGGCGCTGCTCTGGAATATCTGCAATGGCAGCGCGAGGCCTTGCGGCTGGAGGTTGATGAGCGTGAAGTAAAGCGGCTGTTGGCACTCTATACACTGAATGAAGAGATACTACAGGGAGTACGGGCTGATCCCGAGGCTGACCCTGACAGCTATCGGGATCTTGTTTTCAGTCAGGTGCGTAACCTCTATTTGCTGGAAAATCTGTATGAACCCAATGAGGACATAATCGGCATCGCGTCCGGTAGCCGTATCGCTGCTGCTCCCTGGGGTGAGGAGCAGGATGGCAACAAGCACCGCCTGGAACTCTTTCAGCGCAGAGCACTCGCTCATGGCCGGGAACTACTTGAAGATTTGATTGCGCGTACACCGCCAGATCAGGTTGAGGCGCTTGCCACATCTTATCTCGAACTGGCCGACTGGAATCAGTGGAATGATCGCCGGGCCGAAGCACTGGCGGCCTACGGGCAGGTTGAGGAAGTGCTGCAGAGTGCAGGCCAGACGGATCTTTTGGAGCAGTTGTTGGGGCAGCCAGTTGAATTACCCGCCAACGGTGTGTTCTGGCAGCCGCGGCAACTGCCGCCGGGAGAGGCACCTGTCGTAGTGCAAGTGCGCTATGACGTGACGGCCCGCGGGAGGGCGGACAATATTGAGGCCACGGCGGTGTCCAGTGAACACGCGGGTAAAGCGGGCCGGCTGAGGCGTTACCTCGGCCAGACCCGCTTCCGCCCGCGTATCGTTAATGGAGCGCCGGAGGCCGAATTGCACTTGCTGCGGGACTACGAGGTGCTGAACTAGTTTAATCGATCGGCCAGCGCGCGGGGCTAGGCGTTGTGCACCACCAGCAGGGCACCGTGTGCCTTGATGGGTGACGTGGTTTCCCACTCGATTATTTCGGCGCAGTGCTTGTCTACACAACGAGCGGCCATCTCGTGAAAAGTAGGCCGCTCGGGGTCTGCGATCACAATCTGTTTGACACCGGCTTTGATGGCTCGATTGACCATTTTGTAGACCGGGTCTACCAGTTCGTCCCAGAAACAAATGTCCGCTGCGATAAGCAGGTCAAATTTTGACAGCTGCCGCTTGGTCAATTTTTCAAAGCGTGACACCAGTGGCGTGGTGGCCACACCGTTCAGATTGGCGGCAACTTCCAGGAAGGGGAATACATCCGGGTCGGCATCCATGGAAGTAACGTCGGAGCCCAGCTTCTGCGCACACCAGATTCCCGAGGCTCCCCAGCCGCAGCCTACGTCGATAACGGATTCGGCGTGCTCAGGCGGATTCTGCTTGAGGTAATCTATTACCAGACAACTGGACTTCCACAATTTGTTGCCGTGGATGGAAGGGTAGTTCCCCTCGCGTTTTACCCTGCGAATATCCGGGTGGGAGGCGGTGGGCATGATGGTGCCCCGAAAACGCCTCTGGGTGCTCGCTTTGCGTTTGCTCAATGTAGTGTCCTGTTTGCTTGCTGGATGTGCTAATCGATACCTTCCACATCTTCCGCCTGGGGTCCCTTGTCGCTCTCAGCAACGATAAAGGACACTCTCTGGCCGTCTTTCAGGCCGCGGCGGCCACCGTCTCTAATGGCGCGAAAATGCACGAAAATTTCTTCACCATCGTCCTTGGTGATGAAGCCGAACCCTTTGGACACGTTGAACCATTTTACCTGCCCCTGCTCCCGGGACCCGCCTCCGGCGGGGGCCCGCGGTGCTGACTTGCCGGCGGGCTTCTGGGCGCGGGGACTTTTGCTCTTGCCGTGCTGAGCCGTAGCGGCCTTGCCGCCGTAGGCAAGGGATACCAGTAGGGCGGTGGCAAGAGTGGCACCGGAGAATGCGATAAACAGAAGCAGTGCCGCGTGGTTATTTCCGGTATACCAGGTGGTTATGGCGGTAGCGACGGCGGCAACCGCGAAGCTGATAACAATATTGACAATAAGACTCATTTAATTCCTCTCGTGACAGTAGGGCCCGGATGGTTGGGGCATGAATGCGGCGCAATTTTAGCACCATTCAGCTTGAGAGGTATGCTCACGCGTGAAATACAGCACGAGAAAGCCCTTCACGCCTCTCGCACAGAACTTGCAAAGGCGCACGCCCCAGCGAGTGCACTAAATGGGAGCATGCGGGTGTTTAGGGGGGCAGTGCCAGACAGTTCCCGGCCTAGAGCTTCATAACATCTTCGGCCTGCAGTCCCTTGGGCCCTTCGACCAGCTTGAATTCCACAACCTGCCCCTCATTGAGGGTGCGATAGCCGTCTCCCTGTATGGAGCGAAAATGTACGAATACGTCATCCTCGCTTTCCTGTCGGGTAATGAAACCAAAACCCTTGGCGTTGTTGAACCACTTTACTGTGCCGCTTACGCGATCTGTCATACCACTTTCCTCGGACTTTCATTTTGCTTTTATTGCGCTGCACCGACCAAAGTGGACGGTGAAGACTCGAAATCCGTGTTTCCGAAGTGTTGCTACATCTGTGTTATTTGTTGCTCTTGTAATCGCAGTGTTGCCAGCGCCTGTTTTTGCGCGTCTACCTTTTCCCTCTCCTTGGCTACGACGGCTGCCGGGGCTTTGTCTACAAACGCAGCATTGCCCAACTTGCCCTCGATACGTGCTATATCTTTCTCCAGTTTCTCTATTTCCCTGGTCAGACGCTTCAACTCCGCTGCCGGGTCGATCAAGCCGGCCATGGGCACCAGGATTTCCATTTCCCCTACCAATGATGTTGCGGCTATCGGCGCTTCCTCGCCCTCGGGTAACCAGCGTATATCCGCAAGTTTTGCCAGCTTTTTGAGGAACTGCGCGTTTTCATCCAGTCTTTTGCGATCGCGCTGGTCACCGTTGCGCAACAGCACTGGCAATTCCTTGCCCGGCGGAATATTCATCTCACCGCGTATGTTGCGAATGCCTACAATTACGCCTTTCAGCCATTCTATATCTGCGTTTGCAGCACTGTCCACGCCTTTCTCCCCGGCCTCGGGGTAGGGCTCCAACATGATTGTGGCGCCTGTTTTACCCGCGAGCGGCCCGACCGTTTGCCAGATTTCCTCTGTAATAAAGGGCATAAACGGATGCAGTAGCCGCAGCATGGCCTCCAGTACTTGCAGCAGGGTTTGCCGTGTACCGCGCTTCGCGGCAGGGGAGGCGTTGTCATCCCACAAGACCGGTTTGGACAGTTCGAGATACCAGTCGCAGTACTCGTTCCAAACGAATTCGTACAGGGCTTGTGACGCCAGATCAAAACGATAGCTGGCTACAGCGCGGGAGACTTCCATCGTGGTTTCCTGCAGTTTGCTACTAATCCAGCGATCTGCGAGGCTTAATTCGATGGCTGCATCATTACCGATGCCGCAGTCCTGCCCTTCACAGTTCATCAGCACGTAACGTGCGGCGTTCCAGATCTTGTTACAGAAATTCCGGTAGCCCTCTATCCGGCCGATATCAAATTTGATATCACGCCCGGTAGAGGCAAGAGAGTAATAGGTAAAACGCAGTGCGTCAGTACCATAGGCGCCCAGCCCCTCGGGAAACTGTTTGCGCGTTGCTTTTTCAATTTTCGCTGCCAGCTGAGGTTGCATCATGCCGGCGGTGCGTTTGCTAACGAGGCTTTCCAGATCGATACCATCAATCAGGTCGATGGGGTCGATCACATTACCCTTGGATTTGGACATTTTCTGGCCTTCGCCATCGCGTACCAGTCCGTGCACATACACGGTGTGAAACGGCACTTCCTTGCGAAAATGCAGGGTCATCATAATCATTCGCGCAACCCAGAAGAAAATAATGTCAAAGCCGGTAACAAGCACTGAGCTGGGGTGGAAAGTGGCGAGCTCGGGTGTTTCTTCCGGCCAGCCCAGGGTAGAGAAAGTCCACAGTGCCGAGGAAAACCAGGTGTCCAGTACATCTTCGTCCTGGCGCAATGTGACGTCTTCCGCCAGGTCATTCTCCGCGCGCACAGCTGCCTCGCTGGCACCGACATAGAAGTTGCCTGCTTCGTCATACCAGGCAGGTATGCGATGTCCCCACCAGAGCTGGCGGCTGATGCACCAGTCCTGGATGTCGCGCATCCACGCAAAGTAGGTGTTTTCCCACTGTTTGGGCACGAACTGGATATCGCCATTCTCCACCGCGGCAATGGCGGGTTTAGCCAGTTCCCGGGCATCCACGTACCACTGGTCTGTCAGGTAGGGTTCGATCACCACACCCGAGCGATCACCGCGGGGAACACGCAGAGTGTGGTCCTTGACCGCCGCCAACAGCCCCAGGCCGTCCATGTCAGCGATAATCTGTTTACGAGCCTCAAAGCGATCCATGCCCCGATAGGCTTCCGGTGCCTCGTTGTTGATAGCGGCGTCATCATTGAAGATGTTGATCATGGGCAGGCCGTGTCGTCGTCCCATCTCGTAGTCATTGAAATCGTGTGCCGGGGTGATTTTTACCACACCGGTGCCGAACTCCCGGTCTACATATTCGTCGGCAATCACGGGAATTTCACGCCCGGTGAGGGGCAGTTCCACGTTGCGGCCGATCAGGTGTTTGTAGCGCTCGTCTTCGGGGTGTACCGCGACCGCGGTGTCGCCGAGCATGGTTTCCGGCCTGGTTGTGGCCACGGTGACGAAGCCCTCGGCACCGGCGAGGGGGTAATCGAAATGCCACAGGTGACCCTGCTCCTCTTCCGACACGACTTCCAGATCGGAGATGGCGGTGTGCAGTACCGGGTCCCAGTTCACCAGGCGTTTGCCGCGATAGATCAGGCCCTCGCGATAGAGCTGGATAAACACTTCCTGCACCGCTTTGCTGAGGCCGGGGTCCATGGTAAAGCGCTCACGAGACCAGTCCAGGGATGAACCCAGCCTGCGCAATTGACGCGTGATGGTGCCGCCGGACTCCTCCTTCCATTCCCAGACCTTCTCCACGAACTTTTCCCGACCCAGTTCGTGTCGGTTTAATCCCTGTGCTTCCAGCTGGCGCTCGACCACCATTTGCGTGGCGATGCCGGCGTGATCAGTGCCCGCCTGCCACAGGGTGTTGTAGCCACTCATCCGATGGTAGCGGATGAGTGCGTCCATGATGGCTTCCTGGAACCCGTGGCCCATATGCAGGCTGCCGGTGACGTTCGGTGGCGGGATCATGATGCTGTAAGCGCGCTCGCCACCCTGGGGTGCGAAATAGCCACGCTCCTCCCACTCCTGGTACCAGCGGGATTCGATATCGGCGGGGTGGAAGGTTTTTTCCATTACTGGCAGTCCGTAGGCTTGTGCGATCGGGTAAGAGGGCGGCGATTATACGCTAAATGTCGTGTTTTTCGAGCTGGTAGCCGCGTTCCTTGTAGAACCGCCAGGAGCGGCGTTGTGAATCCAGGCTCGCCGGGTCCTGGGTAACCACCTCGGCTACCCGGCGGAAACGACTGAAAAAGGCCGGCACGCCCAACTGCAGGTTGATCAGCAAGTCGTTATGGCCAACCGGTTCCTGGCCCCAGCCTATGGCTATGCGTTCGGACTGTTCTTGCCCATGCAGACCGTGGGGCAGGAAGCTGGCGGGGCGGTAGGTCCATAGCAGTTCGTCCAGCTTGTGGGCCTGACCCTCGTCGGCGGCGTTGATAAAGATACTGTGGCCGCGCTGGAATGCCTTGTCCGCCAGTCGCACGGCAACCTGGAGGCGCTGTTCCACTGCCGTGGCCTGCACGACATAAAATCCGACCAGGGTCACTTGCGGGCAACCGCCGGGGCGGTGCGCGGCATCAGTGGGCGCGCTCCAGCAGGTACTGCGTCAGCAATCCGACAGGGCGTCCGGTGGCACCCTTGGGTGTGCTGTCCCAGGCGGAACCGGCGATGTCCAGGTGAGCCCAGTGGTAGTCCTCGGCGAAACGCGCCAGGAAACAGGCGGCGGTAACACTGCCGCCTCCAGCACCGCCGATATTAGCGATGTCGGCAAAGTTACTGTCGAGTTGCTTCTGGTAATCATCCCACAGCGGCATTTGCCAGGCGCGGTCGTGGCTTTCTACACCTGCAGCCAGCAGCTGCTCGGCGAGCTTTTCCTGGTTGGCATACAAGCCTGTTGCATGAGCACCCAGCGCCACCACGCAAGCACCGGTGAGCGTGGCGATATCGATCACTACCTGCGGCTTAAAGCGTCCGGCGTAGGTCAGGGCGTCGCACAGTACCAGGCGACCTTCGGCGTCAGTATTCAATACCTCAATAGTTTTGCCGGACATGCTGGTTACCACGTCACCCGGCTTGGTCGCACCACCGCTGGGCATATTTTCCGCGGCGGCAACTATGCCGACAACGTTCAATGGCAGTCCCAGCTCAGTGATGGTGCGCATAGTACCGAAAACGCTGGCTGCGCCACCCATATCGTATTTCATTTCGTCCATCTTGGCGCCTGGCTTGAGAGAGATGCCGCCGCTGTCGAAGGTGATGCCCTTGCCCACCAGAACATAGGGTCTTTCGCCGGTCTTGCCGCCCTTGTAGTTCATTACGATGAGTTTCGCCGGCTGGTCGGTGCCCGCGGTAACAGACAGCAACGAGCCCATGCCCAGCTCGCGCATCTTCTTTTCCTCGACGATGGTTGTGCTGAGCTTGGTATTCTCTGCGGCCAGTTTCCGCGCCTGTTTTGCGAGGTAGGCCGGCGTGCAGATGTTGCCGGGCAGGTCTGCCAGCCTGCGCGCCTCATTGATACCGTGGCCTGTTGCCGCGCCCTGGTCCAGGGCCTTCTGGCCCGCTTTTACCGATCTGGCATCACCGGTGTTCACCACAAGGCGTGACAATTTCATTGCCGGTTTTGGCTTGCTGACTGTTTCGGTGTAGCGGTAGGTGGCATAGGTGAGTTGGCGCGCGAGGCAGTTGAGTAGCCAGGCCGTATTACCCTCTTTTATTTTGAGGTCGCCCGCGTGCAATACAGCGTCGCTGGCGTGAATGGCATTGAGGGCTTTGCCCAATGTCTGCACAAATTTGCGCGCGGCAGCCTTATCGAAACTTGCCGGATCTCCGCAGCCCACCAGCAGGATACGCTTGGCGGCCCCTGCACCCGGAAGCAGACAGCTCTCACCGGATTTTCCGGTAAAATCCCCCAATGCGATAGTCGCAGCGATAGAGCCGCTGGCCGATTTATTAACACTCTGGGCGTCGGCGGAAAGTTTTTTCCGGCGATATATCGGCAGTATCAGGCACTGGGTCCGACCCGAGTTTGGATCGTCGATTTTTTTAGCGGTAAACTTAATTGTGGTCATTCTTTTCCCCCGGGAAGTTGGATAGCGGTCTAGTGTAAGCCGATAGGGCGCCAAACTGAATACAAAAGGCGTTATTCATCGGCGAGCTTACGCGGTATTCAGGCCTCTACAGGGGGTGAAGCGGACTTTTTCTTGTCTCGTGATTTGTTTTTCTTTGGCAGCAACACCAGTTCTGTCCCCGACAGGTAGTCGTGCCAGTAGCGCCCCTTGCGGTCGAACAGGCACCAGAGATAACCCAGGCCGAGGCAGGCCGCGGACAGTGGCGCCCCCAGGCAGCGAATAGCAATGCGTCCGGCTGTAGGCTGGGCACCGTCAAAGTCCACCAGCTTGATACGCCAGGCCTGCATACCCAGTGTTTGGCCATTCTTGAGCCAAAACCAGCCAAAAAACACCATCGCCGTAAAAAGTGCAACAAGGCGTACCAAATTGGCGTCGAGCTGCACTGTTCCATCGTCAGCAGGGCCGAGCCCCAGCAGGGTTCTAACGCCCATGACTATGATCACGCACACCATGATCAGCGGCAGCACCAGGAGGAGGTCATAAATAAGCGCTGCCAGCCGGCGCAGCAGAAACGGGGACTCGTGAGTGATCTGTCAGTCCTCCAGCGCCAGGTGATCTGTGGCCGGTGGCGGCGGGTCCTGCTTTTTGCGGTATTGGGGCTCTATTACATCGGCACCGGGGGGGGCCAGGTCAATACCGGACAGGTCGAGGTTCGGCGCATTGGCCTCTGGCGCGGCACAGTCCGAGAAATCGGTGCCGTCGGGGCTCAGGGATATACCGCTGGTGTCCGGATCCAGCGCCTGGGCGGAAGAGGGGAGTGTGGGTAGCAATTCTCCCACGCTACCTTCGCTGAGATGGCTGGTATCGGGCGCTGCAGGCGGTGCTGGCGGTGTTTCTGACAGGCGCTGACCACTGGTGTCCAGATCGAGGTTCGGTGTGGTTACAGTACTTGCAGCAGGAGCGGTACGTTCTTCGGTGCGCAACACTTCGGTGCCGGACGGTGCCAGCGCGATACTGCCACCGGCCTGCGTATCAGGCACTTCCGAGCTCTTTGGGGATTCTGTGGGTTGCGGCTGTGAGAGTGGGCCGGGAGCCGATGCCAGGGCGGCAATTCTTTCTGCGGCACTCATTGCTTTGGCCGCGGGTGGTGCCGATGGTGCCGCCGGGGTCGTGTTAGCGGCTTTGATTACCGGAATACCGCCGGCGTTTTCGATGGCTTGCTTGTATTTACGCGCGGTGGACTTGTCACAGTTGCGTTTTACCAACTGTGCTTTGCCGCTGAACAATTTATTGAGCGTGGCCTCATCGGCATTGAACAGTTTCGCCATATTTGCGCGTACAACGGGTAATTCCTTTCCTTCGAGGAGTTGCCCTGAATAATAGATATTGTAGCGAGCTTCCATACAGCAACTCCCTGAGTGTATTGCGCGAAGTATACGGAAAATCGTCCCGCTGGTCTTGCACTAGAAGGAGAGGGGCGGAGAACGGGCGCGAATGAGGCGGTTCAGCGACTTGTGACCTTCGGGGATGACATCTGCTACCATGCGCGGCTTTGCTGGTGCCGGTGATCAGGGCTCTATGAGTGATCGTGTTCCCACACGCTTTGTTAACACGTTACTGCGAATGGCCGGGGATCGAGGCTATGATTTCAGGGTAATCCTCAGTACCGCAGGGCTGGATTTTGACCCGCTTGACGAAAAGTCCCCGGGCTACCGGCCTGAAATCAGTGCCATGCAATATACCCGTGTCTACCAGCAAGTATTGCATCTGATGCAGGACGAGAGTTTTGGCCTGGCAGGCAGTGAATCAACGGCACCCGGAGCTTTCAGGATGATGTGCTACTGCGTTATCTCCTGTCGCAATCTCGGCCAGGCGATTCAGCGTACCGCGGAGTTCTACCGTACTTTCTTCGACGAGCACAGTCAGCTCTATGCCAATTTCAGCGAACAGTACGCCAGGGTGGGGTACCGTACGCAGGCTCCAAGTGGCGCCCCCCGCGTCGGCGTGGCAGACGCCTACGGCCTCTCTTTGTGGCACCGCTTTTTTGGCTGGCTGTGTGGTCGTTCAATCGAATTGAAACGGGTCGACTTCAGTGGTGCCGAGCCGGAACGCGTAGAAAAATACCAGAGCCTGTTTGCCTGCCCGATCTATTTTTCCCAGCCCAGCGATCTGCTCTATTTCGACAGTGCGTGCCTCGCCTGGCCAGTGGTGCATACGGAGCATTCACTGAGAGAATTTTTGCGCACGGCCCCCTATCAGTTGTTGATTATGGATAACAACCCGGCAGGCAAAAGTCTGTCAGTACAGGTAAAAGCTATGATGGGGCGCGATTTCAGCGCCGGTTTTCCCGGCTTTGAAACCATTAGCAGCGCGCTTGGCGTGTCCGCTCCAACACTGCGCCGCCGGCTCAAGCGGGAGGGAACGACGTTTCAGCAGCTGAAGGATGAGGCCCGATGTGAAGCGTCCATACTCTGGCTGGATCGCGCCGAGTTGTCTATCAATGAGGTGGCAATGCAGATGGGTTTCACGGACCCCAGTGCGTTTCATCGTTCGTTCAAAAAATGGACGGGTAAGACGCCTGGCCAATTTCGCCTGGAACGGCGTCGTCGCGACAGGCAGTAGATTGTGCGCGCAAGTGTACGGCTGTCGTGCTCGCCGTTTCCGGTCAATGCAGCGGATCAGGTGATGTTTGGATGACTGTTCCGCCCGGGTGGCCTCGGGTATAATTTGCGGGCACCTTTGATATGCGGTGCATAGAGTCCCTTTTTTATCGGAGTAACAGATGACGGTCCAGCAAGATATCGAGCTGCAACTGGCACAGGATTTTGCGCCTGAGTATCTGGATGTGGCCAACGAGAGTCACCAGCACAGCGTACCGGCAAATTCCGAGACCCATTTCAAGGTGGTGCTGGTAAGCGAGCGGTTTGAGGGGCAGCGCAAGGTCGCGCGGCACCAGCAAGTCTATGCGGCACTGGCCAGCCAACTTGCGGGGCCGGTGCACGCACTCGCGCTGCATACCTACACCGCGGGCGAATGGCAGGCCCGACAGGAGGCGGCACCGCAATCTCCGGAATGTCTCGGCGGCAGCAAGGCGGAGCTGTAGTTATGCCAGAAGTTGTGGTCGCCGCGTTATACAAATTTGTCGCTCTGGAAGATTTCCACGAATTGCGGGAACCGCTGCTGGACGCCTGTCTGGCTGCAGATGCACGCGGCACCCTGCTGCTGGCTCATGAGGGTATCAATGGCACGATTGCCGCCAGTCGGGAGGGTATAGACGCGGTGCTCGCATACCTGCGAGCAGACCCGCGTTTAGGGGATCTTGAGCACAAGGAATCTCTGGATGATCACATGCCTTTTTACCGCATGAAGGTCAAGCTGAAGAAGGAGATTGTCACCATGGGCATAGCGGGAATCGATCCGAATCAGCGGGTGGGTACCTATGTCAAACCGACGGACTGGAACGAACTGGTCAGCGATCCCGAAGTGTTATTGGTGGACACTCGCAACGACTACGAATGCGGGATCGGGAGCTTTCGCGGTGCTGTTGACCCTGAGACCACAACCTTCAGGGAATTTCCCGCTTACGTGCGCCAGCACCTCGATCCCACCAGGCATAAAAAGGTCGCTATGTTCTGTACTGGCGGTATCCGCTGTGAAAAAGCCTCTGCATTTATGCTGCAGGAGGGCTTCGAAGAGGTCTATCACCTGCAGGGTGGGATACTTAAGTATTTGGAGGAGGTGCCGGAGCAGGAAAGTATCTGGGAGGGCGAGTGCTTCGTATTCGACAATCGGGTGGCGGTGAATCACCGCCTGGAAAAAGGGCAGTATGACCAGTGCTACGGCTGCCGGCACCCCATCACCGAGCAGGACAAGCAATCAGAGCAATACCAGAAGGGTGTTTGCTGCCCGCGGTGTTTCGACACCCTGACGGCGGAACAAATAACGAACTTTCGCGAGCGCCAGAAGCAGATTGAACTCGCCGAGGCGCGGGGGGAAGTGCATATCGGGGCGTCACCACCGCAGCGACAGACGGCGGCCAGCTGAGAAGCCACTGTGCCCCATAGCTATCGCAGGTGCTGATTTATCGCGCCGCGAAATACAGCTACTGGAACGAAGGTACTCAAACCGACACTGTCACCCTCTGATATGACGCCACTGAGCAGCGGCGTGCCGGCGCCGGATACCTGCACCACTGCGCCGCCTGAAGCCCCCTTATATGCCGTGCAATTACTGTCACTGATACCCCGTTCTTCGGCGGTGATAACACAGGCCGCATCGAAAGTCAGGCGGTTGCCGTAATCTCCCATCGTCGCATCCCGCGAATAGCCCGCCATGGTGATGCTTCTGACGGGGTCGGCCCGACCGGGGTGCACCAGCAGTGCATTGGCTTTGCCAGCGGCCACGGGAAGCCTGAGCCGCAGAATCGCCCAGTCGGCGTGCATGCCGCCGCCGTCAGTGAGTCGGTAGGCCTCACGTCGCATTACCTCCGGAACTCCCGACACCAGGGTGAATACGATAGGCTTGCTGAGATCGGTGTAATTCGCCAGGCAATGCCAGGCCGTGATAATTGTATCCGCCGCTCTGCCTGCTTTGCCGGTTACCAGTGTGGCGCTGCAATCTTCCAGCACATGAGCGCGGCGTCCATCACGGTAAGTGCTGCCCGGCACTCGCAACTTTCCCACAGCGCTCAACCAGGCCGGTGCCTCACTACTGTACATTTTTCTGGAATCGACAGGGCTAGCTGCAGTTTCCGCTGCGATCTGGATCGGCAGGGCGATTAATCCGGTGATCAGGCAGCAGGCAAACAGGTATCTTGTCAGCGGGCGGGTACTGGATGATTTTTTGCAATCAGGCATCGTTATTTCAACGTCGTCTTCCCGCGACGGCTTGCTTATCAGTATGGTCGATGGATAGTAGATAAGTCGCCTTAGCGGGTAAAGGGCAGAGTTAGGGGCTTGAAGCAGTGCCGGGTCCTAGTGTTTGCGTAACCGGGTACCCCAAATGGATGATGCGGGGGCACTCATAGAAGCGTTTAGATAGGAACCGTCAGCCAACCGCCGGGAGATCGCAATGACTATCCATCAGAACATACAAGCAGGTGATGCCATGAACCAATACGGACTGGGCAGTCCCCGAGCACAAGAATTGATCGCTGCTGCTGGCGCTCTGGGCCCCGTACTGCGTGCTCGTGCCGCTGCCTGTAAGGCCAATAAGCGGGTTCCCGACGAAACAGTGGCCGACTTTCACACAGCGGGATTTTTTAAAATTCTGCAGCCGGAGCAGTGGGGGGGCTACGCCATGGACCCGCAAGTATTCTATGCGGTTGGGCTTGAGGTGGCCAGGTATTGCCCGTCCAGCGCATGGATACTCGGTGTAATCGCCGTGCACAACTGGCAACTGGCGCTGTTTGACGACCGGGCCGCCCAGGATGTCTGGTCTGAGGATCCCGCGGTACTGATTTCCTCATCCTACGCGCCGGTTGGCAAAGTGAAAGTGGTGGAGGGCGGGTTCCGCCTGAGTGGCCGCTGGAGCTTTTCCAGCGGCTCTCAACACTGTGAATGGGCATTCCTGGGGGCTGTTGTGCCCACCCCCGAGGCGCCGTTCGATATGGCCAATTACCGTACGTTCCTGGTGCCTGTCAGCGACTACACGATTGTGGATAACTGGGATGTAGTGGGGCTGCAGGGTACCGGTAGTCACGATATTGTCGTGGAGGATGCCTTTGTGCCTGAGCATCGTACCCACAAGTCCCTGGATGGTTTTCTGTGTGACAACCCCGGCAATGCGGTGAATACTGCGCCGCTTTATCGCATGCCCTTTATGCAGGTTTTTGTGCGTGCAGTATGTACGGCTACTCTGGGGGCTTGTGAAGGCGCGCTTGCAGCGTTTGTCGAGGTGGCCAAAACCCGTCAGGCGGGTCCGGTCAAAATGAAAAACGATCCGTTTGCACGCCAGCTGGCTGCAGAGGCCAAGTCCTCAATCGAGGAAATGAAACTCACCATGATCCGCAACTTTGACGCGATGATGGCCTGCTGCCGGTCTGGCGAGTCTATAGCGATAGAGGATCGCGTGCGCTACCGCTATGACTCGGCAGTAGTCGCCGATCGCTGTCTGGCGCTGTCCGGCCGTATGCTCAAGGCGGCGGGCAGTGGTGGCATTCGTCTCGACAGCGAGTTGTTGGCTTATCACCTGGACATCCTGGCGAGCCAGGCCCACATTGCCAATCACTCAATCCCCTTTGCCGTCAATATGGGTGGCACGATGTTCGGAGAAGACAATGTCGATTTTGCAATCTGATTTCAGTTGGAGAGGGCGCGAGCTGCCATGGCAATGAAAGGACTGTTACCGGAAGGGCATTACGCCGACTGTGCGAATGGTCACCGTATTCACTACCTGGACGAGGGGCCGGCCACGGCTGAAGTCGTGGTCTACCTGCACGGGTCGGGTCCCGGTGCCAGCGGCTACAGCAACTTCAAGGGTAACTATCCCTACCTCGTCGAGGCGGGGTACCGCTGTATTATCCCCGATCTTATCGGTTACGGATTCTCTGACAAGCCTACGGATGTTGAGCATCCGCTGTCATTTTTTGTGGAGTGCATCAGGCAAACGCTGGATTGCGCCGGTGTAGAGCGCTGTACACTGATTGGCAACTCTCTGGGTGGTGCCGTTGCCCTGGGGCTTGCGCTGGATGATCCGCAGCGCATCGAAAAACTGGTGTTAATGGCGCCCGGTGGATTGAGTGAAATGGCCGATTACCAGGCAATGCCCGGTATGCAGAAAGTGTTTAAGGTATTTGGTTCCGGCGAGCCGGTGACCCCGGCGGTGATGAAAGACCTGTTTGCCACCGGCCTGATGCACAACCCGAAATACGCGACTGACGAACTGGTCGCCGAACGTATGCAAATTATGGCAACCATGAACGGCCATGTCATGGCTACCATGTCGGTACCTGTGCTGACGGAGCGGCTGCGGGAAATCGAGTGCCCGGTATTGGGTTTTTGGGGCCTGGACGAGAAAATGATGCCGGAGAACGGTATCATGGCGCTGGCCCGCAACGTGCAGCACCTGCGTCTGATTCTGGTCAGCGAGTGTGGGCACTGGGTAATGGTTGAGCACGAAGGCATGTTCAACCGGGCTTGTCTGGATTTTATCAGTAACTAAGCTGGCGCAGCGCCGGCTCACAACAGGAGCGGGCATGCGTAAAAACCGACTGGGCAGAAGTGCAATCGTGGTTTCCGATATTTGTATGGGAACCATGACGTTCGGCAATCAAAGCGACGAGGCTGAGTCCTTTCGTATAATGGATATGGCCTATGACGCGGGAGTCGATTTCTATGACACCGCAGAGATGTACCCGGTGCCACCGGATGCAAAATATGTCGGTGCCACAGAGGAGATCGTTGGCCGCTGGCTGAAAACCAAAGACCGCGACTCGATTATTCTCGCCTCCAAGGTAGCGGGCCCCAGCCACGGCTGGCTTGCGGCTCCCCTGCGGGCAAGCAAGACGGGTCTCGACCGGCACCATATTGTGCGCGCTGTGGAGGGCAGCCTCAGGAGGCTGGACACAGACTATATCGACCTGTACCAGACGCACTGGCCCGATCCCGACTTCCCCTACGAAGAAACCCTGGAGGCGCTGGATGAACTGGTGCGCTCGGGCAAGGTACGTATTCTCGGCTGTAGTAACGAGACCACCTGGGGCCTGACCAAGAGTCTGTGGACGTCTGAGCTGCACGGTCTGGCGCGTTTTGAAACCATCCAGAATAATTTCAGCCTGAATAACCGCCGCTTTGAGGATGAACTGGCCCAGGCCTGCCGCAAGGAACAGGTCAGTCTGATTCCCTATTCTCCTCTGGCGGGCGGCGTACTCAGCGGTAAATACAATGACGGCGCCCGCCCCGAGGGCGCACGTTTTAGCTTTTACCTTAGCGCCGGGGAGCGGCAGCAAAAAATGGCGGCGCGTTTTGTCAATGACAAGACCCTGGAGTCCACTCGTCGATTCCAGGCAATAGCCGCAGAGGCCGGTATGTCCGTGATAACCATGGCTACGGCCTGGAGCAAACAGCACGACTTTGTGGCGTCTACCATCGTTGGTGCCACCCGGGCGGAGCAGATGCCGGAGATACTGGCGGCGGCAGACATCACCCTGGAGCCAGCCATACTGGCGAAGATAGATGAGGTCTGCCGGGACATTCGCTACCCCATGGGGTGAGCCGAGGTCCACCATGACCGAACTGATCCTTGTGGCGGTCGTGCTGGCGACATCGTGCCTGACCGCGGTGGTTGGCATGGGCGGCGGGGTCCTGCTACTGACGCTGATGCCCGGGTTGGTGCCGACATCCGCCATCCTGCCCCTGCATGCCCTGACTCAGCTTGCCAGTAATGCATCCCGGGCGGGCTTTGGCTGGCGTTCCCTGGATCTTGCGATTGTGCCGGCATTTATCATTGGTGCACTGGCAGGCAGTTGGCTGGGCTCCGAGATATACCAGGTGCTGGATGAGCGGTGGTTACCTGCCTTTATCGGCGTGTTCATTCTGGTCTTCACCTGGCTGCCGCTGCCGTTGGTGCGTGGTGGTGGTCAGCTGGCGCTGGGTGTGCTGGGTTTTTTCCAGACCGGCCTCGGCATGCTGGCCGGTGCTACCGGGCCGCTGGGAGCCGCCGTATTATTGCAGCGCAATAAAGAGCGGGACTGGTTGGTGGTGAATACCGCGCTATACATGACCCTCAATCACGGCCTGCGAGTATTTGCCTATTTTGCCATCGGTTTCAGTTATGCGCCCTGGTGGCCGTTGCTTACCGGCATGGTGATAGCGGGCATAGCGGGCTCCTGGTTGGGCACACGGTTGCGCCGCCTGGTGCCGCAACGGGATTTTCACAAGTGGTTTCGTCTGCTGGTAAGCCTGCTGGCTGTCCGCATGATTGCACTCGCTGTGCTTTAATTACCGCACCATTGAACCAGAGTCATTAATTGAGATGGAAGACAAGAGACGCGGGGCGCTGCTCGGTGTTACAGCGTACCTGATATGGGGCGGTGCCGCGTTGTACTGGGTGCAGACCGAGCCGGTGTCAGCCGCGGATCTGGTCGCACATAGGGTGCTGTGGTCTCTGCCGGTTGTGGTGCTGTGCCTTCTTGTCGCCGGCTCCGGTCGTCTTGGTCGTGCCATGGCCCTGTTCCGACAACCGCGAACGCTCGCGGTCATGGCTGGCGCGGCCTTGTTCAGTTCAATGAACTGGGCCCTTTTTATGTGGGCAGTGACTAACGGCAGGGCCACTGAGGCCAGTCTGGGCTATTTTCTGCTACCGCTGGTAAATGTATTGATAGGCCTTACCCTGTTTCGCGAATCAATCGATCGTGCGCAGAAGATTGGCGTCGCCTTCGCTGTTGCCGCGGTGTTGTTACAACTGCTCTACTACGGGGGCCTGCCCCTGGTATCCCTGGGCCTGGCACTTTCATTTGGGCTATACGGCGCAATTCGCAAGGGTGTGCATGTTGAGTCGATGGAGGGACTGTTGCTTGAAATGTCGATTCTGGCGCCTCTGGCATTGGCCTGGCTGGTATACCATGACGGCGCCGGTCTCGGACTATACGGTATCCGTGTCGATCTGTTTCTTCTGGGTGCCGGCGCGTTTACCGCCGTCCCCTTGATGGCGTACGTTGCCGCCAGTCGCATACTGCCGCTGACGGCATTGGGCCTGGTGTTCTATATCGGCCCGACCGCACAACTGGTGGTGGCGATATGGGTATTCGACGAGCCGTTCGATACTGTGCGATTCATCGCCTTTGGTCTTGTATGGTTGGGGTTGATTGTTGTGACAGTGAGCAATATGCGGCGTGCCGCAGCACTGCGTCGCTACGGCAGCAGCGCTGGGCCCTGAAGTTCTTGAGCCGGGACGACCCCCGGGGAGATCACTCATTATGTCTTACGTATTTTTTCCTCTGCTTATTGGTCTGATACTGTGTGCTTGCGCAGGCGGTTCTGTACAGGCGGCCGAAGCCGGTACAAATTTTCTTCCGGATGAACGGCCCTTGGCCAAAACCATGGTGTACGACTGCAACGGCTACGAGTTCACTGCCAGGCTGGGGCCCGGTGAGATGGCCGTCTGGCTGGTCGATCGCTATGTCATTTTATCCCAGGTTCGCAGTGCTTCGGGTACGAAGTATGTAGAGGGTGATATCGAGTTCTGGAGCAAAGGTGATGAGGCGATTCTGGAAGTAGGACATCAGCAATACCTCAATTGCGTGCTGGTGCCAGCACGTGTGCCCTGGGAAGACGCGCGGCGCAGAGGCGTTGCCTTTCGTGCTGTGGGCAACGAGCCCGGCTGGACGCTGGAGATCCAGGACGACAGGCATCTGCTATTTCTGGGGGACGATGGTATGCGGCGCGTCGCCACACCAAACCCCGGTGTGCAGACGCAGGACAATGTCAGGCGTTATCACGCTGTCACCGACTCCGCCGACCTGCACGTGGAGATTATTCAGGAGCCGTGTGCTGACACCATGTCAGGTGAAGCCTTTGCGGCCCGCGTGATTGTCACCCTGGACGATGGCATTTACCACGGCTGCGGTCGCGACCTCGATTATCCCTGGGAATAGTCGCCACCGGCGCTGTGTGTAAAAGTACCAAGACGGCTTTCGCGCGATCTTGATTGACATCAATGCCAGCAATACACACCCCCAATATTATAGCGTCCAGAAGGTGCAGCGCCGCTGCGCCGCCCAACCCGAAACAGGAGTGATGGAATGAAAAAAGCGTTATTGATGACGCTGGTGGCGGCCCTATTGGGCGGCAGCTTAACGGCACAGGCGTATGAGAAAGGGGATTTTGTGCTGCGCCTGGGAGCGGTAAATGTAGACCCGGATTCCGACAGCAGCCCGATCAACCTGCCGGGTGTCCCTACACTTCATACTGAGGTAGATGACGATACCCAGTTCGGCATTATCCCCATGTATATGGTGACCGATCATGTTGGCATCGAACTGCTTACAGCCACACCTTTCAAACACAACATCACACTTCATGGCCAGGGCGTAAACCTTAATGCCGGCTCTACCAAACACCTGCCCCCGACCATCACCGCCCAGTGGTACCCGCGCGGCGGCAAAAGTGGTTGGCAGCCCTTCCTCGGGTTGGGTGTGAACTACACCATATTCTTTGATGAAAAAACCGACAAGCAATTGGACGAAACGCTCAATGCCATTCTGGGCTCTACCCAGGAGAGTCTCGATCTCGATAATTCATTTGGCCTTTCCGCCCAGGCTGGCGTGGATATTCCTTTCGCCAAGGATTGGGCACTCAGTCTTGAGGTCTGGTACATCGAGATCGATACCAATGCCACGGTTAAAACAGACGTTGGCAATGTGCACTTCAAGACACAGATCGATCCCTTTGTTTATCACATAGGTATCGCCCACCGCTTTTAACCCGATTGACCGGCTCACCTACGGTCTCTTGGTGCCTGGCCCCGCTAGTTTCTAGCGGGGTCTTTTTTTTGTGTCTCACCTCCTTGTCAGCTAGACCCATCCGGTGTTTGCACACACCGGTATCATCAAACCTGCTGCGTAGAACTTGGCGGAGGGGTCAAATCGGGTATAGGTTGACGGGACCGTCTGAGGCCATGGATGGCCGAAACGAGCCTACATGGATGTATTTACGGCGTGTCCCGACAACCTATACCCGAATTGACCCCGTTCCTTGATGTCTGAACTTTCGGGCTTTGCATCTCCAGACTCATATCTAGTGATGCATCTGCGAATGATCCATCGGTTCAGACATCCCGGACGGCCCAGCAGCGTGGCCGGAATGCCCACTGTGGGAGGCGGTAATGTATAAGGTCCAGGCACCAGAGACGATGAGGAGCAGGGCGACGAAAAGCTTGAGGCCGCGTTTGCGCAGGAAAGCCTGCAAGCTCTCGGCACCAAAGCTGGTGGCGAGCATGGCGGGGAGGGTGCCGAGGCCGAACAGGAACATCAGCAGTGCGGAGGTGGGCGCATGTTGGGCGGTGGCAGACCAGGCAAGGGCGCTGTAGATGAGGCCACAGGGCATCAAACCCCAGCAGAGGCCGAGAGCATAAGCCTGGGGCCAGTGGCGCACCGGCAACCAGCGGGAAGAGAACCGTTGCACTGGCTGCCAGAGCTTTGCGCCGGCTCGCTCCAGCATGGCCATGCCGCGCCACCAGTCGGCCACGTAGAGTCCCATACCGATCAATAACAGGCCGGCGATGTAGCGCAGACCGATGGTCCATGCGGTGATGTCAACGCTGCCGGCTGCCAGGCCCAGCAGAGCTCCCAGCAGGGTATAGCTGCTGATTCGCCCCGCGTGGTAGGCGATGGTCACCGTGTGAGAGCCGGAGCCGCCCAGGCTCAGTGCGGCCGCGATGCCGCCGCACATGCCCAGGCAGTGGCCCGCACCGGCCAGGCCGAGACCCAATGCGCTGGCATAACCCAGCTCAGTCACGGTTTCTCCGCTGGCGGTTGGGTATTGTCTGAATTTGTGTCATCCGGTGTCGCCGGAGTCTCGTCATCCGCCAGTATCCGCCAGGACTCCTTGTCCAGGTCCTCGTATTGGCCGTTGTCGATGGCCCAGAGCAGCAGCTTGATTGCAATTGCGCAAAAAAGCAGTGCAATGGGTATGAGGAGATAAAGGCTATCCACGGGACTGGGGGCTCACGAAACTCATGGACTGCTATTTAACCGCAGGGAATTGGCGACTACCAGTAGAGAACTGGCAGACATACCGATAGCGGCGGCCCACGGTGGCACAAAGCCCATTGCTGCCAGTGGAATGGCGCTGGCGTTGTAGGCCAACGCCCAGGCAAAATTCTGGTTGATGACCCGGCGGCACTGCCGGGCTTTACGCCAGGTGCTGGTGACAGAGTGCAGGTCGCCGCCAACCAGTACGAAGTCGGCCTGGGCGCGGGCCAGGTCGCTGGCACTGGGTACGGCGAAGGAGGCGTCTGCCAGACTGAGTACCGGCGCATCGTTGAGCCCGTCACCTACCATGACAACGACGGCGCCGGCCGCCTGCAGAGCCTGGACATGGGCCATTTTCTGCTGCGGCTCCAACCCTGTCGCTACATCTGTTATGCCCAGCGTGTTCGCGAGTCGGGGACCCTGGGCAGAGCTGTCACCGGTCAGCAGTGACACTGCCAGTCCGGCATCTCGTGCTGCGGCTACAACATCGGCCGCCTCGGGCCTGGTGCGGTCGTCCAGGCCAATCCATGCCAGTGGTGTTTCGTCGCGACACAGGGCAACCCAATACAGCGGTTCAGCAGGTGGTGGCGGCAGGGTGGGCGCCAGAGCGCGGCAGAAGGGCTCGCTGCCCATGCGAAAGGTGTGACTGCCCTGTTTAGCCTCCAGGCCAGCGCCAACCTGATAGCGCACATTCTCCAGGCCGGGACTGGGGTCGATAGCGGCGAACGCGGTACCCACCGGATGGCTTGAATATTTCTGCAGGGCGGCGCCTGTCGCCAATACCTGCTCCCGTGAGAAATCTCCCAGTGTGTGCACATCTGCGATCGCCAGGATGCCCTCTGTGAGCGTGCCGGTTTTGTCAAAAATGAGATGAGTGGCGCGGGACAGGGCCTCCAGCGCGTTTTCGCCCCGTACGATGACGCCGTTTGCACGCAGTGCACTGGCGGCACTGGTGAGGGCTGCCGGTGTGGCCAGTGCCAGCGCACAGGGACAACTGATGACAAGAACAGACAGGGCAATCCAGAACGCCTGATCGGGATCCAGTTGGCTCCAGACCACTGCCGTGACTGCGGTCAACAGCAGCACGGCACCGACGAACCATGAGGCGATACGGTCGGCGAGGCGGGCGAGGCGAGGTTTTTCGCCCTGGGCCTGTTCTACCGAGCGCTGCAGTGCGGCTAGGCGGCTTTCGAGGTAGTTGCCCAGCACACGGGCTTCCAACGCCGTTTCAGTGTTCAAGGTGCTCGCGTAGATAGTGTCTCCGGGGGCGACTGTGCGGGGCAGGTGTTCACCATTGAATGTGTCTTCCCGTACGGCGCTTTGACCGGCGATTACCTGTGCATCTACAGGCACGGTATCCCCTGCCCTGACCAACACAATATCGCCGGCGTTCAGCTGGATTCGGGGCACGACAAGCCACTGCTTTTCACGTCGGGCGGTAACGGCATCGGGTAGGGTTTCCTGGGCATCAAACCAGCTGAGGTTATGGCGTTGACTGGCGCGACGCTCGAGGAAGCGGCCCAGCAACAGGAAGAATGTGAACATCACCACGGAGTCAAAATACACCTGCCCGGTACCGGTGACCGTTGCCCAGATACTGGCCAGCCAGGCGAGACCGATGGCCAGGGCGACGGGTAAATCCATCACCAGTGCGCCCTGCTTAAGGTGGCGCCAGGCGGTGATAAAAAATGGGCGCGAGGAAAACACCACCACGAAGCTGGCCACCAGCAGACTTACCCAGCGCAACAATCCCTGGTACTGACTTTCGATTCCCTGGATATCACCGGCGTGCAGCGCCACGGCAAACATGCCCACCTGCATCATGCCCAGGCCCGCCACGGCCAGGCGCCGCAATTCCAGCCGATATTCGTCGGCCACCTGTTGTCGCTGTGTACTGGTATGGAAGGGTCTTCCGCGATAACCCAGAGCATCCACCTGGGCGAATATTTCGCTGAGTTTGATGCGGTCGGGCTGAAACCGAATGTCCAGCCGGTTCTGTTGCAGGTTGACCAGTGCCTTGCTGACACCGGGTAGCCGTCCCATGGTTTGCTCTATCAGCCAGGTACAGGCGGCACAGGATATACCGCCTAGCAGCAGTTTCGCTGTCACCTCGCCGTCGGCGCTGGTCTCGGTAAACGTGGTGGACAGCGCCGGGTCATCATAGATGAGGTACTGTTCAAGGACATCGGGGTCGCGTTCGGAAGGACGGTCATTGTAGGTGGTGCGCTGCTGATAGAAGTTTTCCAGACCACTGGCACTGATCAGTCCGGCAACGGCGCGACAACCCGGGCAACACATCGGCCGAAACTGGTCGGCGATGACAATGCCAAAATCCACCCCCGCCGGGACTTGCTCTCCGCAGTGATAACAGACCTGGACGTCGGTATTGGCACTGCCGTCAGTCGGCAGCGGCATGGCCAATATCATGTTGTTGGATAATGCCGTCCAGGCGCCAGCCACCCTCTTGCTCCAGGCTTAGTATCCAAAGCCAGCGGGGTGCTATGGGGGCGGGTAGTGGAGCCTGGTAAATGCCCGGGGAGATCCTGCTCACAGTCACCGGAAAATCGCGATCAGCTTCCAGCGGATGAGACAGCGTCAGGCTCAGAGATTGCGCGTCGACCGGGCCCTCAAGTCGCACTGTTACGTGATCATTGGAAAAATGTAAACTGGCGCTGATGCCCAGTTCAGTGCTGCGTTGTTTTTTCTCCAGCTGCCGATTTATCGCCAACCCATCCTTGTAGTACTCATCTACCACCAGATCATCCGCACCATAGTAGGCGATATACATGGTGACGAAGCTGGCGACTACCACGCTGGCGGGCAACAGGATAAGAAACCACGGCCAGAACTGGCGGAACCAGGGTTCGGTGTCTCCGCCGGGCAGGGCGGGCCTCATCACATGGGCCTCATAAAGCGCGACTCGGTGGTAGCACTGAGGGAGGGCTTGTCGGTAGCGACTGCAGTGAAATCCAGCTCGGTGCTGGGGCTGTCAAGTTCTCCCGGTTCGACACTTACTCGCAAGCTGATGCTGCGCACTTCTCCGCCGTTAAGTGTATGACGGGTAGTTCCCACTATGCTGGCCCCCTCTATACCCTCGATAGTAATGTCAAACGTGTGCATGTCGTTATCCATATTCGCCAACTGCAGAGTGTAAATGTTCTCGACCGCGCCGCTGTCGGTGATGCTATACAACTGTGTTCGGTCGCGTATAGCCGTGAGTTCCAGTGGTATACGGCTGAAGACGTTGTACCAGAATACCCCCACCATAAGACAGAGTACGAGGAAGTAGCCGATGATGCGCGGGCGCAACCAACGGGTTTTTCCACCCTCCAGCTCGTGCTCACTGGTATAGCGTATCAGTCCCCGGGGATACTCCATTTTATCCATAACAGAATTACAGGCATCAATACATAGGGCGCAGCCAATGCATTCGTACTGCAGGCCGTCGCGGATGTCGATACCCGTGGGGCAGACTTGTACACACAGGGAGCAGTCCACACAATCGCCGAGTGCCAGCTCGTCGTGTTTGATGCTGCGTTTACGCGAGCCGCGTGGTTCCCCGCGTTTCTTGTCGTAGGAGACAATCAGCGTGTCCTGGTCGAACATCACTGACTGGAACCGGGCGTAGGGGCACATGTATTTGCAGACCTGTTCACGCATCCAGCCCGCGTTTATATAGGTCGCGAGGGTGAAGAAAATCGTCCACGACGTGGCCCATTGGCCCGCCGATAGTGTGACAAGATCCGGTAACAATTCCCTGATCGGGGTAAAGTAACCGACAAAAGTAAAACCGGTGACAAAGCCCACAAACAACCAGGAGCCGTGTTTGAGAATCTTCCTCGTCACTTTTTCCAGCGACCATGGAGCCTTGTCCAGCTTCATGCGCTGGTTGCGACTGCCTTCCGTTTTTTGCTCCAGCCACATGAAGATGCTGGTCCAGACCGTCTGCGGGCAGGTGTAGCCGCACCAGACCCTGCCGGCGAATGTGGTCACGGCAAACAGAGCAAAGGCGGCAATGATCAGCATAAAAGCGAGCATGGGAAAGTCCTGCGGCCAGAAGCTGAGGCCAAAGATGTAGAACTTTCTTGCGGGAAGATCGAACAGTATGGCCTGGCGACCATCCCAGCTTGCCCAGGGGAGCAACAGGTAGCCCAGCAGCAAAGGCCAGCCACTGAACAAGCGTATGCGCTGGTAAAAGCCTTCGATTTTCCGTGTGTATATTTTTTCGCGACGCTGATAGAGATCGATCTCTTCGACCTCTGCAGGCGCCACTTCCCGGAGGTCAATCAGATCCTGGTCAGACATGTTCCTGTTCCGCGATAAGAGGGTAAAGCCCGATTTGGCAGGGCTTGTTGCCAAGCCCTGGGTGTTAGCTGAGTGCGCTTACTGTTGTTGCCTGAGGCCGAATACGTAGGCCGAGATGATGTGGATTTTATCTTCACTCAGAGTGTCCTTGAAGGCGGGCATAATGCCGTTGCGCCCGGCCCGGATGGAGTGCGCGATCTGTTCTTCGCTACCACCATATAACCACACGCCATTAGTCAGGTTGGGTGAGCCCATCGCAGGGTTGCCCTGGGCATTGGCGCCATGGCAGGCCACACAATAGGTTTTAAACACTGTTTCACCGGCGGCTGCCTGTGCTGCATCTACATTTCTGCCGTTGACGCTGAGCACATACTGGGTGACATCCGCCACACCCTTGTCGCCGATGATACTGCCCCATGCGGGCATGGCAGCCTGGCGCCCGTTTTCCAGGGTGGTCTTGATCGTGGCGGGGTCACCTCCATAGATCCAGTCGTCATCAGTGAGGTTGGGGAAGCCGTAGCGTCCCTTGCCGTCTGCGCCATGGCACTGGGCACAGTTGTTGGCGAACATGCGCATCCCCATTTTTCGTACCGCCGGGTCGCCGGCAATCTCTTCCACCGGAAGGGCCAGATAGCGATCACGCATATCCCGGTACTTTTCATCAGCTGCCGCGACTTCATCGTTGTATTGGCCCAGTTGGGTCCAGCCAATAGCGCCGGCAAAGTTTCCCATACCGGGGTAGACGATCAGATAACCCACGCCCCAGACAATGGTGATTACAAACATGTAAAACCACCAGGCGGGGAGGGGATTGTCCAATTCCTCTATACCATCGGCCACATGCCCTGTCGTTTTTTCTGTGGGCGGCCCCTCGTGTTTTCGCGTTGAAAACAAAATCCAGACGAGCCCTACCAGCGTTATGCTGGTGAGGATGATGATCCAGTAGCTCCAGAAACTAGCCATTCCTTTCGTCCTCCTTCATGGTCTCTTTGTTCTGCTGCTCGTCCGCAAAGGGAAGGTTGGCGGCTTCGTCAAAAGATTTTTTACGTTTACTGCTATAGGCCCAGATACACAGCCCGAAGAAGGCGATCATCAGGAATGCGGTACTGAATCCTCTCAAGTCGTTAATGTCCATTAGCGCCTCGTTTGCAGCAGGGTGCCCAGCTGTTGCAAATAGGCAACAACGGCCTCAATTTCTTTCTTGCCTGTAACTGCGGCTTCAGCGCCAGCTATGTCCTCATCCGTATACGGAACACCGACATCGCGCAGGGCTGACATTTTCCTGCCGGTAATCCGCGCGTCAATTTCGTCTTCGAACAGCCATGGGAAGGCGGGCATATTTGATTCGGGTACAACATCTCGCGGATTCCATAAATGCGCTCTATGCCAGTCGTCGCTATAGCGTTTGCCGACCCTGGCCAGGTCGGGTCCGGTGCGTTTGGATCCCCAAAGAAAGGGGTGGTTGTACACAAACTCACCAGCCACAGAGTAGTGCCCATAGCGCTCTGTTTCCGCGCGCAGCGGCCGGATCATCTGGGAGTGGCAGGTGTTACAGCCCTCGCGAATATAGACGTCCCGGCCTTCAAGCTCCAGCGCCGGCAGCGGCATCAGACCCGCGATCGGCTCGTTGGTTTCTTTCAGGAAAAGTAGTGGAACCAGCTCTACCAATGTGCCAAAGCTCAGGGCCACAACTATCAGCACCATCATCAGACCGACATTTTTTTCAATAACCTCGTGTTTCATCGTCCCCTCCTCAGGCCGCGCTAGCGACAGCCGGGGCCGCCAGTGGTTCAACATCTTTACGGCTGGTCATATACAGGTTGTACGCCATCAGCAACATGCCGCTGAAGAAAATCGCACCGCCTATGACGCGCACTACATAGCCGGGATAGCTGGCTGCAACAGACTCTACAAAGCTATAGGTGAGCGTGCCGTCCTGGTTGTAGGCGCGCCACATAAGACCCTGGAGTATGCCGTTAACCCACATGGATGTGATGTACAGGACAGTGCCAATGGTAGACATCCAGAAATGGGCATTGATCAGGCCGATACTGTACATGCGCTCCCTGCCGAACATGATAGGAATCAGGTGGTACATGGCCCCTATAGAAATCATCGCCACCCAGCCCAGAGCGCCGGAGTGGACGTGGCCGATAGTCCAGTCGGTGTAGTGAGACAGTGAGTTTACGGTTTTGATGGACATCATCGGGCCCTCAAACGTAGACATGCCATAGAACGACAGGCTCACCACCAGAAAGCGTAGAATCGGGTCGGTACGCAATTTGTGCCAGGCACCGGAGAGGGTCATCATGCCGTTGATCATGCCGCCCCAGGACGGGGCCAGCAGGATGATGGACATTACCATGCCCAGGCTTTGGGCCCAGTCGGGAAGCGCGGTGTAGTGGAGGTGGTGAGGGCCAGCCCATATGTACACGGCGACCAGTGCCCAGAAATGTACAATGCTCAAGCGGTAGGAGTACACCGGGCGCCCCGCCTGCTTGGGCACGAAATAATACATCATACCCAGAAAGCCGGCAGTCAGGAAAAAGCCAACCGCATTGTGGCCGTACCACCACTGCACCATGGCGTCCACGGTGCCGGCATAAATGGAGTACGACTTGCCGATGGTAACGGGAATCGCCAGGCTGTTGATGATATGCAGTAACGCGACCGCGATAATGAAGGCACCAAAAAACCAGTTCGCGACATAAATATGGTTGGTCTTTCGCTTGGCGATCGTGCCGAAAAATACCACGGCGTAAAGTACCCACACAACGGCAATGAGGATATCGATAGGCCATTCCAGCTCAGCGTATTCCTTGCTGCTGGTCCAGCCCATGGGTAGCGTTATCGCCGCACACACGATGACCAGCTGCCAGCCCCAGAACGTCACCGCGGCGAGTTTGTCGGAAAGTATTCGGGTCTGGCAGGTGCGCTGCACTACATAGTAGGAACTGGCGAAAAGTGCACAACCGCCAAAAGCAAAAATGACTGCATTGGTATGCAGCGGTCGCAGGCGGCCGAAGGACAGCCATGGCAGGTCAAAGTTCAGGGCTGGCCACGCCAATTGTGCGGCGATAAGCACACCTACCAGCATGCCGACGATACCCCAGACCACCGTCATAACGGTAAATTGGCGCACGACCTTGTAGTTGTAGATGGGGTGTTCCAGTGCGGAGTTAAGCTCACTCATGGTTTGATTCCAATGCTAGATGTCAGTGCTGTAAAACGATTGCTGCTTGCCGTTGATGCTCAGTCGGTAAACGCCGGGGCTGCGCCGAACTCCCACAGGAGTACCGAACCCACCATCATGCAGATGAGGATCACAAGCGCTACACCAACGACAGCGCTGGAAAAGAGGAAACCGCGCTCTTCCGGGATGTTCATCACGATGGGAATCCCCAGGTACAAGAGGTAAACCGACCAGCTAACGGCGCAGACCCCTACCAACAGGTCAATCCACAGGAGAGGGTAAAAACCTACCAGACCGGCGATAAATAAGGGGGTGGACGTCAGGCCGGCTATAACAATACCTTTGGTCAGTGTAGACGCGGCACCATAAGTTGCCGACATCCAGTGGACAAAATAGCCTATTACCGCGACGGAACCCAGCATGGCCAGGTAAAACAGCACGCTGATTTGACGGGCGCTGTCCACCGTCAGCTTGATGGCGTCTCCCTTATCTCCCACAGTCCAGCCAACATGGCTGGTACCGTAGTACCACGCGACCGCAGGCAGCAGGGCGAGGAAGCAGGGGTAGAGGAGCAGGGTTCTGAAGGAGCTTTCCGGGAGGTCAGCAATCGCCCGCCACTGGGCGCTGGGTTTGACCAGTAAGCCAAAGGTATGTTGGATCATTAGAGTGTATTCTCCCCGAAACAGCTGATGTAATACGCGAAAGCGTCATGATAGGTTGTGCTGTGGTTGAAACCTTGATTTACCTCAAGATAGTGCGATGTGTTAGCTACTCACATTGGCCATATTCTGCAGGCCGGGCACATCCAGTATTTTGATTTCCTTGTTGTCTACCTGCAGGATTCCCAGTTTTTGCATGCGGCTGAAAACACGGCTTACCGTCTCCACTGTCAGCCCGAGGTAATTGCCGATGTCCACCCGGGACATGGTCAGGCGAAACTGCGTGGCGCTTAACTTGCGCCTGCTGTTTCGAGTGGAAATGCTGAGCATAAGAGAGGCCACGCGCTCATCCGCAGAATTTTTGCTGAGCAGGGTGATGAGTTGTTGGTCGTCGGTGATTTCTCTGCTCATAAGCTGGAAAAAATGACGTTGTAGCGTGGGTATTGTCGCACTCAGCTTTTCCAGTGAGGAGAAGGGGATTTCGCAGACCGCGGCAGTTTCAAGCGCTTTCGCAGAAGATGCATGTAGGTTGTTACTTATACCGTCCATACCCAGAATTTCGCCCGGAAAATAAAAGCCGGTAACCTGCTCGCGGCCGTCGTCTGTCGTTTTGTAGGCCTTGAGTGTGCCGGAACGCACGGCGTAAACTGATTTGAAATCGTCGCCCTCGCGATACAGGTGCTGGCTTTTCTGCAGGGGCTTACTGCGCTGAATGATTTCATCCAACTGCTCGATATCATCCGATTCCAGGGCCAGGGGTAGGCATATGCTGTTGAGCCGGCAATTTCCACAGCTCACCTGATAGTCGTGAATACACGGTTTGAGGGCGTTGTTGTCTCCCGTGTCTGTCAGTCTGATGGTCATGCAAAACTCCCCGCTGCCGAACCAGCAGCTACAGATTTCAGACAGTATAATCTAAAGTATTGAACACAAGTGATTTGTTTTTCCGGACCACTACTAGATAGTGGCAGAGAAACGTGGTGGCGCCCGGTCACCGCCGTGGTCATTCAAATAGGCATCAAAGGGCATACAGATATTGCGCAAGAACGGCCTGCCGCGCTGCGTGACCACGATTTCCTCAGCAGTGATTTCCACTAGCCCGTCCCGCTGCATAGCCCGCAGGCCGGCCAATTCGTCGTGGAATCGGTTGTTGAAGTCGATACCGAACTGAAGATTGCAATCAGCGAAATCCAATCGGAGAGCAGAAATCAGGCTCATAATAATATAGCGACGCAGTTTGTCTTCACTGGTCACCTTGCAGCCCCGGTTGACCGGTCTCCCATCGTCATCTACGAGCGCATAATACTGTTCCAGATCGCTGGCATTTTGCAGATAAAAGTCTCCCATCTGGCTGATTGCAGAAGCGCCCAACCCCAGCAGGTCATCCGCCATATGCAAGGAATACCCCTGGAAATTACGCTGCAGGCGTCCCTCCTGTAGAGCGATGGCCAGTTCGTCCTCAGGCAATACATAGTGATCCATGCCGATGTACAGATAACCCGCATCCTGCAGCCGGTGACTGATCATTTGCTGTAGCAGCAGCTTTTCCGCTGGTTGCGGCAGCGCCAGGCGGTCGATGGCGCGTTGACTGCTGAAACGTTCAGGCAGATGTGCGTAGTTGTAGCAGGCAATACGATCAGGGCGTAAGGAGATCACCTTGCGCAGGGTCTCCTGGATTGTGTACCTGTCCTGATTGGGCAGGCCATAGATCAGGTCAAAGCTGAGTGACCGGAAGTTGTGCGAGCGGATATTTTCAACCAGTGGCGCGACCATTTCATAGGGCTGGATGCGATTGACAGCCAACTGTACCAGTGGGTCGAAATCCTGGATGCCCAGACTGATACGATTGAAACCCACCCCTTTGAGCAGAGCAATGGTGCTTGTTTCTACTGTGCGGGGGTCAATCTCGATGGAGTATTCCCGGTATTCTTTGTCCACAAGGCGAAAATGGCTGGCGAGCATGTGCATCAGCTCAGTTATCTCGGCGTTGTCCAGGTAGGTAGGTGTGCCCCCGCCCCAGTGCATCTGGGTAATGGGGCGCTGTTCTCCCACCAGCTGCGATTGCTGCACAATCTCTTTTTGCAGGTGATCGAGGTACAACCTGGTGACGCCTTCTTTTCGGGTGACAATTTTGTTGCAGGCACAGTAGTAACAAATGTCTCTGCAGAACGGCAGATGCAGATACAGTGACAGTGGTGCCCTTTTGTGGTCGCCCTCCCTGGCTTGCCATGCCAGGTACTGGTCGATCGGAAAATCCTGGCGAAACTGCGGCGCAGTAGGGTAGGAGGTATAGCGTGGCCCTTCACAGGCATATTTAGCCGCCAATTCCATATCCACGCGATGAGCAGGGGGTACTGCGACAACCGCTTCGGGCCTGGGGTGAAAGCTTGTCATGTTTGCTGTGTCGTCCGATCACGCGGGAGTGCAAATTAACAAGTTAATGGCACTGTGGCGTTGACCCAAATCAAGGTGATCACAGTCCAGTATAGTGGTGTGAAAAAACCCCGATATGAAGGCCTTAGCCCAGGGCGGCTACACTCTTGATTATCCGGCGCACCAGCTCGGCCTGTCGCGACACGCCGGTCTTGGCGAAAATGGATTTGAGCTGGGCCCTGGCCGTGTGAGGGGAAATGTTTTGCGCTGCGGAAACCTCGGCGAGACTCAGTCCCCGCGCCAGTAGAATAGCCAGCCTGGCCTCTGCGGGTGTCAGGCCAAATAGCTCGCCAAGCGTGTGCTGGGAAGCGGAGTCGCGCTGATCGGGGTCACTGACGAAAACCGCGACACAGGGCCCGGCCTGACTTTCACTCCACTCGGAAATCGGCACCGGTTTTACCACCAGTCCCAGAGCGGACCTGCCAGCTTTGCGCGGCACCCGCAGTGCTTTTACCAGCGCAGTTACACCGTTTTGTTGCGCGGTGATGACGCTGGCAATAGCCGCCTGTAATTCCCGGTCCGTGTTGCGGCCTTCAATGTGCAGGTGTCCGCCGCGCAGGCTCAGACCGTCAGCGTCGTCCAGGAGTGCGGCGGCCAGGGTGTTGGTGTTGGTCAGTTTGCCTTTTTCGTCGAGGATAAAGGTCGCAACAGAGAGCTGATCAACCGCCCCGGCATAGATGTCGCGCTCTGAGGTCATCTGGTTGAGGCGGCCATATATGGCCAGTGCCTGGCGCAGATGCGGAGTCAGCAGGGTCAGCATTTCCCGGTCCTGTGATGTGAAGTTTGCCTCCTCCTTGCGCCGGGAGAAACGCAGGCGCGCCAGCAGACCTCCTGGCTCACCGGTATCGACTCCCAGGATGCGGAACAGCTCGACGGGCCGCAGGTAGTGCTGGTAGTAGTCCGAGGCCACCAGCTCTGCGTCCGGCATCAGGTCATCGAGGCTGATAATTTTGTCCAGTGGCAGGTTGATGAAAGGGTCCAGAGAAAAGAACTGCTCACGATAGGCTGTCACCTGCCAGTCGTCGGAATCAGCCAGCGGTGAACGAGGGGCAGACTCGCCGTGTTCGGGCCGGACACTGTTGAGAATTACACCGGGATCTTCCGCGCTGGGAGGGCGCAACACCAGCGACACGACCTGGGCATCTATCGCCTCGCGCATGGCCGGTAGCGTGCCGTGCCAGGGCGGCTGTTCAAGTACACCCTGGTAAATCAATCGCACCAAGTGATCGTAGCGCGCGTCTATCAGCACAGAAGCCAAGTCGACTTTTCCCGATTGTTTGCCAATGATTATTTCTCGATGGACGAGAGGTCCTGGGCCACGTCAGCCAGGCGCTTGGGCCGGCCTACACCCCATCCCTGCAGGTAGTCCACGCCAATTTCGCGCAATTTGGCGACAATCTCATCGTTTTCCACCGACTCAGCTATGGTTTCCTGCCCGAGAAAATGAGCCAGGTCGTTGATCGAGCGAGCGATGGCGTAATCATTGCGATTTTTGTGTATGTTGGTGACAAAACTGCCGTCGATCTTGACGTAATCCACGGGTAATTCTCGCAGATAATTGTGACTCGCAAGACCGGTGCCGAAATCATCAATGGAAAATTTGCAGCCAATATTGCGAAACGCTCGCACGAAATCTGCGGCCTTGACGAGATTTGAGATGGTGCCGGTCTCTGTGATCTCAAAACAAATCCTGCTGGTGCCCACCCCGTATTCTGAAATCTGTTCAAACAGGTAGTCCATAAAACTGTCGTCCGTGACACTGGTGCCGGACAGGTTGATAGACAGGCTGGGAATCACCTTCTGGGCATCCATGAGGTGGCTTACCCAGCTGAAAGCTTCCCTGACTACCCAGCGATCGACAAGAGTCATAAAGCCGTAGCGTTCAGCTGAGAGGATAAAATCCTGGGGCGAGGACAGCGTGCCATCCTTGTTGGCCAGCCCCAGCAACAATTCGTAGTGCAGCAGTTCAACGATGTCTCCGCTAATTCTGGTCTGGACGATTGGCTGGGCCTGTAGCACAAACCGGTCTGTGGCGACCGCCTGCTCAAGCTCGCGTTTGACCTGCAGTTTGTCCTGGGTGTAAGTGCTAGCCGTGGATTGGTCTTCCTCATATTGCACCACGCGATTGCGCCCCTGTTCCTTGGCGAGGTGCATGGTGGTGCGGGCGGTATTGAGAATCTGGCCGACATCCGGGCTGTATTCCTTGATGGGCACGACACCGATAGACACGGTGAAGCCGATTTTTTCTCCCTCGATATCGACGCTGCTGGCTTCAATGTCATGGCGGATTTTCTCTGCAACCTGCACCGCCTGGTCCATCTCGCGATCAAGTAGCAAGACTGCAAAACTATCAGATTCGATTCTCGCTGATGATGATTTTTTACTGTGAAGCTGTGCCAGCAGCCTGGCAAATTCCAGTAATACCTGGTCACCGTGGATACGGTCGTATACCTCATTGACCAACTTGAACTGATCTATATTCAGATACAGGATCGCGTGTTGCGAGTGTTTTTGCTGCGCATGGCGCAAGGCCCGACCCATCTGGTCAAGAAAGGTGACGCGGTTGATCAGTTTGGTCAGTGAATCGTGATTGCGGGCGAAACTCAGTGTTTTCTGTACATGTTCAAGCGTCTGGTAGAGGCTCTGGTCCACGACGGATAGTGTGTCTGCGGGAGCGGGGGGTTGCATGCCGCGGCTCAGTTGACGAGCCAGCTGTATATTACTGATATCGGCAACTTTCTGGCCACGCTCGTTGACGAAGATGAAGCGATCCCGCTCCTCGCTGACCCAGGCCAGTTGCATGCGTACTTTTTGTCCGCTCTGGTCCCGATAGACCAGCCAGGTGCCTTTTTCCATTTGCTCAACGCGCATCACCCAGCGGCGTAGGCGTGGCAGGTCTTCAATTTTGGCGCGAACCTGGGCCGGCTCCACGGGTGCCCGGGCCACACCGTCGCTGTAATCGTTGAAGTCTACCTCCCGTTCACCCGAGACGATATCGCGCAATTCATTGAGTACCGATTGGTGCGACACGTTGGTGGGCAGGCCGGTGGCAATCTGCTGCTCGATCATGTCGATCAGGGTGCCGGCCTCCAGACCACGCTGGGTCATCATGTCGTCGTTGGCATCACCCTGAACCTGGTCGACCAGCCACAGGTTCAACTGGTCGAGAGTCTTGATGTGCTCCTTCCAGCCGCGACTGTGCGGGCCCTCCTTCACGTGCGTCAGTACCAGCAAATCGCGCAGACCATTGTCCATCAGATCTACCAGCACCCGGGGTGCATGCGCAGTCTTGACCTTGTTGGCTATCACCTTGTCGACAGATTGCTGGGCTTTTTGCAGTTTTTCCTGGCCCTCCTGAATGCGGACCACGCGCTCGACGTTACGAGAGAGTGCGCGTTCCTGCTGTGACACAAGCTTGTCTATTTTTAGCAGCGCGGAGTCAAAGACTGAGTCGTCGTCGTCGTATTCACTGACAATCTGTTCGACGATCTCGGTGATGCGACCTTCAAGTGCCTTGTTGGGGAAGTTGGCGGAGGTAGACAGTTGTGCCAGTTTGTCCAGCGTCAGGCGCGCGGAGTGTCCCCGGTCCAGAAAGAAATGCGGGTCCATCAGGGCGAGTTTGGCGAGGGGGATGTGCAGATCTCCCAGTGCGGGCTTCAGATCTTCCGTTACATCGAGCTGCGATTTGATGGTGCCAAAAAGGTTGTCTACAAGGTCGAGCTGATTGAGGCTGTCGGCGGTGAGGCCCTCGGTGTCCTTCAGGCCGCCCAGGGCCTGCTTGTTGTTGGCGAGATACTCGCGCAGTGAATTGCCCTTTTCTACAGCCGCTCGGACCTGGGCATCTTGCTGCAATGCCCCTAAGGTGTTGGCAATGTCCTGTGCGGTAGCGAGATTCTGTTGTCCCTGCGCATCCTTGGGTAAGCTGGCGCCATCCCAGGCGCCGCCGCCGGGACTGTCGTTGTAGTTGTTAGCCTGGGCCGAGGGGGAATGGTCTGCCGAGCGCCGGAAATTGAGAGCGTCGATAACCGATTTGTAGATATTGTCGTATTTGGTCTGCTGATTGGTCCCCGCGGCCCGTTCATTGGCGGGGCTGCCAGACATTGACCTGGCCATGTCTGCCAGTGTGGCGGCCTGTGGCTCGGTAGCGCTCTGTTTTTTTGCCACAGCAGAGGCTGTTTTCTCTTCTGGTTTCTTGCGAACTGGTTGTCGCGACGCTGAGACTTGGTTGAGGAGTGTGCCCTTGGCGATGATTTCGCGCTCAAGGCCGATGCGTATATTGCGGTCTTCCAGGCCCTGGTTGAGGTGCTGATAGTAGTTGTCCAGGCCCTCGATGAACCCCTTCGTAAAGTACTCAAATATTTTCAGAATAACCGCAGCGGGGTATTTTTGTGCTGTCATGGTGCACTGGAACGCCGAGGCCAGAGGCCGCACGTGAATTGGCAGCCTTACCAGATTGGGGTCCAGGCCCTGCAGCGTAGCGTAGCGGATCACCAGAGCCTCAAGCGGCACGCGATACCTGTTCTCGCCCTGGGTGATCATGCGCTCAATGGCGAGAGAGCTTTCATATTCAGCGGGGTCCACCAGGTCGAGGTCCTGTGCCCTGGTGCCGGAGCCACCTTTTCCGTTGTCTTTGCCGGTTGTGGGTTCACTGTATAGCTGGTCCAGTTGTTTGACGATATCTGCAGCCAGTACTCCCTTGTTACGCCGGATAGCAACCGTGGCGTCGTAGAATATATTCTGGTCGGAACTGGAGTGGCGAACCTGGGTCGACAAATCGAACAGGTAATTAGCGAGCTCGGACAGAAATGGCTTCAACAACTGATCCAGTTGCACCAGGCTGTCGTGCCTGAACGTGTCGAGAATCGCAGGATATTCAGCCAGTAATCCCGGTGCTACGGTCTCCATCAGTGCGGAGGTGAGCTTGTTCGTAATCTGAATGGACGCTTCTGTACCCGCATCGTTGAAGGCTAGCATCAGCGTATCCCCGGAAATCTCTTTTACCGTAACCAGACTGGGCGTGGCTGCGCTGCGAGTGACGGTATCCTCTATGGTCAGCTGTGCCTCGCTGCCGGTCTCCAGGTGTGGCTGTCCGCCTGAATGCGGCTTGCGAATGATCCGGGTGGCTGCCAGTCGAAGGGCTCCGATAGGCAGCAGCGACAGATCTCCCGCTAGCCGGGTGCCATCTGCCAGTTCGAGCTTCGCGGGGCGGTCGACAGGCTGGGTCTGGGGTTCGGGCATTTGACCTCTGCGAGCTGGCGGTGTGCGGCGCGATTTTCACGCTGCGGGGCCATGAATTTGTATTGTGCGGGAAGTATACCCTGATATTGACTGCCGACAAACGGCGGGGGTTGTGGCCCGCCGCGTTAGCTGTCAACCCGATGCCAACCGCTTGTAACTCAGCGGTCAATTTTTGTTCAGGTGTTGGCAGCCGTCAGCTGGGTTCCGCTGATATAGGAAGCCAGGGTGGAAGCCAGAAACAGGCAAGTATTGCCGATGCCGGGTAGTTGACCCCTGGCTCCGGCCGCGGGGCTGGTTCCGTGCCCAACACCCGCCTGCCGGCGGTGCTGCTCTGGCTCAGGGTGCTCCGTATGGGGCAACACAATGCGAATGGTGTTTACTCTGACCCGGGGCGCCCACTCCACCGCCAGCGAGGAACCCAGATTTGCAAGCCCGGCACAGGCAGCCGCCAAAACGCAGGGTTCTGATGTCGATAGCGGCTCGTCGGCACGGCAGATATTAATGATGCTGCCTCCCTCGGCCTGTTGTTGCATCAGGCGATTAACCGCCTGGCTGAAGTGTAGCGGTGTGAAGAGTTCCCGCCGAAGGTCGCTTTCCTGTGAACCGGTTGATCGGTGGCCAGGGGAGGGGGAGTCCGCAGGGATGGAGACGAGTGCGTCAATGCGGCCATAGTGCGCAAAAACAGAGTCAACTGCCGCTGCGATATGTTCCGGGTTGCCTTCTGCCAATGGTGTGAACCATGCCTGGCACCCCGCGGCTTCGGGGAGGCGCTCCGGCGCTGTCCGGGCACAGAGTGCGACATTCGCGCCAGCTGTGAGAAAGGCCTCTGCTATCTGCTTACCGGTCTCACCAGTATCCCCGGCTAACAGGATGACTCGGCCGCCAAATTCCAGTGGATTGCTTGTATTCATGGGCTTCCCCGGCCGCGTATTGACCCGGCTTGTGGTTGGACGGTGATTTACTTAAGATGCCTCGGCGGCGCTCATCCTAACTGAAATCGGGAGGCCGGAACATGCCCGGGCAAAGAATGCCGGCACACTTACAAATCGTTGACAGGATACCGTGATATGACCACAAAAAATTTACCCGTGCTCGCCATTCTGGGTGGCACCGGTGATCTAGGAACAGGCCTTGCCCGGCGCTGGGCGCAGGCCGGTTATCAGGTCATCATTGGCTCGCGTACAGTGGAAAAAGCCGAGGCGGCCGTGGCAGATCTGCGCGAGGTGATGGCAGATCGTGGTGTCGGCGAGGTAACGGTTCAGGCCATGGCAAATGCGGATGCCGCCAACGCGGCAGATATTGTGACCCTGACAGTCCCCTTCAGCCATCAGGCTGACACGCTGGAATCGGTGCGTTCGGCACTTCAGGGCAAAATTCTTATTGATGTCACTGTACCGCTGGTACCGCCAAAAGTAGCCCGTGTGCAATTGCCCCCAGAGGGTAGCGCGGGGCAGATCGCCCAGCAACTGCTGGGTGAGGATGTTTCGGTGGTGTCGGCCTTTCAGAACGTGGCCGCAGCGCATCTGCAGGAAGGTGCAGGTGTAGAGTGCGATGTGCTTGTATGTGGCAACAAAAAAGCGGCGCGGGAAGAGGTGATCAAACTGGTGGAGGCTGCAGGTATGCGCGGGTTCCATGCGGGCATGATAAACAATGCCGCCGCAGCGGAGGCCCTGACCTCAGTGCTGATTGTCATCAACAAACAATACGGTTGTCATGCCGGCATCAAGATCAGTGGGCTGGGCGATGCCTGATGGGTCCAAGGCTGGAATTGATCGCACTGGAGAACTTTCCCCTGGTGCAGCCCGGGGATGATCTAGGCCAACTGCTTATCGATGCCCTGGCAGCCAATGGGCTGTGCTTGCAGGCGGGCGACGTGCTGGTTGTCGCCCAGAAAGTCGTGTCCAAGGCGGAGGGCCGTTACGTGCGCCTCACCGAGGTGGAAGCGGGGCCAGAGGCTATCGCACTGGCTGCAAGAGCAGCAAAGGATCCGCGCCAGGTTGAACTTATTCTGCAGGAGAGCCGCGAGGTTGTCCGGGTGCGCCCCGGTGTCATCATTGTCGAGCATCGCAATGGTTATGTGCACGCCAATGCCGGTATCGACAAGTCCAATATTCCCAACAGCCCAGAGGACCAGCAGGTACTGCTATTGCCCCGCGATCCCGATGCGTCTGCCCAGGCACTGCGGCAACGACTCACCGAGCACACCGGGATCCCGGTCCAGGTGATTATCAATGACAGTGCTGGCCGTGCCTGGCGCAACGGCACGGTGGGCATTGCTATTGGCACAGCGGGGCTGGACCCGTTACGCACGCAGATAGGCGAGCGCGATATGTTTGACAACGTACTGGAAGTCACCGAACCGGCCGAAGCCGATGAACTGGCAGCAGCGGCGTCTCTGGTGATGGGGCAGTCTAATCAGGCGCGACCCGTGGTGCTGGCGCGGGGAGCCGCACTGCTGCCCTCGGAGATGGGCTCAGGCAGACTGATACGCGACCGCGACCTGGATCTTTTTCGCTGATGACAGCCCCGGGAAAGGATGTACTTGCTCTATCCGGTGGCGTGGGCGGGGCCAAATTGGCCCTGGGCCTTGCGGATACTCTGCAACCGGGGCAGTTGCATGTGCTGGTTAATACCGGAGATGACTTCAGCCACCTGGGCCTGCACATCAGTCCCGACATAGACACCCTGGTGTATACCCTCTCGGGTCGTGCCAACGCGGCAATGGGATGGGGCCTGGAAGGAGAAACCTGGCAGGCACTTTCCGCGCTGGAGGAACTGGGTGGCGATACCTGGTTCAAGCTGGGTGATCGGGATCTGGCCACGCACTTGTGGCGTACAACGCAGATAGCCCGCGGGGAGTCGCTCAGCAACTTTACGGCCACCATGGCCCGGCACCTGGGAGTCCACAGCCATGTTCATCCGATGACGGATGATTCAGTGCGCACTATCGTCAGCACGGATCAGGGTGAACTGCCTTTCCAGCACTATTTTGTCCGCGAGCAGTGTGAACCGGCCGTCAGGGGGTTCAGCTTTGACGGAATTTCGGCCGCCACCCCTAACCGCGAGGTGATGCAGCGACTGCAAAAGTCAGCGTTTGGGCAAATTGTTATCTGTCCCTCCAACCCCTTCGTCAGTATTGATCCCGTGCTGCAATTACCCGGAATGGCACAGGCTTTGCGCGAGGCGCAGGCCCCGGTAGCGGTCGTCTCGCCAATCGTGGGGGGAATGGCATTAAAAGGGCCAGCGGCGAAGATGATGGCCGAGTTGGGTATGGGTGCCACGGCACTGGCAGTGGCAAGGCACTACTGCGATCACTATCCCGGCCTCATGGACTATTTCGTTATAGATGAAACTGACGCTACACTGGCGTCTGCTATTCGCGAACTGGGAGTGAATGTGGCTGTTGCCCCCACTGTTATGAAAAGCCGGGCGGACAAGCAGGAGCTTGCACGCTTTACCCTGGATTTGGCCAGGGCCGGTTAAACGACTTCGGGAGCTGACACTGATGGCGCAGGCGCTGGTACCGCTGAAAGATCTGGTTAGGGCGAAAACGCGGCTCTCCGGTGTGTTGAGCCCGTCGGAGCGGCGTGCCCTGGCGCAGGCCATGGTAGAGGATGTGCTGGCATTGCTTGCCGCGCACCCGGGTATTGAGGGCATCAACCTGGTCTCGGATGATCCCTCTGCCCATTTACTGGCGTGGCAATACGGTGCGCGCCACTGGCCGGAGAGTGAGCTGGGGTGCAGTGGCCTCAACAATGTCATTGGCAGCGCAAGTCGTCAGCTTCTGGCGTTGTGCGATGAACCGCTACTGGTGTTGCACGCAGACCTGCCATTGCTTGGCGCGGCAGATATTTCAGCAGTACTCGCCGCTCGCGAAAATACAGGAGGCCTTGTCGTTGGTCCCGACCGGCACGGCAAGGGTACCAATTTACTGTGTTTTGATGCCGTATCTGTACCGGCGTTTTGTTTTGGCGCAGACAGCTGTAAGCGGCATCTGGCGGCCGCCGCAGCTCGCGGCATTCCGGCGCGTAAGCTGATACGCCCGGGCATTGGGCTGGATGTGGATGAGCCGCAGGATCTTGCCGCGCTGTTGCGCAGCTTGTCTGGTGGGGCCTGTGGCCGCACCGCTGAACTGCTGCAGGACGGGGAACTGGGTGCGCGCATTGAAGTGGCCCTGGGATCACTGCAGTCGAGAGAAAATTCGTTTGAAGAGGATGAGGTAGGCTGATGGCAAACTGGCAGGTATTACAGACCGAATTGCTGGCGGGGCAGCTTCCTTCCCGGGACCAGGCCCTGGCACTGGCGGATGTAGCCGATACCTCTGCACTGGCCGCGGTAGCGGGGCAACTGCGGGATCGCGGCTTCCGCAATGTGATCACTTATTCGCGCAAAGTATTTATCCCGCTTACGCATCTGTGTCGCGATGTCTGTCACTACTGCACCTTCGCCAAGACCCCGAAAAAAATAGATCGGGCGTTTATGAGTGTTGAGGAGGTGCTGGAGTTATGTCGCCAGGGCGCGCAACAGGGTTGCCAGGAGGCACTTTTCACCCTGGGCGAGAAGCCTGAGCTGCGTTACAGCGCGGCCAGGCAGGCACTGGCGGATATGGGCTTTCCCGATACTCTCGCGTATTTGCGCCATGTGGCCTCGCGTGTGCTGGAAGAAACCGGGCTGCTGCCGCACATCAACGCCGGCTGCATGACAGCGCAAGAGATTGCAGGCTTGCGCGAGGTGAGCGCTTCCATGGGCATTATGCTGGAATCGGCCTCAACCCGGCTTTGCGAGAAAGGTATGCCGCACTACGGCTCGCCCGACAAGGACCCGGAGGTGCGCCTGCAGACTATTGAACTTGCAGGCCAGGCCGCCGTGCCATTTACTTCCGGCATTCTGATCGGTATCGGCGAGACCCGGCGAGAGCGCATAGAATCACTGTTGGCTTTGCGCGATTTGCACGAGCGTCACGGGCACTTGCAGGAAGTCATCGTGCAGAATTTTCGCGCAAAACCCGGCACGCTGATGGCCGCCGCACCTGAGCCTGATCTGAATGAGTTGCTGTGGACCATCGCAGTGGCGCGATTGGTGTTCGGGCCGGATATGAGCATTCAGGCGCCTCCCAATCTCAGCCCGGGTGTGCTGCCGCAACTGGTGGCTGCAGGCATCAACGACTGGGGCGGTGTTTCGCCGCTGACACCTGACCACGTCAACCCGGAAGCACCCTGGCCGCACCTCGATCAGTTGGCCCGGGAGACTGCAGCGGCGGGCAAGTTCCTGGACCAGCGCCTCACGATTTACCCCGCTTATGCACAGTCAGCGCAGCGCTGGCTGGACCCGGCGCTGCACACTGCGGTGCTGCGGCAATCCGATAGCATGGGTTTCGCCCGGCGCGATAACTGGGTGCCGGGGGAGGAGCAGGACATTCCGGTACAGGAAATGCGCCTGCTGCATAAAGACTCTTCAACCGGGGGGGTGTCCGCGACATTGCAGGAGATCGTGTCTCGCTGCAGTGCGGGCGGGAACGTGACGGAGCCGGATATCACCCGGTTGTTCGAAGCCAGAGGCGAAGAATTTGCCTACGTTGTGCGCGCTGCGGATACCCTGCGCAGACAGGTGAATGGCGACACCGTGAACTATGTCGTCAATCGCAATATTAACTACACCAATGTCTGTTATTTCAAGTGTCAGTTCTGTGCTTTTTCCAAGGGCAAGCACAGCGAAGACCTGCGAGGGCGCCCCTACGATATCAGCGGCGAAGAGATAGCGGGGCGTTGCATGGAGGCCTGGTCGCGGGGCGCCACTGAGGTGTGCATGCAAGGTGGTATTCACCCGGATTATACCGGCCAGACCTATCTGGATATTCTGCACACCGTGCGGGCGGCGGCACCGGATATGCATGTTCATGCCTTTTCGCCGCTGGAAGTTTCGCAGGGCGCCGCCACACTCGGCCTGGAAGTCGGCACGTTCCTCGCGCAGCTCAAGGAGGCTGGCCTGGATACCTTGCCAGGTACCGCAGCAGAAGTATTGCACGACGAGGTTCGCGAGCTGCTGTGCCCGGACAAACTTGATACCGCCCGCTGGCTGGAAGTGATTGAGGCGGCGCATGCGGCGGGGTTGAAGACCACTGCGACTATTATGTACGGTCACATCGAGCGGCCTCATCACTGGGCACGGCATTTGTGGCATATACGCGAGCTGCAGCGGCGCACCGGTGGCTTTACCGAATTTGTGCCGCTTCCCTTTGTACATATGGAAGCACCGCTGTACCTCAAGGGTAAGGCCAGACGTGGGCCCACTTTCCGCGAGGCGGTGCTGATGCATGCGGTAGCGCGCCTCGCGCTGCACGGTTTGATCGACAACATACAGACATCCTGGGTGAAGATGGGCGAGCGGGGCGTGGCCGCCTGTCTCGATGCTGGCGCCAATGACTTGGGTGGCACCCTGATGAACGAAAGCATTACCCGCGCAGCGGGTTCCGGTCACGGGCAGGAGTGGGCTCCGGCATTTATGGAGCAGCAAATTCTGGCCGCGGGCCGTCAGCCCAGAATGCGCACTACGCTGTATGCCACGGTCCCTGCTGCGCGACGCAATTCGGCTTTTGCTGCATCGCCGCTCAGGCCAGTGCAAAATGCCGGCGCCGGGAAGCGTGAGCGCTCCAAGCGATTGGTGCCCCTGGAGACTGTGCACTTGCAGATTGAGCAGCCCCGGCGGGGTCACCCGGTTTACGAACAGGTTATGCTCATGGCGGCCTGCAATTGAATCGGTTATAGCTGTTATGAGCAGGGAAGTACAGTTGGAGGCCAGCTGGTTGGCGCACCTCGCGCCGGAGTTTGAGCAGGCCTACATGATCGAGCTCAGGGCATTCCTGCTGGCGGAAAAAAAGCTCGGTAAAGAGATTTTTCCTCCAGGCGATGAGATTTTTAATGCCTTTAGCCACACACCGCTGGATCAGGTGCGTGTGGTGATACTGGGGCAGGACCCCTACCACGGCCCGGGACAGGCGCACGGCTTGTGCTTTTCCGTGCGCCCCGGTGTGAGGGTGCCGCCCTCGCTGCAGAATATCTTCAAGGAAATTCATGCGGAGTTGGCCCTTCCTATACCCACACATGGGCATCTTACAAGCTGGGCAGACCAGGGGGTGTTGCTGCTGAACAGCGTGTTGACAGTGGAAGCGGGGCGTGCGGGTTCTCATCAGGGCAAGGGCTGGGAAACATTTACTGACCGCGCTGTCGATATCACTAATCGTGAATGTGAGGGTGTTGTCTTCATGCTGTGGGGAAGTTATGCACAGCGCAAGGGGGCGATTATTGACCGCCAGCGGCACTGCGTTTTGACCGCCCCTCACCCGTCTCCACTCAGTGCCCATCGTGGTTTTTTCGGCTGTGGGCACTTCAAGGCCGCCAATGAGTACCTGGAGTCACAGGGCAGGGCGCCAATAGACTGGGGGCTCCCCGGCTGAGGTGAATCGTTACTGCGGTATCGGGTAGGGGGTTGCGCGAATATGCAGCGGGGTCCCATTGTTATCCCCCAGCCGCAACCCCGAACTCGCGCCAGCATCCGTCGCGGTGACGAGCATGATATGCCCTCCTTTTTTGTCTGGCGCGTGGTTGATGATATTACCTATCGCCCGGGCCGTATCCTCACCGTACAGTGCATCCCCGGTTTGTATCTGCAAATCGGGAGCAATCTTGTCCGCTTTGACGTCTGCCAGGTAAAGCCGGCGCTTCGGCTTGCCGCGGTAGTGCAGACGCGCTACCACTTCCTGGCCGGTATAGCAGCCCTTGGTAAAGCTTATATGGCCAGTGAGGTCGTAGTTGAGTAGTTGCGGCACGTATTCACCGCTGGTGGTCGCCTCCAGGCGAGCTATACCGCCGGCAATCTGTATTGCCTCCCAGTGTGTCTCGCTAGCGGCCTGCGAGTGCTCGCGTAGTTTGGACTCCAGTTCGGCCGCACTGCTGTGCAAGTAACATTCAAACTGTTGTCCGGCGGTATCCACTTGCACCACTACAAATCCTTCACCGCTGCAAGTGGCGTAGCGCTCCCCGGGCAGTGCACCGAAAACCTGTTCCAGGGTTGCCGCCGATTCTGGTCCCCAACAGGCCGAGACTTGCCAATCATCGTCTTCTGCGTTCAGTTTGGCTTTGGAAAAAACGATGTATTTGCCGAGCAGGTTTGCAGTGGCAGCAAGGATATCCCGGCGCATACGTAATAACAGGTGGTCGGGCGCAGGCGAACACAACAGAAAGTCGCAAACAACCCGTCCCTGCACGGTACAGTGCAGCCCGGGAAGAGCCCTGTCGGCGGTCAATTCGCGGGTGTCGCAGGTAACCTGGCCCTGCAGGAATGTCAGGGCGTCCGGCCCCTCGATCTGCAGTAAGGCCTCCTTTTTCAGCTTGGTGTAGTAGCAGCTCAACAATCGATACCTCGGGTGTGCGCGAGCATCATCATAGGCGGTGTCGCGTCGGCTGTCAGCATTCCGCATCGCGATGTGGGTACGAGGTAACCATTGACGTTATACTGCACGGCTTTGATGACCCATGGACATGGCATGACTGGCACTATATCTGAGACCGAAATCAACCGCATGCGTTGGGCGAGCAGGCGCGGCATGCTCGAACTCGACCTGGTGCTGGAGCCCTTTGTGGCGTCCCGTTACGCCACACTTGATGAGCGTGACCGGCACCGTTTCCAGCAGCTGATGACGTGTGAGGATCAGGATTTGTTTTCCTGGTTTATGCGTCGGGAAACACCTGAGGATGGGGAACTCGAAGCCATTGTCAACGAAGTACTCAAATTCGCCCTCACTAAGCCTGAGGATCGCTAGATCGCGCATCGGGAGCCTGCTTCACCGGGCGATCTGCCTGCTGGCAATCATCTGTTTGTACCGTATCGGCGCGCGAGGTTTCCCTGTGCTGGTGCTTATGCTGTCGCCGCTGGCGGCCCTGTGCTGCTGGCGCATGGCGCGGCAGCCTCTCGCGGGTGCCCTGTTGTGTTGGCAGCGGGGGCAGTGGGCCGTCGCAAGGGGTGCGGAATATACGCCGATTACATTGCGGCGCAGCAGCACCTGCCTGCCCTGGGTTATCTACCTGGCGTGGGACTCCATGACCGGCTCGTCGCGCGGGTGGGCTTTGCTGTTTCCTGACAGTGTTGCCAGGAGTGATTTACGACGCCTGCGTGTGCGCCTTACCCTGCAGCGGTGAGTTGTCGGGTGTGAGGATGGTGTCCCTGGCTTCGGCCATCTTTTCAGGGTAATCGAGCGTATAGTGCAGTCCGCGGCTCTCCTTGCGGGAGATCGCGCAGCGGATCATCAATTCGGCCACCATGGCCAGGTTGCGCAGTTCGAGCAGGTCGTTGCCCACCTTGTAGTTGCCGTAATATTCCGCTATTTCAGCCTGCAATAATTGCACGCGGTGAAGTGCCCGCTGCAGGCGCTTGTTAGTACGTACAATACCGACGTAATCCCACATGAAACGGCGTAGTTCGTCCCAGTTGTGTGAAATGACCACGTCCTCGTCGGAATCGGTAACCTGGCTTTCATCCCAGGGCGGTACGCTAGCCGGCGCCGCTACGGTTGCGAGTGTCGCGGCGATATCACTGGCAGCCGATTCCGCGTAAACAATGCACTCCAGCAATGAGTTGCTCGCCATGCGATTGGCGCCGTGAAGGCCTGTACAGGAGGTCTCTCCGATGGCGTACAGCCCGTCGCGATCGGTGCGGCCACGCGTGTCAACGATAATCCCACCACAGGTGTAGTGCGCTGCCGGTACCACCGGAATGGGTTCGGCACCAATATCAATGCCGAACTCGGCACAGCGGGCCATTATGGTTGGAAAGTGGCTCTGCAGGAATTCGCGGGGTTGATGGGAGATATCCAGAAAAACACAATCCGCCCCCAGCCGTTTCATTTCGTGGTCTATAGCCCGGGCCACAACATCCCGTGGGGCGAGCTCGCCACGGGCGTCAAACTGGTCCATGAACCGGGTTCCGTCCGGCAATAGTAACCTGCCGCCTTCGCCGCGGATCGCCTCAGTAATCAGGAAGGATTTTGCTCGTGGGTGGTACAGGCAGGTCGGATGGAATTGATTGAACTCAAGGTTCGCAACCCGGCAGCCTGCACGCCACGCCATGGAAATGCCGTCGCCCGAGGCCCCGTCCGGGTTGCTGGTGTAAAGATAGGCCTTACTCGCACCGCCGGTAGCCAGTACTACCGCCTTGGCCTGGAACAATTCCACCTTGTCGTGTTCACGGTCCAGGATATATGCGCCCTGGCATCGCCCGTCCTGAACTACCAGATCAACAGCGACCCGCTGGGTAAATATTTCGATATTGGGTGCCTGCAGGGCCTTCTCCGTCAGCACTTCAGAGATGGCGCTGCCGGTGCGGTCGGCGGCGTGGATGATACGGCGGTGGCTGTGGCCGCCCTCCATGGTGAGGTGAAATTCGCGATCCTGTACGCTGTCCTGATCTTCTCTCAGGTCAAACCCCACGCCCTGGGAAACCAGCCACTCAACGCAACGTCGGCTGTTGTTTACGGTAAACTCCACCGCGTCGCGCTGGCAGAGGCCACCCCCGGCAGCAAGCGTATCTTCCACATGCGAATCCACCGTGTCCCGGGTGTGCAGTACGGCGGCCATGCCGCCCTGGGCCCAGTAGGTCGACCCCTCGTTGAGCTGGGCTTTGCATATCATCGCAACCCGCAATTCGGGGGGCAAATGCAGTGCCAGGCTCAAACCGGCGGCACCGGTGCCTATGATTAGTACATCGTGTTGGAGAGGGGGGGCCATATCGCCTTGTACTTGCTGCTTTCAGACGTGAATTATATGATGCGGCTCAAAGACTTAGCATTTATCGCACCGTTGAGCGTGAGTATATACGAGCTTGCGCCAAATAAGGAAATCCCCTGTTGCGGAACTTTACGGACGTCTGTACCTCTTACTGTCGCCGACCAGGACCGGGCAGCGAACTTATTGCGGTGAGCGCTGTCTACTCAATCAGGAGCCGGGCCGCCGGCAGGGCAGTAATGTCGTGGACTAAGGAGAGGTGCAAGACGTGACTGCCGCAGCGACGGACAAGCAGCTGGTTGCCAGGGTACAGAAGGGTGACTCGAGGGCATTCGATATGTTGGTGCTGAAGTACCAACACAGGATATTTGGCTTGATCAGCCGGTATGTGCACGATGCCGATGAAGTGCAGGATGTGGCGCAGGAGGCTTTTATCAAGGCCTACCGGGCACTGCCCAAGTTTCGCGGCGACAGCGCCTTTTATACCTGGCTTTATCGCATTGCGATCAACACGGCAAAAAATTACCTGGTCTCTCGTTCCCGGCGCCCGCCCGGATCGGATGTCGATGTAGAAGACGCTGAATACTATGCAAGCGGTGGCGCGCTGCATGAAATTGAGACACCGGAAAGTGCGCTGTTCGGTGCAGAATTGAAGGCAGTGGTGGAAACGGCTATCCGGGAATTGCCAGAGGATTTGCGAACTGCGGTAACTTTACGTGAGTTTGATGGTCTCAGTTACGAGGATATCGCCGATATAATGGATTGTCCGATTGGCACTGTGCGCTCCAGGATATTTCGAGCCCGCGAGGCCATTGACAGTCAGGTTAAGGAACAACTGGAAGGGCGAAACTAGTGCTTTTTCGGAGGCATCAGCAAGTATCGCGTGGTAGCGCGAAGGAAATGTTATATGAGTGAATTGATGCGCGAATCCCTGTCGGCTCTGATGGACGACGAGGCGAATGAACTGGAGGTGGAACGAGTACTGGCAGGCATAGCCAAAGACTCGTCTCTGCGTCAGGCCTGGGTACGCTATAACCTTGCACATGCGGCGGCAGCCGGACATCCTTCCACGCATCTGGAGCTGGATATTTCAGCACAGGTGCGTGAAGCTATTGCCGGCGAAAGCACAGCTAAGAGCGCTTTCAAGCAGCGTATTATACGGCCTCTTGCCAGTATGGCGGTGGCCGCTTCCGTTGCCGCGACGGTCGTTTTCGGCGGGCAGCAGCTGGCCCAGTTGGAAGCCGACAGCTATGACGCGCAAGCGATCGCCAGTAGCGTCTCTCCTGTAGGCATGGTCAATAGTCTGGGCGCTACTTCGGTGCAGGCAAGCTATGGCACAAGTGGTATGCCTGAGCTGCAACCCGCTACTCGCACCGCCTATCAGGAACTGGCGCGACAGCGCTTGCAGAAATATATGCAGGAGCACGCCGAACACGCCGCACTGAACACCCCCAATGGTCTGGTTCCCTTTGTTCGCGTGCCCCGTATCCAGGAGTAGCAATCGCTTGATTGAACACAGCGTGATTTTTGTGCGTCGAGTCCTTGCTACCGGGCTCGCTGCTGCGGCTTTACTTGCCACTACACAGGTTGCGGCTACAAACTGTCCCGCTGTCAACACCGAAGCACTGGCCTGGCTGGACAAGATGTCCCGGGGATCACAACAGGTTAGCTACCACGGCGTGGTGACCTATCAACGTGGGGACGATTTGCAGGCGATGCAGGTGTCACACTCGGTTGCCAATGGCGTCGTGACTGAGCGACTAACGGAATTGACCGGGCAAGGCGCCGAGGTAGTGCGCGTGAATCACCCGCTGGAATGTGTTCACCCCGGCCACAAGTTGTTGCTGGTGGGCGAGCAGTTTGAGGCGGGTGAATGTGGCGTGGCAGAGTATTATCGCTTCGGTGTGGCCAGCGGAGAGCTGGTGGCGGGGCGGCAGGCGGTGCGCATTGTTATAGAGCCGCTGGATATGTACCGTTACGGTTATGTTCTGGAACTGGACCGCGAAACCGGCCTGCTGTTGAAAAGCGCGACCATCGGGCGCGGAGACAAAGTGCTGGAAAAATTCCAGTTCGCCAGCTTGTCTTATTCACCCGACACCGCGGCTGACGGTGGAAAGCGCCTCGTTCATATGACCGAACATCCACATCCCGAGGAGAGTCAGTTAACCACTGGCACCGATGGTCTTCCCTGGAAGATAGGCTGGCTACCCGAAGGGTTTATCGCTACTGACAACCCCAGCTCAGTTGGAGAGCGTAGAACTTTTACCGACGGTCTGGCGGTGTTTTCTGTTTTTCTGGAATTGCTGAGCGGAGAAATTCGCCCCGGCGAGGGTGTAGTTCGCAACGGTGGTACGACCTCATATACCCGTGGTATGCATCTTGGCGATCACGCAATACTGGTTACTGTGATAGGCGAAATACCACTCAACACTGCGAGAATGGTTGCCGACTCGATTTCCGGGTGTGCCGGGCCGTGCTGATAGAGACCGGGCGAGTGGTCGCCGTTGAGGCCGACGACGATGCGCTTTGGGTGGAAACCATTCGCCAGAGCACCTGCGGTAGCTGCGCCGCCAATAAAGGCTGTGGCCACGGCTTACTTAATCGAATATCGGACGGCCGAACCGGCTATGTCCGGGTACTGTCCGGCGCTATTGCCGCCAGCCAGTGTGCGATAAATGACCAGGTGCGCATCAGCATTCCCGAGCAGGTTATCCTGCGCGGCTCCATGCTGGTTTATATGCTGCCGCTCATTTGCATGATGGCAGGTGCTATGGCAGCCGATGTTATCTGGCCAACTGCAGGTCAGTCTGTGACAGTGGCTGGAGCTATATCAGGCCTGGGTCTGGGCTTTGCCCTGGTGCGTTGGCATGCCTGGCGCCATCGTCAGGATAGCGACTTACAGCCCACGGTGCTTGAGGTGCTGCCCCAAGCCTCGTTGCCTGTTCGTCTTGTCTGACCTGCTTTTCCGTTAAATCTTCTGTTAGCTGGATCTTTATAATGAATGCGATAAATCGAATTGTATATCCTGTATTTCTAAGTCTTGCCGTGTTGTTACCTGCGCTTGTTTCGGCTGCGGCTCTGCCGGAATTTCGCGATATCGTGCGGGAGAATTCTCCGGCGGTGGTCAAAATTGTCGTGCAGCAGAGCGCTGCCAGGGCCGGCCAGGGCCAGCCGGGTCCGCAGGAAATGCCCGAGTATCTGCGCCGCTTCTTTGAGTTTCGTGGTGAGCCACCGACCCCGCGTGAGCAGATGGCCACAGGCTCCGGCTTTATTATTTCCGGTGACGGTTATATCGTCACCAATAACCATGTGGTTGATGGAGCCGATAGTGTGTTGGTGCGGCTCAGCGACCGGCGCGAATTTGATGCCGAGGTGGTTGGTTCAGACCCCCGCTCCGATCTCGCTCTGCTGCGCGTGGACGCCAAGGGATTGCCGTCGCTGAAACTTGCCCGTGGTGATGACCTCGAAGTGGGGGAATGGGTGCTGGCCATCGGTTCGCCATTCGGTCTGGATTATTCGGTAACGGCCGGGATTGTCAGTGCCAAAGGCCGCAGCTTACCTACCGAAAACAACGAAAACTATGTCCCTTTTATTCAGACAGATGTCGCGATTAATCCCGGTAATTCCGGTGGTCCACTGTTCAATCTTGAGGGTGATGTTGTCGGTGTTAACTCGCAGATTTTCACCCGCAGTGGCGGTTCGATAGGGTTGTCATTCGCCATCCCGGTTAGCGTTGTGCGCAACGTTGTCGACCAATTAAAGGACCAGGGCCGCGTGACTCGCGGTTGGTTGGGAGTGACCATCCAGGACGTCGACAAGAATCTCGCGGAATCTTTCGGTCTGTCGCGCCCCAGGGGAGCCCTGGTGGTACAGGTGGCCCCCGATGGTCCCGCTGCGAAAGCGGGATTGCAGGCGGGCGATGTTATTACCACCTTCGATGGCGAGGATATACCCGCATCCGCAGACCTGCCCCATATAGTGGGTCTGGTGGCGCCCGGTACGGAGGTTTCTGTGGAGGTTGTCAGAGACAAAAAACGCCGGGAGTTGGAGGTAAAAGTGGGTGGGCTCGATGCGGACGACGGCTTCAGTCTGACGTCGACAGGCGGTAGTGACGGCCAGGGCGGCCGCCTCGGTATGGTGGTGGAAACTGCGGGTGCCGATGTGCTTGAGCGCTTCGGTATCAACGGGGGCGTGGTGGTGCGAGAGGTCCTCCCTGACTCTGTCGCAAGTGAGGCGGGTCTGTTACCCGGAGATATCATCACACTGATAGGTGCCAGCCCGATTAAATCGGCCGAGGCCTATGAAGATGCCGTGGCTGACCTCGAAGGTGGCAGTTCCGTGCCGCTGCGACTCATCCGCCGTGGTTCGCCGCTGTTCATCGGGCTCAAGCTGAAGGATTGATCAGGGGCCGGGTATAGCCCGGCGTGGCGGTTGTATTGCGCTTGAGGTACAATCGCGCGTTTTTTGCAGAGTGGCCGGATCGGCCACGCTACCCTAATCCTTCTGCGCGGGCATGCTGCCATGCCTGCGCCAATCGAGCCCAATTGAGTGAGTGATCTCAGCCACATCCGCAATTTTTCTATTATTGCCCATATTGACCACGGTAAATCCACGCTAGCCGACCGGTTTATTCAGCACTGCGGGGGCCTTAGCGCCCGCGAGATGGATGAGCAGGTACTCGATTCCATGGATATCGAGCGGGAACGTGGTATCACTATCAAGGCGCAGAGCGTCACCCTGGATTTTACTTCCCGGGATGGGCGAACCTACCAACTGAACTTTATTGATACGCCGGGGCATGTAGACTTTTCATACGAGGTCTCGCGTTCTCTGGCGGCTTGCGAGGGCGCCTTGCTGGTGGTGGATGCGGGGCAGGGTGTGGAGGCACAGTCGGTAGCCAACTGCTACACCGCGATTGAGCAAGGCCTGGAAGTATTACCTATTCTCAATAAAATGGACCTGCCACAGGCAGACCCGGATCGGGTAAAGGTCGAGATCGAGGAAATTATCGGTATCGATGCAACCGATGCCTGTCTTGTGAGTGCCAAATCGGGGCTGGGTATTGAAGACGCACTGGAAACACTGGTGCAACGTATACCGGCGCCTGTGGGCGATCGGGATGCCCCCCTGCAGGCGCTGATTATTGACTCCTGGTTCGACAACTATCTGGGTGTGGTCTCGCTGGTGCGGGTAAAACACGGTCAGTTGCGCAAGCGCGACAAAATTGTGGCCAAATCCATTGGCAAAGCTCATCAGGTGGATGCTGTCGGCATTTTTACTCCCAAGCGCGAGGAGCGCGACGTCCTGCAGGCGGGGGAGGTGGGTTTTATCGTTGCTGGCATCAAGGATATTCACGGTGCGCCGGTGGGAGATACGATCATCCATTCCCAGCGCCAGGACGAAGTGCCGGCACTGCCGGGCTTTAAGCGGGTAAAGCCACAGGTCTATGCGGGAATATTTACCATCTCGTCCGATGACTACGAGGATTTTCGCGACGCACTGGCGAAGCTCACACTCAATGATGCCTCGCTGTTTTATGAGCCGGAGACTTCTGACGCTCTCGGCTTCGGCTTCCGTTGCGGCTTTCTCGGCATGCTGCATATGGAAATTATCCAGGAGCGGCTGGAACGTGAGTATGATCTCGACCTGATTACTACCGCACCCACGGTAATATACGAAGTGCTGAAGAAAAATGGCGAGATTGTCCAGGTGGATAACCCGTCCAAGTTGCCGGATGTAGGTGATATTGAGGAAATGCGTGAACCCATCGCCCGCTGTAATATTCTGGTGCCGCATGAATACCTCGGCAACGTCATTACGCTGTGCGTGGAGAAGCGCGGAACGCAGCGAGATATGCAATATCTGGGTACACAGGTATCACTGACATACGATATTCCCATGGCGGAGGTTGTGCTGGATTTCTTTGACAGACTCAAATCAGTGAGCCGCGGCTACGCTTCTCTGGACTATGGGTTTGAGCGCTTTGAGGCCGCCTTGCTGTCGCGGCTGGATGTACTGATCAACGGCGATCGAGTAGACGCGCTGGCAGTGATTGTGCACCGTGACCAGGTGCAGCACCGCGGAAGGGCATTGACAGAGAAGATGAAAGAGTTGATCCCGCGGCAGATGTTTGATGTGGCGATCCAATCCGCAGTGGGGGGAAAAATCGTTGCCAGGCAAACGGTTAAGGCATTGCGCAAGAACGTCACAGCGAAGTGTTATGGTGGCGACGTCAGCCGCAAGCGCAAACTGCTGGATAAACAAAAGGCGGGTAAAAAACGCATGAAACAGGTAGGCCGGGTGGAAATACCCCAGTCGGCTTTCCTGGCGGTTCTAAAAGTGGATAGTTAAGGCAATCATTCTATGGATATCGATTTTCCCCTCATCCTGGTAATCCTGGTGTTCGGCAGCGGGCTGATATGGTTACTGGATGCAATTTTTCTTGCACCTGGCCGGCGCCGTATCGTTGCCGACCTTCAGGGCCAATACCCCGAGTGGCAGGATAAAAACAGCGGCCAGGCTGAAAAGTACGGTGCCCAGGTAGCGAGTTCAGCTGCCGAACCGGTGCTGGTGGAATATGCCAAGTCGTTTTTTCCAGTACTGTTTGTGGTCTTTGTGTTGCGATCTTTTCTCGTGGAGCCGTTTCAGATTCCCTCATCTTCCATGGTTCCCACGCTGGAAGTGGGGGACTATATACTGGTGAACAAATACACCTATGGTATCCGGCTGCCAGTGGTGCGCACTAAAGTATGGGCCCTGAATGAACCGGAGCGGGGCGATGTGATGGTGTTTTTCCCGCCCCACATGAACGATACCTACTACATCAAGCGCGTTATCGGTCTTCCCGGTGACACCATCACCTATCGGAACAAGCGCCTCGCGGTAAACGGCGTGCCACTGGAGGAGGAATCGCTGGCAGTTATACCCGAAGGTTCATCCCGCTACCGTGTCGGGCTGGAAACCCTGGGTGAGGTGACACACCTGGTGCAGGTGAATGAATCACGCCCGGCCCGGGATTTCTCCGAAAAGGTCAAGCCTGGTCACTACTTTATGATGGGCGACAATCGGGATAACAGCAGCGACAGCCGCGTTTGGGGTCAGGTGCCGGAAAAGGATATAGTGGGCAAAGCCTTCGCTGTGTGGATGCACTGGGATTCGCTGTTGAGTATCCCAAGCTTCAGTCGTGTTGGCCTGATAGAATAATTGCGGTTCAAGCAGGGGGTGCAGCAGATGAAAACTATTTCGCAGCAGCGGGGAATGTCCGTACCGGGCATGCTGGCGGTTATGGCCATGGTCGGCTTCTTTATTATGTGTGTTATTCGTCTGGGGCCTCGCTATCTCGAGTATCTCAGTATTCGCGAAATCGTGACGACTATAGCGCAGGAATATAACCCGGAAGAACAAGATCTGGGAGACATACGTCGGCGTGTCGAAAGCATGTTCAACACCAACCAGATATATGACCTGAATCCCAAGGATGTGGAGGTATTCCACGAGAAAGGCAAGACCTATATCGATGCCAACTACGAGGTGCGGGTACCCATGGTCGGCAATATCGACGCGGTCATGTCTTTCGACGACCTGGAAGTCGAAACCGGGAACCACCGATACTAAAAGCTATGGCTAACGCGGCGGTACTGGAACGGGCTCTGGGCCACACATTTACAGACACGCAGTTATTGCTCCGGGCTCTGACCCATCGCAGTGTTTCAGGGCGCAATAACGAGCGCCTTGAATTTCTCGGCGACTCCATTGTCAACCACATTATTGCCGAGGCGCTGTATTGTCGGTTCCCTGCTGCCAGTGAAGGTGAAATGAGTCGTATGCGGGCCTCGCTGGTGAAAGGCGATACGCTGGCTGTCCTGGCCAGGGAACTGGAACTGGGTGAGCACCTTAATCTGGGGCCGGGGGAGCGCAAGAGCGGCGGTTATCGCCGATCCTCTATACTCGCAGATACACTGGAAGCTCTGGCTGGGGCCATTCTGCTGGATGCAGGCTATGAAGAGTGCAAGCGCTGTGTGACGGCCTGGTTTACCACGCGATTGGAACAACTGGCATCAGGGACAGCGGAAAAGGATGCCAAGACGCGCCTGCAGGAAAATCTGCAGGGTCGTGGTAGCCCGCTACCGGAGTATGAACTGGTCGAGGTGCAGGGTGAGGATCACGACAAGCAGTTCCGGGTGGCTTGCCGGGTGAGCCGGCCACAGGTGGAGGTGGAAGGGGCTGGCAAGAGTCGCCGCAAGGCCGAGCAAGCCGCTGCGGCAAAAGCATTAGAGAGACTGACTTCCTATGGAAACTGAAGCCGGGCGCTGCGGTTATGTCGCCATTGTGGGGCGGCCCAATGTAGGAAAGTCGACTCTGCTGAATCACCTGCTGGGCCAGAAAATCAGTATTACCTCGCGCAAGCCACAGACAACAAGGCAGCGAGTACTCGGCATCAAGACCGAGGCCGCTCACCAGATTATATTTGTCGACACACCGGGGCTGCACAAGAACGCCGAGAAAGCCATCAATCGCTATATGAACAGGGCAGCGACCTCTGCAATTCGTGACGTCGACCTGGTGGTACTGGTGGTTGACCGCACGGCCTGGACAGAGGAAGACAGCATGGTGCTTGAGCAAATACAGCAGTCTGGCCACCCCTGTCTGCTGGTTGTTAACAAGATTGATCTACTGGAAGACAAGACTGCCTTGTTACCCCACCTCCAGCAATTGGCTGATAAGGGCCAGTTCGCTGCTATCCTGCCGATATCTGCCCTGCGCAGCCATAATGTGGAGGAACTTGAACAGGAGATCCTGAAATTCCTGCCGGTGTCCGAGCACTTCTTCCCGGAAGACCAGATTACCGATCGCAGTCAGCGCTTCCTGGCGGCGGAAATTGTGCGCGAGAAAATCATGCGTCAGCTGGGCGAGGAAATACCCTATTCGATTACGGTGGAAATTGAAGAATTTGCCCTCGATAACGAGGTACTGCATATCTCAGCGCTGATCTTTGTCGAGCGCAAGGGCCAGAAAATCATCCTCATCGGTGAGGGAGGGGCGCGTCTTCGCTCCATTGGCACTGATGCCAGGCGCGATATGGAACAGCTGTTTGACTGCAAGGTTATGTTGCGCCTTTGGGTCAAGGTGAAATCCGGCTGGTCCGACGATGAGCGTGCGCTGCGCAGCCTCGGCTATGACGACACCTAGTATGCTCCTGAGGCCCCCTCGGAAGAGCGCTGCTCCAGGGGGAAACTAAAGCCCGTGCGAGTCAACCTGCAGCCCGCTTATATCCTCCACAGTCGGCCCTATCGCGACAGCAGCTTGCTGTTGGAGGTTTTGACCGCCGAACACGGCCGGCTAAGTCTGGTGGCCCGCGGTGCCCGGCGCCGCACCCGCGGTGGCAGTGCGGCTGTCCTGTTGCAACCATTTTCCCCTTTGTTGCTGGGGTTTAGCGGCCGTTCAGAGCTGAAGAATCTCAACGCAACCGAGGCTGCGGGCCGGCCGCAGTTATTGCGCGGCCAGAGGATGTTCAGCGGACTATATCTCAATGAATTACTGGTGCGCCTGCTGCACCGGCACGACCCACACCCGCAGCTGTTTGCGGCCTATGCGAGTACCCTCGATGCGCTGGCGTCCGATGGCGAGCTCGACGATATTTTACGCCGCTTTGAGTTTTCCCTGCTGGTAGAACTTGGCTATGGCTTCGATCTCGGCGTGGATGGCGACAGTGGCGAGGCATTATTGCCCCAGGCCTGGTACCACTATCACCCCGATCACGGTCTGGTAGCCCGGGGCCCGGTGGCGGACCCGAATCAGCCGGCGTTCCGGGGAGACGACTTGCTGGCCATCGCTGCCAATGACTTCAGCGGAGCAGCGCGCACCACCGCGAAACGGCTGTTGCGACTGGCGCTGGCGATGCAGTTGGGAGACGCGCCTCTGCGCAGTCGTGAACTGTTCAAGGCTCACTCAAAGAGGGTCAGGCGGCCGGCAAGTGCAGGCGTTGAGGAGCAGTCATGATTGCCATAGGAACCGATATCCTCAGGATAGCGCGGGTGGAGGAAGTCCTTGAGCGTCTGGGAGATCGGTTCGTGCGCCGTATTCTCAGCCCACAGGAGCAGGCCGAATATCGCGCGAGCGCGATGCCACACCGTTTGTTGGCGAAACGATTTGCGGCCAAGGAGGCGATCGCCAAGTCACTGGGTACGGGTATCGGTCGCGGGGTGAGTTGGCAGGATATCACTATCGCGCACGACGACAACGGTGCTCCACAGGTGGTCCTGAGCGGCGGTGCGCTGGCCGTCGCCACGGAACGCGGCGGTAACAGGGTAGAGCTTAGCCTGGCGGACGAGGCGGAATACGTCGTCGCATTTGCGATTTTGGCGGGATAATCGACGCGGATCCAGCCTTGCTCTTCCCGGTCAATGTTGAACTTCGTTATACTGAAGCACCTGAAGTACGGTACCACGGATATGCCTGAATACCCGACCATCGAAGCCTGTATCGGCAATACACCGCTGGTGCGTTTACAGCGTTTACCCGGCTCCACCAGCAATCAAGTGCTGGCGAAGCTGGAGGGTAACAACCCCGCCGGGTCAGTTAAGGACCGTCCCGCCCTCAGTATGATCGCCGAGGCTGAGGCGCGTGGCGAAATCAGCCCCGGCGACACACTGATAGAAGCTACCAGTGGTAATACAGGCATTGCCCTGGCTATGGCCGCTGCTATCCGCGGTTACCGCCTGCTTCTTATCATGCCCTCTCATATGAGCGATGAGCGCAAACTGGCCATGTCGGCCTACGGTGCCGAGCTCATCGAGGTTACTCAGGAGCAGGGGATGGAGGGCGCACGGGATCTCGCCATGGAGATGCAGGCCCGGGGCGAGGGGAGGGTTCTTGACCAGTTTGCCAACCCCGACAACCCCAGGGCTCACCTGCAGGGCACCGGGCCGGAAATCTGGCGCCAGACAGCGGGTACAATCACACACTTTGTCAGTTCCATGGGCACTACGGGGACCATTATGGGCTGCTCCGCATACCTCAAACAGCAGAATCCGGATATCGAGATAATTGGCCTGCAACCGCTGGAAGGCTCGAGTATTCCGGGTATAAGACGCTGGCCACAGGCCTATCTTCCCAAAATCTTCGATGCCGCCAGGGTTGATCGAATTATCGATATTTCCCAGCAGGAATCAGAAAACACCATGCGCGAGCTGGCTAGTCGGGAAGGCATATTCGCCGGGGTGTCTTCCGGTGGGGCTATTGCTGCTGCGCTGCGCCTTTCGGAGGAATTGGAGAATGCCGTGATTGTTGCCATTGTGTGCGACCGTGGCGACCGTTATCTCTCTACTGGCGTGTTTACCCCGTGAAGGTACTTTAGTTCATGGTTCAGGTACGCGATCAACCTTATCTTGGCCCAGGCGGCGATGTAGACCTGGAGCAGTGGCTGCAAGGGCTGCCGGTTACGCACAGCGAAATCGAAATGAGCCGTTTACTCGCCGCCTGCGAGATGGCTCAGGACGCGCTGCATTCACGCGGCGTCGACAGCGGCGACTGGGCGCTGGATGCCAACTGTTTTATCGCCGGGCTGGATACCGCAATGATCCTGGCTGAACTGCAGGTGGGAACCGATTGCCTGCTGGCGGGGATTCTCTACCGAGCGGTGCGCGAGCAGCGAATCACGGCTGAGCACGTTGGAGAAGTCTTTGGGGAAGGCGTGGCACGGCTGATTGAAGGCGTCAGCCGCATGGCGGCTATCGGTGAATTGCGTTCAACTGGCGACCGGCCGGTCCTCGGGCAGGCGCAGGGCCAGAAGGATAATATCCGCAAAATGTTGATCTCGCTGGTGGACGATGTCCGGGTGGCGCTGATCAAGCTGGCCGAGCGCACCTGCGCGATTCGCTCAGTCAAGAATGATGACCAGCGCCGCTTGCCTGTGGCCCGTGAGGTGTTCGATGTTTATGCACCACTCGCGCATCGCCTCGGTATAGGCCAGTTGAAGTGGGAGCTGGAAGACCTGTCGTTTCGCTACATTTACGGTGAAGCCTATCGCAAAATCGCTCGTTTGCTGGATGGCAAGCGTGTGGAGCGGGATCAGTTTATTGCCCAGGTCAGCGACGAGCTCTCCAGGGCGTTGCGCAATGCCGGTCTGGATGTTGAGATAGAGGGCCGGGCCAAACACATTTACAGTATCTGGCGCAAAATGCAGCGCAAGGGCATCGGTTTTTCGCAGGTTTACGATATTCGGGCAGTGCGTATCCTGGTGCCCGAGGTGCAAGATTGCTACGCCACACTGGGCCTCGTGCACGGTTTGTGGCACAACATTCCCAATGAGTTCGACGACTACATAGCCAACCCCAAGGAAAACGGTTATCGCTCATTGCACACGGCTGTCGTGGGCCCGGAGGGAAAAGTACTGGAGATCCAGATTCGCAGCCGGCAGATGCACGAGGAGGCCGAACTGGGGGTGTGTGCGCACTGGCGGTATAAAGGAACCGATACGGCCAACCACTCAGCCAGCACTTACGAAGAGAAAATTGCCTGGCTACGCCAGGTGCTGGATTGGCACGAGGAAACCGGTGATACCGGTGATGTGGCCGAGCAGTTCAGTTTTCAGATGGCCCAGGACCGGGTCTATGTGTTCACCCCCCAGGGTGACGTGGTCAACCTTGCCCATGGCGCAACACCGCTGGATTTCGCCTATCACGTGCACACAGAAGTAGGGCACCGCTGTCGGGGTGCCAAGGTGAACGGGTCGATCGTGCCGCTCACCTACACCCTGTCTACCGGTGAGCGGGTTGAGATACTGACCAGCAGGGAGGGCACCCCGAAACGCGATTGGTTACAGCCGGGTCATGGCTATCTCCGGACCTCGCGCGCCCGGGCCAAGGTGCAACACTGGTTCAAGGCCCAGGCCCGCGAAGACAATGTCGATGCCGGGCGTCACCTGCTGGAGCGGGAATTCAAGCGTTTGGCCCTGACCAGTGTCGACTTCCAGCGTATCGCCCGCAAGGTACAGCAGGCCAGCGTCGAGGATATGTATGCGGCGGTAGGTTCCGGCGACCTGGCTTCTGCACAGGTGTTGAATGCCGCCCAGGGCCTGGTCGAGAACCGCGGCCCGCAGCTCAAGCTTGCCCGGCCGGGCAGCGGTGTGCATCGCGACCAGGTGCAGGTGAGGGGAGTCGGTAACCTGTTAACGCACATTGCCGGCTGCTGCAAACCACTGCCCGGCGACGCGATTACCGGCTTTATTACGCAGGGCCGTGGCGTGAGCATCCACCGTGGTGACTGTGGCCGCCTGGTCAGGGTGATGGAAACGTCCCCGGAGCGGATTATCGAGGTTGAATGGGGGCTGTCGCCGCGTGACAATTATGAAGTCGATGTCGCCATAGAGGCCTATGATCGGCAGGGCTTGCTGCGGGATATTACCGGCCTTTTTGCCAATGCCCGGATCAACGTGCTGTCGATCAACACCCAGACCAATAAAAACAGGAACACGGCCACCATGAGTCTGCGTGTGGAGGTGCCCAATCTCGGTTCGCTTTCCAAGCTATTGGAGCGTATCAATCGGCTGAAAAACGTTGTTTCCGCCGCACGGTTGTCGGAATAAACGTGTCCGTAAACCCCAAAGATCGCTACCAGCTGACAGACCTGTTGCGGGTAATGGCTCGCTTGCGTGATCCCCAGAACGGTTGTCCCTGGGACATCCGTCAGGATTTTCAAAGTATTGTCCCGTCTACCCTGGAGGAATGTTACGAGCTTGCAGAGGCTATCGAACACGGGGACTTCGCGCATGTGGCTGAGGAGTTGGGCGACGTGTTGTTTCAGGTGATTTTCTATGCACAGTTGGGTGCCGAGCAGAAGCTGTTTTCTTTCGACACAATTGTCGACACGCTGGTCAGTAAGTTGATTCGGCGTCACCCCCATGTTTTTGCAGACGCCGAAATAGAGGGAATTGTCTCTGCAAGCAGCAGTGTCGAATCTGTTAAGGCTTCCTGGGAGGCGATCAAGCAGGAGGAGCGCATGGCGAAGTCACAGGGCGGCGTGCTGGCGGATGTACCGGTGGCACTTCCGGCTCTGCCACGGGCGCAAAAACTGCAAAAGCGTGCTGCTCAGGTCAATTTTGACTGGTCTGAAACCGATGCTGTGCTGACCAAGCTGGAAGAGGAAATAGCTGAATTGCGCGAGGCGATGGCAGCAGATTGCGAAGAACATATAGCGGAGGAAATGGGTGACATTCTGTTCAGTTGCGTTAATGTGTCGCGCCACCTGGGCCTCGATGCCGAGACCACCCTGCGCCGCGCCAGTAGTAAGTTCGAACGTCGATTTTTGCTTATGGAAGCGCGTGCCAAAACGGCGGGTTCCGACTTGCGGAATCTGTCGGCAGCGGAATTGGATGCGCTGTGGGAGTCTGCCAAGGCAGATGGCCGCTAAGATTGGCGGCACTAGCTGGGGCTTGTACAATCCCCGGTCGCTGTGTATCGTTACCGCCCTTCATTATTACCCCGGCTTGTCGCTCAGGCCCATCTGGTTCAACTCCTGGCGATAAACGCCAACCCTGACGATATTATCCGTGCAAACATGAGATGCACACAATTGAGGAATATCACACATGCGATTGATTCTGTTGGGCGCCCCCGGCGCCGGTAAGGGTACACAAGCCCAGTTTATAGCCGAAAAATACGGCATACCGCAGATATCTACTGGCGATATGCTGCGTGCAGCGGTCAAAGCGGAAACAGAATTGGGGCTGCAGGCGAAGTCAGTTATGGATGCCGGTGGCCTTGTGTCGGACGACATCATAATCGGTTTGGTCAAGGAGCGGATTGAGGCGCCGGATTGTGCCGATGGCTTTTTGTTTGATGGATTTCCTCGCACTATTCCCCAGGCGGAAGCCATGGTGGATGCTGGTGTCGACCTCGATCATGTGGTGGAAATCGCTGTCGACGATGATGCAATTGTAGCCCGCCTGAGTGGACGTCGGGTGCATCCCGGCTCTGGTCGTATTTACCACACAGAGCACAACCCACCCCGACAGGAAGGGCTGGATGATGAAACTGGCGAGCCTCTGGTGCTGCGTGAAGATGATCATGAGGATACCGTGCGTAAACGTCTGGAAATTTATCACTCACAAACCAGCCCTCTGGTCAGCTTTTACCAATCCATGTCCGGTTCGCGTGCTCCCGCCTATCATCGTATCGAAGGTGTCGGTGGAGTGGATGATATTCGCGAGGCGATATTCGCCGCTCTGGAAAGTTAAGCGCGATTATCTGTTCGGCGTAAGACGACGGAAACGTTCTTTTGTGCTTTCCTGAACGCACTTGCATATTCAATAATGCGACTTTAAGCCAGCAATGTACTGTTGTGTGGCTCGATTTTTGTTGCTAACGTTTACCCGACGTTTGGCGTCATTAATCTTCGGAGAGAATTATCATGGCTACAGCAAAGAAAAAGGCACCAGCAAGGCGGGCCAAGGCGGCTCCCAAGAAGAAGGCAGCAGCAAAGAAATCACCTGCCAGAAAAACAACAGCCGCAAAGAAAAAGCCGGTTAAGCTAAATGTTTTTCGCACCGCGATAAACGACGCGCGCGACCAGATGGATGAGTGGGTGGATACTGCCAAGTTGAAAGCCAAGCAGCTGGCCGCTGAAGAAAAGCTGCTTGAGAAAAAAGCCGAATTAGCAGTTAAGGCCGAGCTTGATAAAGCCAAGCATTTGGCAGACCAGGCAGAAAGGTGGATGCGGGCGCGTATTAAGTCAGACCGCAAAAAACTCACTGCTCTTGAGAAAAAGCTGAAGAAGCAGTTGCGTGATGCAGAAAGGAAACTTCGTGCCCAGGCCAAGGCCGCGGAGAAAAAGGCCAACAAGAAAGGCAAAGCACTGAAGAAGAAAGTTCAGGGCACTACGCCAAAGGCCAGCCGCAAGGCGCCGGCGAAAGCCCGGAAGACTCCGGCCGCCAAGAAAAAAGCAGCACCAAAAAAGGCCAAGGCCAAGACTAAAGCTAAAGCGAAACGCTAGACTTTTTCGCTGTTCAAACAAAAGCCCGGCTGGATTATCCCAGCCGGGCTTTTTTTATGCACTGACGCATAGTGTTCGTACCACCCTGAGCTGAATCGTCAGTCTTTTTGGCCTCGCTCTGGATACCCGGGCAGCACCAAAACGCATAGACTGCCCTCTTGATACACACTGTCGTGTGAGAAAACAGCATGAATATCCAGTTCACCACCGAACAGTTGGCTTTGCGAGATGAGCTGCGCGCCTATTTTAAACGGCTGATGACGCCAGCGTTGGTGGCGGAATGCGAACGTGACCTGGGGGAGGGCGGTGGGCCGCTTTGGCGAGACGCACTCAGGCAGATGGGAAGTGACGGCTGGATTGGTGTAGGTTGGCCTGAGGCCTGGGGCGGGCGCGGCATGACGCCGCTGGAACAGTTTATTTTTGTCGAGGAGGTTATGCGGGCGGGCTATCCGTTTCCATTTCTCACGACGGAGTCTGTCGGGCCCATGTTGGCAGAGCACGGCAACGACTGGATCAAACGCGAGTTGGTACCGAAAATCCTGCTGGGAGACTTGCTGATCGCTATCGGTTATTCCGAGCCGGACGCGGGCACTGACCTGGCCAGCCTTAAAACCAGCGCGGTGCGTGATGGTGAAGATTGGGTAATCAATGGGCAGAAAATGTGGACCTCCCTGGCCCATTTTTGCGACTACACCTGGCTGGCGGTGCGCACGGATCCCGATGCGCCTAAAAAGCACAAGGGTATCTCAATGTTCCTGGTACCCAACTCGGACCCGGGCTGGAGCTGCACTCCAGTTCACACACTTGGTGGGGTGCGCACCAACGCCACTTACTACGACAATATCCGCGTGAGCAGTGATCACCTGGTAGGTGAGTTACACGGTGGCTGGAAGCTCATCACCGGGCAACTTAATCGCGAACGGCTAAGCCTCATCAACTTCGGTCCTATCTCCCAGTTGTTCAACCAGGTGGTGAGTTGGGCGAGTGCAGCAACAATGCCGGTCGGCGGAAGGGTGATCGACCAGCCCTGGGTGCAGCAGAATCTTGGGCGATGCCGCGCACTAATTGAGTGCATGAAGCTGATTGTTTACAAGCAGTCCTGGGCCATGACGGAAGAGGTGCTCGCTATGGCAGATGCGTCAGCGGCAAAAGTGTATGGTTCCGAGGGTTTTATAGAAGTTTACCGCATGCTGGGCGAAATTGTCGGACAGGCCGGGCTGTTGCGGCCGGGCTGCCCACAGGCCAGCGCAGCGGCGAGCAAAATCGAGCGCCTTTACCGCACTGCATCGATCATCACGTTCGGCGGTGGCGCCAACGAAATTCAACGCGACATCATTTCTGCCGCGGGGTTGTGGATGCCGCGCGCCAGTCGCTGAGCAGGAGCACTGTTATGGAATTCGGTTTCTCTCAGGAGCAGCAAGAAGTACAGCAACTGGCTCGTCAGATCCTCACAGATCAGGTGACCCCGGCGAGCTTGTCTGCCTACGACGAATACGATCTGCCTCGTTTTGACAACGGCCTGTGGCAGCAGTTGGCGACAGCCGGTCTGGTCGGCGTGTGCGCCGAGGAGCGCTATGGTGGTATGGGGTTCGGGTTTATGGAACTCGCGCTGTTTATCGAGGAAATCGGTCGTAGCATAGCGCCAGTGCCGGCCATAGCGCATTGCGTGTCCGCGCTACTTCCTATCCAGCGTTTCGGCAGTGAGAAAATGAAAGAGGCGATAATTCCCGGTGCGATTGCGGGAGAATATCTGCTGACCGCAGCCTTGACCGAGCCGCTCAACGAAGACCCAGCCGACCCCCGCGTCGTGACGGCACTGCTCGATGGCGAATCCCTGGTTTTATCCGGCTCCAAAACGGCGGTGCCATTCGCATCCCAGGCCCGTCATATATTGCTTGCGGCCCGCTGCACGACGGGCATCGCGGTGGTTGTGCTGGACTCTCAGGCAAGCGGCGTAACGTTGAATCAGCAGCAGGTCTCCAGTTTTGAACCGCAGTGTGAACTGGTACTGGATGCGGTTCGGGTGCCGCTATCACGTGTTGTCACCCTCACCGATGGTGCCGCTATTATGCAGTGGCTAGGCGAGCGAACCGCAGCCGCAATCTGTGCACACCAGTTGGGTGCGAGTGAGTGTGCCATGCGAATGGCCGCGAGCTATACCTCCCAGCGGCAGCAGTTCGATGTGCCGGTGGCGACTTTTCAGGCGGTGGGTCACCGCCTGGCAGACTGTTACGTGGATGTGGAATGCCTTCGGCTTACCACCTACCAGGCAGTGTCCTTGCTGGCGAGTGAGGTTGCGGCAACCACCGAGGTCCAGATTGCCAAGATCTGGGCGGGCGATACCGGGCACAGGGTAAGTTATGCGACCCAGCATGTTCACGGTGGTACCGGCATCGATCGGGAATATCCCCTGTGGCGCTATTGCCTGTGGCTGCGCCAGAACGAGATGTCCATGGGTTGCAGCTCCGCGTTACAGTCTGCTTTAGGTGCGCGGTTGGCCGAGGGTGAAGCACTTTTTAACTGATCGTGCAAAGTCGAAATTTCCTAAAAAGAATAGCGTCAGGGAGATTTCCAAAGCGGCCGACTGGGGTACACTAGGCGCCGCTATGAAATTCTCTTCCCACTCTCGTTTCTCCTCCGCTCTGGCCGTTTTGATATGCCTGTGCCTGGCCGGCTGTGGCAGTGAACCGAAGAAGCAAGCCCCTGTACCCAATCGAACAGACCACGCTGTCGATTTCAGCGGCTTCTGGGAACTCGACTACGGCCAGAGTGACAATATCCAGGTAAGCCTGAACGGACTGGTTCGTGACCTGCAGAAACAAAACCGGCAGCGTGCCCAGACGAGTGGGGTCTACCAGCAGTCCGCCGGCGGTATGATCGTCGGAGGCCCCGGGGCGACCAACAGTGGGGCATCCATTCTGGGTCTGGCTCAGATGGCGGATCTGGTCACCCAGTCCCAGCTGATGGAAATCGAGCAGGACGAACACCATATCAAGGTCAAGCGGGAAGAGGATTTTGCGCTCACCTGCGAGTTCTATCTCGGCCAGTATCACACTGTCGAAACCCCACTGGGCAAAGAAATTTGCGGCTGGAACCGGCACCAGATGATTTTCAAAATGGTGTTACCCGAGGGGCTTACGATTCAGCACATTATGAGCCTGGGCCCCAATGGCCAGTGGCTGAATATCGCGACGACGGTTATCTCCGATCGGGTTACTTCACCATTCACTGTGAACCGTGTGTATGCGCGCTATGAGCCCACGGACAACGGCTACAGTTGCAAAATGACCATTTCCCGGGGCAGGGTATGTACCACAGAGTCACAGTGATCAAGAAAGGTTGGGCCTGTTTCGCCCTGTTGTGCTGCATTCCGGTGCTCCTGGCTACGGCTACCACCGCAGGTGCGCAGACAGCAGCAGATGCCGATCTTGTAGCACTGCCCGTGGGGCCGGTCAGTCTGCAGGTGGAGCAGTCCACACCGGAGCTGCGCAGGCTGGATGTCGGCCTGGCAATTTTTGACCCGGGTATTCCTCTGAACGAGGCCAGCCACAGCATGCTGGGCATCTTTCCGGAGATCCGTAAGGCCGAATCGCAGTTCATGCCGGTATTACTGCGGCAGGTGTTAGTGGCTTCGAATGCCTGGGGCGTGGTGCGCGTGCTGCCGGGTGAGCAAATCACCTCGGAGTTGCTGGTCACCGGTAAAATTCGACAGTCCAACGGCAGCCGCCTGGAGTTGGCAGTCGAGGCCCGGGATGCGACTGGCCGGCAGTGGTTGGACAAAACCTATGTGGATGAGGCGAGTTCCTTCGATTACCCCGCTGTTGAGGGCAGTGATCCCTATATTGATCTGTACAGAAAAATCGCCAACGATCTGCTCGCCTATCGCCGCGGGCTCAATGACAGCCAGCTGCGAACCATCCGGCAAGTGGCATTATTACGCTATGCGGCCAGCCTGTCCGAAGAAGCCTTTGGTGGCTACCTGCAGCAGGATGAGCTGGGTATTTACAGTGTCCTGCGGCTGCCTGCAGAGGGCGACCCGATGATGGCCCGGGTACAACGCATACGAGACCAGGAGCACCTCTTTGTCGATACCGTGGACGAGCAGTATGTCGACCTGTACGAGGAGATGGTGGCCACCTATAGCCTGTGGCGACAGTACAGTCGCGAACAGGCTCTGTACTCAGAGGACTATGAGGCCCGGGCCCAGACCAAAGAGCGTATCGGCAGGCGCGGCACCTTTTCGGCGATGGAGCAGACCTACAATACCTACAAGCAGATCAAGATCCAGGAACAGGATCTGGACGACATGTCGGCGGGTTTCAACAATGAAGTGGCGCCCACGGTTATGGAGGCCAGCGGCCGGGTTTTCCGTCTCAGCGGCACACTCAATTCGCAATATACTGAGTGGCGGGGAATACTGCGGGATATCTTCGCGCTGGAAACCGGTTTACCCCCCGGGAACTGACATACCCCGGATCTGATATTCACCCCTACGTTTTACCCTGTTTATGGGCTATGCTTCAGCCATGGCTGGAAAAAATAAAGAACAGGATTCTGCGTCGCTACTGGACTCTGTGCGCAAGCTAACGGGGCAGGTGGCAGGCGGTACATTGGAGCTGGCGCGCAACACCGCCGCCATGACGGCAATGTTTGGCGAGAACTGGCTGCGTTCGACGGTACTCAACCAACTTGAGCCGGAACGTCTGGAGGCCATGGCCGAAGCGGGCCATTTTCTCAAGGACGCGAGGGAAACGGCAGGGCTGTCCATAAAGGATCTCTCCGAGAGCCTGGGGCTTGCTGACAAGTCCCTGCTGGAGGATATAGAAAGCGGCGAAACGATTATGCCACTGGAAGTGATGCTGCGCAGCGCATCGCTGCTCGCGAGGCACGATCCGATACCGTTTCTCATCAAGTTCATGCGTACCTACAACCCGGCGCTGGAAAAAACGCTGGAGCAGTGGGGTGTTCTCGCTCTGCCAAAGCAGTACGAACGGGAGCGCCGGTTCGTGAACCTGTATCGGCAACACGATGTCCTGCGCGGGTTTACCGACGAAGAATACGAGCGGTTTATTCATTACATGCAGAGCTCCATCAGCCTGGTGCTGGATGTGATGGAGTCGGAAAAGTCTGCACGCGGCGGTAAGCGTGCGGGCGCAGCCAAAGAGGGCGAGGCCGCCAAGGCCAAAACCAAGACGAAGGCCAGAGCGGCGCCCAAAAAGGCAGCAGCTCCGCGCAAGCGCAAGCGCGCGCCTGCGGCCTCCAGGCGTACTCGATCCTGACTTCCAGACTCTTTCGATTCTCTCCTCTCCACTTTAATAATTAACTTTAACCCCTTGAAAATATAGCAATATATGTTTTCATATTTCTGCGAGAAACCCTGTTTATGGCATTGAGTGAGTTTGCAAAAGACCAGTGGTTTGCGGCCTGCCCAAAGGGGCTCGAGGCCTTGCTGGTGGCGGAGCTGACGACACTTGGCGCGACCTCTACGCGGGAAACGGTGGCGGGAACATACTTTACTGGCCCTGTGGCCCTGGCCTACCGCGCCTGCTTGTGGTCACGACTGGCCAACAGAATACTGCTGCCGGTAGCCCGGCTGGAAGCGGCAGACAGCGACACGCTCTATCAGCAACTCCGCGGTGTTAATTGGGAAGAGTTGTTCAGTGTCAGCAACAGCTTTTCCATAGATTTTTCCGGTCAAAATGATGCGATTCGCAATACCCAATTTGGTGCCCAGCGCAGCAAGGATGCGATTGTGGACTGGTTTACCGAGCTGCGGGGCAAACGGCCGCAAGTGGCGCGCAAGGATCCGGATGTGCGACTTAATATCCGTCTAAACGGTGAGCAGGCAGTGCTGTCACTGGATTTTTCCGGCGGCAGCCTGCACCAGCGCGGTTATCGCCTGCAGGGCGGGGCGGCGCCGCTCAAGGAAAATCTGGCAGCGGCGATTCTGTTGCGCGCCGACTGGCCCGGAATCGCCGCTCGCGGTGGCGCCCTGATAGACCCCATGTGTGGCTCGGCGACTCTGCTGCTGGAGGGCGCAATGATGGTGGCAGATATAGCGCCCGGGCTGGCTCGCCGGCGTTTCGGTTTTGAGCACTGGCAGGGTCACAACCCGGATCAGTGGCGCGCTATCCTGGCTGATGCCAGGGGCCGGGCAGAGCGCGGCCTGGCCAGCACGCTGCCGGAAATACGTGGCTATGACGCCGATCCACGGGTGGTTCGTATAGCGCAGGAGAATATTGCGCGAATCGGGCTCGAGAAAGTGGTGCGTGTCAGTGCCAGGTCACTCGAAAACTTCGCCAGGCCCACGCACGTCTCCATGCCAATCGGCTTGCTGATCTGTAATCCGCCTTATGGTGAGCGTCTGGGCGAAAAAGACAGCTTGCGCATTTTGTACCGCGAGCTGGGCGAGGTTATGGCGCGGGAATTCAGCGGCTGGCGCGCGGGCATATTCACCTCGGATCTCGACCTCGGCAAGGCCATAGGCCTGCGCAGCCACAAGCGCTACGCACTGTGGAACGGTGCGCTCCCGGCTCACCTGCTGTTGTTTGAGCTGGTCGACAATAAGCTGCGGCCGTTGCCACAAGCAGAGCAGCCCGCCAAGCAAGCGGTGGCCACACTTGCTCCCCCGGCAGGGGAGCTCAGTGCGGGGGCGCAGATGTTTGCCAACCGCATACGTAAAAATCGCAAGCGCCTGGCGGCCTGGCGCAAACGTGAGCAGATACAGTGCTACCGGTTGTACGATGCAGATATGCCGGAGTATGCGGTAGCGGTTGATATCTACGGCGAGCGCGTATACGTGGCTGAGTACCAGGCGCCCAAAGGTGTCGACCCCGAGGCGGCTATGCGTCGACTCGAAGAGGTGCAGGCTGCACTGCCGGCAGCGCTGGGTATTGATGCTGATGCCATTGTCTACAAACAACGACGCCGCCAGCGCGGTGCCGAGCAGTATGAGAAGCAGGACAACAGTGGTGAACTGATCAGCGTGGTCGAAGGCAAGGCTCGCCTGCTGGTGAATTTACAGGACTATCTCGATACCGGCCTGTTCCTGGATCACCGGCCTCTGCGCAGGCGCCTGGCGCATGAGGCTGCTGATAAGGACTTTCTCAACCTGTTTTGTTACACCGGCTCGGCCACTGTGCAGGCGGCGCTTGGTGGTGCCCGCTCCACCACCAGCGTAGACCTGTCGAATACCTATCTTGGCTGGGCGCGCAAGAATCTCGCCCACAACGGTCTGGATGAGCGCAGCAATAGTCTGGTGCGGGATAACTGCCTGGAGTGGCTGCGCAGCGCTGAGTCACGCTATGACCTGATTCTGCTGGACCCGCCATCGTTTTCCAATTCCGCTGCGATGGCCGACAGTTTTGATATTCAGCGGGACCACGCAGACCTGGTGCGATCAGCCATGGCAGTGTTGCGTCCTGATGGTCAGTTGTATTTCTCCAACAATCGGCGGGGTTTTAAACTGGACACTGTGCTGGAGGAGGAATTCCAGTGTGAAGATATCACCAGGGCAACGCTGGACCCGGATTTCCAACGCAATGCGAAGATCCACTGCTGCTGGCGCATTTGCCACCGCGACTAGCGGCAGCGGGAAACACCTGTTGAGCAGTGTCTTTTCTGCCGCCTGCCCGCCGGGTTCAACATTGAAACTCATGCAGGCTGGCGGTGTGGCAGGTAAGTGGCTGCCAACCGCGCGCCCGGAATGATATCCACACTGCAACAAAACTCCCTGTTTTTATAGTGCTTGCGCAAAGCACTGGCTGAAAAACGCTATAGAAAAAACGTAAGTCATTGATTCTTCAAAATTAAAGCCTAAGCCCGTTGCGATACAATGCGACTTTGTAAAGTGCCATTTTGGCTGCGCGGACGGCTCTCGTCACAGTTCATCCCCATAGTTATCCACAGAATTTACTGTGGATAACTATTCGGCATCTGCCAGTTTCAGCAGTTGCTTGCCTGTATTGCGCCCGCTGTAGAGCCGCTGCAAGGTGGCGGGAATATTCTCGAAGCCCTCTTGCACATCATCTCGCCAGGCGATTTCTCCGGCAGCCACCCATTCCGCCAGGGCGGTGTAGGCCTCCTCGGCCCTGTTGAGGTAGTCGATGACGATAAATCCCTGCATCCTGATTCGGCGGGTGATCAGAATTGTCAGATTATTAGGCCCTGGCGCAGGTGTCGCGTCGTTGTAGCCCGCAATCGCGCCGCACATCACTATGCGGCCGAAATCGGCCATGTGGGATATGGCAGACTCCAGAGTGTTACCGCCCACATTGTCAAAAAAGACATCCACTCCGTGGGGGCAGAGCTCGCCTATTCGCGCGCTGAGATCCTCACTTTTGTAATCGATGACAGCGTCGAGTTTGCATGAGTCCAGCAGCCACTGACATTTCTCGGCACCGCCGGCGATGCCCACTACCCGGCAGCCTTTGAGTCTGGCGATTTGCGCCACAACAGAACCGGTGGCACCAGCTGCCCCGGACACAAGGACGGTCTCGCCGCTGCGCGGCTGGCCCACATCCAGCAGGCCGAAATAGGCTGTGAGGCTGGTGGAACCGAATATGCCCAGGGCCAGGCTGGGTGTCACGCCGGCGGGTAGCGGGCGGGGAGGGATAGGCGCGGCGGGGTCTGCTACGCTGAATTCCTGCCAGTTGAGAAGCCCCTGTACCAGCGCGCCCTTTGGCAGTGCGGGGTTGGAAGACTCCACTACCTGGCCAACACCGCTGGCACGCATGGGTGCTCCGATCGCCACCGGCGGAAGATAGCTGCGCTCATCCATCAGCCAGCCGCGCATTGCCGGATCGAAACCGAGCATCAGTGTCTTCACCAGCACTTGACCCGCCTCCAGGTCCACTTTCGGTAGTGGTGACTCCACCAACTCAAAATGCTCCGGACCGACCAAACCTACCGGACGCTCTTTCAACAGCCATTGCCTGTTTGTTATTGCCACGATTACTCTCCAATTGTCTTGTCGGATTCGAAACGGTGCGTATTAGAGCAGTATTAAGCAACGCGGGAAAGTGGCCGGTGCAAAAGCCTGATACCGCGCCCAGATGCCGGGCACATGACAGGGCGAGCACGCTGTGTTCCAATCGGCGGCGAATCACTCAACGCCCTGATCGCATGAAGTTACTGTTAATTGTCTATCACAGCCAGAGCGGAGCCTGTGCGCAACTGGCGCGGTCTGTATTGCGGGGAGCGCGAACGGAGGAGGGTGTCGAAACCTGTGTGCGTCGCGCCTGGGACGCAGGGGTGGAAGATTTGCAGCGGGCGGACGGTATCTTGTTGCTGGCAGCGGAAAACTCCGGGGCTCTCAGTGGCGGTATGAAAGACCTGCTGGATCGCACATTTTACCCCGCCAACGCACGGGGCCTGGTGAAACCTTACGCATTTGTGGCAAGCGCTGGCAATGATGGGCGTGGTGCGGTGGCGCAGCTGCAACGTATAATGTCCGGCATTCCCTTTTCGGCTGCTGTCGAGCCGTTGATCCTGCGTGGCGACGTTACCGCAGCGCACCGGGCGGCCGCAGAGGAGCTGGGCAGCGCATTTGCCGCGGGCCTGGCTATGGGTATTTTTTAGCCCGTGCAAGCACAGCGCAGACACATATGGCGCGGCGCTAGCGTCACTTACAGGCAGAGCGAGTGAATATGACAGAAGCAAACATAGAGCAACCGCCAGACGGATTTGTTGCCATACCCACAGGGCTGGGCTTCACCGATTTTCTGCAGCCTCTTTATCGTCGTATCGAAGGCGAATCCGTCAGTATAGGTCTGGTGGTCGACAAGCAACATGGCAATAGCATGGGGATCTGTCACGGCGGCGCCTTGTCGACCCTCGCAGATATTGCGGCTGCCACGGGGATTAACGTGACCAGCGGGCGACGCAGCGGCACGCCGACGATAAACCTGTCGATGGACTTTATTTCTGCTGCGCGCATAGGTCAGTGGATACAGGCCGACGTTCAGCTGGTGACACTGAAGCGCAGGTTCGGTTTCAGCAATGGCGCTATTATCAGTGCCGATGGCGTGGTGGCACGCTTCAATGGCACCTTTTATCTGCCAGAGCACAAAGGCATGGTGAAGCCGGAGGCCAGCGGCGACGGAGCACCTGCGTGGCTCAAAAGTTAGACTGGCGAGCGGGTAGCGGACTTCTGAACCACGTCGATAAAAGCCCTGGCAGCGCGCGATAAACTGCGGCCGCGATGGTAGACGATGCCCAGTGTGCGTTCGATGCTGGTTCCGTCCACTTGCAGGGTGGCCAGTGTATCGTCGCGCATACTGCGCGGTAGCACGGTCCAGCCCAATCCCACCGATGCCATCATGCGAATGGTCTCCAGATAATTCGTAGCCATGGATACCTGTAAGGTCAGATGGTGCTGATTGAACAGCCGCGCAACAATCTGACCCGTGTAGGTATTGAGCCCGGGCATTATGGCAGGGTGGTCGCTGAGCGTTGCCAGGTCCAGGTCCCGAATTTGTGCCAGCGGGTGCTGGGTGCCGACCATGAAATCCAGCGGGTCGGGCCACACAGGAAGTGTAATAACACTGGCCTCCTCGGTCGGTGCCAGGGTGACAATGGCGAGCTCGGCCTTGCCTTGCATGATGAGCTCGTAGGCCTGCTCTGAATCCATAAAGTCGATGTCGATGTGTACCGCCGGAAAGGCACCGCTGAATTCACTGAGTATCGGCGGCAGGCGGTGCAGGCCGATATGATGGCTGGTGGCAATGCGCAATTGTCCGGCAACGTCGCCAGCGAGGTCGCGTACGGATTGCTGTGCTGCCGCAAGCTCCTGTTGCACCGCTCGCGCGTGGGGAAGCAGGGCGCGGCCCGCTTCAGTAAGCGTGATATTGCGCCCGATGCGATCAAACAGATCACTGCCCAGTTGCTCTTCCAGCAATGCGATGCGCTTGCTGACTGCAGGCTGGGTGAGGTGAAGTTTTTCCGCAGCCAGTGAAAACGACCCACTTTCAGCTACCAGTACAAAAGCTTTCAGGTTTTGTGTATCCATCAGTTATTCCCAAAAGGAATGCGATATATAAAAATAATAAATTTGAGTTATCTAAAAAGCAAGCCCATACTTCGCCTTTCTTCAGAATTAGCTCTGGCAAGAGGTGGACTCGATGACGGGACAAACGTTGTACGACAAGTTATGGCATAACCACGTGGTAGTGCAGCGCGAAGACGGTAGCGCGATCATATACATTGATCGCCATCTGTTGCACGAGGTCACATCGCCCCAGGCGTTTGAGGGCCTGCGCCTGGCGGGGCGCCCGCTGTGGCGGCGCGATGCCAACCTGGCGGTGCCGGATCACAACGTGCCCACCGAACGCGTGGAGCGCAGCGGTGGTGTCGCGGCCATCGCCGACCCGGTGTCCCGGTTACAGGTCCAGACCCTGGATGACAACTGCAAGGACTATGACATTGTCGAGTTCGAAATCAACGACAGGCGTCAGGGCATCGTGCATGTTGTGGGCCCTGAACAGGGGGCCACGCTGCCGGGTATGACCGTGGTGTGTGGCGACTCTCATACGTCTACCCACGGAGCACTGGGCGCGCTCGCCCACGGCATAGGCACCTCCGAGGTGGAACATGTACTGGCCACCCAATGCCTGCTCCAGCAGAAAATGAATAATATGCTGGTGCGCATCGATGGCGTTCTGCAAAAAGGGGTAACCGCCAAGGATGTGGTACTCGCGGTCATCGGCAAGATTGGTACTGCAGGCGGCAGCGGCTACGCCATCGAATTTGGCGGCGAAGTGGTGCGCAATATGAGTATGGAAGGCCGCATGACCATATGTAATATGTCCATCGAGGCAGGTGCACGTATGGGCATGGTGGCGGTAGACGATACCACCTTGGAATATGTCAAAGGCCGCACCTACGCGCCTGTGGGCGAGATGTGGGATCGCGCCGAGAAAGCCTGGCGGGAACTGCGTAGCGACGACCACGCGCATTTCGACCGTGTGGTCGTGTTGCGAGGCGAGGATATCGTACCCCAGGTCACCTGGGGCACGTCACCGGAAATGGTACTGCCGGTGGACGGACATCTGCCAGATCCTGCCAGGATTGAAAATGCCACCCAGCGCAGTGCGGTAGAGCGCGCTCTGGAATATATGGGCCTGGAAGCAGGCACGCCGATCACAGCGATAAAGCCGGACCGTGTGTTTATCGGCTCATGCACCAATTCGCGCATAGAGGATTTGCGTTCGGCTGCAGCTGTTGTTCAGGGCAAACAGGTTGCGGCATCTGTGAAGCAGGTACTGGTGGTTCCCGGCTCCGGCGAAGTAAAGCGACAGGCCGAGGCCGAGGGCCTCGACCAGATATTTATCGACGCGGGAATGGAGTGGCGCGAGCCGGGTTGTTCCATGTGCCTGGCGATGAATGCCGATAAGCTGGGTCAGGGAGAACACTGTGCCTCCACGTCCAATCGCAATTTTGAGGGTCGTCAGGGTTTTGGCGGTCGCACCCACCTGGTCAGTCCGGCGATGGCCGCTGCAGCGGCGGTGGCGGGTCACTTTGTCGACGTGCGAGACTGGTAAGAGGAGAACAATATGAAAAGTTTTATTGCCGAGCGCGGGCTGGTAGCACCGATGGATCGGGCCAACGTGGACACCGACCTGATTATTCCCAAACAGTTTCTCAAGTCCATCAGGCGCAGCGGGTTTGGGCCGCACCTGTTTGACGATTTGCGGTACCTGGACGAGGGCCAGCCAGGACAGGACTGCAGTAAGCGGCCCCAGAACCCCGATTTTCCCCTGAATTATGAGCGCTACCAGGGGGCCTCAATACTGTTGGCGCGGGAGAATTTCGGCTGCGGGTCCAGCCGGGAGCATGCACCCTGGGCACTGGAGGACCACGGTTTTCGCTGTATTATCGCGCCCAGCTTCGCCGACATTTTCTACAACAACTGCTTCAAGAACGCCATTCTGCCCATTGTGCTGGATGAGGAGATTGTCGACATCCTATTCCAGCAGATGTATGCAACAGAGGGCTATGAATTGACTGTAGACCTTGAAGAGCAGCAGGTCACAACGCCGGCCGGAGATGTCTACAGTTTCGAAGTCGATGAGTTTCGCCGCCACTGCCTGTTGAAAGGACTGGACGATATCGGTCTGACACTTGAGGACGCGGATAAAATACGCGCCTACGAAACCGTCGCGCGGGAACGGTCACCTTGGTTGTTCGACGTAATCAGCTAACAGGGCATAAGCATGGCTAAGAAAATACTGGTGTTACCGGGCGATTACATCGGCCCGGAAATTATGGACGAGGCGGTGAAGGTTCTGCGGGAAGTGGACAGCCGCTTTGGGCTTGATCTGGAACTTGAATTTGGTTTGCTTGGTGGCGCCGCCATCGACGCGACCGGCGTGCCTTTGCCGCCTGAAACCCTGGCAAGCGCGAAGGCTGCGGATGCGATTCTGCTGGGCGCTGTGGGTGGCCCAAAGTGGGATAATGTGGAACGGCACCTGCGCCCGGAGCGTGGCCTGCTGGGTATCCGCTCGGAGCTGGATTTGTTCGGCAACCTGCGCCCGGCCATTCTATACCCGCAGTTGGCGGACGCATCCAGCCTGAAGCGGGAAGTGGTCGCAGGGTTGGATATTCTGATTGTGCGGGAGCTAACCGGTGGTATTTACTTTGGTGAACCCCGGGGAGTGCGCACTTTGGAGAATGGCGAACGCGAGGGTTTCAATACCTATGTCTACAGGGAATCGGAAATCCGTCGCATCGGCCATCTGGCGTTCAAACTGGCGCGCAAGCGCGACAAGCGCGTATGCTCGGTGGACAAAGCTAATGTGCTGGAAGTTACCATGCTGTGGCGCGAGGTAATGGAAGAGGTGGCTGTTGACTACCCGGATGTGGAACTCAGCCACATGTATGTCGACAATGCCGCAATGCAGTTACTGCGGGCACCCAAGCAGTTCGACGTGCTGGTCACGGGCAATATGTTTGGCGATATTCTGTCAGACGCTGCAGCCATGCTCACCGGCTCGATCGGTATGTTGCCCTCGGCATCACTGGATGTGAACGGTCGAGGCATGTACGAGCCATGCCACGGCACGGCGCCAGACATCGCGGGGCAGGGTAAGGCGAACCCATTGGCGACGATTCTGTCAGTGGCGATGATGTTGCGCTACACACTGGCCAGGCCCGACGCAGCAGCGGCTATTGAGAGCGCAGTAAGCGACGTGCTTGACCAGGGACTGCGCACCCCGGATATCGTTACAACAGCGGATACGCTGGTCGACACCACGGCCATGGGCGATGCCGTTATTAAAGCCCTGAAAGAGTCAGCAGGAGAGCGAGAGTAAAACAATGAGCAAGTTATACGATGTAGCAGTAGTAGGGGCAACCGGCGCTGTCGGTGAGGTGATGATCGCCATCCTGGAGCAGCGCGAGTTTCCGGTGGGTAATCTGTACGCGCTTGCCAGCAGCCGCTCGGCGGGCAAGAGCATTATGTTCAGGGGCAAGTCCGTCAAGATTACCGACCTCGCGGAATTCGATTTTGGCAAAGCGCAGATAGGCCTGTTTTCCGCTGGCGGCAGCATCTCTGCGGAATTTGCGCCCAAGGCGGCGGCAGCGGGCTGTGTAGTGATAGACAATACCTCCCACTTCCGTCAGGACGAGGACATCCCGCTGGTGGTGCCCGAGGTGAATGCGGAGGCCCTGGCCGACTACGGCCGGCGCAATATTATTGCCAACCCGAATTGCTCTACCATTCAGATGCTGGTGGCCCTCAAGCCGATTTACGACGCTGTGGGTATAGAGCGCATCAACGTCGCGACTTACCAGGCTGTTTCGGGCTCGGGCAAGGAAGCGATAGAGGAACTCGCCGGCCAGACAGCGCGTCTGCTCAATGGCCAGGAAATAGAGTGCGAGGTCTATCCTCGCCAGATCGCTTTTAATGCCATCCCCCAGATCGATGTCTTTCAGGACAATGGTTACACCCGGGAGGAGATGAAAATGGTGTGGGAGACGCGCAAGATTTTTGGCGATCATTCCATCCAGGTAAATCCCACCTGTGTCCGTATTCCGGTCTTTTTCGGCCATTCGGAAGCGGTGCACATAGAGACGGTAGACAAAATATCGGCTGAGCAGGCGCGCGCATTGCTGGAGCAGGCGCCAGGTATCGTTGTGGTAGATCAACATGTTGATGGGGGCTACCCCACTCCTGTGGTGGAGGCGGCAGGCAAAGATGCGGTTTTTGTTGGCCGGATCAGGGAAGATATCTCCCATCCGAGGGGCCTGGATATGTGGATTGTGGCCGACAATGTGCGCAAGGGAGCAGCCTTGAACAGTGTGCAAATTGCCGAAACATTAATCTCTACTTACCTTGATTAATGATAACAACTTACCTTGATTAATGCCGGTACATAATTGATACTTGGCGGTAATTCGGAGTATAGAGAGTGCATGGGAGCACCGGTTAGCGCAGTATTTCCACTGCTAGCGCGGGCGTCGGTAGGGGCACTTCCAGGCGTTGTTAGACTCGATACTTCGAACCAGTTGCCGGGCTTAGGGGAGGCCGGTGTGATCAAAAGCAGAAAAAATAATTAGGCGTCGGTATGGCTCGAAAATTTGCTGCTGTAGTTTTTTCACTGGGGTGTGTTCAAACGAGCGCGGTATTGGGTCTGGGCCTTGGGGAACTGACCCTTGATTCGTATCTGAACGAACCGCTGGATGCGCAGGTAGATCTGCTTAACGTAGGCGGCTTGCATGAGGACCAGATCAGGGTCCGTCTGGCCACCAGCGACGATTTCACTCGAATGGGCGTAGACCGCGCTTATTTTCTTACCAGTATCAGCTTTGATGTGGAAATCGATGATAACGGGCGTGCCCGTATTTCGATCACCTCCGAAGACCCCGTACTCGAACCCTACCTGGACTTTATTGTAGAAGCTCGCTGGCCTTCCGGCAGACTGTTGCGAGAATACACTGTGCTGGTAGACCCGCCAGTGTTCGACCAGTCAAATCCCGTTATTTCAGCCAGCAATCGAGTCGCAGAACTGGATGGCGAATCCGAGGCGGCAAAAAAAAAATCGGCAACTAACACGGCGACAGGAACGTCTGTTGACGTAAGAGACTCCAATCTCGCATCGGGGCAAATGCCCGAGCGGACTTTTAATTCCAGTACATCGCCGGCTCCCGTTGCGGGCACTCGTTATATGATTCACCGGGACGACACGCTGTGGGAAATCGCATCCAGGGCTCGCCCTGCCGGTGCGTCTGTCTACCAGACCATGCTGGATATCCAGCGGCTGAATCCAGACGCCTTTATAGGCGGCAATATCAATCAGGTGAAGGCAGGCTATATAGTCTACCTGCCGGATGAGAACGATATCAGTTCGGCAAACCTGCCCCAGGCCTTAGCCGAGGTGCGCGAGCAGAACGACGCATGGCGCGAGGGTAAGCCGCTTGAGCCCGACTATGCCAGCGGCCCATCGCTGCGTATTTCTGCCGAGCAGGAAGACGCAACATCCGGTGGTTCTACAGCTTCGTCGGCGGTGGTTGCTAATGACGCGGCCATGGAGGATGCAGAAAAAGCCGGCCTGCAGCGCACTGAGCTTGAGCAGCGATTGAATTCAATGCAGCAGCAAGTGGAAACTCTGCAGCGCATTGTCAGCTTGAAGGACGAACAAATAGCGGCCTTGCAGAGCGCACTGACCGACCCCGATAAAGCGGCTGATGTGGCAATGCCAGCTGCCGATGCAATGGAGCTTGGTGAGCTGGAAGGTGAGTTCGAGGATTCGGTTTTCGAAGACGGCATACCGGGCGATCGCGAGAAAGCGTTGGCCGCGCTGGAAGCCCAGGAAGGCATAGAAACGTCTACACCAAAAGTTACTGAAAAGAAGCCTGAGGTTGCAGTTGTCGAGCCGGCTCCGGTTGCGCCGGCTGTTGAGCGGGCAGCACCCGAGGAGGAGTCTCCGGGCTTTTTCAGCAATTTGTGGTTCGTGCTGGGAGCCCTGGTGCTCGCAGTACTCGGTTTTATCTTCATGCGCCGGCGCGGTGCAGTTGATGATGACGACATCGTGGAAGTAGAAACCACACCAGCTGCAGATGTATTCGCCGATGTAGAATTAACCGAGCAGGTCCTCGAGGTAGAGGATGATGAACCAGAGATAGTCCTCGACGAAGATGTTGTCGAGGAGGGCCCGGCCACCGACAATCGTGGTTATGGTGAACGTAAGCACGACGAATACGCTTCAGATGAGGCCAGCGACGCCCTCGCCGAAGCGGAAATTTACATCGCCTATGGCCGCTACCCGCAAGCTATCGACCTGTTGAAAAACGCCCTTGGTAATGACCCGGGTAATGCGGCTTATCGCCTCAAACTATTGCAGTTGTATATGGAGACCGGCAACCGCACAGCTGCGACGCAGGAATTCGCTGAACTGGAGTCTATCGGTGACGCAGATAGTATTGCAGCCGGCAGGTTGGCGCTAGACGGCCACTCTTCAGCGAGTGCTCCCAGGGCTGACTTCGCCACCGATGGCGGTGAGCCGGAGGTTGACCTGTTGGCAGAATCCGAAGCTTCGCTTGAATCGGACTTTAGCGGCCTGGAAATTGAAGAGCTTGAGTCCGACATGAGCCTGGAAGACGAGCTGGATCTGTCCGCGGACTTCGACGATGCCGAGATCGGGTCGGATGCGGATGACGAGGACCTTGTTATCTCCGCCGACAGCGACGGACTTTCCACCAAGCTTGATCTTGCTCGCGCCTACATGGATATGGGTGACGACGACGGTGCTCGCCAGATTCTCGAAGAAGTGGCAGCAGAGGGAAGCGAAGAACTACAGGCCGAGGCCAAAGCTCTATTAGAGCGCATTGGCTGACCTGCACTCACCCTTTTCGACTGATTTGCTCCCGGCGGGTAGCCGGGTTGTCTGTCGTATCGAGTACGATGGCCGTCACTATAGCGGCTGGCAGTCTCAGCCGCAGCTGACGGTAACCACCGTTCAGGATACCCTGGAGCAGGCACTTTCCGCAGTGGCAAATACTGCGGTGAAAGTGGCGTGTGCCGGGCGTACTGATACCGGCGTACACGGCTTCGCGCAGATCATTCATTTCGATGCGCCGGTGGCGCGCAGCGCAAAGGCCTGGGTTCTGGGTGCGAATGCCAACCTGCCGTTTGAAGTGCGCGTACACTGGGCTGTTGTGGCCGATAACAGTTTTCATGCCAGGTTCTCGGCCTTGGCGCGGCGCTATCGTTATGTCATTGCCAATACTCCCGTGCGCCCGGCGCAGCTGGTTGGCCAGGTTACCTGGCAGCGCCGTGCGCTGGATCACCGCCTGATGCATAGCGCGGCCCAGCAGCTGTTGGGAGAGCGGGATTTTTCAGCTTTTCAGGCGGCGTCGTGCCAGTCAAAAACACCCATGCGAAATGTGCACTCTGTGGTGGTTAGCCGGCAGGGTGACCTGTTGGTGGTGGACATCAAGGCCAATGCCTTTCTGCACCACATGGTACGGAATATTGTGGGTTCGCTTATGGCTGTGGGAATGGGGCGAGAGCCGCCGGCATGGATTGGTCAATTGCTCGAGGGCCGCGACCGGACAGTGGCGGCAGAAACTGCACCAGCTGATGGTTTGTACCTGGTGGAGGTGGAGTATCCGCGGCAGTTTGCACTGCCCGCAATACCGTATGGGCCTTTGTTAGTGGGGCAGCCAGCGCGCAGTTGAGAGTGCGGTTGTGCTGATGCATTGTCGGCGTTCTACTGACATAAGCGAGCCCCATCTGCTATTATTCCCGCCTTCATTTTCCATCGGCACACCAGACCCGTGATTCATACCCGAATTAAAATTTGCGGCATCACCACTCGTGAGGATGCCCGCAACGCCGTTAATTGTGGCGCGGATGCCATTGGCCTGGTCTTTTATGCCGACAGCCCGCGAGCGATTACGGCTGCCCAGGCGGCAGAGGTCGTCGCAGTAGTACCTCCTTTTGTATCGGTGGTGGCGCTGTTTGTCGATGAACCGGAAGACGGTATCCGGCGTATATTACAGCAGGTTCCGGTCGACCTGTTGCAGTTTCACGGTGACGAATCCGCTGGCTTTTGCCAACAATTCCACCGGCCCTGGATCAAGGCCTTGCGCGTGCGAGAAGGGCTGGATATCGCCAGTGCGTGTGCACAGTACAGTGGCGCTCGAGGGGTGTTGCTTGACAGCTGGCAGCAGGGTGTACCGGGAGGGACAGGCAAAACGTTTGACTGGGATCTGGCGGGTGGAAAAATGCCGCTGCCGGTCATCCTGGCCGGTGGCCTCGACGACTGCAACGTGGGCGACGCTATAGCGCAACTGCGGCCGCAGGCGGTAGATGTCAGTGGCGGGGTGGAGCAGTCACCGGGCCGCAAGGACGCAGCCAAAATAGAGCGATTTATAGCGGCTGTTCGCGCTGCTGATGTATTAAGGGACGGAGCAACTGATGACAAGTGATCTGAAGGACGATGTATTCGCCGCAGTGCCTGATGTGGATGGCCGTTTCGGCCCCTACGGTGGTAAATATGTAGCGGAAACCCTGATGTTTGCCCTGGCGGAGCTGGAGCAGGTGTATCGTAAATTGTCGGTAGATCCGGCGTTCCAGCGGGAGCTGGACGAGGATCTTGCCCAGTATGTGGGAAGACCTTCGCCTCTGTATGAGGCAAAACGTTGGTCCGAGCAGATCGGGGGAGCCCGTATTTTCCTCAAGCGTGAAGATCTCAATCACACGGGCGCGCACAAGGTTAACAACACCGTGGGGCAGGCGCTGCTGGCAAAGCACATGGGCAAGCCTCGTGTGATCGCGGAAACGGGTGCCGGCCAGCACGGTGTCGCCACCGCCACCATCGCAGCCCGGTTGGGGCTCGAATGTCAGGTATTTATGGGGGAGGAAGATGTTCGCCGCCAGGCCCTGAATGTTTACCGCATGAAGCTGTTGGGTGCCGAAGTAGTCCCCGTAACCTCGGGCTCGCGCACCTTGAAAGATGCGATGAACGAGGCCATGCGGGACTGGGTTACCAATGTCGATAACACGTTTTACATTATAGGTACGGTCGCAGGGCCACACCCCTATCCGTTACTGGTAAGGGATTTCCAGTGCGTGATCGGTAGGGAAGCCCGCCGCCAGGCGTTGGAGCAGACCGGCAAGTTGCCGGACGCGCTGGTGGCCTGTGTGGGGGGTGGCTCCAACGCAATAGGCCTGTTCCACCCTTTCCTGCGCGACGACGGTGTCGTGATGTACGGTGTGGAGGCGGGGGGCCACGGAATTGCCTCTAATCAGCATGCCGCGCCCCTGACGGCTGGCACACCGGGTGTGTTGCACGGAAATCGCACTTACCTTATGCAGGACGCGGATGGCCAGATCATGCACACACACTCGGTGTCCGCTGGCCTGGATTACCCCGGCGTTGGGCCTGAGCACTCGTGGCTGAAGGATATCGGCCGGGTGAATTACGTCGTGGCCAATGATGATGAGGCGCTCAGGGCGTTCCATACATTGACCCGTGTGGAGGGCATCATGCCCGCATTGGAAAGCAGTCATGCACTGGCTTATGCCGAAAAACTGGCGGCCACGATGACGCGGGACCAGGTGATAGTGGTTAATCTGTCGGGGCGTGGGGACAAGGATATTCACACCGTCGCACAGATCGACGGCATACAGTTTTAGGGAGACAGGCAGTGAGTCGAATAGCGGGCCGGTTCAAGCAACTGGCAGAGCAGGGGCGTAAAGCGCTCATTCCCTACGTGGTGGCGGGGGATCCCGGGTTGGATGTCACCGTGCCATTGATGCATCGCATGGTCGCCTGCGGAGCAGACATCATCGAGCTTGGCGTACCTTTTTCTGACCCCATGTCAGAAGGCCCGGTGTTGCAACTGGGGCATGAGCGTGCGCTGGCGAACGGTACCAGCCTGCGCGGTGTGCTGGCACTGGTGTCTGAGTTTCGCGAGAAAGACAACGCTACTCCGGTGCTGCTGATGGGCTATGCCAATCCAGTAATGCACATGGGCTATGCCGCCTTTGCTGACGCCGCTGCCGCAGCGGGTGTGGATGCGTTGCTGACCGTCGATATTCCTCCGGAAGAGGTAGCGCCAGTCAATGCCGAGCTGCAGCGCGTGGGTATGGATAATATATTCCTGGTTGCGCCCACCACCCCGACTGAACGGATCGAGCGGATAACCGCCACGGCCAGTGGTTTTATCTATTATGTTTCCCTGAAAGGCGTGACGGGTGCAGGGCATCTGGACGTGGCCGATGTGGCCTACCATCTGGGCCTGATTCGCCAGCACACCGCACTGCCGGTGGCCGTGGGTTTTGGTATCAAGGACGCGGCTTCAGCGCAAGCGGTGGCAAGTGTGGCAGACGGCGTGGTAGTGGGGAGTGCGCTGGTGGCTGCCATGGCAGCGGCAATCGAGGGTGGCGGTGGTCACGAGGCGGCCATGGCGGCGGTCGAAGGCCTGTTAACAGAGATTCGGGCGGGGATTGACGACGCGGCTTCCTAGTTGCCCCGCAGCACGTTTATAATGGCGTCTTCTATGGAGCGGGGTTCGACATGAGCTGGATTAACAAAATTTTGCCCTCCGGTGTGCGTAACGATGAAGGTGAAAAACGCTCCAACGTTCCCGAGGGTCTTTGGAAGAAGTGTGTAAAGTGCGATGCGGTACTGTATCGGCCGGATGTAGAGCGCAACGATGATGTCTGCCCCAAATGCGACCACCATATGCGTATCGGGGCCAGAAGGCGCATTGACATCTTTCTCGACCCGGAGGGTCGGCAGGAAATACTGACCGACATCGAACCGGTGGACCGGCTTAAGTTCAAGGACAAGAAGCGCTATCGCGATCGTCTCTCGGCGGCGCAGCGTGCAACCGGTGAAAAAGACGCACTGATCGCCTTTACCGGTGAATTACAGGGTTTACCCCTGGTGGTGACGGCGTTTGAATTTGATTTTCACGGCGGCTCCATGGGCTATGCCGTGGGAGAAAAATTTACCCGGGCGGCGCAACTGGCACTGGAGCAGCGTATACCGCTTGTGTGTTTTGCCGCTTCCGGTGGTGCCAGGATGCAGGAAGCTCTGATTTCCCTGATGCAAATGGCCAAAACCAGTGCCGTCATCGAGCGTATGCGTCTTGCCGGTGTACCGTACATTTCGGTTATGACCGACCCGATTTACGGTGGGGTCTCCGCCTCCCTCGCTCTGCTGGGGGATATCAATGTAGCTGAGCCCGAGGCGCGCGCCGGGTTTGCCGGCCCGAATATTATTGAGCAAACAATCCGGCAGAAACTTCCCAAGGGCTTCCAGCGCAGCGAATTCCTGTTGGAGCACGGCGCCATAGATATGATTGTGCACCGTACGGAAATGCGTGCCACTCTCTCCCGGCTGCTCTCCAAGTTTACCCATCAAGCACTCGTTCCGGTTGTGGAGGAAGCCTTACCCGACGATGAGGAAGCACCGCCGGGCAGTGGGAGTGGGGAAGTACCGCCCGATAGTGGCGATTAGCCGGCCTCCAGAACCCGACCGGCAAGGTATGGACGGTGCTCTTCTCACGCAATGGCTTGCCAGGCTGGAGACCCTGCATCCGAATCCTATCGACCTGGGGCTGGAGCGGGTCGCCCGCGTGGCGAGTGCACTCGACATCATTCCTGTCGGCGTGCCGGTTGTTACCGTTGCAGGTACCAACGGTAAGGGCTCGACGGTGGCAGTACTCGAAGCGCTTCTCAGCGAGTGCGGGCACATTACAGGGGTGTACACCTCGCCCCACATGTTGCGCTTCAATGAACGTATCCGGGTGGGCACCCAGGAGGCTTCTGACGCGGAAATTGTGGCCGCATTCGAGGCAATTGATAGTGCCCGGGGTGATACCACGCTTACCTATTTTGAATTTGCCACGCTGGCGGCGCTACTGGTGTTTCGGGCACGTGATGTGGACGTGCTGGTACTGGAAGTCGGACTTGGGGGGCGGCTGGATGCGGTCAATATTATCGACCCGACGGTGGCCGTGATTACCTGCATCGACCTGGATCATCAGGGCTGGCTTGGCACCGACCGGGGCAGTATCGCACAGGAAAAGGGTGGCATAATGCGCCGTGGGGTACCGGTGGTGATTGCTGATCGCCAGCCACCTGCTGAGTTGTTTGCCTGTGCTGAAGCTATCGGGGCGAAGCCCATTTTACGCCTTGGGCATGAATTTGCTTTTGAAGAAAGAGACAATGTTTGGGAGGGTAGGCTGCTGTGTCCTAACGGTACGCAACGGACGTTGCCGCAGCAACCACGCAGCTCGTTGATACCCGATAATATTTGTGCGGGGTTGCAGGCGGCGCTGCAATTGGGCTGTGAGTTCGATAATGGGCAGCTTTCCGCAGCACTGAATCTGGCGCGCCCGCGGGGTCGCTGCGAGCGTTTCCAGGTGGCGGATTACGAGGTTGTACTGGATGTCGCACACAATCCGGGCTCCGTGTATAATTTGGTCGAGTTTTTGAGCATAACTCATTGTAAAGGTAAGACTATTTCACTTTTTTCTGTAATGGAAGATAAGGATGTTGGCGCAATGATCAGGGCTGCCGGGCAATGCTTTGACAGCTGGCTTATCGCCGGGCAGCCGGACAACCCGAGGGCGGCCCGCGCAGCGGACATTGCCCTGGTGTTACAACAACAGGGGCAGGTGGTGGCAAGTATCAGCGCCGACATCCGCCAGGCATTTCGGCGCGCACAGCACCTGCTGCAAAGCGGCGACAGGTTGGTGGTATTCGGTTCATTTTTCACGGTGGCGGAAGTTTTGCCGTTACTGGAGCAGACAGCGTGAATGACATTCTCAAGCAGCGGCTGGTGGGTGCACTGATTCTGCTTGCACTGGGTGTCGTATTTTGGCCGATCATTTTTGTTGAGCCGGAGGAGCGCTATACCCAGCACCAAGACAGAATTCCGCCGACGCCAGTGATCGATGCAAGCCCTATTGAGTCACCCGGCCCTGACGGCCTGCGTGCGTCAGCCGAGTGGGAGGTCGAGGATATGGGGGCTGAACAGATCCTGGATGAAGATATTGGCCCCGGGTTGGCGGCGTCTCCAGGCGGGCGCGCTATAGTAGAGGCCGTTCCCGAATCCGCTGACGCAGTGCCCGATACCCGTGGCGCCAGAACTGAGCCGCCGGTGCCGCCGACCCTGGACAGCAAAGGACTGCCGGTAGCGTGGATACTCCAGGTAGCCAGTGTCAGCAGCGCAAGTAAGGCGAATGAACTGCGTAACGGGCTGCTGGCGATGAGCGAGAAAGCCTACGTCAAGACATTGCAAAGAGGCCAGAAAGACTTGTACCGGGTGTATATCGGCCCCAATGTAGAGCGCGCGCAACTGGAGAGAATCCAGGCCGGAATCGACAAACGTTTTGGCGTGCGTTCAATTATTATCAGGTATGTCCCCTGATGTCTGAAGTAGCCATTCTCACCGCCGTGGATTGGGTGATAATAGTGGTGCTTGTGCTCTCGACACTGCTCAGTCTCTGGCGCGGCTTTGTGCGGGAAGCACTATCATTGGCAGGATGGGTGGCGGCATTCCTGATAGCCAATCTGTTCGTTGACCAGATGGCGTCGCTACTGGCCGGTACCATTGACAATATTACAGGCCGCTATGTGGCCGCCTACGCGATATTATTCGTGACGACCCTGATTGTTGCCACATTTGTCATTTATCTTGCGGGGCAATTAATCAGGGCGACGGGTCTGACAGTTCTCGACCGGCTACTGGGAACCGTGTTCGGGTTTTCCCGTGGCGTCATCATTATACTTGTCGTTGTGTTTGTCTTGCGCCAGCTGGTGCCGCCACCTGATTTATTGTGGCTGGACCAGTCCGTGCTGATGCCACATGTGGATATGCTTGGGCAGTGGGCCCGGGAGTTGTTCGACAGAAGCAATAGTGGCCAGTGGCCCTCGATAAGCACCTGAAACATTTGATACAGAGGTAAGAGCGCATGTGTGGCCTGGTTGGAATTGTTGGTAAATCCGCTGTAGCCCCGGAAATTTACGACGCGCTGACCGTGTTGCAGCACAGGGGGCAGGACGCTGCCGGGATTATGACGTGCAGCGGCGGGCGCTTCAGCCAGCGCAAAGGCGAGGGTCTGGTGCGCGATGTGTTTCGTCAGCAGCACATGCAGAAATTGCAGGGCAGCCTGGGCATCGGCCACGTGCGCTATCCCACTGCCGGTAGCTCCGGGATGGCGTTGGCTCAGCCCTTTTATGTTAACTCGCCCTACGGTATTGCACTGGCCCATAACGGTAATCTGACGAATTCGGAGCAACTTGGCCGCGAATTGTTCCAGGACGACCTGCGCCACCTCAACACCGATTCTGACTCCGAAGTGTTACTCAATGTACTCGCCCATGAAATGCAGACCCTGGGCAAACTCAGCCCGACGGCAGATGATATTTTCACCGCTGTAGCTGCAGTGCACCGGCGTTGTCGGGGTGGCTACGCCGCGGTGGCCCTGGTGGTCAATTACGGCGTCGTAGGTTTTCGCGACCCACGGGGTATCAGGCCACTGGTCGTAGGCTCCCGTGAAAGCGCACAGGGAACCGAGTATATGCTCGCCTCTGAAAGTGTTGCGCTGGATGTACTGGGCTTTTCGGTCATCAGCGACGTGGCTCCGGGCGAGGCGGTTTTTATTGATATGGATGGCGTGCTTCATCGGCGCCAATGTGCCGAGAACCCGGGCATGTACCCCTGCATATTCGAGCATGTGTATTTCGCCAGACCGGATTCACTGATGGACGGAATTTCAGTGTACAAAACCCGCATGCGCCAGGGTGAAGCGCTGGGCAAAAAAATCCGCCGGCTGCGCCCTGATCTGCAGATCGATGTGGTTATTCCTATACCTGACACCAGCCGCATCGCGGCACAGTCGATGGCGCATGAACTGGGCATCAAATTCCGTGAAGGCCTGATGAAGAATCGCTATATTGGGCGCACGTTTATCATGCCCGGCCAGAGCGAGCGCAAGAAATCCGTACGCCAGAAGCTGAACCCGGTACCGCTGGAATTTGAGGGCAAAAACGTCATGCTGGTGGATGACTCCATTGTGCGGGGCACGACCTGCAGGCAGATTATCGAGATGGCCCGCGATGCCGGTGCAGCACAGGTCTATTTCGCGTCGGCGGCGCCGCCGGTGCGCTATCCGAATGTGTACGGTATCGATATGCCGTCTGCTTCCGAGCTGATTGCCCACGGTCGCTCGGTAGAGGAGGTTTGTGAACTCATAGGTGCCGACTGGCTGGTTTACCAGGATATAGAGGACCTGGTGAGCTGTTCACTGGAGGGCAATCCGGAGGTCGATGGCTTCGACTGCTCGGTGTTCGACGGCAACTACATTACCGGCGACATTGACCAGAATTACCTTGATCGGGTGGAGTCGCTACGCAATGATGACGCCCAAAGTGAGCAACGTGCGGCGCAACAGGCTGGCGGTGGCGATGTTGGTATCCACAATGATGTTTGAACAATGACCGATGATGCAGAAGACAACGCGCTCGCGACGGCGCATCTCGACACCCTGGCAATACGGGCGGGCATCGTGCGCACCAGTGAGGGTGAGCATGCGGAACCTGTATTCCTGACGTCCAGTTATGTATTCGATAGTGCAGCAGACGCCGCTGCCCGTTTTGCCGGAGAAGCTTCAGGCAATGTGTACTCCCGCTATACCAACCCCACGGTGCGGACTTTCGAGCAGAGAATCGCCGCCCTGGAAGGGGGAGAGCAGGCGGTGGGGACAGCTTCCGGGATGGCGGCAATTCTCAGTACTTGTATGGCCTTGCTCAAAAGCGGCGACCACGTAATCTGCTCGCGAAATGTGTTCGGCACCACCGTCAACCTGTTTGGCAAATACCTGGCCAAGTTTGGCGTCGAGGTAACGTTTGTACCGCTATTGGCGCTCGATGACTGGCGCAGCGCGGTCCGCCCCAATACCGCCATGTTATTTGTCGAGACACCATCCAACCCGCTCTGCGAAGTGGCTGATCTCAGTGCTATGGCTGAACTGGCCAGAGCGAGCGGCAGCGTGCTGGTGGTAGACAATTGTTTTTGCACACCCGCTTTGCAGACACCGTTGGCATTGGGTGCGGATATCGTAGTGCACTCTGCTACCAAATACCTGGATGGACAGGGTCGTTGTGTGGGCGGTGCGGTGGTGGGTTCAGCGCAGCATATGGCGGAGGTTGTGACTTTTCTTCGTACTTGTGGTCCAACCATGAGCGCCTTTAATGCCTGGGTCTTCCTCAAGGGCCTGGAGACCTTGCGCCTGCGCATGGATGCTCACAGCCGCAGCGCGCTCGAGTTGGCCACGTGGCTACAGCAGCAGGACGCGGTAGAGCAGGTTTTTTATGCCGGTCTGCCGGACCATCCGGGGCACGACCTGGCCGCGCAACAGCAGCGTGCGTTTGGCGGTGTGTTGTCTTTCAGGGTGCGGGGTGGTCGGCAACAGGCCTGGGATGTGATTGATGCGGTGCGTATCATGTCGCACACCGCCAATCTTGGTGACGCCAAGACCACTATTGTGCATCCCGCTACCACTACCCACGGGCGGCTCAGCCAGGAAGACAGGGCCTCTGCCGGGATTACCGATAACCTAATTCGCGTTGCTGTGGGGCTCGAGCACGTGGATGATCTGCGCGCCGATCTGGAGCGGGGCCTGTCAACACAAAGTTAGTGTTAGCGGGCTCAACATAAAAACAGATACACCGGGGCACAAGAATGCAAATACAGGCGTTGATAGATTCCGCAGTGGCCGAAGTAGGCAAGGTGCTGCTGGGGAAAGAGCCACAGATACGGCTGGCGCTGTGCTGCCTGTTTGCCCGCGGCCACCTGTTGATCGAGGATTTGCCGGGCATGGGTAAAACCACCTTGTCGCACGCCCTCGCGGATGTGCTGGGTCTGTCCTGGAAAAGAGTGCAATTTACCAGTGATTTGCTGCCTGCCGATATTCTCGGCGTGTCGGTCTACAATCGCAACGATGCGAGTTTCAGTTTTCACCCCGGCCCTATTTTTACCCAGCTTTTGCTTGCCGATGAAATCAACCGCACCACGCCGCGTACCCAGAGTGCTTTGCTGGAGGCAATGGGGGAAGGCCAGGTGACGATCGAAGGCGAAACAAGGCCTCTGCCAGAACCTTTTTTTGTTATCGCCACGCAGAACCCCATACATCAGTCCGGCACTTACCCTTTGCCCGAGTCACAGTTGGACCGTTTTCTGATGCGCCTGGAACTGGGCTATCCGCACCCGCACGCGGAACGCGAGATGTTTGAGCGTGGGCAGAGCAGCAGCAATAACAGGGTGGTACTAAACCGGTGCATCAGCAATGAACAGTTGATCCAGATCCGGGATCTGGTGGGGCGGGTGCACGCCTCCACGAATTTGTTGGACTACCTGCAGCGCCTGGTAGCCTATACGCGCACAGCAGCGGAATTTGCTGTTGGCCTCTCGCCCCGCGGTGCTCTGGCGCTACTGGAATGCGCGCGTACCTGGGCTGTCATGCAGAACCGCGGCCACCTGGTGCCCGAGGACTTGCAAATGGTACTGCCCGCAGTTGCCGCGCACCGTCTGGTGCCCAGCGGTGATTACGCCGGTGATGGGGTGGCGCTGGTGGAATTAATGCGGCGCAATGTCGATGTAATCCGGGCCTGAGCCCGGCGCCGGCGACGAACATAATGCAAGGGCGTCAACGCGGTATCCGCACTCGCTTTCGCCGGCGTTTCCGCGAGTGGGTAAACCGCCGGATTCCCCCGGCCCGCTCAGTGACCCTCGACCAGAAACGCATTTTTATTTTTCCCAGCCGCACAGGCCTGTTTTTTGCGCTGTGTCTGTTGGTGATGTTGATGACGGCCATCAACTACCAGAACAATATGAGCTACGCACTTACGTTCCTCCTCGCCACACTTTTCGTGGTTGGTATCTTGCACACCTATGCCAATCTCTCGGGGCTTACCATTCGCGCGCTGCGCGCTACCCCGGTGTTTCCGGGGCAGCAGTCGGAGTTCACGCTGCAACTGGAGCGAGGTGGGCGGCGAGAACATTTTGCGCTACTCCTGAAATGGCCGAAAAGTACCGCCAGTATCGTCAATCTGGTGGAGCAGGATCAGCTGCGGGTCCATTTGCATATGGCGGTGGGCAACCGGGGTTGGTTCAGTCCCGGGCGCCTGTTGCTGGAATCCACCTATCCACTGGGGCTGCTGCGCTGTTGGACCTGGGTTGATCTGGATCTCTGCGCGATGGTGTACCCGCAACCGCTGGTATCTGCGGAACTGCCGGGTCTGGCAACAGACGAACCCGACGGTGCCGCCGTTCCCATTGCCGGCAGTGATGATTTTCACGGCTTTCGGGATTATCGCCACGGTGACTCAATGCGCCAGATCCACTGGAAGGGCATGGCGCATGGTCAGGGAGTACAGACCAAGCAATATAACGCCTATGCCAGTCGCAGCGCATGGCTGGATTGGGACATGTTTCCCGGTTTGGGCGCCGAGCAACGGTTGTCGCACCTGTGTTACTGGGCACTGCAGTTTGAGGCGCGCAATGAGGAATACGGCCTGCGGCTGCCCGCAACAGCTATCCCGCCGGGAATCGGTGAACGCCACCGCGATCGTGTGTTGCAGGCACTTGCCCTGCACGGCATTGAGCGGCGTCCCGGATGAAGCCCGATCAGCAGGTCCCACGCAACGCACTGGTGTGGATTATCCTGAGTCTGTTTACCCTGGTAGCCCCACATGCGGAGCGAATTCCGGTCTGGGTGCTGGCGATTTACGTATTCGCTGCGGTTTGGCGAATCATGGTGTACCAGGGCCGCTGGTCCTTTCCCGGCCGTTGGGTGAAAGCCTGCATGATCGTGAGCTGTTTCGCTGGCATCTACCTCAGCTACGGATCGTTGCTGGGACTGGAGCCTACTATCGCACTGCTGCTAACCGCTTTTGCACTCAAGCTGATTGAACTGGCACAGCGCAAAGATGGCTATGTGCTGTTGTTTCTCGGGTATTTTATTTGTATCACTGAGTTTCTTTTCAGCCAGGATCTGCCGATAGTACTGTATTCAATTTTCAACGTGATGCTCGTCACAACGGGCCTGGTGGCACTGCACAGGCCGGGTGAGCACCAGTTTAATCGTAAGACTATCCGGTTGTCGGCCATTATGCTGTTACAGGCCGCCCCACTTATGCTGGTACTGTTTTTCCTGTTTCCTCGCATCGGGCCACTGTGGTCGGTGCCGATAAAAAGTCATACCGCAAAAACCGGCGTCAGTGATTTCATGAAGCCCGGAGACATTTCCAGCCTGAGCAAATCCGATGACGTGGCATTTCGCGTGCAGTTCGAGGGCGATATTCCGAACTCCGCCCAACTTTACTGGCGTGGCCTTGTGCTCAGCACGATTGAAGACGGCGCGTGGCGCAATTTGCGCTACTGGGACATACCCGCCGGAGAGCGCCGTCCGCAGCCGGTGGATGTCTCCGGCGAACCGATTGCATACCGGGTCATCATGGAGCCCACACAGCAGAACTGGTTGTACAGCCTGCGCTACGCACGCTCGCGCTCGCGGGGCATCATGGTGGGCTCGGATTACACCTTGTTTACCCCCGCAATAGTGGAGGATGAACGCCAGTACGAAGTGCAAACCTGGCCCGCAGCGCCACTGGAGGAACAGCTTTCCGACTGGCGGCGGGGTATTGAGTTGCAATTACCCAAGTCGCAGAATCCTGCAACAATTGCGTTTGCGCGGGATTTACACGCGCAGGCGGGTTCTGACACCCGGTTTCTGGAGTCCGTGCTGGACAACTTTAGCGAACAGCCTTTTGTTTACAGCCTGAATCCGCCACTGTTGCCTGAGAGTAACCCGGTCGATGCTTTTCTCTTTCAGACCCGAACCGGCTTTTGCGAGCATTATGCCGTGGCTTTTGTCTCGCTCATGCGGGCCGCGGGGGTGCCGGCCAGGGTCGTTGCGGGTTACCAGGGAGGCGAGATAAATCCGGTAAACCGCACGGTTATAGTGCACCAGTTCGATGCCCATGCCTGGGCGGAGGTCTGGTTGGAGGGACAGGGCTGGGTTCGGGTGGACCCCACTGCGGCTGTCTCGCCGGACAGGATCGAGTGGGGTTTGGAGCGTGCGTTGGCCGCTGAGGGTAGTTTTCTGCGTGACTCACCCCTGTCCCTGATGCACTTTCGTGGTATTGCCTGGGTGAACACACTGCGCCTGCGTTATGACGCACTCACCTATCGCTGGCAAAGCTGGGTAATTGGTTTCGATCGCGATCAGCAGTTCGAATTTTTGAACAATGTATTTAACGGCATCAGTGTGCGTAAATTTGTGCTGGTGTTGATCGGTACCTGGCTATTGGTGCTGCTCCCTGTTGCATTTAACCTGTTATATCGGCGCGAAACAAAACGGGTGATGCCACATGACAAGTACTACCAGCAATTTTGCGATCGGCTGGCAGCCCTGGGTTTCGTGCGTATGACCGGCGAAACTGCTGCGGACTACGGCGGCAGGGTTTGCCGCGCGGTCCCATCCATGGCCCCGGAGATCAGGGAGATTACTGGCTTGTACAGCGAGTTGGCATATGCAGCGCCAGGTACTCAAGGTGCGTCGACCCTGCAAAAATTGAAGCGTGCGGTTGCCAGCTTCCGGCCGGCCAGAGTGATTCGTTTTGGTAGGGAGCCCGGTTAGACCGTCGGCTTCAGCGGGAAACCCGGTGGCCGTTCAACGGCTGCCCAGAAATCCGCAGAACGCTATCTTCCAGCCATAAAAAATGGCTGGCGTCAAGCATTGTGTTGAAATCACGCGAAGCTTGAAACCATATACGGGGCAATAGGTTAGCTCTGTTTCATGCCGTTCGCAGAGGATGCGGCATTGTGGGCTGGGAGCCACATAAGAGCCTGGAGAAAGAGAGTCGAGTCGCGTTGCAGCGATGGAGATTGCCAATGGCTGGCAGGCTTGTTCAGTCATCTTAGCCGATTCCCTCGCAGCCTATCCAGAACGAAGAACGCGCAGCGTTGGGCTGCGCGTTCGAGGGATGGTCAGTCTGGTTCTAGTGCATCTTCAGCTTGGCTTCGGTGGCACGGCCTTGCTGCCGTTTCCTTTCCTGAATCCCCGATCCCCCGCCATGAACGCCTCCAGCATGTGCGGGATCAGCGCCGAGGCATCGACCGCCTCGCCATACGCCTGCGCATGCAGCGCGGCATAGCGGTCGAGATCGGCTTTCAAGCTGGCCGGGCAAGCGAAGGTCAGCTTGACGCTTTCGGTCTTGGGTAGCGGCCCCAGCCGCAGTTTCTTGGTCGTGCTCATCGAGAAGTCCCCTTGTTGAAGAACAGCGGCTGATAAGGCCGTAGCACCAGATCGCGGTTGAGGATGATGCGCACCGGCAAACCGGGGCGGCTGGTCAGCGTGGGTTGGATGTTGAGATTGCGCCGGGTCACTTCCTGGCCGACCTGGTTCACGGTGTCCTGCAGGCTGTCGCGCCCGGCGATGATGACGCGATCGCCGTCCTGGCGGTTCTCAGGTGCAGCCAGTTCGGCACCGACACCCAGCAGCGTGGTCAGCACGGCACCTGCAAAGATCCGATCCCAATGCCAGTCCACGTCGTCTTCCAGACCGGCGTAGCCCGCCGGGTCGGTGCCGATCAGGTTGTCGAGCGTGAGCGAAGACGTGTCCGGCAGGATGATGCGGTTCCACACCACCTGCACGCGACTCTGACCGTAGCTGACTTGGCTGTTGTACTTGCCCAGGATGCGCGAACCCTGTGGGATCAGCAGGAACTTGCCGGTGGCCGTGTCGTAGATCGGCTCCGTCACCGTGGCGATCACGTCGCCCGGCAAGTCCGACTTGATGCCCGTCACCAGCGCCCCAGCGACCACCGTTCCGGCCATGACCTGATACTGCGAAGCCGGCAGGGTCAGATTGCCGGAATTACGGGTTTCCGTGGAACCACCTTTTAGGAACGCCTCTTTCTGGTCTTGCCGGTTCTGCACGGCAGTCGGATCAGCAGGCTGGGCCGCCGTCGAGGCCGGGCCTGCGGCCATCGGATCGAAAGCGGAATTGGCGGCGAAGCCTGGTGCGGCAGCGACCTGCGACTGCGCTACGGGCGCGGCCTGCGGGGAACCTGTGCGGAAGAATACCGATGAAGCTGCCGCCGCTTCTGCCTCCTTGCGCAGCGCATCGTTGGGGTCGTAGCCCGACGCGGCATAGGTGGCGGCGACCGGCTGCTGCGAGTTCACGATGGCTGGCCCCAGATCACCCGGCAGCGGTGGCCCCAGCTCCGGCACGTCAGGCGGCAGCGCTGGCAGCTTGGAATAGTCCGTCGGCAGCGCATCCAGCCCTTCCGAGCGCGAGACGCGATCCACGTTGTACAGCTCCGTGGATTCGCCTGCACTGCGTTGCTGCGGTTGCAGCGACCAGATCAGTGCGCCCATGATGCCGATCGACAAGCAGCCGGCGAGGATGGCCAGCGTGCGCCGGTTCAGGCGCGTGACCGGGCGCGGTTGGGCGCGCAGCGCCACCGCCTCGGGTGCCACCTTGTCCGCCCGCTGCGTCGCAAGGTCGGGAATGTCGTCCTGGCTCATGCTCAGTTCCTCCCGGCGATGCCATCCGTGCGCTCGATGCGCACCACATCGCCCTTGTCGGCCCCCAGGCGCAGTTCTGCCGCACCGAACAGCCGATCCACGATGTAGTACGGCGAGCGAAAGCGGTAATTCACCAGTTGCCCATCGCCCTGCGCACCGATGACAAACAGCGGCGGCAACTCGCCCTGGGCGATTCCTGCCGGAAACTGGATATAGACCTTCTCGCCATCATCGAAGGCGCGCAGCGGCTTCCACGGCGGATTGCTGCCACTGATGGCATAGCGAAAGCGGATGTTCTCCAGCGACAAGCCTGCATCGACCGGCGCGGCAGCGCTAGCAGCATGTGCCTGGCGCTGCAAGGCCAGCATCCGATCCTTGGGGTAGTCCCAGGACACCGACGCCATCCATGCCTTGTCAGTCGAAGTCAGTTCCAGCAGGTACGTCCTGCGGCTGGTGGTGATGACCAGATTGGTCTTCAAGCTGGAACGGATAGGCTTGACCAGCACATTGACGCGCAGATCGGCACCGCTGCCGCTGGAGGTATCGCCCACGATCCAGCGCACGGTATCGCCCGCAGCGACCGTCACCAGTTCCTCGCCGGGCTGGAGCGCGATCACCGTCACGCGGCCCACAGACGCATAGACCTGGTACAGCGCGCCATCGGTGAACGGCCAGACCTGGATCGCATTGACGTAGCCCTCGCGGGTCGGTGCGATGCGTGCTTCTGCATTGGCGCGGGAGACGCGCACCTTCTCGTCAGCAGGCTCCGGCGTGGTCGGGGCCGAATCAATGCCCTGCAGCGGCTTCAACTGTGCGGGCAGCGCCAAGGGCTCGGGCACTGTCACGACTTCGATGGGCTTGGGCGGCTCGGGCAATGGCTGAGCCTGCACCGGCTCATCGAGCGAGATCGCCGGCGGCGGTTTGCCCTGCGTGGCGCAGCCCGCAAACAGAACAGTCGATGCCAGCAGAATCACCGGCAATGCGGTCTTACGGAAACGTGCATTCATGGTTTGGCTCCTTCAGAAGAATCCAGTTCACGGCTCCACGACAGGCCATTGACGTAGATGCCCAGCGGGTTGCGGCGCAGGCGTTCTTCGGTGCGCGGGGTCTGCTGCACGATGGACACCACCGCCGTCCATCGCTCCAGCCCGGCAGCCGCACCATTGACATAGCGGCGTTCCGTCCAGCGCACGTTGAACGACGCATCGCTGGCGCGAACCACACTGGTGATCTGCACCGTCACCGATTCCTTGCCGATGCGGGCAAACGGGTCATGGGTGCGCGCATAGTCGTTGAGTACCGCCGCGCCCCGGTCAGTGGTGTAGTCGTAGGCATCTAGCCAGTTCTGGCGCACAACGATGGGATCGATGGACAGCGAGCGCACCAGCGTCACGAAGCGTGCGATGTGGTGCGCCGTCTGCGCATCGGTGGGCCGGTACGGCGTGGCTGCTTCGCCCACGGTGCGTACCTGGCCGGACTGATCGACCTCGATGACATAGGGCGTAACGATGGACTGGGCCGATCGCCACACCAGGCCACCGGCCATCAGCAGCGCGAGTACCAGGCAGCCGAAGGCCATCAACCGCCAGTTCTTGGCCTGCACGCGGGCCGAGCCGATGCGCTCGTCCCACACTTGGGCAGCGGCTTGATACGGAGTGGCAGGCTGCGGCGTGTCGGCATAGCGCACCTGCGGTCGTTTGAATCGCATGGAGTTCTCCTTGAAAGTCAGCTATCGGAATCCCTCAGGCTCGGGCCTTGGCCCGAACCGCCACCGTCGCCACCGCGCAGCGTGTGCGCGGCCGTGGTGGTGGCCTGGGTGAGTCGTTGGCGGCGTTGCAGGCGCTTGGCCCAGCCGGGTTGCCCCTGCTTCTGCGCGTTGGCTGTGTTGCCAGCGGCATCGCCTGCGGCGGCTGGCCCTGCAGTGCCACCGCCTGAGCCGCCTTCTGCGCCAGAGCCTTGCCAGCCTGCTTTGAATGGCGCGACCGCCTTGGCCGCTGCTGCCTTGATGCCAGCACCGGCGCGTTGGCCTGCCGCCTGTGCACCGCCCTTGGCGACATTCCCCAAACCTGCCATCGCGCCCTTGGCCCCGCCGCCCGCAGCGGCAGAACCGGCCTGGAAAGCCGACTTCGCACTGCCAGCCGCCGAGGTGGCGGCCCGCGCGCCAGCCCCGGCGAGCTTGGCGGCAGCCGGTGCCATGCGTGCCCCGGCCATCACGGCACCACCCACGCCGGTGGCGGCGGCACCTACGGCCACCGCCGCACCTGCGGCACCCACAGCAGCGCCCGCCATCGTGCCGGCACCCAACTGCGGTGCGCCGGATACCAGGCCCGTGGCGATGCCCGGCCCGAAGATCCCCAACGCCAGCAGCGTCAGTGAGGCCAACATGACGACCACCGCATGGTCGATGGACGGCTCGGCCGGATGCACCTGGAACTCGGCGAAGAGGCCCGAGCCGATGCCGACGATGACCGCCAGCACCAGCACCTTGATGCCCGAAGACACCACGTTGCCCAACACTTTCTCGGCGAGGAAGCTGGTCTTGTTCCACAGCGCGAACGGCACCAGTACGAAGCCCGCGAGCGTGGTCAGCTTGAACTCGATCAGCGTGATGAAAAGCTGGATCGCCAGCACGAAGAAACACAGGATCACCACGGCCCAGGCCAGGAACATGACCACGATGGGCGTCATGTTCACGAACACTTCGGGGAAGCCCGCCATGTCGCTGATCTGCTCAAGAATGGGGGCCGCCGCGTCGATGCCGGTCTTGGCCAAGCGTCCCGGTTGCAGGAATTCGCCCATGCTCATCGTCGAGCCGCTGGCCGTCAGGCCCAGGCCCGCGAACGAGCGGAAGACGATGCTGGCGAGCCAGTTGAAGTTGTTGATGATGTAGGCGAAGGCGCCGACGTAAAGCACCTTGCGCAGCAGTTTGGCGATCACATCATCGCCCTGGCCGGTGGCGTGGCTCATCGCCCAGTACAGCCCGGCGATGGTCATGTCGATGACGATCAGCGTGGCGGTGAGGAACGCGACTTCGCCCTGCAGCAGCCCAAAGCCCGAGTCGATGTAGCGCGAGAAGGTATCGAGGAAGCGGTCGATCACTGTCACGTCATTCATGGCACGTCCCCCTCGAAGGGCATGGCGTCCTGGTCACTGATGGGTATGTCGAAGCTCGGCGGGATCGGCGGCAGATCGGCCAGCGTGCGGAACTCGTCAGACCCGGTTTCACCGGCGAAGAAGCGCCGCCGGAAGGCCTCAGCCGCGGCCAGGCAGGCGTCTTCGCCTGCCGTCGTCCTGTCGGCCGCACACTGCGCACGCAAAGCCTTGAGTCTCACGGGATCGGCGGCCAAGGCAGCGGCCAGGTCTTCGGTCGGCTGCTGACTGCAAGCGACCAGCAGCACGGGAAGCAGCAAGGAAACGCATCGCATGGCCGTCTCCCGTCAGTTGCCGTAGAAATCCACGCGCTGCGGCGTGTAGGGCGTGCCATCACCCAGGAAACGGCGCGTCACTTCCCGGCCACGTTCGACAGCCGCCGCCTGGCGTGCCAGTTCCAGCGCGGCGGCGCGTTCCTGCGTGATCTGGAGCTGCTGTGCCTGGATGGACTGCTTGGCCTGCAAGGCCAGAAGCTGGTTGGTCGCCTGCATGGCTTGCAGCGCGCCGGTGGCGGACTGACTCTGGCTGACCAGGTCGGACAGCGCGCTTTCGTCTTGCGCCAGGTTCTGCGACACCTGCGCCTGCATCCGCATCGCGGTGTGCAGACTGTTCAGCGTGTTCTTCCAACGTTCCTGCGCGTCGTGCAGCATCTGGTCGCCGCTGACGGTCGCGGCATACTGCTCCGGGTACAGCCGGGCAAAGGTGGCATCCATGCTCTGCACGTCGTAGGCCAGGCCGCGAGCCTCGGCGATCAGCCGCTCGGTGGTCGCCAGCGTCGAACGCAAGCGATTGACGATGTTGAAGTCCAGATTCGCCAGATTGCGCGCCTGGTTCATCAGCATCTGTGCTTCGTTCTGGAGTTGGTTGATCTGGTTGTTGATCTGCTCCAACGTGCGCACGGCGGTCAGCGTGTTCTGCACGAAGTTGGACGGATCGAACACCGTCAGCGCGGACGCGGGCTGCACTGCCAGCAGCGATACCGACAGCACGGCGGCGAGCGAGACGGACAGCAAACGGGGTTGGGTCTTCATGGTGAAACCTCCGGTCGTTGAGAAGCGAGGAAAGAAGCAGCCGCCGGTGAGGACGGCAACAGGTCAGCGGCCCAATCGAGGCCGCGATGGCGCAGCCAGGCACCGGCAAATCCCGGTGTGCCTGCGTCCAGCAGCACGCGATCCATGTCGCGCTGGTCTTGCGGGGTGGATGCACCCGCGAAGGCCAACGTGGCTGGCCCCAGGTCGAGGTCGAACAGGCGGTTGCCCAGACGCGATTGGTAGTAGTAGTCGCGCTTGGGCTGTGCGGTCGCCACGATCTCGATTTGGCGGCTGTTGAGGCCGAAGCCCTCGTAGATCGTGCGAATTTGCGGCTCGGTGGCCTGCGGGTTGGGCAGAAAAATCCGACTGGCGCAGCTTTCGATCACCGCCGGGGCAATGCTTGAATCCTTGATGTCGGCCAGCGATTGCGTGGCGAAAATGACGCTGACGTTTTTCTTGCGCAGTGTCTTGAGCCATTGCCGGATGCGGGCGGCAAACACCGGGTCATCAAGGAACAGCCAGGCTTCATCAAGGATCAGCAGCGTGGGCGCCCCGTCGAAGCGTTCATCGAAGCGGGCGAACAGGTAGCCCAGCACGGCCAGTACCGCCGCCTTGCTATGCATGAGTTCTTCCATCTCGAAGCCCTGCACACTGCCGGAACCCAGCCTGTCGGCATCGGCGTCCAGCAGCTTGCCGTGGGCGCCGCCCAGCACATAGGGTGCGAGCGCCTGGCGCAGTGCGTTCGATTGCAACAGCACCGACAGGCCCGTCAGCGTGCGCTGCTCCACTGGCGCACCGGCCAGGCTGCACAGTGCCGACCAAATCGCTGCCTTCTCGTCCGGGCCGATGGCGACACCTTCATGCAGCAAGCGGCCTTCCACCCATTCGGCGGCCCAGGTGCGGTAGCCCTCCTGGTCGATGCGGGCCAATGGCTGGAAAGCAATCGTCCCGTCATTGCCCAGGTCGTAATGCTCGCCGCCCAGCCCCAGGATGGTGGCGCGCATCGAGCGCCCCATGTCGAAGGCGAAGATGCGCGAACCGGGATAACGGCGGAACTGCATCGCCAGCGTGGCCAGCAGCACCGACTTGCCCATGCCGGTCGGCCCCGCGACCAGCGTGTGGCCCACGTCGCCGATATGCGTCACCAGCCGGAACGGCGTCGCGCCATCGGTGCGGGTGACGATCAGCGGCGGGCCGTCCAGATGCGCGTTCCTCTCCGGCCCGGCCCACACAGCGGACAACGGCATCATGTGCGCTAGGTTCAGCGTCGAGACGATGGGCTGACGCACGTTCGCGTAGGCGTTACCGGGAATGGACGACAGCCAGGCATCCACCGCATTGAGGGTTTCGGGGATGGTGACGAAGCCCCGGCCCTGAATGACGCGCTCCACCATGCGCAGCTTCTCGTCGGCCACGGCAGCATCGGCATCCATGACGGTGACGGTGGCCGTCAGGTAGCCAAAGGCGACTTGATCGCTTCCCAACTCCTGCAAGGCGGCATCGGCATCGGCGGCCTTGTTGTTGGCGTCGGTATCGACCAGCGGGCTTTCTTGCTGAAAGATCGTTTCCCGCAGCAGCGCGACGACGTTCTTGCGTTTGGCGAACCACTGGCGGCGCAGGCGGCCCAGTTCTTTTTCCGCCTCGGCTTTGTCTAGGCACAGAAAGCGCGTGCTCCAACGGTAGCCAAAGCCCAGGCGGTTGAGGTCGTCCAGAATCCCCGGCCAGGTCGAGGTCGGAAAGCCCCGCACTGACACCACGCGCAGGTGCTGGTTGCCCAGCATGGGCGCGAGGCCACCGACCAGGGCGGAATCGGCCAGCAGCGCGTCGAGGTGGAAAGGCACTTCGGGCACGGCCAGTTGGTAGCGCCGCGTCGAAACCGTGGCGTGCAGGTAGGTCAGCGTCTGTGCATCATCGAGCCAGGCAATCTCCGGCATCACGCCGTCGAGCAGGTCGAGCACGCGATCCGTTTCCGCCACGAAGGCTTCCAGCCGACCCTGCCAGTCCACGCCATCGCCCGGCGCATTCTCATAGAGCATCTTGGCGGCACGGGCGCGGGATTCTTCTGGTGGCAGGTAGGCCAGCGTCAGGTGATAGGCGCTCTCGTAGTGGTGGCCGGATTCCTCGAAGGCTGCACGGCGTTCTTCCTCCACCAGCCAGGACAACGGCTCGGGGAAATCGGAACGTGGATAGCCCGCCGCTGCGCAGCGCTCGGCTTCGATGAACAAGGCCCAGCCCGACCCCAGGCGGCGCAGTGCGTTGTTCAAGCGTGCCGACGTGGCGATCAGCTCGCCTTGCGTGGCGCTGTTCAGATCCGGCCCGCGAAAATGTGCCGTGCGCTGGAACGAGCCATCCTTGTTCAAGACGACGCCCGGCCCGATCAGCCCGGCCCAGGGCAGCCAGTCGGCCAGCAGTGCGGGCCGCTGGCGGTATTCGGCAAGGTTCAGCATGTCGGCACTCCCCTATGCGTCCAGCAGCGGCTTGTGCTTGATGTGCCGGGCGAAGACCTGCATGAACTGCGGATCGACGCGCGCGCCCCAGACCGCCAGCGAATGGCCGGCGATCCAGAGCACCACGCCGGGAATCCACAGTTGCAGGCCCAGCCCGACGGCGGCGGCCAGCGTGCCGTTGGCAATCGCCACGGTGCGCGGCGCACCGCCCAGCAGGATCGGCTCGGTCAGCGAGCGATGCAGCGGCACTTCAAAGCCCGGAAGATCGGTGGCCGTGCTCATACGACGGCCCCGCCGGAGAAGCTGAAGAACGACAGGAAGAAGCTCGAAGCCGCGAAGGCGATGGACAGGCCGAAGACGATCTGGATCAGCTTGCGAAAGCCGCCACTGGTATCGCCGAAGGCCAACGCCAGGCCGGTGGCGATGATGATGATCACCGCGACGATGCGGGCTACCGGCCCCTGGATGGATTCGAGAATGGATTGCAGCGGGCCTTCCCACGGCATTGAGGAACCGGCGGCCTGCGCCGTGCCCGCCAGCAACAGCATCAACACCGCGAGCAGCAACCCTTGTCCTGCGGGTCGGGCCAGGCGATGCAAACGCGCCAGCATGGGCAGCGGGGAAAGCGGGTTTACAGAAAGACGGAAAGCATCAACGTGCGTCATGGCAGTTCTCCAGGTTGTTCAGGGATCGAGGAAGGCGTAGCGGCAGCGGCTGTAAGAGGAACCGGCGGCAGCTCGGGAAGCGTCGCTTCCAGCGAATCCGCCAGGCGGTAGCCCGCGCCGTCGAAACCGACGACGCGGGAAATGGTTTCGACGTGGCGCTTGCGGCCGCGGCCTGCGATGTGGATCACGACATTGACCGCCTCGGCGATCAGGGCGCGGGGCGGATTCACCGCCACTTCGAGGATCAGTTGCTCCAGGCGCAGCAGCGCGCCCAACGCGGAGCCGGCATGAATGGTGGCGATGCCGCCGGGGTGGCCGGTGCCCCAGACCTTCACCAGATCCAGCGCTTCGCCGCCGCGCACTTCGCCGACGATCACGCGGTCGGGCCGCAGGCGCATCGTGGCCCGCACCAGCTCGGTCATGGACACGACGCCGGCGCGGGTGCGCAGCGGCACATGGTCGCGGGCCGCGCATTGCAGTTCGATGGTGTCTTCGAGCACCAGCACGCGGTCGCCGGTGGCGGCGATCTCGGCCAGCAAGGCATTGGCCAGCGTGGTCTTGCCGGTGCTGGTGCCTCCGGCGATCAGGATGTTGTGCCGCTCGCGCACGGCATGACGCAGAAACTCGGCCTGCCCAGTGGTCAGGATGCCATCAGCCACATAGCGATCCAGACCGATGATGCTCACGGCACGCTTGCGCAGCGCAAAGGCCGGGCCGGGTGCGGCGGGCGGCAGGATGCCCTCGAAGCGTTCGCCGGTTTCAGGCAGTTCGGCGGTCAAGAGCGGTTGGCCGCGATGCACCTCCGCACCGACATGGGCGGCGACCAGGCGGATGATGCGTTCGCCATCGGCTTCGGGCAGTTCGACGCCGAGCGGCGCACGGCCAGACGACAGCCGATCCACCCACAATGTCCGGTCGGGGTTGAGCATCACTTCCACCACGTCCGGGTCTTCCAGCGCAGCGGCGATCACCGGCCCCATCGCCGTGCGCAGCATCTGGATGCGGCGATCCTGGGATGCTGCAGCGGATGAGCGCGGTTCGGGCGGGATTTGAGGAACGGCACTCATGACGCACGCTCCGCAGTGCGTTCATGGGCGGCGGCCATCGCGGCCGCGTCATCCATGCGCATCTCGAACTCACGATCCTGGGGATGCAGTTCTTCCACCACGTCCCGTACCAGGCTGCGGCCACGCAGCAGGTGGCGGCCTAACTGTTCGACGAACTGCTCGAAGCGCGCCTTGCCCTGCGCGCGAGCCGCATCCTGATGGGCCTCCGGCACCGGCGTGCTGACGGTCAGGTAGTAGCGGACGAATAGCGCCAGCGTCTCGATCTGGATGTTCTGGTCACGCTCCAGGCGCTCGGCCTGCCGCGACAGGCGATCCAGTCGTTTGGCGATGGCGGCCTCACGCTGGTCGCCGGCATCGGGTGACAGCCAGGACGCCAAGGCAGCGGCGACGATGCTGGACTTTGACACGCCTTTCTTCGCGGCCAGCTCGTCCAGACGCTTGGCGTGCTCGTGCTGGATGAACAGGTTCAATCGGTATTGGCTCATATGTCGATTCCGTCGTTGGGGTCGAGAGATGCCAGCCGCGCCGTGCGTTGCAGGGCGGGGTCGAACTGGCCGGGAAGCAGCGGGGGCATGTCGTCGTCATCGAGCAGCGCCAAGTCGCTGGGCGTGTAATCGGGTTCGGGGTCGTAGGCGACGGTTTCGGACAGCTCGGGCTGACGGCGGGGGCCGCCGTCGTCGGAGCCACCCAGGTCATCGGCAGATGCCGTGGCCTGTGCCGCAGGCACGGCCGGGATCGCCAAACCGCTCCAGTCATCGGGACGTGCAGGCGGCACATCGGCATAGCGGCCTGCCGTTAGCGCAGGCGGCGGCAGTACCCGCTGCTTGAAATTGGCATCAGCGTAGTAGCGCAACTTCTTGGCCTTGATCGGCGCGACGCTGGACACCATCACCACTGATTCGTCTGGCGCAAGCTGCATGACTTCGCCGGGCGTCAGTAGCGGCCGCGCCGTCTCTTGGCGGGACACCATCAGGTGGCCGAGCCACGGCGCAAGTCGATGGCCTGCGTAGTTCCGCTGCGCACGCAGTTCGGTAGCCGTGCCCAGCGTTTCGGAGATCCGTTTCGCCGTGCGTTCGTCATTCGTGGCGAAGGTCACGCGCACATGGCAGTTGTCCAGAATCGAATGGTTCTGCCCATACGCCTTGTCGATCTGGTTGAGCGACTGCGCGATCAGGAAACTGCGGATGCCGTAGCCGGCCATGAAGGCCAGCGCCGTCTCGAAGAAGTCCAGGCGCCCCAGAGCCGAGAACTCGTCGAGCATCAGCAACAGCTTGTGGCGGCGCTCAATGCCGTCGCTGCCATCGAGCGACTCGGTGAGCCGTCGCCCGATCTGGTTGAGGATCAACCGGATCAGCGGCTTGGTGCGGCTGATGTCCGAAGGCGGCACCACCAGATACAACGACACAGGGGATGCAGACGCGATCAGATCGGCGATGCGCCAGTCGCAGCGCGACGTGACTGCGGCCACGGTCGGATCACGGTACAGGCCGAGGAACGACATGGCGGTGCTCAACACGCCGGAACGCTCGTTGTCCGACTTGTTGAGCACTTCGCGGGCGGCGGACGCGACAACGGGATGCGGTACATCTCCAAGATGCCGCGTGGTCATCATCCGATGCAGCGTCAGCTCGAACGGGCAAGCCGGGTCACTGAGGAAGTTCGCCACGCCGCGCAGCGTCTTGTCCTCTCCCGCGTAGAGCACATGCAGGATCGCGCCGACCAGCAGCGCATGACTGGTCTTCTCCCAGTGGTTGCGCTTCTCCAGCGCCCCTTCGGGATCGACCAGGATATCGGCGATGTTCTGCACGTCGCGCACCTCGTGCGCGCCGCGCCTCACTTCCAGCAACGGGTTGTAGGCCGCCGAACTGGCATCGGTCGGGTTGAACAGCAGGCAGTGGCTAAATCGACTGCGCCAGCCAGCGGTGATCTGCCAGTTCTCGCCCTTGATGTCGTGGATGACGGCGGATGCCGGCCAGGACAGCAGCGTCGGCACCACCAGGCCCACACCCTTGCCCGAGCGCGTGGGCGCAAAGGTCAGGACGTGTTCCGGCCCTTCGTGCCGCAGGTAGTGGCCGTCATGCTGGCCGAGAAAGACGCCGGCGGGCTGCGTCAGCCCGGCCTTGCGAATGTCGGCGACATCGGCCCAGCGGGCCGAGCCATAGGTCGTCACTTTGCGCGCCTGGCGCGAGCGCCACACCGACATGGCGATGGCGACCACCACGGCCAGCAGGCCGCTGCTCGCCGCGATCATGCCGCCGGTGTCGAACACCTGCGGCGCGTAGGCGTCGAAGAAGAACCACCACTCGAACAGCTTCCACGGGTAATAGACCGGCGTGCCGTGGAAGTCGAACCAGGGCGCGCCCAGGCGTAGCTGGTAGCCCAAGGCGGCGGCGGTCCATTGCGTGGCACCCCACACACCGGCGATCACGATGCCGAAGACGGCGGCGATCTGCCCGAACAACACGCCCTGAGCTTGCATACCCTGGCCTCCGATTTCTCCTGCGCTGATTCCCCGTGGAAAACGCGGCACAAAGGCGTGCCGCAGGCGTCAGGATCGGTGCCGGTTCAGTGCCGGTCAAAGACCGTTATCGGCAGCAAGGTGATGCAAAAAGCATGGTGTCATGCAGAGGCGAAACCAGTAAAAACGCCGCAGGCGTGAGCGCGCGGCGGCGTGTCGAGAAAGAAAAATCAAGATTCGCGGCAGAAAGCCAACAATCAGAACTTCGGCGGCGTGTAGGGCGTGTTTCCATAGCCAAAGAAGCGCTTGTTCGTCGCCTCGGCCACCCGGTTGCACAGCACGTCTCCCATCGTCGGGCGTTCGGTCTTGCACTGGCGGCGCAGCTCCCTCAGGCGCGCAGGATCTGCGACCAGCTCTTCCACGGTCGGTACATTGGTTGCCTGTTTCGGTGTTTCGGACTGGCCGCAAGCGGACAGCGCGGCGACCAACAGGAATGGGGCGATCTGCTTCATGGTCATGACTCGACTTCCTCTTGGGAATCGGGTTCAAGGGGGGGCGTGGCTCTGATGCCGTCCGGCGATTCGATGGCCTGCACACGCTCGATAAAGCGTGACAGCACGTCCGAGGATCCACCTTCCCGGTGCAGCACATAAGTGGTCAGCATGGGTGAGCGACCCGCCAGCGGCCGAGCCACAATCCCAGGCTCACGGCTGCCTGCGATATGCGGCGCTCCGGCTAGGCCCAGCGCAAAGCCCGCCGACACTAACGCCATCATCAAATCGCACGAAGCCACACGTTCGGCAATCAGCGGCTCCATATCTATCCGGCGCAGTACGCGCTCGACTTGGCGAGCATGGCCTTCGCATACGTGCGGATCGCACAACACCAGCGGATAGCGCAGCACTTCTTCCAGCGGGATGCGCTTGTGCTTCAAAAGCGGATGACGTGCAGGAACCGCCACCATCAGCGCATCGCTCCAAACGGCTTCGGCAGTGATGCCTTCTCCAACTTCATCGGACTGGGCAAAGCCCACGTCGTAAAGGTCGTCATGCAGTCCCTTGATCTGCTGCGACAAGGGTACCTCGAACAGGCGAATCTCGACTTCGGGTTCTTCCTGCCGACACAGCGCCAGCAAGGACGGCAGGCGCGAGGGCGTGATGCCGTCGGACAGTGCGATACGCAACTGACCGTGGAAGCCGTTGGTGGCTGCATTCACGCTATCGCGCGCCTGCTGCAAGGCGGTGAAGATGCGCGGCACATGCTCCAGAAACAGCTTGCCCGCCCGTGTCAGCCGCGTGCTGCGGCTGGTACGAATGAACAACTGTTCGCCCAGGCTCTCCTCCAGCTCCTTGATAGTGCGCGACAGCGGTGACTGCTCGATGTGCAGCCTCTCCGCCGCGCGGGCGAAATGTAGTTCTTCGGCGACAGCGAGAAAGCAGCGTAAGTGTCGAATCTCCATTTCGCCTCCTGTTGTCAGTACAAAGGCCGTTTGAGAGTCGCAGCGTTGTAGCCGCTCATCTCACCGAGTTCATCCAGTTCAGGCCTGTCGCCGCTTTTGTGGCGCTGCGCGACTGCCTCGCCCTGCGGTCCGGGCAAGGCGTGTGACCAGCCGCCGGCCAGCGTCTTGTAGACCGCCACCAACGCCGTCGCCCTGCGGGTGGCGCTTTGTGCCAGCAAGTCTTCGGACTCCAAGCGTGAACGTTCGGCCTCCAGCACATCCAAAACATGGATGGCGCCGCCCTCAAATTGCAGGCGAGCCGTCTTGGCTGCCCGGCGGCTGGCCTCGGTCGCCTGTACCAGCATGGCGTTCTCGGTCTGCGCGCGCGATAGGCGTACCAGCGCGTTCTCGGTTTCTTCCATGGCGCGCAGCACCGTGCGCTCGTATACCGCCAAGTTTTCGGCAGTGGCTGAATTGGCCGCCGCGATGCGCGACCGCACCCGGCCCACGTCTAGGAAGGAACCACCCACACCGAGCGAGATCATTCGCGTTTCACTATCACGCTCGAACAACGAACCAAAGCCCAACGCCTGCGTGCCGATCAGCCCTCCCAACGTAAAGCGAGGGAACAGGTCTGCCATGGCTACGCCGATACGCGCAGTGGCCGCAGCCAGCCTACGTTCTGCCGCAGCCACATCGGGACGGCGACGCAGTAGATCGCCCGGTGCACCGGCGTTGATCTGGGCGGGCAGCTCAGGCAAGGCTGCGGGGTGATCCAGCACTTCGGCCATCGCCGCAGGCGTGCGGCCAGTGAGCACGGCAATGCGGTGGGCGGCCACAGCAGCCTCAGCTTCAAGCGGCGGAATGCGCGAGCGTGTCAGCGCCAATTGCGTGCGGGCGCGGTCGGCATCGAACGACGTGCCCCGGCCGTTCTCGAACAAGACCTCGATCAGCCGCAGCGTATCGGCTTGGTTGATTTCGTTGTCCCGCGCGACCTGTAATTGCACTTGCAAGCCGCGCAAGCGGAAATAGGCGTCGGTCAACTCGGCCACCATAGCCACTTGTACGCCCGCCAGGTCGGCTGCGCTGGCCTCGGTCTCGGCGCGCTGCGATTCCACGCTGCGCCGCACTCGGCCAAAGAAGTCCAATTCCCAGATCACGGATAGGCCAGCCGAATGCAGATCGTTATCCCGGTCGGAGCGGGACGCATCCGGTGCTTGTGCAGCACTGGCGCGCTGGGTACTGATTTCACCGGACGCGCCCAGCGTCGGATAGTAGTCTTGGCGACGTTCGCGCGACAGTGCGCTGGCTTGCTCGTAGCGCGACAGTGCTATGCGGATGTCGTGATTGGCGTGAAGAGCATTCTCCACCAAAGAGTGCAGCACCGGGTCATCCAGTTCCCGCCAGAATTGCGCATCGGCCTCCGGTACAAGCTGGGACACGGCAACGGGGTCTTGGCGGGCATACGTCACTGCCTGGGGCGCGGCAGGTGCCTTGTAATTCGGCCCTACTGCGCAAGCTGCCAGCGTCAACGCCACCAAAGGGAGCAGTACCAGATGTGGCATCCGACGTAGGCATGGTCGGATGCGGGATGGCGTTTGAAGCATGACGGAATCAGTCCTTGTGGAGTCAGACATGGGTGGCCTCCATGGCGACATTTGCCTGGCGACGTGGCTTGCGCGTCGCGAGCCTGCGTAACGCGACGTAGAAAACAGGAGTCAGGAATAAACCGAACAAGGTCACGCCGAGCATGCCGGCGAACACAGTCACTCCCATAACCTGGCGAATCTCCGCGCCTGCGCCGGAACCGACCATCAGCGGCACCACGCCAGCGATGAAGGCGATGGAAGTCATGATGATCGGGCGCAGACGAAGGCGTGATGCCTCCAGCGCGGCATCGAGGATGCTGTGCCCCTTGCGCTCAAGTTCACGGGCGAACTCCACGATCAGAATGGCATTCTTGGAGGCCAGACCAATCAGCACTATCAAGCCAATCTGCACGAAAATGTTGCTGTCACCACCCGCGAGCCACACGCCCGTCATGGCCGACAACAGGCTCATGGGCACGATCAGGATGACGGCCAGCGGCAACGTCCAGCTTTCGTACAGTGCCGCCAGCACCAGGAAGACCAACAGTACCGCCAGCGGGAACACCACCAGCGCGGTATTGCTTTGCGTGACCTGCTGGTAGCTGAGGTCGGTCCACTCCAGTTGCATGCCTGGCGGCAGCACCTTGTCTGCAATGGATTGCACTTGCTGCAATGCCTGCGATGACGACACCAGACGCGGATCTGACTCACCAATCAGGTCGGCAGATGGATAGCCGTTGAAGCGGATGACGGGATCGGGGCCGAATGTCTTGCGCACGTCCACCATGCTGCCGATGGGCACCATGTCGCCATTGGCGTTGCGGGTGCGCAGTTTGACCACGTCCTCGACAGAACTGCGGAACGGTGCGTCCGCCTGAGCCATCACCCGGAAGGTGCGGCCAAAGCGCGTGAAGTCGTTGACATACGCCGAACCCAGGTACACTTGCAGCGTATCGAAAAGATCGGTCACGGCCACGCCCTGTGCCTTCGCCTTGGTGCGGTCCACTACGGCGTCAAGCTGCGGCACATTGGCCTGATAGGAACTGATCGGATATTGGAATCCCGGTTCTTGCGAGATGGCCGTCGCCAGCTCGGTGGTCGCCGTCTGCAATGCGGCATAGCCCTCACGGTTGCGATCCTGCACGTAAAGAGAGAACCCGGAACCCGCGCCCAGCCCCATGACAGGGGGCGGCATGATGGCAAAGGCCAGACCGTCCTGCTCCTGAGCGAAGCGCTCGTTCAACTGTTCCGCAATCTCGGTTGCAGTGTGCTTGCGCTCATTGATGGGCTTGAGTACGAAATACACTAGGCCGCTATTGGACGTGTTGGTCGACTGCAAGCCGTTCATGCCCGGGAACTGCACGGCGTTGTAGACGCCATCGGTCTTGAGCGCGATGTCGCTCACACGGCGGACCAGCGCTTCCGTGCGCTCCAGGGATGCACCCTCGGGTAGCTGGATGACACCGATGAGATACAGCTTGTCCTGCATGGGGATGAATCCGCCAGGGACGGCCTTGAACACAGCTCCCGTCGCCACCAGTAGCGCGATGTAGACGAGAAACACCGCACCACGCCGCCCGAGGATGCGCGACACGCTGTTTCCATAGCCATCCGCGCTGCGCAGGAAGAAACGGTTGAACGGCCGGAATATCCAGCCCAGACTGCGATCCAGCACCCGCGTGGGCAGGTCTGGCGCGGCACCATGCGGGCGAAGCAGGCGCGCGGCCAGCGCAGGCGACAGCGTCAGCGAGTTGATGGCCGAAATTACCGTGGAGATCGCAATGGTGACGGCGAACTGTTTGTAGAACTGCCCTGTCACGCCGGACAGGAATGCCATAGGCACGAATACCGAGCACAGCACCAGCGAGATGGCGACGATGGGGCCACTGACTTCGCGCATGGCCTGATGGGCCGCAGCCAGCGGCGCCAGCCCTTCGGCGATGTTGCGCTCGACGTTTTCCACCACCACGATCGCGTCGTCCACCACGATCCCGATGGCAAGCACGAGTCCAAAAAGCGTGAGCGTATTGATGGAAAAGCCCAGCATCAGCAGCACGGCGAAGGTGCCTACCACCGACACCGGCACGGCTAGCAGTGGGATGATGGAGGCACGCCAAGTCTGAAGGAACAAGATCACCACCAGCACCACCAGTCCGATGGCTTCCAGCAGAGTGTTGACGACCGCCTTGATCGACTGACGCACGAAGACAGTTGAGTCATACTCCACCGACCATTCCACTCCCTCGGGAAAGCGCTTGGCCAACTCGTCCATCTTCGCGCGGACTTGATCCGAGATTTCGATGGCATTGGCGCCCGGGGCTTCAAGGACAGAGATCGCGACAGCAGGCTTGTTGTTGAGCAACGACATCAGCGAGTAGCTGGATGCGTCCATTTCCACGCGCGCCACATCTCGCAGCCGGGTGACCTGACCCTGCGATCCGGTCTTGACGATGACGTCGCCGAACTCTTCTTCCGTCACCAGCCGGCCCTGCGCATTGATGGACAGGAGGAAGTCGCTTCCCGAGGGGTTGGGCGGCGCACCTAGTTGACCGGCCGAGACCTGGACGTTCTGTTCGCGCACGGCTTCGACCACATCGCCGGCGGTCATACCCAGCGCCGCAATTTTGTCGGGGTCCAGCCATAAGCGCATGGCGTAGTCGCCAGAGCCGTAGATCTTGGCATCGCCCACCCCCTGGATGCGTGCCAACTCGTCGCGTACATGGAGCACGGCATAGTTGCGCAGGTACAGCGCGTCATAGCGATCGCCCGGCGAGCGCAACTGCACGACCAGCGTTTCGTTGTGGGACTGTTTGACGGTCACCACACCTTGCTGGCGCACCGCTTCGGGAAGACGCGGCTCTGCCTGGGCGACACGGTTCTGTACCTTGACCTGGGCGTCGTCGGGATCGGTGCCAGGACGGAAGGTGACGGTCAGCACCAACACGCCATCACTACCGGCCACGGACTTCATGTAGAGCATGTTTTCCACGCCGGTGATGGATGCCTCCAGTGGTGCGGCTACCGTGTCGGCGATTTCGCGCGGATTTGCGCCAGGATACGTGGCGCGAACCTGTACGCTGGGTGGCACGACTTCCGGGTACTCGCTGACGGGCAAGAGCGGGATCGCGATCAACCCAACCACGAAAATGATGATGGACAGCACGGCCGCAAAAATCGGCCTGTCCACGAAAAAGCGGGCAAAGTTCATGATGGCTGGCTCTCCGCGCTCATTCGCTCGCCTGGGCGATTTGTCGGCCTGCAGGCGCCATTTCAATGTCCTGGGCCGTCACTGGCATGCCGACAGAAACCTTCTGGATGCCGTTGACGATCACGCGGTCGCCGGGATTTAGACCTTCCTCGACGATGCGCAGGCCTTCGGCCTTGCGTCCCAGCGTGATGTCGCGGCGCTGGGCGGTGTTGTTCTCATCGATCACATACACGTACTTGCGGCTCTGGTCGGTCAGGATGGCCTTGTCGTCGATCAGCATGGCCTCGAAACTGCCGCTACCCGGCAGGCGCACTCGGGCATAGAGGCCCGGCGTAAGCAGGCCGTCGGGATTGACCAGGGTGGCGCGTGCGCGGATGGTGCCGGTGGCCGCATCGACACGGTTGTCCACGAAGTCCACGTTTCCGGCGTGTGGATAGCCGTTCTCGCCGACCAGGCCCACCTGCACCGGGATACTTTCGCTGCGCTGGTCGGGGCGCTCTCCGTTGCGAGCCATGTGGGCGTAGCGCAGATAGGTACGCTCGTCGCTATCAAAATGCACGTGCACCGGGTTCAGCGAGACTACGGTGGTCAGGATGCTGGCCTGGCCGTCAGCACTCACCAAGTTGCCTGCCGTGACCAGTGCACGTCCGGCGCGGCCTGTGATGGGCGAACGTACCTGGGTGAACGACAGATCCAACTTGGCGGTCTCGACTGCGGCTTGGGCGAACTGCACGTTGGCTTGGGCCTGATCGGCGGCGGCGTGGCGCTGCTCCAACTCCTCGGTGGAGGCTGCTTGCAACGAAGCCAGCTTTTGAGCACGGGCCGCTTCGCTACGTGCCAGTGCGGCCTGCGTGCGGGCGCGGGCCAAGTCTGCTTCCGCGCGAGCCAGAGCAGCACGGTAACTGCGAGCGTCAATCTCGAACAGCACGTCGCCACGTTTGACGATCTGGCCCTCTTCGTAATTGACCCTGTCGATGTAGCCACTCACACGTGGCCGCAGCGCAACGCTTTCCACCGCCTCGACGCGGCCATTGAACTCATCCCATAGGACGATCTTGCGCACCGACACAGGTGCCACGCTGACCGTGGGTGGAGGGGCGGCGACCGCGTCGGCGGCGTCGCTATTGCAGCCAGCTAGGGACAGCGCCAGCAAGCTCGCCGCAGCTAACGGCAAGGCGCGGCGCCAGGAAGGCAGGACCGCAAGGTAAGGCAATGTGCTCATTGTTTTCAGTCTCCAAGGGATGGCGAAACCCGGTTGATAAAATTTGACATACGTGACGTATGCCATTTATCATCCACTCATACGCAACGTATGTCAATCATTTACATACACTTCGTATGTGAAAAATCGGAGGACGACCTAATGGCACAAAAGCGTGCAGAGATGATTGAGGAAACGCGGGCCAAGCTCATCAGTGCCGCCCGCGCTGCGTTCGCAACCGTGGGGTATGCGGACAGTTCAATGGATGAGCTGACGGCCCAAGCCGGACTGACGCGCGGAGCGCTCTATCACCACTTCGGTGGAAAGAAAGGGCTGCTGGAGGCGGTCATCGCCCAGATTGATGCAGAGATATCTGGCCGACTGGCCGTCATCGTCGAGGAGGCGGAGTCCACCTGGGACGGCTTCGTTCAGGAGTGCATTGGCTACATCAAGATGGCCGTCGAGCCCGAAGTCCAGCGGATCGTCCTGCTGGACGGGCCAGCGGTTCTGGGCGATCCCTCCCAGTGGCCCTGCCAGAACGTGTGCATCGTGAATACGCGCCGCAGCCTCCAGAAGTTGATCGAGGAGGCAGTCATACGCCCCGTCGATCCCCTGGCGACGGCCCACCTGATAAGCGGGGCGCTGCTGGGCGCATCGCTGTGGATCGCCAGCGCAGACGACCCACGCGCCGCTTCCGAAAAAGCCGTGCAGGGATTTCTTGTACTGGTGGCGGGCTTGCGGCGGGACACCTCTCCCGCGCAGCCGTAACAGCCCAAAGGTGCCGACCGGCAGGCCGGACTCTTTGACCCTGACCATTCACCTATTTGGATTTTGACCATGAACCCTTTCAAAAATCGGGTATCCGGAATTTCTGGTTGATAAAATGCCAAAGATGTAAAGAAG
>TARA_R110001592_G_scaffold307299_3_pt1 | contig 158879 bp, 122 predicted proteins | sample TARA_R110001592 | Tara Oceans TARA_R110001592 (sample SAMEA4398387) | marine metagenome | biome: Polar Biome; feature: [SRF] surface water layer (ENVO:00010504); material: water (ENVO:00002006), including particulate matter (ENVO:01000060) such as... | depth 5 m
GAGCAGTAATTTCACCATACCGTTTACAAGTCAACCATTAGAAGGAAAATATTTTTTAGTTCTTCTTATTGCTGCAATTGGAGGCATCGCACTATTGATGGTTCCAAGGTTGGTTATTGTAAAAAAACTGCGTAAGAAAATAAACACCAGCATCATTGCTACTGTTTTGGTAAGTGGTGTATTTGTTTTGGGTGTGAACTATGCCGTCAACGAAATTTTAAGTCCGCACCAAACCAGTAGGGTCAATATTTTATTGGGACTTGAAGACGACCCGCAAGGAGCAGGATACAATGTAAAACAAAGCAAAACCAGTATTGGTTCTGGTGGATTTGCTGGTAAAGGATTCTTAAATGGTACCCTGACAAAATTCAAATACGTTCCGATGCAGAGTACCGATTTTATTTTCTGTACAGTTGGTGAAGAATGGGGATTTTTAGGTACCTCAATCGTTGTAATTGCCTTTGCTGCACTCATTATTCGACTGTTCTTTTTAGCCGACCGGCAACGTAGTCAATTTTCAAAAGCTTACATCTATGCCATTGCTTGCATATTCTTTATGCATTTGCTCATTAACGTGGGCATGACTATCGGCTTGGCGCCAGTAATTGGTATTCCACTACCTTTCTTTAGTTATGGAGGATCGTCGCTTGTTGCCTTTATTCTTATGCTGGCCATTGCTTTGCGTTTGGATGCTGAAAGGCTGAATGTGTTGAGGTAGCTAGTGTAATTGGTAGTTTCCAGTATTTAGTTCTTAGCTATATGACTATCAGTCTCAATAGACTTTTCACTTATACTTTACACCATTCCGGCTGTCATTCTTAACGCAATGACGTATCTAGTTCATAGGGGCTTTGTGCCGTCTATCTCGATACAATTTTGTTCCAGTGCCTACACAAAATCACTCGATATGACTTGTGGATATGGTTGGTAAAATATGAGACCCTTCGTTTCACTCTAGTTCCTATAACAAAAAAGCCCTGCTTCTAAATGAATAGAAACAAGGCTTTACACTAAAGTTAGACTTTAAAATTAGTCGAAATAAACACCGTTTGGCACTACGCCTACTAGGATAGAATCTTGGAATGCACCCGATAAACTATACGTAGCAACATATCCATTAGAAGCATAATCGCCAGCTAAAGACAAGTATAAAGTATTATCAGGCCCTATGTTCATGCCATACGCGCTTTGACCCGTTACTATGCTTTGCCCTTTTACTCCATTGTTGTAAGAAAACACTTCGCCACCTTGGTATAAGTATAATGATCCGTCAGCCGATACTTCTAATTGAGAAGGCTTGTCGATTGGTAACCCTATAGATGTTGAAGATACAATGTCTCCATTGCTGCTTAATTCAACCAAGTAAGGTTCTGTACGTTTCAATACCGCAGAATAGTCAGAATTGTAAACTGTAGCTCCACCACAAAGTGCGAAAATACGGTTGTTGGCATCCACTACTATATCGGTAGCATTTGGAAACAATTCGGTGCGTTTTACCTCTAAATTGCTTGTTGTATTGATAACACTTACCGAACCTACAGGTATATTGACGGTGTCGCCTGGAGTTGAATATCCACCTCCATTGATCACAAATAAATTGTCGCCAACTACAGTCATTTTTCCTGGTCCATTACCAATTTCAACACTGGTTAAAACATTGTTGGTAGCTGTATCTAAAACAACAACTTTACCAGCTCCCGAACCATTGCTAATGTACATTTTACCGTTGGCTGCTTGTGCATAGCGTGGGTAATCCAAAAGTGATGCATCTTCTATAGTTGCTAACGATTTGAAATCGATTTTACTAACGACTTCAATTTTCTTACTGTTGTTGGCTACGATGTATGCTTTTTCACCAATAAAGGCTATGTGTTGAATTACATCTCCTGGTGTAACACCATTAGCAGCTAAAAACAAATTGTTGCTTGCTGTACCATTATTCAAGGATGATATCGATCCATTGTTTTTTAAGAATCCGCCTTCGTTAACAACATAAACATTGCTTTCGGTTGAATTGTTAGTTGAAGTACCGTCTTTTTCGCAGGCTACAAATAGTGTAGAAAGTGCTAGAGCAAAAAAAGCTCCTTTGTTGATTGTTTTCATGGTTTTTGATTGTTCTTATTTAAAATTCTAGTGTGATGTTTAATCGGTAATACCTTCCCGGGTTTGGGCGCGATAAGGCAAGTAATTCGGTATTGTTCAACACATTATTCACCTGCACTTGCAGTGAACAAGGCGTATCGTTTAGCATGAGTTTTTTTCCAACACCCGCATCGATGTTGTAATAAGCTTGTAAGGCAAATAATTCTTGATTAGTTGATTCTGTAAAACGTTTAGACATCGCATAAGAACTGGTAGAAAACGTCCATGCTTTGCTTTTTAGATGTGCACTAACACCAACTTTGTACAAAGGCAAATAAATGACTTGTTCCGATCTATAGTCACCTGTAACAACATCCATTTCATTCGCAACTGTACGATTGGCAAACGCATTGAAACCAACGTGGTGATTTTCCTTCTGCCAATTGCGGCCTATTTTAGCATCAAAAGCCAAACTTCTGAGTTGATGAATATTTATCGGCGACCAATTGTTTCCATTCGGTATCCACTGAATTTTATTTTTCAGTTCGGTATGGCTTACTTTCAATTCTGACACCCATTTCCCTTCTTTGTGAAACAAAAAATAATGGCTCCATCCTTCCTCGTTTTTCAAATCAGGATTTCCGCCATTGGCCCAGTACATATCGTTGAAATCAGGCGCTTTGAAACGTTGGTTGACACCATAAGAAAGTGTTAACTTTTTAAAGGAATATCCTAAGGAAGCCATTAGAGTATTTTGCCACTTTTGGCTTTCAATACCGACTAATTTACTGGCTAAACGTGCATATACAGATCCTTTTTTATACTCTACCGATAATTGATTTTGACTTCGCCATTGGTCCATCGTGTTGGAAAAACCGCTCGACAAAACGTTGTAGTACAGGGCCTGACTTTGAGCCTGAATTTTGAATTGATTTACATAAAATCGATACCGCACATGATTCCCTAAGCGCTGAAGTTTCATCACGCTATTGATGTTGTAATCAGACCCCTTATCCAACTTATCTCGGTAAACCAAATTATCGTTGCTATAGTCTGCCTGCCATTCCCAGCGACTATTTGGGTTGAAACGGGTAAAAAATCTATAGTTTTCATCGAGCTGCAAAGCAGACGATGCACCAGACTGTTGGAGTATAGAAGGCAATTGTTTGCTCCTTTTTTGTGCCCAAACGCCAGTTTTCCATTGAGTACCCAAACGCACTTCTGCCATTACTCCATATTGTTGCAATGCATTGTGGTCGCTTTCTTTAAGTACCACATCACGTGGTCGTTTTTCTTCGTATTCGAAATTATTTTGACTGGAGATAATATACGGTTGAATGCTGAAGTTGATTCCGTCTATTTGTTCTGAAATTTTTACTGAAGCCCTGTAATATCCAAATGAACCTACGCCAAAATTGAGCTGATTTTTATCTCCATTACCAGATTCAATATTGACCCCTAAACCCGAGGCTGTACAACCGAGTGTATTGAAGTCTGAGCCGCTATTCAAACTTACTTTCCCCGCCAAAAAAGAAGGGAAAAGAGACAAGTCAAACGAGCCTAAAGTCAATTGATTGAGTTCAACACCTTCCCAATGAATTTTCACATGATCGGACCCCAAGCCGCCGGATGAAGGACTGCTTACTTGTCCAAAAAAGCCATTGGCATTTACATTTATTCCCGAATGTTTTTGAAGAATATCGCCCAAGTTTTCAGCCGCAGAAAATTGCAGAATAGTGCTATCAATTTGCTGTACTTGAATATCGGCTACCGATCGACGGGCAAAGACTTCTATGCTGTCCAAATTTTTGTGCAGCTGTCCTTGCATCCCTACGGATGTGAAAAATGCTAATAAGAAAACTATTTTTTTCATTGGCCAAGCATTAATCCGTTTCCTCGCGGACGATGTACTATAATGGCTTTGGCAGGTCTTCCGACTACAGATTTTCGATTTGTTTCGCCTTCCCGCGTTAGCAGTGGCAATGAGGAAACAAAACATAGATCTTTACGGCTGCGAGGACAGTTGACGATTTACACGCCATTCCCTTTTCATCCTTACCGAAGCAAGGAACCTAAAGCGGGGCAAATCTAATTTTTATTCTTGAATTGCAATTGATATTGATTTTTACCAAAATCAACCTTATGATAACTACCTGAAAAACAATTATTTAATCGAGTCACCAACTCAGGGTGATCTGTACTGAATTGCTCACTTTTGTTGTCATCGATCAGCAAAATATTGTCCGAAAATTGCAAAATCCAATCGATTTTATGGCTTGTAAGGACAACCGTTTTATTTTCAGTTTCTACCCAATGTTTCAATTTCATGAAAATAAATGCTGTATTGGTAGCATCTAAATGGCCTGTAGGTTCATCCAAAAACAAAATATCTGGGTTGGATAATAATGCTTGACCCAGCCACAATTTTTGCATTTGTCCATCGCTCAGTTCGTTGACATAAGCTCCTTTTTTGTGCAACAAATTGTACTCTTTTAAAAGCGCATCACAAGCAGTCATTTGATCTGCCGAATAACTTTTGTACCACGGTTTGTGTTTGTTGAAAGCCAATAGCAAGGCTTGCCCAACTTTTAACTGCGGATGACTTTGCGACTTGCTGCCCAAAAAGGCAATTTGTTGATGTGTGTCGCGTACAACCATGCCTTTTAAAGGCGATAAAAAACCAGCCATTGTTTGCAATAATGTCGATTTTCCACAGCCATTGTTACCCAATATGCAGAGGATTTCGCCTGGTTTCACCGTAAGATTTTCCACCATAAAAAGCGAATCGGTATAGCCAATATGTGCGTGTTTGATTTCCATTACCCTAAGCTTTTGGTTCTTCTATAACGGAATAAAATAAGCAGTACTATAGGCGATCCAAACAAGGCCATTACTACATTCAAGGGCAATCTGAAACCAGCAATACCATGACACAATACATCGGCCCACAAAATAAGCGAAGCTCCTAAAAGAGCATTTACAATAAGTAATTTTAGGTGCAATTCTTTGGCAAATAATATTCTACTTAAATACGGAACTGCTATGCCTACAAACCCAATAGGTCCGCAAAAAGCCGTGCAGATGGCTGCTAAAATTGACGACAACAACAACACTCTACGGCTCATCGTTTTCGACTTAAAACCAAGAGCGCTAGCCGTTCTATTGTCCAAAAGCATAAAATCGAGTTGTTTGCTTAAAGCTATGCAGGCCAAGAAGGTTGGCACTATGATGATAGCCATAATCCCTACTTGATTCATACTCAAACCTGCCACAGAACCAAACGTCCAAAGGATGTAATTTTTCAAATCATCGGGCTGACTGTAATATTGCAAAACACCCACTATGGCCAAAGCAATGTTGCCTACCATAAGACCCGCTATAACTAAAATGGCTTGGTTTTTAACGGCCAAACTAAGCGTATAAATAACGGCCATAACTAGCAATGCTCCTGTTAAAGAACTGATGATAAGCACTCCATAATTGAAGCCAACATTTTCCCACAAATAGCCTAAATAGATGTGTTCAGAAAACAAAATCACCATGGCGGTCCCTAAGGCTGCTCCACTATTTATTCCTAGAACGGAGGGCCCTGCAAGGGGGTTTTTAAAAAAAGTTTGAAGCAATAAACCGCAGGTTGAAAGTCCCATTCCGCACAGAATACACGTAAGTGTTTTTGGTAAGCGCAAATTGAACAAGATGTATTCGGCATTGTCGGTTCCCCAAACGTTGCTCGACCCGGCGAAGTAAATATTAGCAGCGACAGAAAGAACAACAAATGCCAAAAGCCCAAAAACCATCCACGTGGATTTATTCAACATGCATGTAGTATTTCGATTGTTCCAAATTACCTTCAAACATTTGTCGGTACTCGCTTAAAAGCTGTTCGGGCTGGCAAACACCATCTTCCCAAAAAAAGTAATTCCCAAACGCTTTGCTCTTGTGATAGTTGTAAATATTGCCCTTTTGAGCTGCCTTTATTTCATTGTAAAATGGCACGGCCGCTTCTAGAACTTTCAATTGCTCAATTCCAGAGTTTACCAACCATACATCGGCCACTTTAAAATCTATGTAAGCTTCTTCAAGATTTAATTTTTGGCTCACATGTTCGTTTTGTTGGTTGTGCAACAGAGCACCGCCAGCATCGCTGATAAGCGTTTCCATGTAAGAATTTTTAGCGGGTATATGCCATTCATTTTTGTAAGGAGCAGATGTCATCACGTTACAAGAAATGGACTTCTTTGAAAAACTATTTTTAAGCGTTTCGTAAGCAGATCTTTTATTCTCAAAAATGGAAGTGGCCTCTTTTTCTTTGCCAACCAAAGCACCCAAAACTTTTATCCACTCCAAACGAGCCAATGGGTGGTTCTCTTTCCACTCCATGATGAAAAGTGTTTCGTAAGGTTTTGCACCCTCTTGACTTAATATTCGCTGACCAAAACCATCTTGAAGCAAAAGTTTACTCTCGCTCAATATCATCTGTTCCTCATCTATATTCTCAGCACCTCTGAGTTCCACAACTTGTCCATCAGCTACCGATGAATGGATGATGCTATCACAAAAATATTTGTGTCCAGCAACCGCCCCTGGAAGTTCTTTTTTGCCAACCAACAACTTTAAAAATGACCATTGTACAGAATTGCTTAATGCTATTTCACTAACCGAATATTTTCTGAAAGCATAATCTATGTATTGGTTCGAAACTGGCGATTCAATTTGAAGAAAAACGCTATCGTTGGTGGATCGTAATTTGAATTTATCCGCATAAGCATTTTCATTCCATGCTTGTTCGTTTTCTACAGTATCTGTCGATGTTGCAGTAGATTGACAAGAGAGTAAAGTGGACAGTATTAGCCCAATCAAAACAGATTTAAAAATGGTATTTAATGTAATCTTCCACATAACGAACCCGTTCGGCAACGGTGCCCAAAGGTAGTTGGTAAAGTGTAAAACCCAAGTCGGTATAACATTGTTCAATGGCTTTACCTACTGCTTTGGCTTCTTCCACAGTCTCTTTCCTTACCGCATCTACTCTATAAATATCTCCCCAAAAAGGAGCGTAAAACACCACTTTATGATATGGATAATTGGCCAACTCATCTAAGTATTCTTGTGGGTATTGGAGACCTCCTAGCAACATATACGACAATGTATCGGGTATGCCTCTGTCGGTAAAAACTAAAGGTTTTCCGAAGTCTTTTTTTCGCCCCAAAAATTCACGGAAAACGATGTCAGAAAACTCCATTAAATGCGACCAAGGAAAAAGACCACGCCCACTTTTTTCTTCCGCTTTTATGACTTCGCGAGCAATTTCGGGCAAAACCACATGACCGGCTAATTTTAACGCTCGGATTAAAGACGATTTTCCAGATCCTGGAGGTCCAGTTATGATGATTTGCGTGCACACATCACAAAAATGCAGATTTTATTTGCTCAATAGCTGTTCTATCTCGCCAAACACCCTTCAGAACTAGGTATTATTGGCTACTTTCAACCAATAATCCACCAAAATGACCAATTATTTTAAAAAAGGGATTTTTGCCAGTGCATTATTAGCAACGGTAGCCTGCGAAAGCAATATGGAGAAAGAGATAAGAGGATTTGAAAGTGCCGCAAACGATCCGTTGAAAACGGAATTGCATACCCTTAAAAATGGGTTGAAAATATACATCAGTAGAAATCATAACGAACCCAAAATTGTTACCCGGGTTGCTGTTAGAGCAGGCAGTAAATACGATCCAGCAGATGCCACAGGTTTGGCTCATTACTTAGAACACATGCTTTTTAAGGGCAACAGTTCTATAGCCAGTTTGGATTGGGAAAAAGAAAAAATTGAACTCAAAAAAATATCGGATCTATACGAAAAACGCCGTCAGACAACTGATGAAGATGAGCGAAAAGATCTGTATCAGCAAATAGATAGTATATCGCAAATAGCGGCAAAATACACTGCTCCCAATGAATACGATAAATTGATTTCATCACTGGGAGCATCAGGTACTAATGCTTATACTAGCAACGAACAAACGGTTTATGTAAATACCATTCCGAGCAACGAATTCGACAAATGGGCCACCATAGAAGCCAATCGTTTTAGTGAATTGACTTTGCGCTTATTTCATACCGAACTGGAGACTGTTTACGAAGAATTCAATCGATCTCAAGACAGCGATGGCAGGAAGCAACATTTCAAAATGAATGCGCTTTTATTTCCAAATCATCAGTACGGAACACAAACCACTATTGGTACAGGAGAGCATTTGAAAAATCCATCGATGGAAAAAATCCATGCGTATTTTGACACCTATTACGTACCCAACAACATGGCCTTAATCCTTACAGGTGATGTGCCAGAAAACGCAGTAGATATTATAGAAAAGCAATTTGGATTATGGAAAAGAAAAGAATTACCTAACTACACACCGCCAGTAGAAAAACCCATTACCGAACCTAAAATAGCCGATGTATTTGGCCCTTCAAACGAGTCGGTTGCTATAGCGTTTCGAGTAGATAAAGATGGCACAGATGCCGCCGACAAACTCACCTTGATAGACAATATTCTAAACAATGGTGGTGCGGGTCTATTGGATCTAGATCTTATACAAAAACAAAAAGTGCAAGATGCTTACAGTTATTATTACGGGCAATTAGATTACGGTACATTTTCATTGGTTGGTAAACCTCAAAAAGGACAAAGTCTAGAAGAAGTAAAGGATCTGCTTCTTTTGGAATTAGAAAAAGTAAAATCTGGTGATTTCGAAGATTGGTTGCTAGATGCCATCATCAACGATTTCAAAAAAAGTCAGCTTCAATCTTCAGAATACCCTGCTTATAGAGCATCGGTTTTGGTTGATGTTTTCATCAAAAATCAGAGTCTAGAATATATGGCTCAACGTTTCGATCGGTTAGAGAATATAAGCAAGGAAGACATTGTGACTTTTGCTAACGAAACATTTGGAGAAAACTATGTTGTAGTCAACAAACGATTGGGTACAGATAACTCGACTCACAAAGTAGAAAAACCAAACATCAGTCCAATCAACTTGAATCGAGATACAGCTTCTGCTTTTGCCAAAAAGATTAGAAAAATGCCCGAAACAAGGTTGAAACCTGTTTTTATAGATTATGACAAAGAATTGGCACGTGAGACCATAAAACCCGGTTTTGATTTTTACTACATAAAGAATACGCACAATGAATTGTTTCGTTTGAATTATGTGTTAGAAATGGGGTCTAAATCTGATCCTTATTTAGGTTTAGCCGTTTCTTACCTCGACTATTTAGGCACGAACAAATACACCAACGAAGCCTTTAAAAAGGAATTATTCAAACTTGGATTGGATTTTTACGTGTCGGCAGCTGGCGAAAGGGTATACGTTACCATTGCCGGACTTAGTAAGAATTTAGACGAAGGAATTGAGCTTCTTGAGCACCTTATAGCTAACGCTGAAGTTAACGAATCAGCCTACAATAAGCTGATCAATAAAATTGAAAAACAGCGCGAAAACTCTAAAAAAAATAAGAGCACTATTCATAGATCTGCAATGGGTGCTTACGCCAAATACGGGCCTTTGAACCCTTATAACGATGCCATTTCTATTGATGAACTTCGAACCAAAGATCCAAAGGATTTACTTGATTTGGTTAAACACATTTTCACTTTCGAACATCTCGCATTCTACTATGGTCCTGAAGATAAAGACTTAATAAAAGAAAAGATAATAGCCTCGCACAATCTTCAAGAAAGCTATGCTCAATTGATTCCTGAGCAAGAATATAAGGAGTTAGAAATTACCGAAAACAAAGTGTACTTCGCTCATTACGACATGGTTCAAGCCGAGCTTCGTATGTTAAGCAAAGACACCAAGTACGACATCAAACTTCGAGATGAGGCCAACGTGTTCAATCAATATTTCGGAACAGGTTTATCGTCTATTGTTTTTCAAGAAATACGAGAAAGTAAAGCCTTAGCCTACTCAGCTTATGCCTTTTACTCTAGCACCAATAAAATCAACAAATCCAATTACGTAAACGGATACATTGGAACACAGGCTGATAAACTGAATGAAGCCGTGGATGCCCTTTTGCATCTAATGAACGATATGCCACAGGCAAAAGATCAATTCGAGGACGCAAAACTATCCGCACTAAAAAGCCTTGAAAGTAGTCGTATTCAAGATGACAACATTTTTTGGAACTATTTAAGTTTGAAAAAACAAGGCTTAGATAAGGACACTCGTATTGCACTTTATAATGACATTCAGGCCATGACAATGGACGATTTAAATGCCTTTTTTAACCAACATATAAAAGGAAAAAAATACCATTACACCGTTATTGGAAATGAAAAAAACATTGATTTTGATGCGTTAAACAAATTAGGTTCAGTTCAAAAACTAACACCTGAAGAACTTTTTGGATACTAGAAAACCCTTTCTACTAAATTAAAAAGCCGTCGAATTGACGGTTTTTTTATGCCTATTGGTTTTAGACCAACGACAACAAAAATATGGAGCACTCAGATTATATTTATAATCCCTTAATAATGAACGAATCATGAAAAATGCTTTACTATTTTCTGTGTGTGCACTGCTTGTATTTTCATCTTGTGAAAAAAGCAAAGAAGCTCGAGCCAAGGCCATTATAGAAACGGCTGAAGATAATAGTACCATGTCGGCTGAGTACAATGCCATTTTCGATATGAGCGACAATGTTTCTCGTGACGAAGATTTGAACAATCTAATCGCTGGAAAAGGAAATGGTAAGCAGCCATTTACAAGCAAGGCGAACAACTATTTGCCCGACTGCGCTACCGCAACATACGATTCGGCTAGTACAACTCTTAGTATAGATTATGGCACAACAAACTGTCTCTGCAAAGACGGTCGCTACCGTAAAGGAGTTGTTACCCTTACTTATGAAGGACAGTACTTAGACTCGGGCAGTGTGGTAAAACTTTCCGTTTACGACTACTATGTACAAGACATAAAATTCAACGGCACCAAAACCATTACCAACTTAGGAAATGCTTCTGGCTCATACCGATTTGCTTACGAAGTTAAAAACGCTAGTGCTGAAACGGAAAAAGGCACAATATCATGGGAAACCAACGCAGAAATCACCAAAACCAAAGGCAACGACACCCCTTTCTGGCCATTTGATGATGAATACATAGTTACAGGTACTTCTAGAGGTACGAATAGAAATGGTGTAGATTACAGAGTAGAAACAACTGTACCCTTGAAAAAACGCAACGAGTTCAACATTGCTTGTTTAAAGCATTATGTAAGTGGTGTTTTGCGCTTAGAAGACGATGATGACAACTTTATATTAATCGATTACGACCCTGTTGGTGGAGAACCTTGCGACTTGGTGGCACGCATCAACATCAATGGCGACTACGAAGAGAATTTCTACTTGAATTAGTTCCAATAACATTATAGAAAATAAAAAACCCCGCTGATGCGGGGTTTTTTATTCAATTTAATTTACTCTATAGATCAATCGTGTTTCCAATCATAATCACCCATGCTTTCAACAGCTAAGCACAGTAGGTCTATAGCGCCCTGAACATCGTTTCTATTTACCATCTCTATTACTTGGTGTATATGACGTGTAGGGATAGAAATAGCGCCTGCTATAGCTCCTCCTGGATTGATTTTTTGTAAAGCTGCAGTATCCGTACCGCCACCCGTTAATATTTCTGGTTGCCAAGTCATTTTATTATCGATCGCTAATTTTTTCAAATAACGAATCATTCTATAATCAGCTATGGCAGAGCTGTCCATCAACTTTATGGCTACGCCTTCACCCAAACTTGTGATTTTTTCATGAGCAGCAGCTCCTGGAGTATCAAAAGCAATGGTCGTATCCAATGCTAATGCAAAATCTGGATTCAACATCAAACTAGCAGCATGAGCGCCACGAAGTCCAACTTCTTCTTGAACCGTAAATACAGCATAGAAATCTACACCCGGTGTTTTCATTTTTTTGAAAGCTTCAATCAAAGCAAATACTGACACCCTATTGTCTAGCGACTTGCAATTGAAACACTCACCCATTTCAATAAGTTCTCTATCGCGTGTCACAGAATCACCCACCGCAATCACTTTCTTTACTTCTTCTACAGGCAAACCAAGATCGATGAAGTAATCTGATATTTTCGGTGCTTTGTTTCTTTCTTCTGGAGCCATTACGTGAATCGGTTTTGCCCCCATAACGCCTACCAAAGATTCGGTACCGTGCACAACAACTCTTTGGTTTGTTAAGGTTTTTGGATCGAATCCTCCTAGGGGATGGAAACGCAAAAAGCCTTTATCGTCGATGTGTGTAACCACAAAACCAATCTCGTCCATATGGGCAGCAACCATCATCTTTTTATCCGATGTAGTTCCTTTCTTTAAGGCATATACGTTGCCCATATTATCGGTACTAATACTGTCTGCTAGAGATTCTAATTCTCTGTATACTAATGCTCTTACTTTAGCTTCCCGACCCGGAGCTCCAGGTGTTTCGCATATTTCTTTTAATAATTCTACGTTCATTTTAAACCTGTGTTAATTTCAACATATTACTCATACCGCGCTCTGTAATTGGCATAGAAGCAATATTTACTAAAAAGTCGCCTGTGTTTACATAGCCTTCTTTTCTCAACAAATATTTGATGTCATCGATAGTATGATCGGTACTTACAAACTTATCGTAGTAGATGCATTTTACACCCCACACAAGGCTAAGTTGAGTTAACAGCTTTTTATTACCACTGAAAACGAATACCGGTGATTTTGGTCTTTGCGACGATAATTTGAAGGCTGTATACCCTGAGAAACTCATCGTAACCAAAGCTTTCCCATTTACTCTTTGCGCAAGACGACAAGCATTGTAACAGATACTATCCGAAATAAATCGCGCTTCACTTACATCAGTTGGTGCCGTTTCGTGATGGTATAATTTTTCTGAATTCTCAATTTCGTTGATGATGTTACGCATAGAGCGTACAACCAATGTTGGGTATTTTCCAACAGATGTTTCTCCTGAAAGCATCACCGCATCAGCTCCATCTAAAACAGCATTGGCTACATCGTTTACTTCCGCTCTGGTTGGCATAGCATTTTCAATCATGCTCTCCATCATCTGCGTTGCTACAATAACTGGTTTAGCAGCGATTCTAGATTTTTCAATTAGGCTTTTCTGAACCAAAGGAACTTCTTCCATCGGAATTTCTACACCCAAATCTCCACGTGCTACCATTACAGCATCGGTTTCTTTAATGATATCGTCGATGTCTTTTAATGCTTCTGGTTTCTCAATTTTAGCAACAATTTTAGTGTCCTTCTTTTGTTGAGTAATTAGATGACGTAACTCTATAATATCTCTTGCTGATCTTACAAACGATAATGCAACCCAATCAAGATTTTGCTCTAAAATAAATTCTAGATCGGCTTTATCTTTTGCTGTTAATGATGGCTGAGAAATTTTGGTATTTGGAAGGTTTACACCCTTATTTGGTTTTAATGTACCGCCATAAATAACTTGAACATCCACATTGTTTTTACCATCCGATTTAAGGACTGTGAAAGATAGTTTTCCATCATCCATCAACACTCTTTCGCCTGGTTTTACATCTTTTGCAAAATCCGGGTAACTCAAGTAAACGCGTTTGTTGTTTCCAACTATTTTTTCATTTGTAATGGTCAGTGTTTGTCCTTCAACAAGTTCTACAGCACCATTTTCAATATCGCCTACACGAAGTTTGGGTCCTTGTAAATCGCCAAGTATAGCGATCTGCCAATTGTTTTTTGCGTTAATCGCTCTAATGTTTTCTATTACCTGAGCATGTTGCTCCATAGTTCCGTGAGAAAAATTCAATCGAGCTACGTTCAGTCCTTCGTGCCCTAGTTTTTCTAGCATCTCCATTGAAGATGATGCTGGTCCCATTGTGGCAACAATTTTTGTTTTTCTTAAAGAGTCCATTGGTAAATGAGTTGTTTGTGTTTTTGGTGTTGATTTAAATCAAAGAACGACAGAATTTTCTGACAGGTTTTAAAATCTTTGATCTGTTTCTCTAATAAATATACATCGCAGTTTACCAATAAAAGGTAATGTGCGTGTTTTAAAGTTGGGATAAGATAGTTGCGATGAAAATTATTAACGAACAGGTAATAATCGATGTTGTTTTCGCTATCCTCCCAAATATAATACGGATGAGGAATGGGTTCTTCTTGCACTTTTTTTGGGAAAACTCCTTTTCCAGAATGCTTCAATTTCATCCCGACATGGCTATTGATTTCACTAACCAACTGATACGGTTTAGCATGAGAAGCTATACCAAACAAGCAATTGTCATCGGTAATATCGTCGTCTAGAGTATATTGAGCCACAACCCAAAGCTACAGCTTTCCTAGTTTCTGCAAAAATAATTTTGAAGCTCTTTGTTGGGCTAATTTTTTGTTCTTAGCAATGGCATCTACAGCACCCAAAGATTCAACAATTAGGGTAATTCTAAACTGCTTTTTATCGCCGACTACAACTTCTTCCGCTACTACTTCAATAGGTTCTTTTAGCTGTTGACAATACTGCCAGAATAGACTTTTGTAATCTTTCTCGGCTACTTTAACGTGCTCAATATCAACATACTTTTGAAACATATTGTTGAGCATGGATCTGAATTTTTTATTCCCTAAATCCAAATACACTGCTCCAAAAAGAGCTTCCAAAGCATTGCCTGATAAATTGCTTCCTCTAAAACTTTCTTGATCGATGTTGTGTTTAATCAAGCCATTTAGGCCGAGTTCTTTTCCCAAACCGTTCAAAAAACTCCGACTGGCCAATTTAGATTTCAGCTGCGTTAGTTTTCCTTCGGCATTGTTTTCATATTTTCTAAAAACAAATTCGCTGCAAAAAGCATTGTACATCGCATCACCCAAAAATTCTAGGCGTTCGTTATCGATGTCTAACCCATGCAATTGGGCATAACTTTTGTGCACCATAGCTTGAAGGTATTTTTCCTCCTGCTTTGGTTTTATCTCAAGTATGTTTTTGAAAAGATGTTTTAAGCGTAGCTGATAAAATGCGCTCTCCTCTCGGAAGGCTTTCATTTAGATAGCTTTAAAAATCGCTGACGTATTATGACCACCAAAACCAAACGTATTGCTCATCGCTACATCTACCTTACGTTTCTGTGCTTTGTTCAATGTGAAGTTCAGATTGTTGTCAATTTTGTCATCAAACTCTTTATGGTTAATGGTTGGTGCTATTACACCTTCACTAATGGCCATAATACACGCCAATGCCTCTATCGCTCCGGCAGCACCCAAAAGGTGACCAGTCATAGATTTTGTTGACGAAATATTGAGTTTGTACGCGTGATCTTTAAATACGGCTTTAATAGCTTGAGACTCTGAAATATCTCCAAGTGGAGTACTTGTTCCGTGAACATTGATATAATCTACGTCTTCAGGATTTAATTCAGCGTCGCTCAATGCGTTTTCCATCACCTTAGTTGCACCCAATCCTTCTGGATGTGGAGCTGTAATATGATGAGCATCGGCAGACATTCCGCCACCAGCTAATTCGCAATAGATGGTTGCACCTCTCGCTTTAGCGTGTTCGTATTCTTCTAAAATAAGTGCTCCAGCGCCTTCGCCCAATACAAATCCATCGCGAGTAACATCAAACGGTCTAGAGGCCGTTGCATAGTTATCGTTGTTGGTTGATAGTGCGTGCAATGCGTTGAAACCACCAATACCAGCTTCGTTTACCGCTGCTTCAGAACCACCAGTTAGCATTACGTCAGCTTTGCCTAAACGAATTAGGTTGAAAGAATCAATGATGGCATTGGTTGAAGAAGCACAAGCTGAAACTGTTGTGTAGTTAGGTCCACGAAGACCGTATTTGATTGAGATGTGCCCTGAAGCAATATCAGCAATCATTTTCGGGATAAAAAACGGGTTGAATCTAGGAGTACCATCGCCACGAGCGAATTCCATGCATTCGTCTTGGAAAGTCTGAAGACCACCAATACCGCTTCCCCAAATAACCCCAACTCGGTCGGGATCGAAGGCGTTTTCTAATTTAGCATCCTTGAATGCCTCATCTGCCACTACCATAGCAAATTGAGAAAAGAGGTCCATTTTTCTGGCCTCCTTTCTATCAAAAAAATCTGCTGCATTAAAACCCTTTACTTCGCAAGCAAAGCGGGTTTTAAAGAGTGAAGCATCAAATCGAGTAATAGGTGCGGCCCCAGAAGTACCACTTTGTAGTGCATCCCAATACTCTCGTACATTATTGCCTATAGGTGTTAACGCCCCAAGCCCCGTAACTACTACTCTTTTTAGCTCCATATCTTTAGGCTAAAAAATTATTTGTTGTTTTCTATGTATTCAACAGCCTGACCAACAGTAGCAATTTTCTCTGCTTGATCGTCTGGAATAGCGATGTCGAACTTCTTTTCGAATTCCATTATTAATTCTACGGTATCCAAAGAGTCAGCTCCTAAATCGTTAGTAAAGCTAGCATCCAACGTTACGTCAGCTTCTTCTACACCTAATTTTTCTACAATGATTGCGATTACATCTGATTTGATATCAGCCATGGTTTTTAAATTTTATGTGATTGAACAGTGTGCAAATAAAACAATTTTGGTCAATGCTACGACCTAATTACTCATAAAAGAAAGCAATTTCTTCAAAATCCTTTTTCTTAATGTCCGGAACTTGCGCATTTACAGCAGGATAGCCTACTGGCAAAAGCATGAATGGACGTTCATTATCTGGTCTTTTTAATATCTGATGAAGAAAATTCATAGGACTTGGTGTATGCGTTACTGTAACCAAACCTGCTTTATGTATAGCTGTCAACAAAAAACCTGTAGCAATACCTACCGATTCGTTGACATAATAATTGTTGTATCGCACCTTACTATCGCCTATGATTTCATAAATACTCTTGAAAACGATGATGATCCAAGGAGCTTCAGTAATAAACTCTTTGATATGATCGGTTTTTAATGGCTTTAGTGCTTTCAACCATTCTTTATTCATGCGACCGTTATAGGATAGAAATTCTTCTTCTTCCGCTTTGTCGCGAATTTCACGTTTTAGTGTTGCACTAGAAATAGCACAAAAACTCCACGGTTGTTTATTCGCTCCCGAAGGGGCTGATGCCGCTACTCTTAATATGTTCTCTATTACTTCTTTTTCAACTGGTTTCGAGCTTATGTCACGAACCGACCTTCGTGATATCATTTGCTTATAAAACTCTGAGCTCTTTTCGATTGGATTATCTTTATGCTCAAAATTAAGTGGTATTGTTTTGGCCGCCTCCATAGGTACTGAAATTGTCTATCGGGAATTTACCAATTAATTCAAGAAAATGTAAACCTTTGCACTTCCAACAAAGTAGGTAACAATGCAATATTCAAACAAACAAAAACTGGCCATTTTTGCTTCTGGCGCAGGTAGCAATGCTCAACAATTGTTTGATTATTTTAAGGAAATAGACAATGTGGCTATTGAATTGGTGGTTTGCAATCGCAAAAGTGCGGGCGTAATTGAAAAAGCCCAACATGAAAATATCGATGTTGAATACCTGCCAAAAGCGGTTATTTATGAATCCAATAAGTTAGAACAACTTCTTAAAGACAGAAAAATTGATTTCATCGTACTTTCTGGCTTTTTATTGAAAATACCAACATCCATTACCAAGCTGTACGAAAACCGAATTTTAAACATTCACCCTTCCTTGTTGCCAAAATTTGGTGGTGCTGGTATGTATGGCATGAATGTGCACGATGCAGTTAAAGCTTCTGGCGAAACAGAAAGTGGCATTAGCATTCATATTGTTAATGAAGTATTTGACGATGGAGAAATTATTTTCCAAGCCAAATGCCCTATTGATAAAAACGATACCAGCGAAAGCATCCAAAAAAAAGTACAGATATTAGAGCACCAACATTTTGCAACTGTAGTACATCAATACATCAAGAATTATGGAATTTAACAGCAAAGAAATTTTCACGGCAACGGCTGTCTTATTTGCGGTAATCGATATTCTAGGCTCTATACCTATTATCATTGGTTTAAAGAAAAAACACAAAGACATCAAACCTTTGCGCACTACAATGGTGTCGCTTACATTGTTGATTCTTTTTTTATTCTTAGGAGAAAGCATTCTGCATTTTATTGGCATCGATATTTACTCTTTTGCAGTAGCGGGTTCTTTTATCTTATTCTTTTTGGGTTTAGAATTGGTGCTCAATCTTCAAATCTTTAAAGACGACGCCAACGAAAAAGCTGGGTCGGCCGTGAGTATAGTCCCTTTAGCTTTTCCAATGATTGCTGGTGCAGGTACCATGACATCTCTTATTTCATTGCGTGCAGAATACGAAGTCATCAACATCATTATTGCCATCATTTTCAACATGCTTTTGGTTTATGTCGTATTGCGCAATACGCACAGAATAGAAAAACTATTAGGCGACGTAGGTCAAGCCGTACTAAAGAAAGTGTTTGGTATCATACTGTTGGCCATAGCCGTAAAATTGTTCAGCAACAACATTCAGCACTTGCTTAATTGAAACACGTAGAACTTTATACCGACGGTTCGTCTCGAGGCAATCCAGGACCTGGTGGTTATGGTGCTGTTCTTATTTTTAACCAACGAAGGCTAGAAATCAAAGAAGGGTTTACTTGCACCACCAATAACCGTATGGAATTGATGGCTGTAATTGCCGGATTAGAGCAATTGAAGTTTCCTTGCCATGTAGATGTATATTCTGACAGCAAATATGTAGTAGATGCTGTAGAAAAAAAATGGGTTTTTGGCTGGGAGAAAAAAGGCTTTGCTGGAAAAAAGAACCCCGATCTTTGGAAACGCTTTCTGCTAATCTATAGAAAACATACCGTCAACTTTCATTGGGTAAAAGGACACAACGGACACCCAGAAAACGAACGTTGCGACCACTTAGCCGTTGAAGCTGCCCTTCAAAAGAATTTGAAAGAAGATTCTGGTTATTCTGCATTATAATTGTTAGACGAAACAATTAATTACTCCTATCTACATTTATTGTCCTATGAAAATACTTTTGAGCGCTTTCGTAAGCCTCTTTTGCACGGCATTTTTATGCGCACAAGTAGCCTTATCAGGTAATATAAAAGATGCTGAAACAGGCGAAGACCTTATTGGCGCTACCATTTATATAAAAGAACTAAAAGGCGGTACTGCAACCAATGTGTATGGATTTTACTCCATTTCATTGCCCGAAGGCGATTACCAACTGGTGATTTCTTATATCGGCTACAAGGATCTTGAGCAAAACATTAGCTTAAAAGCCGATAGCCGACAAAACTTCTCGTTAGCACCAAATTCTCAACAACTGGAAGCAGTAGAAATAAGCGCCGTAAAACGAGATGCCAATGTAAAGGATGTACAAATGAGTACCGTAAATCTGGGCATTGAAAAAATCAAAAACATACCGGCTGTATTTGGTGAGGTAGATATCATCAAAGCCATTCAGCTTTTACCAGGTGTATCAACTGCAGGCGAAGGATTTAGTGGATTTTTTGTACGCGGTGGAGCTTCCGATCAAAACCTTATCCTTTTGGACGAAGCGGCGGTTTATAATTCCTCTCACTTATTTGGATTTTTCTCCGTGTTTAACCCCGACGCAGTAAAAGATGTACAACTTTACAAAGGAGGTATTCCTGCTCGTTTTGGTGGTCGTTTAGCAAGTGTATTGGACGTTAGAATGAAGGAAGGAAACAACAAGAAATTTACAGCCAATGGTGGTGTAGGTCTTATTGCAAGCCGACTAACTTTAGAAGGTCCTATTGTTAAGGACAAAGGGTCATTCTTAATTTCAGGACGTAGAACGTATGCCGATATGTTTCTGGCATTGTCAAAAAATCCCAACCTTAAAAACAACAAACTTTACTTCTACGATTTCAATGCCAAAGCCAACTATACACTAGACGATAAAAACAGACTGTATGCTAGTGGTTATTTTGGAAAAGATGTTTTTTCTATTGACAACGACCGAGCACAACTGAGCTGGGGAAATGCCACCGGAACTTTACGATGGAACCGCATCATCAACAGCAAATGGTTTTCGAACCTTACCCTAATAAAAAGCAATTACGACTACTCGCTTGGTGGTACCGACGGACCCGATATTTTTACTTGGACGAGCCATATCAACGACCTTTCTGCTAAAGCCGATGTAAGTTATTTCCAAAACAGCGAATCGCAATGGAAGTTTGGAGCACAAGCAACACACCATACTTTCCGTCCGGCTGATATCGACATCAAAAACGACGAACAGTTTTATGCTTTCTCTTTACCAAAAGACAAGGCCATGGAATATGGTATTTATGCCGAACGCCAACACGACATTACGCCGCGACTTTCGGCTACTTATGGTTTGCGCTATAGTTTGTTTCAAAACTTAGGCGGTAGAGACGTATACGAATACAACGATCAATTTGAAATAAGCGACACCGTACATGTAGACAAAGGCGTTTACAAATCGCAGGGAGGACTAGAACCTCGTTTGGGAATGCGTTACAGCTTAAGCGACGAAACATCTATAAAAGCAAGTTACAACCGAACGTACCAATACATACAAGTAGCTTCTAACAGTACTGGGTCATCGCCATTGGATGTTTGGTTCCCAGCATCGGGCAATGTAAAACCACAAATAGCCGACCAAATTGCCGCAGGTTATTTCCGCAACTTCAAAGGAGGTGATTACGAAGCATCTGTAGAATTGTATTACAAATGGATGCAAAACAGCATCGACTTCAAAAACCAAGCAGATTTATTGCTCAACCCAGCTTTAGAAGGCGAGTTGAGAATAGGTACCGCTAAAGCATACGGAGCTGAATTTCTTGTCCGCAAAAACGAAGGCCGCTTCAATGGTTTTATATCGTACACCTTAAGTAAGGTTACCAAAACCATAGATGTAGACGAAACTTTGCCAGGAAAAGAAACCTTTGCGGCACCTTACGATAAGCGCCACGATTTGGCAATAGTTGCCAATTACACACTGAACAAAAGAGTAAGTTTTGGAGCTAATTTTGTGTACGCTACCGGAGCAGCGGTTACCCTTCCCAATGGGAAATTTTATTACAAAGGTTCGTTAGTTCCTACCTATACAGCCCGAAATGCAGGCCGCATGGAATCGTATCATCGCTTTGATCTTTCGTGCACACTGCAAAGCAAGAAAAACAATGATCGCCGATTCAAAGGTGAATGGGTTTTCTCTATTTACAATGTGTACAGCCGCCACAATCCTTTCAGTTATTTGTTCAATCAAGACGAAGATACTGGCGAACCTGTAGTAGAAAAAATGTACTTGTTTCCTATTCTTCCATCCATCACTTACAACTTCAAATTTTAAGTCATGAAAAATTTCTTAGCCATACTTTTTATCAGCAGCTTGTTATTTTCTTGCACCGAAAAAATACAGCTCGATTTAGCTACACTTGAAGAACCTTTCTTGATTGTAGACGCAACCATTGATGATAGACCTAGTGCCGATACCATCATTTTGAACTACAGCAGCAACTATTACGCTGGAGGCTCGCCCGAAGCCGAAACGACTGCACAAGTAAGCGTTAGTTTCAACGACAGCACTTACACGTTTGTTCATCTCGATCAAAAACCAGGGTATTACATCAGCCCTGCCAACTTTTTACCGCGACCTAACTACAATTACATACTTGAAATAGAAGCCAAAGGAAAAAGTTACCGTGGTGAAAGTTATATGTACCCCGTACCAACCATCGATAGCATTGGACAAAAACGATTGGACGATGACATTACTCTTGGTGGTGGCGAAATAGAGATTACCATTTCGTTTCAAGAACCTCCTGGAATAAGAAACTACTATTTGTTTCGTGAAAGTGTAAACGACACATTTTATTACGAGAATTTGAATGAATACGGTAGTGTTTTCGATGATTTTATTTTGGATGGACAGTATGCTGATCTTATTCCTTACGGGATATTCGAATATCTAATAGGCGATACGATTGAAATATTTGCCCACTCGATGGACGAAACAGCCTACGAAATTTACAATGCGCTTTTAACGGAATCAGAATTCAAAGGTGGATTCTTCGACTCGCCAAGCAACAATGTACCCAGCAATATAGCTGGAGGTGCCAAAGGTTTGTTTGTAGCTCATGCCATCAACAGCAGAAAGATTGTTATCACCGAATAAACTATTCGCAACGGGTGTTTTCATGCTCTTTTCGCTGTGTTTGTTTTCACAGTGGACTTACAATGGATTGAGTATTGTTGCTCCTTCCAATGAAATTAATAGCTCGCATTGGTCGTCGGCACTTGAAACCAATTTCAATACCGCGTGTTTGATGCCTTACGCCTATATGAGAAATGGTTCGGATGTTATTTTCGATCACGAAAGGCAATATTGGGGCGAAAGCGACAAAGGCACTAGAGAGATGGTGCAACAAGCCAAAAAACTAGGCTTGAAAGTGATGTTGAAACCCCATTTGTGGATTATGCCCAACACATTTACCGGTACTCTTACGTTTGAACATTCTGAACGATGGAAAACATGGGCGGCATCTTACAGAAAGTACATTTATCATTTTGCCGAAATTGCTGAAGAAGAAAAGGTGGAACTCTTTTGCTTAGCCACCGAAATGGAAAGCCTCTGGGCAGAAGCTCCTGAAGAATTTGAGCAATTAATAGAAGGCGTAAAAAAACGCTACTCTGGCAAATTAACCTACGCTGCCAATTGGGACGAATACAAGCGTTTTCCTTTTTGGAACCAGTTCGATTTTATTGGTGTAGATGCTTATTTTCCTTTGGATAAAAACCACCCTACTAAAAGTTGGAACTCCATTCAATTAGAAATGAATGCCATTTCTGACAGCCTGAATGTGCCCATTATTTTTACTGAAATAGGCTACCGAAGCATTGACGATCCCTTTACCAAGCCATGGGAAAGTTACGACAACAATACGGTCAACCATACTGCACAATTGAAAGCTTACGATGCGTTTTTCAAAACGTTTATAGACGACAAACATGTAGCCGGAGCATTTATCTGGAAGTGGTTTATGGGCCATTTTAGAAAAGAAGGTTTGAGCACTACATTTTCTCCACAAGGAAAACCCGCCGAAAAACTATTGAGAAAGTACTATAAGTAGTTAATCGCCATCGTTATCATTAAACGTAACGGTTACACCCAATGTAGGCAGCACAAATAACTTATAATGCATCAAAACATCTTTGCTTGCCGCATACATTGCCTCTAATTTTTCGGGGTTTTGAACTAGAATTTCATTCAGATTTTGCCCATCTAGTTTATTGATTTCCTCCATCAAAACATCTGTTTTTTCTGACAGCATTTGGCCATAATTCTCGCCACTTTCCGAAACCGATTGCAACCATTTAGCGGTGTTGTAATCGCTGGTTGTATTGTAATATTCAAACAACTCTAGTGTAGATTTCAATGCCAATAATGATTTATGAGCGTAGTAAAATTGCAAGGTTTGTGGCTGAACATCGCCCCCATCAAACACCCCTAAAGGTTTCCCTATTTTGTAGTTGCTAACATCTTCCAACAAACTTAGCTGCGCATTGAGCATTTGTGCTCTAAATCCGCCAAAACTCAATGCTACATCGGTACTGCTGTTGGCAAAATCGGCTTGCCAAGATTGGCGGATGTTAAGGGAAATATTTTTTATAATCTCTACCAGCGCTGTTGCATAATCTTGTCTTCTACTCGAATCGGCATCCAAATTGGTGGCAAACAACACATAATCCAACGCATATATACCTTTGGCTTTCGCTGTTAGTTGATTGATGCTTTCTGCATTAATATCAAAATCGACATCTTTTAAAATCTGAACAATTAATTCGGCATTGATATCTCTAGACGCTAAACCTGTCAATAAAAAATCGTTGCGAATGATGCCCACATTTAGGTATTCTATTTCAGTATACGCTACAATAATAGAATCATACAATCGGTTAATCTCTACCGTATTTTCTATGAAGTTTTCCTCTTTGGTTAAGCTTGAAAAATTGAACATGCTTTGCTCAAAATTCTGAGCTCCACTCAATACTTTTTCAGACCAATTTTTGCTTTGTTCTTCGTGATCAAACGACGCTCTATCATCTGTCTTTTTACACGCCATTAAGCAAACCATAGCCACTAATAATACACAGCATTTTTTCATTAAATCGATTCTAAAAATTTTATCATTTCCTGTCTCTTTTCAGCGTTTAAGCTTTTAAAACTTTCAACCGACTTTTCAGCTTCGCCCCCATGCCACAAAATAGCTTCTTCACTATTTCTAGCTCTTCCGTCGTGCAATAATTCTTGATGACCATTGACTGTAGGAATTAGGCCCATTCCCCACAATGGTGCGGTTCTCCATTCTGTTCCTGTTGCCAAATTGTCGTTTCTATTATCGGCCAAACCTTCGCCCATATCGTGCAACAGCAAATCGGTAAACGGGCTAATAATTTGCCCATCGTTGAGTTGGATATTGGTTTTATGGCAATTGCTGCAGCCGGTATTTACAAACAGGTCGTATCCACGTTTTACCGTTTCGTTATCAAAATCGCGCTGTTGCGGCACGGCCAAATGACGAGAGTATAACGCTACTTGATTCAGTGCTTTTTCCTCTACCTCAGGCGTACCTCCATTGGCTTGGCCAGCACAATCGCCAGTAGTACACCCTTCTTCTGGATGAAAAGAGGACGTTAATCCCATATCGCCAAAAAAGGCTCCGGCGCATTGTTGTTTTATGTTGGGTGTATTGCTTTTCCAACCGAAACGCCCTATTTGCAACGATTGTTTTTCAATATCGTACACCCTATTTACACGCCCCGATATTCCATCGTTGTTTGCATCCGCAGCATCTTCCCAAATGAGTAAGGTTGTTTCTGGAATATTTTCCAATAAGCCTAAACCTATCATTTGTGGTGCAACTCTAGGGGATGTGCGTGTTTCATTGCCAATAACACTGTATTTAAAATTTTGAAATGCTACTGTTGGTTTTCTTAAACTGTATGCCGTTCCGTCCGGGTAAGTGCCCGATAATTCTTGGTACTGAATGTGTATTTGAGCTTCTGGCAACACGCCTAAATTGGCTTGATCTTGTAATTGATCGCCATATTCTGGGTGGGGCAAGTCGCCATCTATGCTCAAGCGTACCAAATACCCTGTTGCCAATTCACCGGCACTTGGGCTCCGACCTCTTCCATCTTTGAAATGGCACGATGCACAACTTCTGGCATTGAACAATGGTCCTAATCCATCTCTTGCGGTTGTAGAAGCAGGAGCCGACACCCAGTTTTTGTTGAACAAGGAATTGCCCACAAAAAACTGCAGTTCATCATCGCCTGTTATGGTCGGGTTTTGATGAGAAAAAGCCAACGGAGAAACGTCTATTACGGTGTTGTTTCCCCCAAGGTTAGGGTTTAGGCTATGCTCGAAATCAGAAATAGCGTCCTTATTACAAGACGCTATTGCTAATACCATTATAGAAACAATGGACAATCGTTTTATCATTTTGAAAACATTACTCAGGCAAAGCTGTATTGATGTTCAAGCCTAGTTTTGCAGCGCTTTCAGTAATGCCATCACCCAAATTTCTTAACGCATTTACCGCAACCAAAACTTGTGACCTCTCGTTGTCGTCGCTTATAGCAAAATCAAATGGGATGGCTGTTTTTTCCACTTCTGTTTTAGCCGTTTCCATTAAGGCTTTTAATTCGTTAGCGGCAGCAGCATCTGTAGCTTCAAGTAATGACAAAAACGATTTTCCGCCAGATACTTGATTCGCATCGCTGATGTATTCTCCATTCAAAACGTTTAAAATACCTTGTAAGTTCAATCGAACATCGCGGTGGGTGTTGTCAGAAAAACAAGAATGTTCATCCTCTTGATCACGGTTTTCGTAAGCGGTGAATACACGCTCTCCGGCCAATTCACTTTTAGCTAAAACTCCTGGTCCCGTTAAAATATTGGTTAAAGTTATTGCCGCATCAGCCGTAACAAAATCATTTCTAAACGTTGCGCCTGAGGCCCATTCTGCTGTTAAATCTGTTAATTGATCTACCAATAATTCGGCACATACCTGAATGTAGGTTCTTCTTCTAACTATCGACTCCGAACTGTTCAATACAAAGTCTGTAAAAGGTCTTTGCCCCGCCAATTTTGCACTTGGGTCGGTAAGGTCTTGACCCCAAAGTAAAAACTCAATAGCATGGTAACCAATGCTGATGTTGGTTTCTCCACCATTTTCATTAGCAGCAAGCAATGTTGCTTTGTCTATAACAGGAAAATCTACAGTATTGTTGATGATACCGGCATTGGCATTGCCCAAAACATAATCGATGTAGGCTTCATCAAGAGGCCAAGCATTAAGATTGCCTTCAGGTCCATCAGCATCGTCAATAGGCCCAGACGAAAAACGATACGCCTCCGATACTCCATACGACTCTCTTGCAGTCAACCAAGCATTTTTAGCAGCCGTTAAAGAAGACTCACTTGGAAGTTCCATTAAATCATTGATGGCAGATTTTAAATTCTTAGCATCTTGTAGTGCATCGCTGTAATTCGCATACACCATATTGGCATAGTTGTTTACAACTTCTTGTTGTTGGGCAGTATTGTCGTTATGGGTTTCTTCTTTATCGCAAGCGATGAATGCACAAAAACCAATAGGAAGTAATAGATGCTTTAATTTCATTATTTTAAATTGTTCTAAATAAAGTTAGCGCAAATAAATAGCAAATAACATCACCGAACAATACCATAAAAAGGGTAAATACGGCTGTAGCTGAGAGTATTGTGTTCAGGTAAAATGATTATAAAACATCTGATTTTAAATTAATAAAAATCACAGCACATTCCATACCTTTTGAGGAAAGGTGGCCGAAAGTCGCGGTGGTTTTTATTCGATTCGCGAAACTCAGGCCAAAAAATCAAGTGATTTAACCTGTCAGATCGAGTGATTTCGAAGAATGAGAAATTGTATCGAGATCTTTGTCTTAAAGAACACAAGGTTTTGGAATGAAGAATCTCACTTGTCATTTGAAAACTTCTCGATTCAAAATTCTTACAGAATTTCACTCGAAGTGACAAGGCAAAAGCATTTTATCTATAAAACAAGCCTTTAGGGTCTACCATTATTTCTTTTACTTCATGGAGCTTGGCCTCGGCATACACGCCAGGAAAATCGCCTACACGGTTTTGCATATCACGCATAACTTGTAAGTGAACATGAGGATACCATCCTCCGTTTTCTTCGGCGGCTCCGAAATGTCCTACAACATCGCCAGCCTTGTATTCGGTTTTGGTGCTCCAAAGCTTAAGATCTTCTCGGCTTAAATGCCCCATAAGGATAAAAGGATAATCTTCGTTTCCTTCAAAAATGACAGTTGGTCCATAATCGCCAAAATGGTTGTTGTCTTGAAACGAATGGATTTTCATATCGAAAGGGGCATACAAAACCGTTCCAGCATCTGCCCAAATATCGGTACCCAAATGAATGTTTCTAAATCCATCATCGGCTTTAAACAATGGACTGCGTTCGTATAGGTTGCGTTTTTCTAAAAATCCGCCAAATACGAAATCGTAATCCCCAAGAAAATGTTTCAAATAATCTTCATCGCAATTGGACGACTGAGCATCGAAACCTGCAGATTCAACAGCCTGAATACTAAGTGGTGTATGCAAACTGTTTGCCGTGTTGAGCCACAGGCCAAGTAAGGGATGGTACGTCATTGAAATGTATTTCGGTATAAAAATACCCAAAACAAGGTATTGTCCGATACTAGTTTAGCATATAGTTTTGCCTTAATTTTTAATTAGTCTAAATAAAATGAAAGATATTTTAATCTTACTTCTTGTTGTTGTTTGGGGCTCACTAAACGCCCAAAAAGTTGTTTCTACCAATGATAGTAAACAAGTTTATTATAGCATAGAGAACGGTATTCAAGGTCAAATAGGACTCAATGAATGGGATATTGCTATTGAACCTCAAGGCGATTATGCCATTCGAATAAATGAAGCAAGCGGCACTAAAGTATGGACCAATACTGAAGATATTAGAGATAATTGCACCTTAACTCTTAATTGCACAGGGCTGCAAAATTACACCCCCATATTTTATGATACTACTGGCATGGCATCACAAACCAACAATTGGATTGAATTACATAATAGTTACGATGACTGGAAAATGGGAGCTTTGAATCAACAAAAGCCATCTTTTAGTACCGATATTGTCGGATATGGTTGGGGTGGATATAGAGCTTTTTCTACAAGTCCAGCTCATGCTATAATAGGCTACAGAATATTCATTTTACAATTAAGAAATGGTGAATACAAACAATTTTTTGTTCGCAAATCACTTACTGAAAGTTTTGATTATGCCTATGCCAATCTAGATGGTAGTGAGCTTAAAGAAGTAAGCATAAAAAGAACTGATTACGAAAACAAAATGTTCTCGTACCGTTCTCTAATTCAACACCAAACTTTCAATCCGGAACCTGTGGAAAGTCAATGGGATATAATGTTCACACCTTTCCCTGCTGAAAAAGCAATTGGCAATACAACAAACTTTCCAGGAGTATTGCACAACATCAACCGTACTAGTTCTAAATCGGAATCCGATTCGGTTTGCTTTGTTCCAATGAACTACAGTGAAAACATTCAAACTATTGGCTATAATTGGTGGAACTCAACATCCAACAAGATACGTTCTAACACATCTTTTTTCATACGAAAAGAGAATGGTGCAACCTACTTTTACAAACCAACTGCATATGATGACAAAGGAATCTACTCGTTTATCATTGATTCGTACAATACAGATTCACTGAGAGCTCAAAATATCGCTCAAAATGAGAATTGTGTAAACTGTGAAGATGGCAGTATTTCAGTTATTCCATATGGAGGTATTTGCGAATATTCTATTGAATGGAATCATGGATCTAACAAATTTGATCTTTCCAATTTATCCCCCGGAACATATTTATATTCCCTCAGAGATAATAACGGTAACCTTTACCAAGACTCTGTTACCATTTTACCTTTTCAATGCACTATATCCATTCTAGAAACGAAAACAAAAAAACTCAGTTGTTATGGTTCTAATGATGGTGAAATAACATTAATTATCGATGGTGCAAAAGATGATTATTCTGTTGAATGGAGCAATGGAAAATATGGTACCTCTATAGATTCTTTAAATTCTGGATGGCAACATTTTGTATTAACAGAAAACACAGGTTGTATACTAACAGACAGTATATTAATTCAATCTGCAGATTCGATTTTCGCCCAAATTAGTACTACCGATGAGAGTTGTAATGAATGTGAAAATGGCAGCATTTTCGTTGATCCGCTAGGAGGACAATCTCCATACACTATTGTATGGGAAGACGATGCTACATTGTCAGATTTTGAAAGACACAATTTAGCTCCTGGCAACTACTCGGCAATAATTACAGACAGTAACGGCTGCACAAAAACAATTGCTAGCAAAATACAAAAGCTTGGTTGCAAACTTGTTACGGGACGTAAAGACATAGTTAACCCAAAATGTTTTGGAGATAAAACGGGTAGTATTTTTATAGATGCCGTTGGCAATATTGGCGCTTTAATGTATAAATGGAGCACAGGAGAAACAAGCAAAACGATTACCGATCTAGCCGCTGGAACTTATATCTTGATTTTGGAAGATGAAGCCGGGTGCAAGGATTCGAGTAGCTATATATTGACTGATCCTACACAAATCAGCAATTCTTTCGACTTACAAGAAGCTACATGTGAAAGTTGTGAGGACGCTCAAATTTTTTCTCAACCATCAGGAGGTACCCCTCCTTACAGTTTTTTATGGAATACCGGAGATCAAAATAGATCTGTAGACAGTTTATCGAATGGAATATATACGGTTCTAATAACAGATAAAAATGGGTGTGAATATTCATTTACATACGACTATAAGAACACTGTAGGATTAACAAACACTATCGAAGAATCAATAGTTGTTTATCCAAATCCGGTGAATTCCATTTTATATATTTCTGGTGCAAATGATCTAGAAATTTCTATAGTTAGTATCGATGGTAAATTGATGTTTGCAAAAAAAGAATCTACAACACTTTGTACAATCCCTACAGATACTTGGCCAAAAGGAACTTATGTCATTCAATTGAAATCCAAAAAAGACATTTTCCATCATCGAATAATGGTTACACATTAAAACATGTTTGCCAATTATCATTCCCCAATAGTAAGTTTTACTGTTGGGGATTTTTTTTGTTCTAATCTTAACAAATCAAAACGATTTGTGCTATACTTTAATGTAGTTACAGGAATTGTACATTGTAGTTCTATACTTCTAACATAGTAATACCTATAAATGCAATAATATGAGTATGAATTTCCACACTAGAAAATGGGTGAAACCAGAAGATCTGAACCCCAATGGATCGCTTTTTGGCGGGCGACTTTTGCAATGGATTGATGAAGAAGCAGCCTTGTATGCTATTGTTCAACTTGAAAATCCAAAGGTAGTAACTAAGTATATGTCAGAAATTAATTTTGTAAGCTCTGCCAAGAAAGGTGACATAATAGAAATTGGGTTAAGCGTAACCAAATTTGGCAACAGTTCAATCACGCTTAATTGTGAAGTTCGAAATAAGATGACTCGTGAAACTATCTTGTTGATCGATAGCCTTGTAATGGTAAATTTAGGCACTGATGGCAAACCAATACCACATGGTAAAACAGAGGTTGAGTACGTAAAAAATCGCTGAATTTTAAACAAAAAAAACCGAGGATATAACCTCGGTTTTTGAACCAATTAGTACTCTGGACTTACATCCATGTTACATGTTCTGCAATTGTTTTCTTGATCCAATTGCGCTTCTTTTTTTCGCTCCAATTACCCGATTCTTTGGCTGCTTCAAACATTTTAGCATAAAAGAAACCGTCTTTCCCCATTACAGCCACTTTGAAATCTTTTTTTTGACCATATATAGTTATCCATTCTTCTCTAACTAAATGCCAAAAGGCATTGGTTTGCTCCCAATATTCTTTTGACGGTTTACAATTTATTTCATCTGTTTTAGTATATGTATTATACCCCGTTTCTAAGGCAATGTCTTTTCTAGCACCGTTGAAGCTTTTTAGAACTTTAGTGTTTTCTTGTTTGTGTGCCCATCCAAAATCGGTCAACTCTTGTCGGTTAACTCTTTGCAGAACATTATAATCTTTACGACCAGCTTTCTTTTCTCGACGTGGCAATGGTGCATCTGCAATCGACTCCCAATAAGAGCCAGAATGATTTGGATGAACCCAAGCACCTGATGCAATGTAGCGTGGACTATCATCTACTTGTGATACTCTTTGCGTCCATTCTCCTTTTACTTTATCTTCTTTCCATTGCTCGTAATTCCATGTATAATCTTTATGAAATACATTGGCATCGGTGTTTTCATAAATCCATTCTTGTCTCCAATGTTTCACTACCGAACTATCATTAATGCTTAACAAATGCTGTAGTTCAACCTTATTAGGATCATCGTTTGGTATTTCTGTTATCCACTCATATGACCAAGAATACTCACGCTCAGGATACTTATATAACGTATCATTACTGAATACTTCCGCATAACGAAATTCTACTTTATAACAACCTTCCATTTTACGGATAGCTATTTTATCTTTCTCAAGTTTGCTTTGTGCATTTAAACTGAACACTGATGCCAAAATAGACAACAGAATCACTCTTTTTTTCATGGTGTTTTGGTTTTAAATTTGTTGATATCTAAACGTGTAAAATCTAGGTTTATCACTCTGATAATCAGGCGATTCTGGACTTCCTTCATAAAAACTTATGATTTCCATCTTGTAATGCACCGAATCAGAAAGTCGGACAATAATTATCCTTCCTGGTATAGGGAGAATCGTGTGGTTTTCAAAACTATAATTGTACCATCCTTCACCGCTACCATTTGGAATAGCAAAACCATTTTCCGAGTCTGTAACATATCCATTAGTAGGAGCTTCGGTTATATCCTTAAAATTGCCTACTACAACTTGTCCCGAGATCTCTCCCGGTCCGCTTGCTCCACTATTAAGAATGATATTGGTTGACCGAAAACCTAAATGCCATAGCAGAGAATTAGAATCGGTCACTTCGGATTTTGTTTTTAAATCGAAATAAACATAGTGGCCTGTACTTCCCGAATCAGCTGCTAAATCATACACCCAATGTTCGGTGTAAACAGCTGTAGTATCGTCATTTTTTACTATTGGCTCAGCTGTTTGGCTCTTTTCACAAGACGCAGACATTAGAAGGAGACTTATAGTTATTCCAAATAAAAGTTGTTTCATGGGTGTAGGAATTGATTTTTTTTGGGTTTTTGTTTGTAGGTATAGTTTGCACTAAATGCGCATTGAACACCTGGATTATTGGGCAAAAATTGAACACTGGTATTGTTCAAAACATTGATAACACTTGCTTGAAAAACAAAAGATTTGATGGTTTTGCTTAGAGTAATATTGAATTGGTGGAAATCCCCAGATCGTTCATCGAACGCGTCGTAAATAGAATTACCGTTGCTATCGAACAAAGCATAAGCTGAACGCCAGTTATAACGGATAAAAAAGTTTGTTTCAATCGATTTACATAGATATTGAATACTGGCGTTAGCGTTGTATTTTGATCTCGAAAACAATCCCATATATTCCAATGGTACAATGGCTCTTGTTTCGTTGTTATCAGAATTCCGAACGAATACTTCCCCATTTTTCACTGCTTTTTTTTGATCGGCATCGGCGGTAATCAAAAACTGGCCACCCAAGTTTACTTTCAAATTTTCAGTCAACTGATTTTTCGAGCTTAGGGCTATTCCTTTGGTTGTGAATTGACTTAAATTTTCGTAACTATATACAAGTTGACCATTGTTTTTCTGAGCAACAGCAATAGAGTTTATCATCCCATTGACATGGTTATAAAATCCATTTATATCTATCGAATTGCTTTTATGCCATTGCCAAATAATCGAAGCATTTAAGGACATTGAACGTTCCGCTTCCAAAGTTTCGTCAACAGTGTGAACAATTCTCTGAATTTGGTTTTGGCTCTCTAGTTCATCCAATCTATCTTGCAAAACCTTAACTCCAAATACATCGTATCCAACTATTGGGTTACTAAAATTTAGATAAAGCTGCCGTAAATCAGGTGATTTGAAACCACTACCAACAGAAGCTTTGATTTTCCATTTTCTATTTAGTTTTCTGAGGGCGCTTACTTTAGGAGATAATTGACTGCCATAGGTATTGTGTATATCATATCGAACACCCATTGATAAATTAGTCGATTTAGAAATTTTCCATTCGTCTTGAACAAAGGCAAAAAGAGTATTAAAACTAGGTGCAGATTGAAATCTTGGAGTATTAACCGACTCTGTATTAACACCAATTCCTAGAATAAGCTGATGATGTTGTGTGCCATCGTATTGCGCAACAAATTCCATTTTAGAGTAATCTTGTTTGAACGTATTCTCTGTTGGCAGTGTTTCATCGGCCCAAAGTCTATCACTAGAATTGTACTGACTTTTGTACGCGTTTGCCTTCAACGTCAATTGCTTATTTAGTTTGTATTTAACCCCAATACCCAACGACGCATCCTTTGTTTCAGATTCTGATTCAAAAACACCGTTTTGGTTATCGATTTTTTGTTTTGGAGAAGCTAATCCTGCATACCGTATGGTCGTAGAAACCGACCATTTCCCCCACTCGCTATACCATTTCAAATTGCTGTGATTTTCTCTATGCGAAGGAGCTGTTTTAAAAGCTTGATTGCTGTTCAGTCTAAATCCAGCATTGTCAATTCTACTGTAGAAAAAACTAAGTCCTTGTCTTCCAAACCCTTTAGAAAAATGAAGACTATTCTCAAATAACAAGGGCAATCTAACTTTTGAAAAAACACCTAACTCCATACCAAGTTCAGGTTTTCTTGTAATAATATTAACTACACCTGCCATGGCATTGCTACCAAATAAACACGAAGAAGCGCCTTTCAATATTTCAATGTGTTCAATATTTCGAAGACTTATTCTTTTTAAGTCTAAAACACCCGCTACCCTTCCTATGATCGGCTCATTATCTACTAATACCATGGTGTATTCTGGGTCAAAACCTTGAATTTGAATGCCACTTCCATGACCCTCAGATATTACCATACCACTTTGCTCTTCCAATAATTCATTTAAATGACTCAATCCACTTAATTGAATTTGTTTTTCTCCTAAGACCATCATGGGAAGAGAAACATCATCCACATGTTGTTTTTTTCTTGCTGCAGTAATTACAACTTCATTAAGTTTCTCTTCTAAAGAACTACTAATAGAATCTTGTCCTAATACAGGATATAGCATCACTAAAAAAAGAAATTGAAGGACTGTTTGTTTCACTATTTGTAATTAGTCTTAATTAACATTGCGAAACAACTAGAATTAGTATCAACTTGCAATACCACAAAAAGGGTAAATGTCATTGTTGTATTCTTTCCAAGAACAAATAGCCAATCAAAATATAAGCTAAGGCTTAAGGATAGAAGCCTTGTTTGAGCTCATTGGTTGCAAGACCAATAGCGAGGGCGAATAGCCCGACCCAAAGGGGAAGCTTAAAAAAATAAGGAAAAGAAAAGTCAAATGTAGGGTGATGAACAACAAAGTTTTACATTTGATGCATGAGTAAATTCAACGCAAAGGTTAACGACAAATTTGACTTCGGAATTGAACTTAAAGGCAAGGACGTAGTACTAGACGGCAAGAAAGTAAATCTTGATTTGATTAAAAAATCGGATAGCGAAATGCACGTTTTACGCGATGGAAAATCGTATACTGCCGAGTTGATAAAACATTTTCCTGAAACCAAAGAAGTAGAGTTGATGGTAAATGGTAATCGCTACATGGTTGGCTTGCAAGACGAGTACGATTTGCTATTGGATAGTTTGGGTCTTTCGGCTCAAATGAATGCAGTGGAAACCGACTTAAAAGCACCAATGCCAGGATTGGTATTTGAAATAAATGTAAAAGAAGGTGATGCCGTACAAAAAGGCGACGCCCTACTGATACTAGAAGCCATGAAAATGGAAAATGTATTGAAGGCAACGACCGATGCGGTAATCCAAAGCATAAAAGTGAACAAAGGTGAATCGGTAGAGAAAAACCAAGTTCTAATTCAATTCGAATCTTAAAATACGCTTATGAAAAATTTAATCATTCCTGCAATAGCCTTATTCTTGGCATCTTGCGGAGCTCCAGAAACTGAAACAAACGACACAACTACAAACGACAGTATGTCGGCCGCTGTATGCGAATACACAGCCATTAGCGACTCAGCACAAGTTTATTGGGAAGCTTACAAACTAAGCAACAAAGTAGGTGTTGGCGGAAAATTTACCGACCTAAGCTTTACTGCACAAACCTCTACAGCAAATAGCTTAGCGGAAATACTGACGGGAAGCAGCATAGAAATTGCAACCGCGAGCGTAAACTCTGGCGACGCTGTTCGTGACCCAAAATTGGTTGAATTCTTCTTTCAAGCCATGAATGTTGGCAATACCATTACCGGAACTATAGTAAGTGTAGATGGCGACAATACAAGTGGAACGGCGAACACTCAACTAACTATGAATGGTGTTGAAAAAGCAGTAGCAATGGAATACAGTGTTGCCAACGGACAAATTAAACTTACTGCGAGCATTGATGTAAACGATTTTGATGCTTCATCTGCATTGACATCATTAGGTATAGCTTGCGAAGAAAAACACACAGGACCAGACGGCAAAGCTGTATTATGGCCAGACGTAACCGTTCGTTTTTACTTACCTATTAGCAGTACTTGCGAATAACACACTAAAAATTAATCACAAAAAAAGGGAGCCAATCGGTTCCCTTTTTTTGTATGTGCAATATTGTAATGGTTTAAAATTGAACCAACTCAACAAATTCTTGGTGACGAGCATCGATTTTGGCTTGATCCAAGTTCATCAAATTTTCAGTACCGAATTCCTCTACACAGAATGAAGCCATGGTAGATCCGTAAACCAATGCTTTTTTCATGTTATCAAACGACAAATCGTTTGTTTTAGCCAAGTAGCCAATGAAGCCACCAGCAAAAGTATCTCCAGCGCCGGTAGGGTCTTTAACTAAATCTAAAGGCATAGCAGGAGCGTAGAATTTTTTATCGCCTTGCAGCAACAAAGCACCGTGTTCGCCTTTTTTGATGATCAGCGTTTTAACACCCATTGCAAAAATCTTTTTGGCTGCAGCCGTTAGACTGTATTCTCCTGAAAGCAAACGAGCTTCCTCGTCGTTGATGGTAAGCACGTCAACTTTGCTTATCACTTCTTTCAATTTCTCTAAAGCAATCTCCATCCAGAAATTCATGGTATCCAATACCACCAATTTTGGTCGGTTTTTCAATTGATTCAAAACAGACAATTGAACGTTTGGATCGAGATTACCCAACATAAGGTAAGTGCAATCTTGATACGACTCAGGAACATCTGGTTTGAAGTCAATCAATACATTCAATTCGGTAATAAGCGTGTCACGAGTGTTCAAATCCTCATGATATTTTCCTTTCCAGAAAAAACTTTTTTCGCCTTTTTTTATTTGTAAACCTTCTTGTTCAATGCCGCGACCTTTCATATTGGCCAACATATCCATATCGAAGTCTTCGCCTACAACAGACACTATCTTAATGGGATTCATGAAGTTAGATGCTGAAAGAGAAATATAAGTAGCTGCTCCTCCAACAATTTTATCTGTTTTTCCGTAGGGTGTTTCAAGGGCATCAAATGCCACAGTTCCGACTGCAATAAGGCTCATAAAAAATATTTTTAGCAAAAGTATTTGAATATTCGAAAAAGGTATATATTTGCACCCACAAATTTGAGTCGGAAACGATAAAAAGATGTGACAAAAAAAGAGTAATCCTCCTTAGCTCAGTTGGTTAGAGCATCTGACTGTTAATCAGAGGGTCCAAGGTTCAAGTCCTTGAGGGGGAGCACCGAAATAAAGAAGCCATTCTACAACAGAATGGCTTTTTTTATGCCTTGTATTTTCTAGAAAAACACCCCCTTTAAACTAGACTCAACCCTCCGAATCATCGGGACAATCCATTTGAATTTCTCCTGACTTTATCATTCGAATAAACCAATCGCACTTTTCTTTTGATAAACCTTTAAAAGAATCTAAGAACGAATCTATTACTCCTTGCGGACACCCTTCTAAATCTAGATTACTAGGCAATCTATAATAACCGTCAGCATCTTTTTGAATTCTATTCTTCACCATTTCCTCGCAAGGACTATCTTTTTGTTTTTCTACAGTTGTTGTTTTCATATCTAGTTTTAGTCAACTAACAATTTACCTGTTTTCTGAATGCTCCTAGCTAACTTTTAACAAGCATTTCTTGGCTCATTCCTCTGTCCGATTTCACCTTTAAAATATAATTCCCCTTAGCGAATTGTCGCATGTCTAACCGATATCGATCGCCTTGTACCTGTCTTGAAAACAGAACTTTTCCTTCCAAGGTTATCAGTTCAATTGTTTGAATTTCTCCTTTTAAAAGTTGAACAGAAACCAGCTCTGTTGCCGGATTAGGATACACAACCATTTGCAAATCATCCAATTCACTCATTCCCACAACTGTTTGATGCAGTATTATGTTCCAGTTTTTAGTTACAGAACCATCTTGCGAATTGACTTGAATGGTTTGTTGACCGCCAGACCAATCTAATACAGAACCACTTACCGGCAATGTTACCGCATTGTTTGAAGACACAAATACCAACTCTTGATCAGCAACTTCGGTATTGCTCAACCACACATGGTAAGTATACCTATCGTAATCTAAAAGCTGTTGGTCAATTACTAAACCCGGAAAATCTATGTTCCATAAATCCGCATTTCCGGTTTTTATTCCTTCAGCATTTGCTGATCCTAAATTTTCAATTGCAGTTGCGTCCATTTCGTAATCTCTGAATTGCAAGGACGCTAAAAACACATCTTGCGTTTCTTCGTCATCGTCGGCAAACAATAAAAACCCTTGTTTTTCGCCAGAGGCGGAAGAATTGATTACTGCCCAGCGGTTTGATTCTATTTCTATTTCGCCCACAAAATCACCGTCGATGTACAATTTCATAAGCCCAGCTGAAATGTTTACTGTTACTGCAATTCGGTACCACGTATCGGGCTCGATGTCGCCAAAATATTGTTCCGAAACACCAATCTTGTTTTGGGGATTGATGAACAATTCAGCATCATTTAAATTCGATGTATTGGTTTGCAGAAGACTTATCCAATTGCCCAAAGAACTCTCCGGAAATAAGACATCCATCACGATCGTATAATGTTCATCTTCTATGCCATAATTCTCTACTATGCTATTGGTATATACAAACAAACCACCATTGGCATCTTGTTTAGGAACAAACATTACGCTATCACTTCCTATATTTAGCGCAGCAATTGAAAACTGTTCACACCTTCCAAATAAGGGTTTATTGAATGGAATAGGATCTCTATAAGCAGCCAATCTTAGTTGTGATCCTTGACCAATTGTATTGTCCAAACCATTGGTAAACCGCCAATTGCCTCGGGTTAGTGAATCAGGAAAATTTCTTTCGTTGCCGTTGCACACATAGTCCATTATTTCCCAAGGCCTATCGCTTTCGATGGCATCAACACCACTCATAGAAAGCAGTTGGCATACGTCGTTGTTGTTTTCGGTAAACACCCATGTTTTAGCCCCAACAGCATGCACATTCTGTTCAAATGTCGACCATTCTTCATCTTCTACTCTTGAACTTGAGACTTCAAAAGCAACGCAATTTTTTGCCACCATGGCCTCATAAAAAGGAAGTGAATCCAACTCGTCAGGCAACAAACCACCTTTAAACCAAACCCAGGGTGAATTGGGTAAAACAGAATGATAATTGGCAATGTCTGCTGAATCGTTCAACGAAGGCATCAACCTATTTTCATCTACTCCAGTAGTTTGTATAGCCGCCAACATAAGGTCTGACCTAAGAGTTTTGGTGTCTAGATAAAGTTGTGCATTGTATTTTTGTGCCAATAAAAGCGCTTCTTTTAAAGTCGGAATCTTTAGCCCTTTAAAATGCCCTCCTTTCCACGAACCGACGTCCAAGAGTTGTAGTTCCGAATAGGTATAATCTTCAATAGCCCCTTTTCCATCGCTGGTACGATGCAAAGCTTCTGAATCGTGAAACAAGATATAGACGTCGTCGGAAGTAACTCTAACATCTATTTCACAAATTGTAATCCCTCGTTTGAAAGCCTCTTCTAAAGCTAACAGAGTATTTTCTGGATATACGCTGCTGTACCCTCTATGACCAATTGCTTGGAAATTACAGGAAGAAAAATCTACCGTAGGAAGCGCCTGGCCAAAACACAAGCTACTGATACAAACAAATAAGAGGACGCGCACATAAGACATGCCACAAGATACAAAATGACGCAAGTAAACAGATAAATAACTTCGACCAAACTTATCGTTAATAAGCACTCATTAATCGGATAATAAAAACTCGATTTTAAAAGTTGTCCACCATAAGGAGAAAAAAAAGAATCCTGATTTTGATAAATATAGGGTTGCTAAAACTACCAAACCTCTTCTATCATCAGTATTTACAAAGCTTACACTATTTACATATCAAATTCCTGACTAAAACAGCAAAGGCAACTAAAATTACACTTTGCGTCTAACTGAGCGTAGCTCGGTTACTTTTGCCCAGCTTTTTGGAGATATGAGAATATTATTGAGTTTAATTGGAATTGGTTTGAGTCTATGCGTAATGGCTCAGGAAGAGAATAAATGGGAGTTGTTGCAACAGCAAGATGGAGTTAAATTCTATTGGACTTTATCAAACTGCGACTTACCTTCTGATGGGCAATATGCGAACTACTATTTGATCAAAATTGAAAACACCAATGATTCTGAAATCAAAGTCCGCTGGAAAAATGAAATCTTCTACAATGGCCAATGTAGAAATTGCAACGAAAATTATCTACCACAATTCCAAACAATAAAAGCAAATAGCGAATTAGTAGGAGACTGTTCTCCTTATACCAATCAATATCTAAGAGTTTTTCATAGTTGGAACAACAAACCCAACAAAGACAAACTAACCGGCTTCAGAATTTCTAACATCACCATACAAACACCTCATTAATTATGAGCTTAAAACAATTTTACATACTCTGTTCAGTTCTATTGACTACAACATTAACGTTTGGTCAATGCAATGTTCAAGCCTTCGCTAGTTCTTACAGTGTGTTGTGTGGCGACACGGTAAAATTATCGGCATTAGGTGATGGTATTACTGTATTTGAAGAAGACTTCAACGACAATGATATTGCCGGTTTCGACAACACTCCTTCTGGTTCATTCCAAACAAACATTTGTGCTAGTACTACGCCAGACAACTCAACCTATTATTGGTTTGGCGGATCGGCTAACTCTCCTCGATATTTAGAATCTCCTGCATTGGATTTAACCACAGGAGGCTCCATTAGTTTTTTAATGCGTTTTTCCAATAGAGAAGGTGGCGCTGATTGCGAAGATCCAGATGCTCCAGATGAAGGTGTTGCACTACAATACTCTATCGATGGTGGCGGTCTTGGAGGTACTTGGGTAGAAATAGATTATTGGAGCCCTTCTCCAGGTTCTACAGTAAGAACAGACTACTTAAGAGATTGGACTTTATTACCTGCTGGTATTCCTGCAGGTGCACAAACCGCCAACACAAAATTAAGATGGGTACAAACCGCCAACACAGGCGATGCTGTTCAAGGATATTTAGATCACTGGGGAATTGACGATATCAAAGTAGAGGTAAACCCTCCAGCAGCTGTATACACTTGGAAACATACCAACATACCAAAACAAGACGGATCAACAGACCCTGTAATCCCGGTATCTGATACCACTTACACTGTTTATTTTGATTTTTTAGGCTGTAGAGATTCCATGACAGTAAACATAACGGCAGCCAATCAGTCCATCGATGTTTTCAAGAATCCTACAACTCCTATTTGCCCTGGACAAGAAGTTGAATTAACTGTTACGAGCTCATATGCACCTCCTTCTTACGAATGTAAGGCTGCAACAGAAGCGTGCGACGGAAACTTTGCTGATGTTAGCATTGGCACTGGTAATTTAACCGATAATGCCTATTATTTATTAGGAAAACCTGTAGCTACTGGAGGTATATCAAGCTGCATAAACGGTCAAGGAAACACTGACCAAAACGCTCAAACTCAGATGATCATTTTGGCTTCTGAAATGCCTGCGTTTTTAGATAATGGTGGACGTATTTACAATTTACAACTCAATGTACTAAATAGCTCAGGTGCATATTCAGGTTTTAGTGTATCTATGGGTTGTACTAACCTTAGCTCTTTCGCTAACGCCAATCAAGCATCTTTTCAAACAGGTCTGGTAGAAGTTTACTCACCTAAAGCTACCAATTTCAACAATGGATGGAACAATGTAGATTTTGACCAGATGTACGAATGGGATGGCGTAAGCAACATCATTGTTAGCATCTGTTGGGGTGGCGGTGGCGCCAAATCTGGAGACGTTGCTAAAACGGCAACAGGCTTCAATTCTACTATCAATACCGCTGGTTGTACTAATAATGCTGGCTGTTCTTTCAATACTGGTTTCACTTATGTTGGAGCCAGCAGACCATCTTTAAAATTTGGTGTTTGTTATCGAATTCCTCCTTCTATTACATATTCTTGGACCCCTTCTGGGACGCTGTCTGACCCTACAAATGATACTACACTGGCTACTCCAAACGAAACAACGGAGTATACCATTACCGTTCAAGACATCAATTTACCATCACAATGTGCCGTTTCTAAATCTATAGAAGTTGAAACAACAGAATTAGGTGATTTTACCCCCAGTTACAATGGTCCACTTTGTGTTGGTGACAATTTAGAACTGAAAGCCAATTTACCTGGCATGGCAACTTATACTTGGAATGGCCCCAATGGATTTACATCCAACGCTGAAAATCCTACCATAGTAAACAATGTTACACTGGCCGATTCAGGAACATACTCCGTTTTTGTAGACAATGGGACCGGTTGCACCAATACGAAAAACATTTTGGTGGAAATATCATCTCCTCCAGTTGCTGGAACACCTACTGACAATGCTGTTTGTAATACCGATGCCGCTTTTGATTTAACTGATTTCTTAACCGGCAACGATGCGGGCGGAACTTGGACAGACGACACTCCTTCTGGAGCATTATCAGGCGTTTCTGTTGACCCAGCAGCAATCAGCACAGCAATCTTACCAGGCGTATTCGATTTCACCTACACCGTTACAGCTAGCGGTTGTCCCGATGCTACTGCAACGGTAACAGTGACCGTCGGAAGACAAGGCGAAGCTGGTACAGGTGGCACATTCAATTATTGTGAAACAGAAGGCATTGTCAATATTTTCGATTTGCTTATCGATAATCCTGAAACCATTGGGACTTGGAACGACGACAATTCTACTGGTCAACTTACTTTAGACGAAGTAGACTTAACCGATCTTGGGTATGGCAGTTACGACTTTACTTACACCGTTTCTACTGGTGCCGAATGCCCCGATGACCAAGCATTAATAACGCTTGTAATAGAAGATCAACCCAATGCTGGAAGAGATAGTTTGAGTCAAATATGCACTGACAACAACTACAATCTTTTCGATTACCTCACTCCTGGAACTAACAATTCAGGCACATGGATAGAGACAAGTAATTCTGGATCTTTTGATGAAGCTACTGGCGATTTCAATACTGCTGGTGTTGCTCAAGGGCAATACAACTTCTCTTATATACTTGGCGCTACTTCCCCCTGTGTAAACGATACCGCTTACATTACTCTTGATGTATTTTCCCCACCAATAATCAGCGACGTTTCCGATGCATGCGAAGGCGATAATTTGGGTTATCGAATTACATTCCGTATTACCGGCGGCGACAGTTTAAACTACAGCGTAAACTATCCTGGTACCATAACCTCAACCAGTCCGTACATCTACACTTCTGATGTTATTCCTTCAGGGCAAACAGAAACTATAGAAGTAAGCGACCCTATTGGTTGTGGTATAGCTAGCATTGTTGCTCAGAAATCGTGCAACTGCGTTACCGATGCCGGTACCATGCGTACAGACACTTTAATCAATCTCTGCGAAGGAGCTCCTGTTTCTGGTATTTACAATGGTGGATACACAAGCGATGTAAACGACACTTTGGTGTTTTATTTACATTCTGGAAATGGAACTTCATTGATAAACCCTATCGATTCAGCTCATACACCTGACTTTAGCTTCAACGCCAATATTGTATTAGGACAAACCTATTACATCTCAGCTGCTGCTGCAGATAACAAAGGCGATGATTACCTCGACAATGGCGATTTATGCTTTATTGTAGCTCCTGGCACACCCGTTGTTTGGCACGAATTACCCGATGCAAATATTGCCATCACGCCTACCAATATTTGTCCTGGCGACCCTGCGGTTTTGGACATCAATGCTACTAAAGGAACGGCTCCTTTTGATTATGTAATTGTACTCAATACAGGTACTAATGACGATAAACCTGGCACACCTGCTGTTTACTCTGAAAACATTGCTCCAATAGATACTACAACTTATACCATTACTCAAATTACCGATGCTTTTGGTTGTGTGTCTACAACCAATCATAGCGCAACAATCAATGTAAATCAAGCACCAATTGCACAAATATCAACACCATCAGGATGCAGCAGTGCAGCAACAACATTTACTGTGAGTTTGACAGGTGCTGGTACAAATTTCGATTTCACTTACTCCAACGATTTTGATAATGCAACCCAAAGCATTTCTAATGCTACTGGACCTACCATTGATATTCCCGCTACAGCAATGGACAGCAATGCCGTTGTGAAGTATTACCTTCAATCGGTAAGCGACAATTCAGGCTCAGTTTGCCCTGGTGTTGTACGCGATACCTTCTTGTTATCTCCAACCCCAAGTCTTAAACTACTTCCTAGCGATGGTGTGTATTGTCAAGGGCAACCTATTCCGTTAAATTATTACTTAACAGGCGTTGGTCCTTGGAACATAGATGCGGTTGACGATCAAGGCGGAGCTTACAACTTCAATGTTTCCTCACGTCAAGGTGTTGTAAATATTACCGATGTTCTTAATCCCGGAACTTATGTTATCAACTTTACAACCATTACCGATTTGGGTACTGGTGAGAATTGTACATCAACCGGAACTGGATCGGCAAACGTAACCGTTAATCCTGGCCCAATGGCTCAGGTAGAAATCGAGGATCCTTCAAACGGAAGCTTGGTGAATGTTCTTGAAGTATGCGAAAACGCTACTTCGGTTAATTTGCATTTTACCAAAACTCGTGGCAACGGAGCTGTGAACGTAACTTATACAGAAAATGGTGGCTCACCAAAAACCATTTCTTTGGGCAATACGGTTCAAGTAGTTACGCTTCCAAATGATTTAGCTCCAGGCGTTTACAATTTCACCATCACATCGGTTACAGACAACAGTGCAGCATCGTGTACAGGAGCAGGTAATACAGTTACTTTAACTGTAAACCCAACACCAACTGTAAATGGATTTATTGCTCCTTCTGAAACGGAAATTTGCGATGGCGATGCCTTTATTTTCCAATACGATGTTTTCGGAAATGGCAACATCACTTTCGATTTGGTGAACCAAAATGCGGAAACTTCTTCTCTGAATGGACTAGAAGCTAACAACACGCATACAGCCAATATTACCCCTGCCAATTTAGGGGCAAACACTTACACTATCGTAAATATTCAAGATGCTTCAAACCCGGTTTGTACAGGCACATCTCCAAATACATTTACAGTAGATGTAAAACCGATTCCAACCGCTTCTTTGGTGGCAAACGGACCTCAAAGCATCTGTTTTGGAGATGATTATGTGTTCGATATCTCAACGACAGGTTCTGGCAATATTCAAGTAGATTATACCGATAATACGGGATCATTTACAGGCTCAATCAATCAACCTGCGGGCATTACTACACAAACCATCAGTGGGCTTCCGGTTGGCAGTTACACTTTCTCTATCGCCAACATTACCTCAAATTCAGCACAAGCTACTTGCAACAACAGCAGCGCTTCAACGCTTACTGTAACAGTAAATGCTTTGCCTAATGCAAATCCAAACTATGTGCCTGGCGATGCTACTTGTTTTGGTGATGATGTAACGCTAGAGTTCAATATCAACCCTGCAGCTTATCCGCTTGATATTCACTACAAAGACAGTGAAGGAACTATATCTACCAACACATTTGCTAATGCTAGCAACAACAGCACATTGGTAATTGCAGATATAAACAAAACCATAACTGTAGATAGTATTGTAGACGCTAACGGCTGTGTTGGTTATCCAAATACATCGAGTCCGCTAACAGTACACGCTCTACCTACAGCCAATTTGTTTGGCAACGAATCGGTATGTGCTGGCGACGCCTCTTTCATCAATGTAGATTTAACGGGTACTATTCCATTCAACGTTCGATATCAAGATCAAGATGGTAATGTATACGATGCTACAATCAATACAACAGGAACCAGTAGTTTGCCTCATACCGTAAACGACACGACTGTTTATACGCTTGTATACGTTCAAGATGGCAATACACCACAATGTTCGAATTCAAATAATACAAGTGCCAACATCAACATTAAAGCCCGACCAGTAATTGATATTACCGCTTCGGTTACGGATGGATGTTCTCCTTTTGATGTTCAAGTTTTGAATCAATCTTCTGCTCCTAGTCCTTATGCTTACAGCACATGTTTATGGACTTTATCTAATGGTACCACGAGCAACAATTGCGCGGAATTTGTAACGCAACTAAACAATGTTGATCGATACGACTTGAATTTGACCATTACCAACGATGAGGGATGTACAAGCAGTAGAGACTACAATGATTACCTGAGCGTGAATCCAGACCCTATTGCTGAGTTTGATTATACACCCGAAGAGCCAAACATAGCTTCGTCTCTCATTCAGTTTTACAACCGTTCGAACGGAGCTTCAATTTTCAATTGGGTTTTTAACGGAACAGACACCATTTACGATGTAAGCCCAGCCTACCAAGCACCTACACAAGCAGGATCAACAGTTGATGTTTGTTTGGATGCACTGTCTAGTTTTGGCTGCCGAAACACTGTATGCGAAACGATTGTAATTAGAGATTTGCTTTTGGTTTTCATTCCCAACACCTTTACTCCCGATGGGGATAACATCAACGAAGTTTTCATTCCTATTGTGAATGGCTTGCTAGAAGACAACTATCAAATGGACATATACGATAGATGGGGCAAGTTGATATTTAGCACCAACAGTCAGTTTGAAGGATGGGACGGAACATACCGAGGCATTGATGCCCAAAGTTCTACTTATACCGTTCGTGTTAAAGGTATCAGCAGAATAGACAACAGTTCTGAAGTAATTGAATATGGATTTGTAAATCTTATCCGATAAGCAGTAATTTGCACCATGCTTCGACTCATATTTAGGTTCTTATTTTGGATAAAAGGATGGAAGGTAGTAAACCTCATTCCTGAAGTTACCAACCGTTGCGTAATGGCAGCAGCACCACATACTAGCAATTGGGATTTGGTAATGACCATTGTGGCCTTTGAAAAAATAAAAGTGCCCATGCGATTTACCATTAAAGACGATTGGTTGAAACCTCCGTTTGGCCCCTTCATAAAACCGCTAGGAGCTTTGGCAATAGACCGCAGTCCAAAAAAACCTGGAGAGGAACGACGCAGCATGGTAGATGCTATGGCTCAACTGTTTGAAGACAACAAAGACATTGCCCTAGTTATTACTCCAGAAGGGACCCGTAAAAAAGTGAAAGAATTGCGGACTGGTTTTTACCACATAGCCCTTAAAGCCAAAGTTCCTATTGCTTTGGGATATGCCGATTACAAAAAGAAGATTGCCGGAGTAGGGAAAGTCATTTATCCTACGGGAAATTACGAAGCAGATTTGGCCGAAATCAAGGCCTTTTATGCTGGCATTACTGCCGCAGATCAGAATTTAAATAGTTTTATTTAGAGCCCAACCCAATCAAGGCCTTTGCTGTGCGATTTATCAACAACGGATGTTAAAAATTAGCCTTCGGTGCAATGGTGATAATGGCTTAATTTGTGGTTGAAAATCGTCGTATTATGCACACACCAACACCCCCGAAAGGAGACCAACCAGAAACTTGGAACACTACACTCCGAGCATTTAATACCGTGTTTGAAAACGTTGTTTTTCAAGGATACAAAAGGGTGGAGATTAAGGAGTGGATAAAGCGTGAAATGATTGACACCGCTGAAATTCTTTCTATAGAACGCATCGGTATTTCATCAACTGACAACGAGGAAATGTCGCTTACCGACATTCTTAAAAACTTGATTTCTGAGAAAATAGAGTTCTACCAAGATCAAATAGCCAACCTTGAGAAGGTTATTCAAGAATCTGAAATTCAAGCACAATTATTTGGCGACCAAAACGAGTACACACAAGCCAGAAAAAACGACATCATTCGTTACCAAGCACTTAAAGAGCAAATGCTTGAGTTGCAAAACAAAGAGATTCAGATTTTAGGTTAATCGTCCTAATAAATATCATTAGTAAAAAGCTCCATTAAGGGGCTTTTTTTAATTTAGGACATGGCCGTTTCCCTTTCCCTTCTATTATCAAATCAATTCTAAGAAAATATGTGGTTTGGATACACCTACTTCAGTAATCAAAATTGGTCGCTTTTCTATTTCTCCATACTTGATAGCTTATCGGATGCGCGCTAAACATTCGATACTGATTTCCATCATATTCTTTGTTGTCCAACTTTCTGGCCAATCGTTGCAATGGCAAGAGAAAATAATGCTACACTCAGAACTTGACGAAATATCGGGTTTGGTTGTACTCGATAGCGTTGGTTATACCATCAACGACTCTGGAGGCAAGGCCTGTTTATACGGCTTCTCGTTAACTTCTGGGCAAATTATATCTCGTCACTTTTTAGATGGCATAAAGAATTACGATTTCGAAGCACTAACACAAAGTTCTAAGCATTTATTTATTGGAGATATTGGCAACAATTTCGCGCAGAGAAAAGCATTTCAAATACACGCCATTTCTAAAAAACATATCCCTCTTCATACACACCCCCCTTTCGAAACCTTAAACTTTACATTGCCTAACTATAATTCTGGATGGAAAAGGAAACACGATTTCGATATGGAGTCAGTTATAGTGAACGATGCAGAAGATAGCCTTATCGTTTTCAGTAAAAACAGAGCAACACATTTTGTACAAGTATATGGCTTGAAAATAGCATTTGGAGATAGTGTACAAACAGCAAAACTGTTAGGTCAAATTCAACTTCATGGTATGGTTACAGCAGCCACCGTTTTTGGTAAGGATCTTTTTCTTTTATCCTATTCTTTGTGGAACACTACTTTATACAAAATCCCAAATTATAAGACTACACCAATTACCGCTTGGCTACCCATAGGTATAAAAGTGAAAGGAAAAGGATATCAAAGAGAAGCTATTTGGATTCAAAACGGAACCCTATATATTGGCTCGGAACGCACAAGAGCACAAGAACAATGCGTTGATAAATTTGTCTTTAAATAATTAACGGGTCCTTAAAGAACCCGCTAATACCACCAAACCATGTCCCGATAACAAGAACGTTATCAAGATTATGTACTTCTATACGCACAAATGTCTGCAATGGTTTTAAAAAGGGGCTTAAACTTTTGTTGCCTTACACACAACAAACGATAAATAAACCTAAGACGCTCATAACTAGTCATTCTGAGTTTTATTATTTTAAGAATATTATCTCTTTTTAAGACACTATTTCTTAACACAAAGCCAAAACGGGTAACACAACTTTAAATTTTCGTTCATCCACACACCCTATAGAACCTTTTCATTTGTCACCGAAATAAAGTCAAAAAATGAAACGATTCCTACTCTTATTAATTAGTGGAATAACCACAATATCTAACGCACAAAAATTAACCATTAACGAATTGGGGCGCTATACCGATGGTAGAGAAGCTGCATGCGAAATCAGCACTTATCACGCTGAAAGCAAACAGGTATTTACTACCAATGCCGCTTCCGGAAATATCGACAGGGTAGACATAACGGATCCAAGTCGTCCTCAACTCGTATCTACCATAGACATCAGTCCATACGGTGGCGGTGTAAATTCGGTTGTTATGCTTCCTGGTGGATATTTAGCTGCGGCTATAGAAGCTATAACCAAACAAGACAATGGAAAAATTGTATTCTTCAACTCTAGTGGTGCTTACGTTTCTGATGTTACTGTTGGCGCACTACCTGATATGGTTACCGTAACCAAAGATGGTAAAAAAGTACTGGTAGCCAACGAAGGCGAGCCAAACGATGAATACACAGTAGATGCACCAGGATCGGTTTCTATTATTGATATCAGCAACGGGATTGAAAACATATCCAACAACGATGTTACCAATTTAACATTTGAAAATGCTCCTACATCCATAGCAGGAAGTCTTCAAAAACCAGGCACTACATATGCCATAGACCTTGAACCTGAATATATAGCTTGCAATGATGCTTCAACTTTGGCGGCTGTAGTATGTCAAGAAAGCAACGTTTTTATTTTCATAGACCTCACTTCTAATACCATAATTAGCTATAAAGGGCTTGGTTTTAAAGACCACAGTTTAGAAGGGAATGGATTCGATGCTTCGAACAAAGACGACGCCATCAATATCCAAAACTGGAACATCAAAGGCGTTTATCAGCCCGATGCAATTGCTGCTTATACCGTAAACAATACAACTTATTTTTTATCCGCAAACGAAGGCGATGGCAGAGATTACGATGGGTATAGCTCAGAAACAAGAATTAAAGATCTTACCGTTGATGATAATGCCTATTCAAGTGACTTGCTCAGCGATGAAAACCTTGGACGCCTTAAAACATTTACTTCTGATGTCATTGGTGATGCCAACAACGACGGAAAAACCGAAAGCATCTATAGCTATGGAGCACGTTCGTTTAGCATTTGGGATACAAGTGGAAATTTGGTTTGGGATAGTGGCGACGATTTTGAACAATATATAGCTGATAATCATCCAGATTTTTTCAATTGCGACGATGGATTGTCAGAAGAAAAAGACGGAAGAAGTGATGACAAAGGACCTGAACCTGAAGCCATTACTGTCGGTAAAATTGGTCTTCGTTCTTACGCTTTTATTGGATTAGAGCGCCAAGGAGGCATAATGGTTTACGACATTACTAATCCAAACAAGCCTGAGTTCGAAAACTACATTCACACTTTACAGACCAATGGTACCATGATTGATATCGCTCCAGAAGGACTACTATTTGTTCCTGCACAAGAGAGCCATACCGGTGAAAACATGCTCATTGTTTCCAACGAAGTATCTGGTACTACTACTTTTTATGGCGTAGAGGAAACAGCCAACACCATCAATGATAAAACGGCTAGTACTTTTACTTTGTTTCCTAATCCTGCCCACGATGCATTAACAATAGAAAGCAATAATGGAGGAAAGGCTTTGATACAAAATGCTTCAACCGGTCAAACCATAAAAGAATTCAGCCTTTCTTCAAATTCAGAAACCATCGACATTAAAACATTAGAAATGGGCATGTATTTACTTACCATTATAGACGCTAAAAATGATGCGAGACAATCAACTCTATTTGTGAAAAAATAGACTCAAAACCGCATTCATTTTCACACAACTCCTTGGCATTGTTTAACGTGCCAGGGAGTTTTCTTTTTTCTAACGTTATACGTCTGTAAAGAAATTCAATTCGCTGCCTTCGTAGTTTACCGTACGGATACCTTTTTTATGAAAATACAGTAAGAATGTACGCTTAGGCATATACGGTTTGTGAGCCTCCAATTTGTTTACACTTACAAAATCAAAACATTCCAATTCTTCTTCACCCAACATGTGCGCCAAAAAATATTTGCCTTCCAGAAACAAAAAACATTCGTCGCTATTGCTGTGATGGTGTTCATTGTAATCTCCTTTGTGTATACCAAGCCGTACTTCGTGGTCGTTGATATTGGCTATAACAAAATTGCAATGATCGGTATCTTTTGCACTCGCTTTATCTACAACATTAACCACCTTAGGCAAAAACGTAGTGGTATAACTTTTCTCTTCTGTCCATCCACATCTATCGCGTAAGTAACTTAAGTAAATAGCTTTTCCGTTGCTGCTAATTTGATGGGCTTCCATTCTAGAAACAGTACAAAACGAACCGCTTTCTAGTTTTTGCTTCCCCCCAGCGGCGGTTACTTCAATGGTTCCTTCTAATACATAAATGCCTAAATCGCTATGATGATAACTGCCCAATGAAGTTGAAAATGCTCCTGGTTCAATCACCAATTCTACTATGTGATCATTGCATTCTGCAACGGTCGTTCTAGATTTACGTTGGCCTAAACTATCAGATAGGACCTTAATGTTTGTATTTTTCATAACGTGGCATTTAATTATAACTTTTTCAGCATCCTGTGCTTGCAGGCATGGTGCCCAGTATTTCCCAATGGCTTTTCAATAGCTTCAAACCCAAACGATTTATAAAGACGTACTGCTCTTTCCATAGATTCCATAGTTTCTATATAACAATGAGTGTATCCATGGTCTTTAGCAAATGTCAAGCAGTTTTTCATCAATTCCTTTGCGGCACCATTTCCTCTACCTTCTGGCAGTAAAAACATGCGCTGCAATTCGCAATATCCAGTTGTAGGTGCTCCATCTAATGGTGCAATACCACAACCACCCAATATTTTTTGACCTGCTTTTGCTACAAAATAGCACTTCCCGTTACCATGAAAATGGTGCGAAAGTTTTTTAATGCTTTCATCAACAAATACAGTTCCTTCCTTATTTTCGCCAATCTCTATTAATACGTTTCTAATTACGTGATATAAAGCCTCATCGTGCTCAGGCTGTATGGCCAAAAGTTGAAACGATAAGTCCGTATTTTGTAATAAAGTATTCATAGTGATGTGTTTAAATTAATAAATTGTTAGCCATTAATATTACTTCTCTAAGTTAAAAAGCAAAACCAGTATAATAGTATGCAAAACTCAATATTCGATAAACTATGGGCTGGACACAAAGCACTGTGCCCTTCTTCTCACAAAATTCATGCACTTTTAGCCGAAAAAGGCGAGAGCATTGAAAACGATCACATTGCTTTAAGAACATTTCGTCATGAATTGTGTGGAGTAGATGTATTGGCAGAACCATTCATAAAAATGGGTTATGTTGAAAGTGGTGAATACAATTTTGAAGCAAAAAAATTGTACGCTAAGCATTACCAAATGCCTAACGATCCTTCTGCACCAAAAATTTTCATCTCAGAATTGATGATTGAACATTTTTCGGATGAATTGCAAAAAACCATCATCGATACTATTGAGTCGGTTGATCCTTCTGTTTACAAAACAGGTGAATTGGTGATTGCAGGAAGACCTTGGGATAATATCAGCTATGCTACCTACGAAAAATTACGCGAGGAGTCAGAATATGCTGCTTGGTTGTACGTTTATGGCTATTGCGCCAACCATTTTACCGTATATGTAAACCCTTTGAAAAACTTCCCGACTTTAGAGTCTTTGAACGATTTCTTAGAAGAACAAAACTTTGTACTCAACAGTGCTGGTGGAAAAATAAAAGGTACACCTCCACAGCTTCTAGAACAGTCGTCTATTTTGGCTGATAAAATTGATGTGAACTTTACTGATGGTCAACACCAAATACCTGGTTGTTACTACGAATTTGCCCGTCGATACGCTGGTGCCGATGGAGAAATATACCAAGGATTTATTGCCGCTAGTGCCGACAAAATTTTTGAAAGCACCGACGCCAAAGAGCAAAAATAAGTAGGTGACAACATAGATTCACTACAACCAACTACCAAAACATGTTTTCGGAACTGACCATAGATGGCGAACTGAAGTTAGACTTAGCCAGCAAAATATTGTACGCTACCGATGCTTCGGCTTATAGAGAAATGCCCATTGGGGTAGCTTTTCCAAAGCATGACCAGGACATTAAAACCATTGTTGAATGGGCCAACAAACATGAAATTGAATTGGTGCCCCGTACCGCAGGAACTTCTCTAGCGGGACAAGTTGTAGGCAAAGGATTGATTGTAGACGTATCTAGGCATTTGCGCAGCATTTTAGATGTCAATTTAGAAGACTCCCATGTTTGGGTTCAACCTGGTGTTATTCGAGACGATTTAAACCGTTGGTTGAAAAAACACAATTTGTTTTTCGGTCCTGAAACGTCCACTTCTAACCGGTGTATGATGGGCGGAATGCTCGGCAACAATTCATGTGGAGCACGGTCGCTTATTTATGGTTCGGTTAGAGAGCACATTGTTTCAGTTAAAGGATATTTTGCCAATGGAGAATACGCTCACATAAAAGCATTATCTAAAAATGAGTTTTTAGAGCGCATTGAAAATCCAGAAGCAAGCACCTACAACACAACATTAGCCGCCATACACGCTATCCTTTCAAAGGAAGAAAACAGACAACATATACTCGATGTTTTTCCAAAAGAAAGCATCACAAGGCGCAATACCGGCTATGCCATCGATATTTTGGCCAAAAGCAATATTTATACTGAAAACGGTCCTGATTTCAATCTTTGCTTTTTACTGGCGGGCTCTGAAGGCACCTTGTTTTTTAGTACGGAAATAGAATTGCATTGCAACGAATTACCTCCGACTGAAGTTGGGTTGGTATGCGTCCATAGCCACAGCGTCAACGAAAGTTTGAAGGCCAATATTGAAGCCCTAAAATTTGGTCCTACCGCTTGCGAGTTGATGGATCATCATATACTCGATTGCACCAAAAACCATCCGACTTACAGTCAATACCGCTTTTTTGTTGAAGGAGAGCCTCAAGCAATTCTTATTGTAGAATTTGCCGAAAAAACTCAGGCCGAGTTAGACAAAAAAACATCGGAATTAAAGCAGCATTTATTGGATACCGGCTTAGCCTATCATTGCAGTTATGTTGATGGCGACAATATTGCCAAAGTCTGGAATTTACGGAAAGCTGGTCTGGGTTTATTGTCCAATATTCCTGGCGACGCTAAACCGGCACCCGTTATAGAAGACACCGCCGTAGACGTGCACGATTTGCCTCAGTTTATTGAGGATTTCAACGCTACCTTGAAGGTGAACAATTTGTACTGTGTACACTATGCCCATGCTGCAACGGGCGAATTGCATCTACGCCCTATCATCAACCTAAAAACGGATGAAGGCAAACGCCTTTTCAGAAAAACCGCTACAGACATCGCTGCCCTTGTAAAACAATACCGAGGTAGCCTGAGTGGCGAGCATGGTGACGGCCGATTGCGAGGAGAATTTATTCCCTTCATGTATGGCGACCAAGTATACCAATGGTTCTGCGATATAAAAGCTGCATTCGATCCCAAAAACATTTTAAACCCAGGTAAAATAACGGCGACTCCACCCATGGACAGCCAATTGCGTTACGATGGGAAATACAAAAACCTAGACACTGAAAACACCATTTTCGATTGGTCGGCTTTCGATGGATTTCAACGCAGTGTAGAATTGTGCAACGGTTCAGGCGATTGCCGAAAAAGCATAGGTTCGGGTGGTGTTATGTGCCCTAGCTACATGGCTACTTTAGACGAAAAGCACAGTACCCGAGGTCGCTCCAATTTATTGCGCGATTTTTTGTCGCAAGAAACACCAAGCACCATGGTGGCCGAAGCGGTAGAAGATGCACTAGACCTATGCATTTCTTGTAAGGCGTGCAAAAGCGAATGCCCTAGCAATGTGGATATGGCCAAAATTAAGGCCGAATACTATCATCAAAAAGGGAAGGTGAGTTTTAGAAACAAGGCCTTTGCTTACAGCAGCAACATCCACGAAAAACTAAAGTCATTTCCAAAACTTTACAACTGGGGAAATACGGGTTGGAGAGGAAATATCAACAAATCAATTTTAGGCATACACACCGAAAGAGCATTGCCTCTTATGGATGTATACCACCCGCAACCGCAAAATATTCGTGAGACTAAGGCACAAGTAGTGTTGTTGCTGGATGAATTCAATGCCAATTTGAATGGTAAATTGATTGACGACTGCGTATCGCTTCTTGAAAAACTAGGAGTAGAAGTTGTTCAAAGCATTTATTTCAATTCTGCCAGAGCCCTTATTAGCAAAGGACTTATTAGCGATGCTAAAAAACAATTGATTAACTCGGCCAAAGCGCTTCAAAATATTCCTGAAAACATTCCGGTTATAGGCATAGAACCTTCTGCCATTCTAGGGTTTAGAGACGAGTACACTTCGCTATTTCCAAACGACACTTTCTGGACAAACATGAAAAACCGTGTTGTGTTGGTAGAAGAGTATTTGCATCAGTTTTTTGAAAAACATCCTGAGAGCCAAAGTTTGTTCTCAGGCAAAATGCAAACCATACATTATCACGGGCATTGCCACCAAAAATCCTTGTCTAAAAACCAATACGCCTTAGATATTTTGGCTTTTCCAAAAAACAACAAAGTGGTAGAAATAAAAAGCACTTGCTGTGGCATGGCGGGTTCGTTTGGCTACGAAAAAGAGCATTTTGAAGTCTCCAAAAAAATAGCTCATTTGGCGTTGATACCTGCCGTAGAAAAGGCAGATAAAACCGATACCATTTCTGCTAGCGGATTTTCTTGCCAACATCAAATCAAAGATTTTTCAGGGAAAACGGCTTTGCATCCTGTGAGTGTTTTGCTGAATTTTATCGCCCTATAACCCATTGCCAAATTCTGCTATTTTTGATAGACAATAAGGATTATGGAATCGATTTTAACAGAAACTGGAGCGAATAGTTACAAAAAGCGTGTATTAGCATTAACAAGTAACCACGCTAGATTATGGGGGAAAATGACAGCAGATCAAATGTTGGCTCATTGCAATGCCGCCTTTGAAGCCTCGCTTAGCAACGACAAAAAAAGCCCCAACGCCTTGGTTCGATTCATTATCAAAAGCATCGCAAAAAATGCTGTTGTTGGAGAAAAGCCTTTCAAAAAGAATGTTCCCACAGCACCTGATTTTGTTATTGTCAACGAAAGAGATTTCGAACTTGAAAAAGAACGAACGCTTGATTATATAAACCAGGCTTTTGCTGCTGGCGAAAATTACTTTGAAGCCAAAAAACACCCTGTTTTCGGCACAATGTCGGCCCAACAATGGAGCAATTTACTCTCCAAACATCTTGATCATCATTTACAACAGTTCGGAGTTTAGAATCAATTTCTTTTCAAACTTCCCATTTTCACTCTACATCATACCTATTTATCGGTATAATTAGCCCCTTCTTTTGGGTAATTCCATCTTTTGTGCGTTACTTTTTTTTGGCCGTCAATTATTTATTGATATATTTAATCGGATTTATTGCACACATAAACCACAAAATAAACGCTTATAACTAAATATTGTGCTTATAAGCAGGGGGTCGAACCACAAATCGAGGAGATAGCGAAAAGCCTTAAGAGTAGCTCAACAAAAACAAACTCATGAAAAAAATATTTACTCTTTGTTTAACAGTATTCTTACTAGGAGCTGTTACAGAAACTTATGCCCAAACCTTTGGAATAAAAGCAGGTGTAAACCTTGCTAACCAAACCGCTAAAGACGACGACGATAACTACGACGATGATAACAAAATGAATATCGGATTCAACGTTGGTGTTACTTTAGACATTCCTATTTCTGATGTAGTTTCTTTCGAAACAGGACTTATTGCCTCATCAAAAGGAAGTAAAGTTGAAGGCGAAGGTTTTGAGTCAAAAACAAATTTATTGTATGCCGATATTCCTTTAACAGCGAAGTTCTCTTTCGAAATCAATCGCGATTCTAAATTTTACATCGCTGCTGGTCCTTATGTAGGAATCGGCTTGAGTGGAAAATCTAAATTTAAAATTGACGGTGGCGATGAGGAAGAAGACGATATAAAATGGGGTTCTGATGAAGCTGAAGACGACATGAAAAGGCTAGATTATGGAGCACAAGTAAATATTGGCGCTGAATTTAGTGGGTTCCAAATTGGAGCTGGATACGGTTTAGGTTTGGCTAACATTGCTCCTAGTGATGCAAATGGTTTTAAAGCTACCAACAATGTAATTTCTGTAACAGTAGGTTATCGCTTTGGTGGAAACTAATATCTAACCCATTTTTGGGGAAAAGTAAGCGGTTTGAAAATTCTAGATTGTGTTTTGATTGTCACAAACTGGTTTTCAAACCGCTTATTCATTTTACATTCGCATCTATTAAACCCTCTATGAACAACTCTATCAAAATTTTCTTCGTCGCATTATTATCGCTTTCTCTATCCACATCTTTTGCTCAGTCAGTAGTCATAAAGGGCGGAGTAAACATTGCCGATATACGCGCGAAAGTCAACAACATAAATTCCAATAAGGACAATGAAACGAAGCTTGGTGTTAATATTGGAGCCCTTGTCGATGTACCGATTACACAAGTTATCTCTTTTGAAACTGGATTGGCGATATCTTCTAAAGGAGTGAACTATAACGGTTCTAACTATACTGGAAAAATAGAGTTGCTGTACATCGATATACCCGTTTCTGCCAAAATCAATATAAAAATCAATTCCAAAGCATCGTTCTTTATAGCTCCAGGTTTGTATCTCGGCATCGGCACAAGCGGTAAATTCACAACGCAATACGATAACTGGAATCAAGATATAGATGAAAGTGTAAAATGGGGTAGCGAAAAAGGTTCTGATGATTTTAAGCGCATAGATCTTGGTGGTCAAGTCAGTGCTGGATTAGAATACAATTCAATCATTTTAGCCGTTGCATTTGGTCAAAGTTTGGTCAATCATTCGCCTGAAGAAGACGATGATTTTCAGGCTATAAACAAAGTTATATCCATAACCCTTGGTCTGCGCTTAAGTAAAAAATAAAAAGCAACAGATACTGTTTGTCACATACTTTATCCCAATTCAGGTTGTTATAAATTACATTTAACAACTGAATGCTGTATTACTTTCAACTTCAATATTTACGAAACCTTCGGCGCATTACCGATTTTGGAATTCAACCTTTGTTGGCTGTACTTCTTGTTTTCGCTTTTTTTATTGGTAGTTCATTTTACATCTTCACTTTAGAGTACCACCAGTATATCTACACGGCTTTGGCTATTGTAAGCCTAGTGAACATTCACCGAATTCAGTCAAGTTTTCTAATAAAACAGGTATACAATCAGTGGAAAGCTTTTGCCATTAGAACTACAGAGTGTGTGTTGATGGCACTGCCTTTTGTGTGTTTCCTTAGTTATTTTCAGTATTACTATTACGCCCTTTTTGTACTAGGTACAAGCGTCGTTATGGCTTTATTTCCTAAAGCTAAAAGCCTGCAAATCGTTATACCTACACCTTTTTCACAAAAACCATTTGAGTTTAGCGTTGGCTTCAGGAAATCTATTCTACTGTTTGTAATTCACGCTTTTTTACTGTACAAAGCCGTTGAGGTAAATAATTTGAACCTTGGACTATTCACTTTGTTGCTTACGTTTTTTACTACAAGCTCTTTTTTCTTCCGACCAGAAAACCAGTTCTTCGTTTGGATATTCAACAAAACACCCTCCCAATTTCTGCGCTACAAAATCTTTATGGCTGTTGGCTATTACCAAATACTCCTCTTGCCTACTGCATTCATCTTACTCTATTTTTTTCCAAACAGTATTTTATTCGTACTCGGTTTTTGCCTTATTAGCCTACCCTATCTAATCGCAATAATACTCGCCAAATACGCTGCTTACTCAAATGAAATACAGCTGCCACAGCTCATTTTTTTAGGCATATCATTGTTGATTCCTCCTTTTCTGATCATCACCATTTACCGGTTTTACCAACAATCAATACACAACCTCAACTCTATTCTAGCCCATGATAAGCATTGAAAATCTCAGCAAAAAATATGGTTCTAAAAAAGTGCTTGACGGCATTTCTGCCCAGTTAGAAAAGGGCAAAGTGTACGGCTTGGTTGGAGAAAACGGTGCTGGAAAAACAACTTTTTTCGAATGCCTTTGTGGATTAAACTCGTATACCGGAACCATTGCCCCTTCGCCTAAAGAATTGAAAGAGCACATGGGGTATTTGTGTACCAACCCTGAGTTTTTAAGTCACACAACGGGTCGAGAATATCTTAAGCTTTTGTGCAATGCCCGAGAAATAAAAGTGTCGGACTTGGACAAAAAAAACATTTTCAATCTTCCGCTAGATCAGTACGCTAGTAGCTATTCTACCGGCATGAAAAAAAAGTTGGCCTTGTTCGGAATTCTGCTTCAGAAAAATGATGTTTTTATTTTAGACGAACCCTTCAATGGCGTTGATATTCAAAGCAATATGCTGATTATAGACATTATTGAACAACTAAAACAATCTGGAAAAACCCTTTTGATATCCTCGCATATATTTTCTACACTAAGCAGTTTATGCGACAGCATTTTGGTGCTAGACAATGGTCGTATATCCAAAACGGTAACGCCTGAAAATTTTGCGGAACTAGAACACAATATGAAGCAATTTTCATCCATCAATTCACTCGATATTCTGGAACTTTAAATTTGCAACATGAATCTGAATCAGGTCACGATACCAACAACCAACATGCCTAAATCGGTTGATTTTTACACGCAATTAGGACTAACACTAATTGTCGATTCCATTCCGAGGTATTGTCGTTTCATTTGCCCAGATGGTACGAGTACACTTTCACTTCATGAAGCCGATAAAACATCGACGGACAACGGCATCGTTCTTTATTTCGAATGCAAGGACTTAGACAACACCATTCAGGATTTAAAAACAAAGGGTTGTGTATTTGAAACCGAAGCCACCGATCAGTCTTGGTTGTGGCGAGAAGCATCGATTTTAGACCCCGACGGACATAAAATAATACTCTTCTATGCTGGCGAAAACCGCATCAATCCTCCTTGGAAGGTAAAATAGGGGTTTGAGATATCCTAAAATACTTGTAAATGGTTAAAAGCAACTTTTTCATCCATTATAAAAAGAATTTGTAAGTTGAAACCTCAATTATGGCGGCACCGAAAAGCCTAAGAGTAGGACAACCAATACATCAAACCAAAAAATGGAAGCACAAAAAGTAGACATGTTCATCATGGCCAATGGCAAGTATTTTGAAAGTCATCACGTTGGACATGTTCGCGATGCACTTATCGCTCTTGACGACTCTAGATGGAGCGAAATCCAAACCTTACAATTCAAAGACCCTACTACGAGCCTTATTGTTTCACTTTTAGGTGGCCAATTGGGTATCGATCGTTTCATGATAGGCGACACCGGTATTGGTATTGCTAAGTTACTGACATGTGGTGGTTTAGGTATTTGGGCTATTATAGATTGGTTCATGATAATGGACGCTACAAGAGCCAAAAACATGGAAAAACTTCAGTCGGTTATTACACGATAAAAATTGACCCGTAACAGGCTATATGCCATTCTTATATTAGCCTGTTGCTTGGGTTTTATTTACCTTCTTTTTATTACGGGCAAAGAAGGTACTTCTCTAGAAGTCTGTCCCATTAAAAGTGTCACAAATTACCCTTGCCCATCGTGCGGTTCTACTAAGTCAGTCATCGCATTATCGCAAGGCCTCGTAAAAGACGCTTGGAATTACAACCCGTTTGGATTTCTTATTCTTCCTATCATGTTCATATCCCCGTTTTGGGTTGTGTACGATTGGCTAAGAAAGAAAGAAACTCTTTGGCGTTTTTATCTCAAAATAGAGACTATAACACGTAAAAAAACGATAGCTATTCCCTTGATATTATTGGTACTAGCCAATTGGATATGGAATATTATTAAACATCTATGATTGCAATCAAACCTTTTGCCTACAAACCAGGCGAACACGAATCTGAAAAAGCTTCCAATAGCTATTTGATGTCGTTGGTAGCTCTAATTTGTGGTTTGCCTTTACCTATAGTCAACCTCATTGCCTCTTTTATTTTTTATATGGGCAATAGAAAAAGCGACTATTTCGTTCGCTGGCATTGCACACAAGCTTTGCTATCACAAGTTAGCATGCTCTTTGTGAACAGTTTTGGTTTTTGGTGGACAGTGGCTATATTAATAGGAGATGATCAAATAAGCAACGATTATGTCGCCTATATGATTACTGTTCTATTTTTCAATTTAACCGAATTCATTGCGACCATTTATACGGCCATACAAACACGCAAAGGCATCCATGTTGAATGGTGGTTTTACAGTGGAATTACCGATCAACTTTGCAAACCAAAATCATGAACAAAACTCTAAAAGAAGGCATCATATTAGTGGCTCTATTTGCAGCAACCTTGTTTCTGATGATGCAAATAAATTGGATGCAAGTACTGCACATAAAAAGCGCAGCGAACACCACTGAGAAAAAGCTAGGCGAACTTATTTGGGAGAGCGTAAAGCGAGATAACGGCGAAATAGATATTGAGGCCGTCAACACTGTAATAGACAGTATTATTTCTACCATATGCACCGCCAATGATATAGATGCCAGTAAAATACAATGGCACGTTGTAGAAAACAGTCAAGTCAACGCCTTTGCATTGCCCGATGGTCATTTGGTATTGTATTCAGGGTTGATAACTTCGGCCGACAATGCGGAAGAATTGACAGGTGTAATCTGCCATGAGATAGCCCACATTCAACACGATCACGTAATGCAAAAGCTGATGAAGGAAATTGGTTTTTCGGTTTTGCTTTCTATGACTACCGGCAACGGTGGAGGAGAAATTATTGGCGGAGCCGTAAAGACTTTGTCGTCATCCGCCTTTGATAGAGACAACGAGAAAGAAGCCGACCTAAGTGCCGTGGATTACATGCAAGCTGCCGAAATAGATTGCGAACCATTTGCAGAATTCATGTACAAAATAGCCAAAGAAAGTGGTGATTACGACAAGTATTTGACATGGATAAATTCTCATCCCGATTCCGAAGACCGTGCCGCTTATATTGTTGAGTATACGTTGAAAACAGACGTTACAAGCGGCAAAATCATAAGCCCCTTGACGTGGAATAAGGGAAAAAAGGCTCTAGATAAGTGGAGCAACTATGAGTAATTCTGTTATTCGCCTAAATATTACGTACAGTTATCGGAATGTTTTTGGAGGAGAAATATATAATGCGTTCATTGTTAGTGTCCTTTTTCCCAAAGTGACTTATTAAAAGAAAACCCTAGAGAAAGCCAGTAACACTACTGGTTTTTTTTGTTCCAGTGTTTTTTTTGAATGTCAAATTGTCCTGACTAACTTCGGTGAATTACAATCAAAACATTCTATTTCAAAACCAGTTGAGCCACAATTAATTAAAGTACCTTTGCGCCCCATTTGGATAAATCACGATGAAGCGCATAAACGAATACAAAAAACTATTTTCTGTTGAAAAAGAAATTGATCTTAAAAAACTTAAGACCTCTTACAGAAACTTAGTAAAGCAATGGCACCCAGATAAGTTTCAAGAAAACGACCCTAAAGCTGAGGAAGCTAAAGCAATGAGTTTGCAAATCATCGATGGTTACCATTTTTTGGTAAGCATTGCGCCTGAAACCAAAGCGGCCAATTTAGAAGAATACACGCAAACCATTACTACATCTTTTATTGCTGGTGTAAAGCACAAAGGAATGCGTTTAGAAATCAACTTTGTTGATGGAAATACTTACGAGTATTTTGGGGTAACAAAAAGCGTTTACATCAAATTGATGAACTCTGAAAAACAAATGCGTTTTGCTAAGCGTAGTGTTTTCAATTCTTACCTATACCGTAAGGCCAAAAAAGAAGAAGTAGAAGCTTAAAAACATAAGCCTTTCAATATATTCTACCACATTGCTTAGTCGAAACAGACAAAAGCGGTGTGGTTTTTTTATGCCCATTCCTCTTTCAATACCGCAAACACTACATCATCTACCCATTCATTTTTAAAGTAGAGACTTTTAATGTGGTGCGCTTCAAGCCTAAAACCCAAACTCTTCATCAAGGCTACAGAAGCGGTATTACGAGGGTCGACTGATGCCGTAATGCGGTGTTTGTTTAGGTCGTGAAACAGATAATCTATAGTGGCTTTTAACGCTTCTTTGGCAAATCCTTTTTGATTATACTCTTTGTTGATGGTACAGCCCACTTCGCACTGTTCATCGTCCACAAAATGAACCCCAACATCACCAATTAGTTGTGCTGTTGCATTGTCTATAATGACCAATTGAAACCAAGAATTGTTTACGTTGAATGTTTCAGGATTCTTGTTGATAAATCCAACAACCTCTTCAAGAGTCTTTGGTATCCAGCCCTGGTACTTGTTCGACTCAGCATCACTCCTATATGCAAACACCCTTCTGGCATTTTCTAAAGCAATAGGCCTTAAGGTAAGTCTCTGGCTTTTTATCATGATTTTAAATGTAAGTCTTTCGATTTTGTCTACGCTCTATCCTCTTAATAAATGTTATCGAGGCTTTATTTAGTTGCATATGCAACAATAAAACGCATCTTTGCATCTTGAAGCCTCTAGACATAACACAAAATATTTGCGGAATAGACGATTCTGTGATGCCCTACATTGGTAAAGCCATGAAGTTTGCCGATATGCGCATTTGCAGTGAAATGACCGAGCAAGGTTACAAGCTATCTCGTACTCAAATAGTGATGCTTAAAGTGCTGCATCAGCAAGGTGCATTGCCACAAAACGATTTGGCTTTTCTTACCGAACGTGACAAAACAAGCCTTACTCGCTTGATAAACACGATGGAGAAAAAGAACCTGGTTGCACGAATTCCCAACCCAGATGACAAGCGCATCAATATGGTTCACCTTACCACAAATGGAGAAAAACTCTTTGCCGAAGTTCGACCAATTATGAAACGAATTATAAGCGAAATGCAACAGGGATTGTCAGAATCTGACATCTCTACTGTAAAAAAAGCAATGGAAATAATACAAGACAATTGCATAAAAAAGTTGCAATAACAACTAAATAAAACGATGAAAAGAAAGATTTTAGTAGTGCTATCTACTGTTGCCATTTTTGCATTGGCAATGTACGTGTCTAACTTGATGGCCGACAGCAAAAAGACGCCACCAAAAAAGAAAGTTGAGCACACAGCTACTGTGTTTTCGGAAGTGGTAAAAAACCAAGATGTTTTGGTTGAAGTAGAAGCCACAGGGAAGTTGCTTTCGAAAGACAGAGTAGAATTGTTTGCCGAAGTACAGGGTGTAATGAAAGCAACCAACAAGGCTTTTAAAACCGGAACAAAATACAGCAAAGGCCAACTGCTAATCAACATGGATGGTTCGGTATTTGAAGCCAGTTTGATCGCTCAAAAAAGCAATTTGCAAAACCTAATTACAGGTGCTTTGGCCGATATCCGTTTGGATTTTCCTGCTTCGTTTCCGCAGTGGGAACAATTCGCTAAAAACTTAGATGTTAACAAACCCCTTGCGGCTTTACCAAAACCGGTTAACGAACAAGAAAAAATGTTCATTTCAGGTAGAAACATTTATGTAACCTACTACAATGTCAAAAACGCCGAGCTCACTTTAGCGAAATACAAATTGCAAGCTCCATTCGACGGTGTACTGATCGATGCAAGCGTTACCGAAGGTTCGTTGGTAAGACCAGGACAAAAATTGGGAACATTCATAAAATCAGATGTGTTTGAATTAGAAGCACCTGTTTCTAGTAGCTTGGTTCGTTTCCTTAAAATCGGACAAGAGGTTGAACTCAGCAGTACACTAGGCGACGATCAAATATGGAAAGGCAAGATTGCGAGAATTAACAATGCAGTGAATTCTGAAACTCAAATGGTAAGTGTCTTCATTCAAGTAAGCGGAAAACACTTAACAGAAGGTTTGTTTTTGAAAGCAACAATCAATGCCAACACCATCGAAAACGCATTCGAAATACCGCGTTCGGTTTTGTTTGACAAAAACCAAGTGTACGTTGCCGAAAAAGGGTTGTTATCTCAAAAAGAGGTTCAGGTACTTCATTTTAAAGAAAAAACAGTGGTGGTTCGAGGACTTAAAGATGGCGAAAAAGTATTGGTGAAAACGGTACCAAACGCTTACCCTGGAATGAAAATTAGACTATTCAAAGACGCCTAATTGTGAAAAAAATAATAACTCACTTTATAAAATTTCCTGTAGCCGTAAACGTGCTCATCATTATGGTGGTCGTGCTCGGTTTTATGGGAATGATGTCACTCAAATCGAGTTTCTTTCCTCTACAGGAAGCCAAAATGGTTACTGTTTCTGTTGTGTATCCTGGTGCTTCTCCTATTGAAATGGAAGAGGGCGTGGTGCTCAAAATTGAAGACAACCTTAGAGGTTTAGTTGGTGTAGACCGTTTCACCTCATCGTCTTCTGAAAACTCGGCACAAATAACCATAGAAGCCGAACAAGATTACGACATCGATGTGCTTTTGGCCGATGTAAAAAATGCAGTAGACAAAGTACCTTCTTTTCCGGCAGAAATGGAACCTCCAGTGGTTGCTAAGCAAGAAAACCTGAACAAATCAATCGATTTTGTGATTTCAGGAAAAGATGTTTCATTAAAAACATTGAAAAGCATTAGCCGTGAAGTAGAAACCGATTTGCGCAACATCGACGGCATCTCGCAATTAGAAATCTCGGGTTTTCCTGACGAAGAAATTGTAGTAGCCGTAAACGAAGAAAAACTCAGAACCTACCAAGTTTCTTTCGAACAAGTTTCGAGTGCTGTTTCTAGTAACAACATTTTGGTAACGGGTGGTACTGTAAAAACCGAAGCCGAAGATTATCTTATTCGCGTCAACAGCAGAGCTTATTATGCCCACAAAATGGATAACATTATCCTGAAGGCCAATAGCGATGGAAGCATCATACGTTTGAAAGATGTAGCCGAACTGCAAGATGCTTGGAGCGAAACACCAAACCGTACTTACTTCAATGGCGAAATTGCTGTTGATATGGGGGTAAATACCACCAATACAGAAGACTTAGTAGAGGCCGCCAATAAAGTAATCGACTATGCTGAAGCCTTCAATGAGAAGCACCAAAACGTAAAAATAAGCATCACCAACAACCGCTCAACGGTCATCATCGAGCGTACTTTATTGTTGATGAACAATGGTGGACAAGGGTTGCTTTTGGTTATTATTTTTCTGTCCTTGTTTTTACGTCCACGACTGGCTGCTTGGGTAGCTTTTGGTATTCCAATTTCATTTTTAGGAATGTTTATGGTGGCGTCTTACTTTGGTATTACCATCAATGTATTGTCCCTTTTCGGTATGATCATCGTATTGGGTATTTTGGTGGATGACGGTATTGTAATTGCCGAAAACATTTACCAACATCACGAGAAAGGAAAAACCCGTGTAAGGGCTGCAATAGATGGTACAATGGAAGTTTTACCGGCCATAGTATCAGCAATTCTTACAACCATTGTAGCCTTTTCTACCTTCATTTTCTTGGATGGTCGTATTGGCGATTTTTTCTCCGAAGTTTCGGTAGTGGTTATTATAACCTTAGCGTTTTCTTTGGTAGAAGCCATCATTATTTTACCCGCACACGTTGCGCATTCTAAAGCTTTATCGTCAGAACAAAAAGAATACGGATTCAATACTTGGGCCAATAAGGTGATGAAATTTATGAGCGAGCGTTTGTACATGCCTGCTTACCGTTTCTTTATGGGCAACAAACCAGTTGGTTTTGCCATCATCATTGGCTTGTTTGTTATTACAATTGGTGGTGTAAAAGGCGGTATCATACGTACAACCTTCTTCCCGGTCATTGCTTCCGATCAGGTTAATGTTACTTTGAAAATGCCACAAGGTGTCAATCCGATAGTAACCGATTCTATATTGAGTTACATCGAGAGTAAAATTTGGGAAGTCAACGAAACTTACACAGCCAAACAATCGGGCAACGAAGAAGTAGTACTAAACGTAATAAAACGGGTTGGACCTGGGACTGCAAATGGTTCGATAAAAGCCAACCTGCTACAAGGTGAAAACAGAGATTTTCCTGCTCCAGAAATTGCACAAGCCGTGGCACAAGCTGTTGGTGAAATGCCGTTGGCCGAGAGTTTAACTTTCGATGCTGGATCTAACTTTGGTGGAAAACCGGTATCGGTTTCATTGTTGAGTTACAACATTGCCGAACTGAAAGCAGCTAAAATTGAGTTGAAACAAAAATTGCAGGAAAACGAGTTGTTGAGAGACATTAGCGACAACGACCCTGCAGGTATTAAAGAAATAAAACTAGAGCTTAAAGACAAAGCCTACTTGCTAGGATTCACACTAAGCGATGTAATTTCTCAGGTTCGATCTGGTTTCAATGGCCGACAAATACAACGTTTTCAGCGTGGTCAAGACGAAATAATTGTTTGGGTACGCTACGAAAGAAGCAACCGAGAATCGATTAAAGATTTGGAAGAAATGCAGTTGATTTCTCCAAAAGGCGATCGTGTTCCACTGAGTGAAATAGCCAATTACACCATTGCTAGAGGCGAAATAAGCATCAACCACTTAGACGGTAAACGCGAAATAAAAGTAGATGCCGATTTGAAAGATCCTAAATCGAGTGCTGTAGCTATTATCGACGACATCAAGCTAACCATTATGCCTGATATTCAATCGAAATATCCATCGGTTAGCCCTCTTTACGAAGGTCAAAACAGAGAAGCAAGTAAAGTTGCCAACTCAGCTAAGAAGATTTTCCCTGTCATCATTTTCCTTATCCTTATCATCATTGGCTTTACCTTCCGTTCGTATGCACAACCCATTTTGTTGCTGATAATGGTTCCGTTTAGTTTGATTGGTGTGGCTTGGGGTCACTGGGTTCACGGTTTGCCTATCAATATTTTGTCTTTATTAGGTATCATTGCCTTGGTAGGTATTATGGTGAACGATGGGCTTGTGCTTATCAGCAAACTCAACAGCAATTTGCAAGAAGGTCTAAGCTTTGACAATGCATTACAAGAAGCTGGTAAATCGCGTTTCCGAGCTATTTTCTTAACCACCATTACCACCGTAGCTGGATTATCGCCTTTGATTATGGAAACTAGCCGTCAAGCTCAGTTCCTAATCCCAATGGCCGTGTCCATTGCCTACGGTATTACCATTGCCACATTCCTTACGCTTATCGTTTTGCCAATGTTGCTCTCGGTTACCAACACCATTAAGGTAAATGCTACTTGGTTGTGGACCAAGAAAAAACCGAGTAAAGAAGCCGTAGAACCAGCCGTACAAGAACTTGAAGCAGAGAATCACGATGAAATTATTTAGCAGCATAGTGTGCTTGGCTTTTACTATCAGTTTACAAGCCCAAGAATTACTTAAAAGAGAAACAGCCATCGATATTGTTTTGGAAAAACACTACGATATTTTGGTGGCCAAAAACAGCGTTGAGCAAGCTGAAAACAATGCCGATATTCTAAACTCTGGTTATTTACCAACCCTTAGTACATCGGGCAATGCCAACGTATCGTACAACCAAGGTGAAAACAAAACAGTGCAAGGTGTAAGTACTTTCGATCCAGCAGAATCGTACAACTACGGTGCCGCTGTAAACCTTAACTACACGGTGTTTAATGGTAGTCGACGCTACAATTTTAAGCAACTGAAAGAGCAGCGAAATCTTACCGAATTGCAGGCTAGACAAGTGATAGAACAAACCATTCTTACTTTCTCTAGTGCTTATTTTGAGCTGGCCCGATTGGAAGAACTTTCGCTGTCACAAAAAGAAGCAATGGCTATTTCGGCCGATCGATTGAAACGTGCCGACTACAATTACCAGTACGGCCAATCTACCCAGCTTGATGTATTGAATGCAGAAGTAGATTACAACAACGACAGCATAAGTTATATGAACAGTCGTCAGCAGTTGGTCAATGCCAAAAGAAACATCAATTTGATGTTGGCTCGCGATTTAGAAACGGATTTTGTAGTAGAAACCGATGTAAAGTTTTCTTTGGCTACAAACAAAGCCGAATTGCTTGAAAACGCATTAGAGCGTAACGTGCAGATTGAGCAAAGCCAAAGCCAACTAAGCAACAACGAATGGGCATTGAAAAAATCACAAAGCGGATGGTTGCCACAATTGAGTTTCAACGCAGCATACAATTACAATGGATCGGACAACCCAAACGGTGCTTTTTTGGTAGGCAATTATAGCCAAGGGCCACAAGCAGGTTTAACCCTGTCGTGGAATTTATTTGATGGAGGTAAAACCTCTACACAAGTTAAAAATGCCCGATTGGCCATAGATGCACAAAGCATAAAGCAACAGCAAACCGAGGCCAATGTAAGCCGCGATGTACTCAATGCGTTAACGATTTACGAAAACGCTTTGTTTGTGTTAGAAGCTCAGAAAACCAACTTAGCAACCAACGAACGCAACTTTGACAGAAGCGAAGAGATGTACAAACAAGGACAAATCAATTCGATAACGTTTAGACAAGCACAATTGAACATGTTGAACTCCAAAAACCAGTACACTACAGCAAAATACCAAGCCAAAAATGCTGAGTTACAACTCAAGCAATTAGCAGGAATATTGTTGGATTAATACGATAGAATTTGCTTTAGGTTACCTATTGCTTACAAACAAAAAAAGGCTGGTATATACCGGCCTTTTTTTATGAGTTATATTTTCTATTCTATTTAAGCTGTCTGACCGCCACAACTAGATCCTGCACCAGCTGTGCATCCAAAGCAGTGTTGATCGACAATGATGCTTCGGTTCAACAATGCATCTGCATTGTAACTGCTAATGTGCTTTGAATCTGCATCCACTTTCATGTCCATCATTTGATTGAAATCGCAATCGAAAATATAGCCATCCCACGAAATGGAAATAGTATTTCGGCACATAACATTGTGCGCAGCGGCAGGATTGTAAGCATCTACCAATTGCTCCATGTATTCCTCGTAGTTTTCAGATACAATGAGGTATTCTAAAAAACGTGATACCGGCAAATTGGTAATAGCGAACAAACTATTGAATTCTATATCGAAGTCTTCTTTAAGTTTCTTTTTAAAATCGCGTTCTAATTCTTGCTCATTCCCTGGTAAAAATGCACCCGAAGGATTGTAAACCAAGTTTAGAGTAAGTCCCGAATCTACTTTACCATAACCAACTGCATTAAGCATGTTTAAAGCCTTAATAGAGGCATCAAACACTCCGTCGCCACGTTGTCTATCGGTTTTGCCAGAAGTGTAGTGAGGAAGCGAAGAAACAACCTCTACGTCGTGCTTCTTAAAAAACTCTGGTAAATCGTAGTATTTTTTGTTTGCAACAATGATGGTAAGGTTGCAACGTACGATGATATGCTTCCCTAATTTGTGAATTTCTTCAACAAAATACCTAAAGTCAGGGTTCATTTCTGGAGCTCCTCCAGTAAGATCAACAGTAGTAAAAGTGCTGTCTTTTAGAATAGCCAAACATTGATCCATGGTTTCACGGGTCATTATTTCTTTTCTATCCGGACCAGCATCTACGTGGCAATGGCTGCATACTTGATTGCACATTTTACCAACATTAACCTGAAAGATACTGAGGTCTTTAGGTTTTAGTGGCAACAAGCCTTCTGCAGATATTTTTTCTGCAAAGGTTGGCAATTGAGTTTCGTGAAAAATTTCAATATGACGTTCGCCAGAAGCTAAATCGTGCCCCTTTGCTTTTAAAGATTTTGTTTCTTTCATTATAAAATTACATCGACAGTTTTTTCACTTTGTTCATCATTTGAACACCGTGAACTAGAGTTGCTCCGCCTTTTATTGCTGCGGCAACATGTACAGCCTCCATCATTTGCTCTTCTGTTACACCTCGCTTAAGCGTGTCGCTTGTATAAGCGTCGATACAATATGGACATTGTGTAGCATGAGAAACAGCTAAGGCAATCAAAGATTTTTCTCTAGCGGTTAGAGCTCCGTCTTTGAAGACTCCGCCATAATAATCAAAAAACTTTTCGGCTAATTCAGGTTGAAAATCCTTGATATCTCCAAACTTCTTAAGGTCTTTTGGATCGTAATAACTGTTTGACATACTTTGGTAATTGATGCGATTTACGTTGAAAATAATATTTCGGTTTGAACTTACTAAAACTCCCCTAGAAATATCTGCCTTATGATAAAGCAGCGATAAAACAAAACATCAAAAACGTGCATGGTATTGGAAAACCAAACACTCAGAAACAAAAAAACCACAGCTAAATAACTGTGGTTTTTATAGAGGTTCCGGGCGGATTCGAACCGCCGTACAAGGTTTTGCAGACCTCTGCCTAGCCACTCGGCCACGGAACCATTTGGGTGCAAAGCTAATTAAATTTAGATTTTACAGTCCTTACTTGATAGAGTAAATGCAACATTTCCTACATTTTGATTGATAGGCGCTGCAATTTTGGTAATGCACACTTCAAAATCAGAGTCTGAATAGGCTGATTTTAAGCGTTTTACTATCCTAAGCGCTACCGTTTCTATTAATTTCGATGGAATAGCCATCTCTTCTACCACTACGTCGCTTACCAAACAATAATCTACCGTAAGCGTTAAGTCATCTGTTTCTGATGCTTTCAAATAATCGCCAAATGCGCTTACTCTTACGCTGTAGTTGGTTCCTATTTTACTTTCAGAAGCTAAACATCCGTGATATGAATAACAGCGGATGTCGTTGACATCAATTCTATGCACTTTGCTTCAAGTTAAGTACCGCTTGGGTATTGTTCTTAAGACGATTTACGCATTCTGTTTTCCCCAATATTTCCATAATGTGGAACAATGAAGGGCCCATGCCTAAACCAGTTAATAGCAAGCGAACGTTAGGCATCAAAGCACCCATACCCAACTCATTATCGGCTAAAAATTGTTTGAAATTGGCTTCAATATTCTCAGACGTAAACTCGGCTAAACCTTCTAAAGCTGTTGTGTATTCAGCAATATTCGATTCCGTAGCTTCTTTCCACTTTTTCTTAACTGTTTTTTCGTCAAATTCTGTTGGGTTTTGGAACAAATACGTTCCTTCCATCATGTCTTCAACAAATACAGCGCGTTCAGAAAGCAAGTCAACTACTTTTTCTAGGTCTACACTACCGGCATCGATGTTGTTCTTTACTAAAATGTTTTTGTAGCTCGCCGCCAATTCACCTTTGTTCTGCAAACGCAGGTACTGTTGGTTGAACCATCTTGTTTTTTCTGGATCGAATTTCGCGCCAGATTTACCAACACGTTTCAACGTAAAGGCTTCGCAAAGCTCTTCTAGGCTGAATATTTCTTGTGTCGTTCCGGGATTCCATCCTAAAAATGCCAACATGTTGATGAAAGCATCGTTGTAGTAGCCGTTTTCTCTGTAACCAGAAGATATATCGCCTGTTGTAGGGTCTTTCCACTCCAATGGGAATACAGGAAATCCTAATCTATCGCCATCGCGTTTGCTTAGTTTACCGTTGCCGTCTGGTTTCAGAATTAATGGCAAGTGAGCAAACTTTGGCATTTCTTCTTCCCAACCCAAATAGCGGTAAAGCAATACGTGTGTAGGAGCTGAAGGCAACCACTCTTCACCACGAATTACGTGGCTAATTTTCATCAAGTGATCGTCTACAATGTTGGCTAAGTGATAAGTAGGCATTCCATCACTTTTGAATAAAACTTTGTCGTCTATATTGCTTGAGTGCACAACTACCCAACCACGAATTTCATCTTCAAAACGAATTTCTTCGTTTCTAGGAACTTTTAATCGTATTACATAGTTTTCGCCATCTGCCAAACGCTTAGCTACTTCATCAGATGAAAGCGACAAGCTGTTTTTCATGGTTTCACGAGTAACTGCATTGTATTGTGGTGCTGCTACTTTAGCACGTTTCAATCTTTCGCGCATCTCATCCAATTCGTCTGGAGTATCGAAGGCATAATAAGCATGACCAGCCTCAATAAGCTTGTCGGCATATTCTCTATACAAATGCTTGCGTTCGCTTTGTTTGTACGGTCCAAATTCGCCACCTACACCTTGACCTTCATCTGGGCTAATACCACACCATTTCAAAGACTCTAGAATGTATTCCTCTGCACCTGGCACAAAACGTGTCTGATCAGTATCTTCTATTCTAAGAATGAAATCCCCGCCATTTTTTTTGGCAAACAGATAGTTGTATAATGCGGTTCTTACACCACCAATGTGCAAAGGACCTGTAGGGCTAGGAGCAAAACGTACGCGTACTTTATTCACTTGAAAAAATTTTGGCAAAGATAGGCAGTACATCCGACACTTAAAAACAAAAGTTCGGAACTTAGCTAACCTTATTTTTAGGCATAAAAAAACCCTTCTTTCGAAGGGCTTTTAATGATCGTATGTATTGATTTAGTTAATGCATCAAGCGCTTTACCACTTGTGTTCCATCGCTAAAGTTTACTTGTATTATGTAAGTTCCTTTAACCATGTCTTGAACATTAATTTTACTTTCAGCTTTGTTTTGCGCGTCTGAAACCAATTGGTCGGCAGCAATAATTCTACCTGTAGCATCGAAAACATTTAAGTCAGCCGATTCTACTCCGTCAGCAAAAATCAATCTCAATGTAGATAAACCATTAACGGTTGGGTTAGGCGCTAAAACAGCGTCTGACAAGCCCGCCACTGTAGAATTGATTGTTGAAGCAGAAATAACTTCATCGTTAGCGACCATAGAATGGCTAAGAACTGCTGTAAAATCTTCAGTTTCGCCATAGCTATAGGTTTCGCATGATGTAGAAGAACCGTTGTACTTCATCATAACACGCATTCTCGTTTCGCCTGGTGTTGCATTGCTTGGTACTGAGATGTTACCACTAACGGCATATTTAGAAACTCCACCAGCATCGAATACCAATTCTCCTGCGTCAGTAAAGTCGCCATCGTGGTTGATGTCTATGTATATTCTCCAATACTCGTTGTAACGCGATACGCCGAATAAGCTAGATTTAAATCCAGGTTCTAAGGTTACTGCGCTTTGTTGTCCAATGGTTAGATTGACACTGTAGGCCGTAAAATCTGCATAACCACCATTGTTACCAGATGTATATGTTGTGCCCCCTAAGGTTACTTTATCTATCCATTCATCGCTCGTGTTATTTCCTCCTGCAGAGCAGTAGTTAACATTTACAGGAGCGTCTTCAGTTGTAAAGCTTGCAATAGAAGAATATGCACTTTCACCAAAATCGCATACAGATTTTACTCTGAATTCGTAGTTGGTACTTGCGGCAAGTCCTGATAGCGCTTTAGAAGTTCCAGATACAGATTGCGCAGAAAAACTACCCCCTACCGTTCTAGTTTCTAATACATAGCTATTTGCTCCACTTACAGCACTCCAACTAACTGTTGCAGAAGTATGAGTAATGGAAGCGCTTGCCAATGATGCTGGACTAGCACAAGCAGGTGCTGCTGAAGTTGTAAACACCACTTCTGAAGAGTATGCGCTTTCGCCGTATTGGCAATTGGCTTTTACTTTAAAACGGTATTGAGTAGACGGTTGCAAACCTGACAAAGCGTGACTCAAACCAGATTTTTGAACACTGGTCAATGATCCACCAACTTCTCCATATTGTAATGTGTAGTCGTTTGCGTTCACAGAAGATGTCCAATTGAGTGTTGCAGCACTAAAACTAACGCCTGACACTGAACCTGAAACCGTTCCACACGGTGGTGCATCGTCGGTAGATGCTGAAACCGTTCCGCTGAACGCACTTTCATCCGATCCGCAATTGGCTTTTACTCTAAACTCATAGTCTTGACTTGGACTTAAACCGCTTAAAGTATAAGATGTTTGAGATGTACTTGCACTGCTCCATGCAGAAGCTCCTACTAAACGATAGTTAACAACATATCCTGTTTCGTTGCTTCCGGCAGCTTGCCAGTCCAATATAATATCGGTTAATGATGTAGCTACTACAGATAATGCTGATGGTGCATCGCAAGGCAAAACTACATCTGGCTTAATATTTAATGTATAATCTTCTACTTCGCCATAAGTAAATGTTTCACAGGCGGTTGGCGCTCCATTGTACTTCATGCTAACTCGCAATCTGGTTTCACCCAAAAGTTCAGCAGCAGGAATGGTAAAAGATCCGCTAACGGTTGAATTTTTCAATCCGCTTGAGAACAATTGCTCTCCAGAATCGCTAAAGTCTCCGTCGTGATTCAAATCGGCCCAAAGTATCCAGTACTCGTTGTAAGCCGAACTTGCAAATCCTGGTGTTAATTGAATTGTAGTGGCTTCACCAACAGTAACATCAATTACAGATGCCGTGAAATCTGAATAGCCAGCTCCACCTGAGGTTTTGCTAAACGATCCTACGCTAACGCCTGCTATCCACTCGTACTGATTGTTGGTAGATGCAGAATTACAGTACACCAATTGATCGGTTTGTGTTGTAACATTTACGCTTGCAGAATATGCAGATTCTTCTCCGTCACAATTGCTTTTAACTTGTATTTCGTATTGAGTGTCAGGTACTAATCCGGTAATAGTGGTATTGTTTTGTGGTGCTGTAGACGCAATCCATGAAGAACTACCTGTAGCACGGTATCTCACACCGTATGATAGTGCTGTACTTACTGCATTCCAAGCAACATCGAATCCATTTTGTCCGACGTTTGAAGAAGAAACTCCTGTTGGAATAGAGCAAACAGGGTCAACAGGCTCACACGTAGAAAGACAACTTGCGCCGGCTACTTCGCTACGAATTAAATCGCCAGGAAGTGGACCAAAACCATTATTGAAATTAATTCCTGTGCTGGTTAAGTGGCAGTAACTCATGATAGTACCACCATTTTGTGGTGTAGGCCCAGGGCTACATGTACCTTCTGTTGTATAACAATCATCGATTGCTCCACCTGGCCAACTACAAGACTGAGTGTGAGGAGAACCAAGGTTATGTCCTAATTCGTGCGTAATAACTTCAACTGTCCAGCTATACGTTGGTACAGATTCATAATCGGCTTTGATACCGCTCCAACCATAAGCATAACTTGGAACACACAATACATCAACATAGGCAACACCACCGTAGCTACTTTTCATTGAAACTAAGTGGGCAACATCGCCATTATAAGATGTTCGGTACGATTTGAAATCATCTAGATAGGCTGATGAGCTTGAACCTCCGTAAGGACTAGATGAGTTCCAAACATACATTTCACCCAATTTTAGGTTTACACTTTCGTTGGCATATAACGTTGATATTTCATTGAATACCGCTGTCATAAAATTCGTTGCATTCTGCACAGAACCTTTGTTTTGGTAAACATCATAATCTACTTCAAGGTAGACTGACACACAGTTAGCCGAAGATTTCAATCCTGTTTGTGGTTCTTTATTTACCGAAATATTTACACCTTCTGGAAAATCTGGTGTAGAACAATAATTGCCTTTTAAATGATCCAGCTGGCTTTCTGGATACAATACATAAGCCTTCTCTTTTGATTTTAGAGTTGATTCTACAACACCCAAATTGTAATTGGACTTATCGTCAGAGATTATAGCTTGAATAGAACCATCAAAAACACTAACCGTAACCAGTGAATTTTCTTGACCCTTTATTTTACCTCGGTAGTGAAAACCTCTCTCTATTTCATAATTGATTGGTACCGATGTGTTAATCACGAAATTTTCGTGGAAAAAGTCGACTTTTTCAAGCAACAAAGTCCACAAAGACCCTTGAGTGTTCGGTATTTCCATTTCAATAAATCGAGTCGATCTTTTTGCAAGTTCTAAAACTGCAGTTTCATCGTACTGCAGGAGTACGGCTTCTTCGAGTTCGATAGGGAGAGTAGTTGTGCTTTTAAGTTGAGGGGCAACTTTAAAAGGGTTAACATGTTCGTTGGTTAAACCTGTTTGAGACAGTGTTGTAACCTTGTTTTGAACTAATCTTTGGTTTTGTGCTTGGGAGTTATAATAACTACCCATAAGGGACAAAGCCAAGCAGTAGGTAAGGAGTTTTTTCATGCTTGTTTGTTTTTTAGTGAAATAACAAATTATATTCTGTCATTATTATATACTCGATATTTTTTAGCGTTAACTGCATTATTACAGGATGAATCGTAATTTATACCCGCCTATATTTTTATTATTGTTTAGTAACAGGAAAAATTATTATACCAACAACTACTCAGAAAAGGTCTGTTACTTTTGTATTTGCACTATTTAAGTTTTCGCTCTCGAAAAGCAGCGTACTTTTATACCAGTTTACCCAACAGAATGCAAAAATCAGAAAGCATAGTAAAACAAGGCCTTGAAAATTTCATTAAGAAGCATTATCGCATCGTATTCTTAAAAGGAATTCTAATCTCTGTTGCCCTATTATCTGCATTATTTCTGTTGTTAATATTTTCTGAATATTTGCTTTGGTTATCACCTAAGTGGCGTTTTGCCTTCTTTTGGGCATTTTGTAGTGTTTCTGTTGTAACAATAGTTAAGTATTTACTATCTCCACTTTTACAATTCTCAGGATTCAAGCGTAAAATGAATTCTGAAAAAGCCGCGGAACTTATTGGGTTGCATTTTGCTGAAGTAAAAGATGTTTTATTGAATCTTTTAGAGCTTGAAAAAAGGTCTATTTATGAGCCTGAACCACAAAAATCGTTGATAATTGCTTCCGTAGAACAACGGTACAATGGATTAAAAAACATTCGGTTTACGGAAGCCATTCGTTTCAAAGAAAAAAACAAATATCTGCTTTTTGCTACTCCTGTATTGGCTTTCCTTTTAGCCACTTGGCTGTACAATCCCAATATAATTAGCGATGGATCTAAACGCCTAATAAATTACAGTGAGCATTTTCAAAAACCGCTTTCTTTTTCATTCTCATTTGCGGAAAGTGAATACCGTATTCATGAAGGCGAATCTATTGACATTGAAATTCATTCATCTGGAAACAAAATACCTTCTAGAATTTATTTAATCGACGGCAACAACAAAACTCTATTTACTAAGACAAAAGAGAATAAATACACTGCCGTATTAAGCAATAATTTTTCATCAAGAAACATCTATATCGAATCTGGTCCATTCAAATCAAAACCCGTTTATGTTTCTGTTTTAAAGCTTCCAAAAATAAAATCGCTTACAACAAAAATAAAATACCCTAGTTACACCAATTTCAATGAAGAAGTTAACAATAACACTCTTGATATAATTGTCCCAGAAGGGAGCGAATTGACTTGGTTATTGGAAGATGAAAAAAACACTTCAACAAAAATTATCGTAAACCAATCTGCTGATTTTCAACACATTGCAAAAAAATCGTTGAATTATTTAGTCGTTTCTCAAAATACCGAAAGTCAATTGGTTGATACCAGCATATATTCATTAAAAGTAATAACAGATCAGTATCCAAAAATTTCGGCTGAATTAAAATCAGATAGTTTATTCAAAAACACCTTTTACTTACAAGGACAAATTGAAGACGACTATGGTTTTTCTCAATTGAAAGTTATTGCCGAAAATAATGAAGGAAAAATAGTTTTTACTAAAACACTTCCATTAAATAAACTTCGCTCACAAAGTTTTGTTTGCATTCTAGACGAACTTGAAAATGTAACTAAGGTATACGCCAAAGTATTTGATAACGATCAAGTGAACGGAGCAAAGTTTACTGTTTCAGACAAAAAAGCAATCGATATTTTAAACGAAAAAGCATTAACAGAATCGCTGCAAAAAGATAGAGAAGAGCAACTAGACAAACTTGACAAGCTTAAAAACAAGAGCGAAAAAATCAATAGTGATTTAGATAAGTTGAAAGACCAGCTTAAGGGAAAGAAAGAAATCAGCTTTGAAGAAAAACAAGAAATAAAAAACATCAATAAAGAAGTAAAAAAACTACAGGATGAAATTGAAAAGAGCAAAAAGGAAAATCAACTGCTAAATTCTGAAGAAGAACGGTTGACCAATTTTGATGAGAAAATACTTGAGAAACAACAAAAGCTAGAAGAGTTATTTGAAGAACTGATTGATCCTGAGCTTGAGAAGCTATTGAATGAGCTTCAGGAAATGATGGAAAAGGAGAACAAAGCTGATATAGAAAAGGCTTTAGATGACCTTAAAATTAACAATGAGGACATTGAGAAAAGTCTTGACCAAAACATGGAATGGTTAAAACAGTTGGCACTTGATAAAGAGACTGAAGACTTGATCAAAAAGCTAGATGAGCTTGGTGAAAAGCAAGAAAAACTAAGCGAAAAAGAAACGGATACGCAGGAAGAGCAGGAGCAAATTGATAAAGAATTCGAGAAAATTCAAGACGACATAAAAAAACTTGATAAGAAAGGCGATGAGTTAAAAAAGCCTACCGATTTCCAAGAAAAAACCAAAGCCGAACAAGCTGAAATTAAAAAAGAACAGCAAAAAGCTAAGGAAAACATGTCTGAAAGTCAGGACAAAAAAGCCAATGACAATCAGAAAAAGGCTGGGCAAAAAATGCAAGAAATGGCTGAGCAAATGTCGGAAATGAAAAAATCCAGCGAAGCTCAACAACAAGCTGAGGATATGGAAAGTCTTCGAGCTATTCTTGAAAACCTGATTCAACTTTCTTTTGATGAAGAAGATTTAATCGAGCAATCAAAAAACATCAGCAGTTCTGATCCAAAAATCAATCAGTTATCACAAGCACAAAAAGATATTAAAGACAACTTTGTAATCGTTGAAGATAGTCTACAAGCATTGGCCACAAGAGTTATGCAATTATCTGGCATCATCAACAAAGAAATCAGTACCATTAACAGCAATCTAGAGTATACTTTAAATCATCTTCAAGATTTACGTTTGCCCCAAAGCGCCGTTTACCAGCAAAAAACCATGATGGGTTTCAACAATCTAGCATTGCTATTGGACGAGGTTTTAAAACAAATGCAGATGCAAATGGCAAAAAGCCAGCCCGGTTCTGGTAATTGCGAAAAACCAGGAGGATCTGGTGCCAAGCCAAGCCTAGAACAATTGCGCAAAATGCAAGAGCAAATGGGCAAGGATATGGAAGGCGGTAAAAAGCCAGGCAAAAAAGGCGAAGACGGCCAAGGTATGGGTGGCACAAAGGCCAAACAAATTGCACAACAAGCCGCTCAACAAGCTGCCATTAGACGCAAAATACAAGGTATGGCGGAAGAATTGAGTGGTGGCAAAAACGGATCAGCAAAAAAACTGAAGGAAATTGCAGAGGAAATGGAAAAGATAGAAGAAGATTTGGTCAACAAACGTCCAATGCCAGAAATTAAAAAACGCCAACAGGATATAATTACGCGATTACTAGAAGCTGAGAAAGCCGATTTAGAACGAGAACTTGATAAAGAGCGAGAATCAAAATCAGCGAAAAATCAACGCACAATTGTCAATGAACAACGCGAAGAATATTTAAAGAAAAAGTTACGAGAATCTGAAATTCTGAAAAGCTATCCTACAGGCTTAAAACCCTATTATAAAAACAAAACAGACATTTATTTCGAGCCATGATTTCCTTTTTCTATGAAGATATAAAGCCAAAAGACATTGGCTCAAAAAATGAATTGCGCCTATGGATAGAAAATACGGTGAATGAATATGGCATGAATATAGGCGATGTCAACATTATTTTTTCATCAGATGAATACTTGCTTGAAAAAAACATTTCGTTTTTGAATCACGATTACTACACCGATATCATTACGTTCAATTACAATGAAGGGGAAATACTTTCTGGCGACCTTTTCATTAGTTACGATAGAGTAAAAGACAACGCCAAGAAATTAGAAGTAAAATTAATTCATGAGATTCGTAGGGTAATAATCCACGGTATTCTGCATCTTTGCGGGTTAAATGACAAAACAGAAGCAGAAGAGAAAGCTATGCGAAAAGGTGAAAATACTGCGCTAGAATTCTGGAATGTTTCACGTGGAACATAATTATGTTTGAAAACAAATACGACGTAATAGTAGTTGGTGCTGGGCACGCTGGAAACGAAGCCGCTCACGCAGCGAGTCAATTAGGGTCCAAAACCTTACTAATCACTATGAATCTTGGTACTGTAGGCCAAATGAGCTGCAACCCAGCTATGGGGGGTATAGCAAAAGGCCAGATTGTACGTGAAATTGACGCATTAGGCGGAATGTCTGGTATAATATCAGACAAAAGTGCCATACAAATGCGTATGCTCAACCGGTCTAAAGGTCCAGCTATGTGGAGCCCACGTTCTCAAAACGACCGTATGGTATTTGCCTGGGAATGGCGACTAGCTTTAGAAAAATCAGAAAACTTAGATTTTTTTCAAGATACTGTTACCGATGTTTTAACCGAAAACGGTAAAATCATAGGTGTAAAAACAGGGCTTGGATTGACATTCAAATCCGATGCTGTAGTTCTAACAAATGGAACATTTCTAAATGGATTGATTCATATTGGACGAAAGAATTTTGGCGGAGGACGTAGCGGTGAAAGCGCCGCTGTCGGACTTACAAAATCATTATTAGATCTAGGGTTTGAATCCGATAGAATGAAAACAGGAACACCTCCTAGAGTAGATGGAAGATCATTGGATTATTCCAAAATGGAAGCTCAGCATGGTGATGATGAAGACCTACAGTTTTCTTACAGGCTTAAAGACTACAAGAAATTAAAACAACTACCGTGTCACATCACCTATACCAATCCAGATGTACACGACACACTTAAAGAAGGTTTTGACGATAGCCCAATGTTCAATGGTTCAATTAAGTCAACCGGACCTCGATATTGCCCAAGCATTGAAGACAAAATCAATAGATTTTCGGAACGCAACAGACATCAAATATTTGTTGAACCAGAAGGTGTCGATACAGTAGAAACATACATCAACGGATTCAGCACTTCACTTCCTGAAGACGTTCAAATGAAAGCCATCAAATTGATACCAGGATTTGAAAAAGCGAAGATATTTCGCCCTGGCTACGCTATAGAATACGATTACTTCCCTCCTACTCAATTGCAACATACACTGGAGACCAAATTGGTTGAAGGACTCTATTTTGCTGGACAGATAAATGGAACTACAGGGTACGAAGAAGCAGGATCACAAGGCTTAATGGCTGGCATCAACGCACATCTTAAAATCAATGAAAAAGACCCCTTAATTCTTGGAAGAGATGAAGCTTACATTGGTGTATTGATTGATGATTTAATAACTAAGGGAACTGAAGAACCTTATAGAATGTTTACTTCTCGAGCGGAATACCGGTTGTTGTTAAGACAAGACAATGCCGATCAAAGACTTTCTGCCTTAGGCAATCATATCGGATTATTGAGCGACACCGATTTGCGCATAATGCAAACAAAATACCAAAAAGTTGAAGCCGGAATCAAAGCCATTGAGAAAACATCAGTACACCCAGATAGAATAAACCCTGTATTGGAAAGTTTAGATTCAGCACCTATTAATCAGAAAATAAAAGCAAATAATATTCTTACAAGGCCCAACTTAAGCTTAAACCATATTTTATCAGTTTCAGATGAATTAACAGAAGATGCTTCCATATCTGCACTAAACAAAGAAGAAAAAGAAGCTGTTGAAATACGCATCAAATACAAAGGCTATTTACAAAAAGAGGCTGATGCAGCATCAAAATTAAAACACTTAGATAAGGTAAGAATAGATGCTAATTTTGATTACTCCAAAATGCAAAGTTTATCAACTGAAGCTATTGAAAAACTAAGTGAAATAAAGCCTGTAAATTTGGCTCAGGCCAGTAGAATTTCCGGAGTTTCGCCATCCGACATATCGATATTATTAATACAAATGAAAAAATAGTTCCACGTGGAACATGACTATGAACAAACAACAAATCCTAAATCATTTTGGAATTCAAGCAACCAATTCAGGTACTTGGATAGATTCAAAAACATTAGTTGGTACAGGTAACATTACATCTGTTTCTCCTATCGACGGCGAAGTTATTGCTTCAGTAGACATTACTACAGAACAAAACTTCAAAGAAATAATTGCTAAAGCTAAGTCGGCTCAAAAAGAATGGCAAGCAAAACCTGCACCTTTACGTGGCGATATTGTACGCCAATTTGGTGATGTCTTACGCGAAAACAAAGATCCCCTTGGAGCACTTGTTTCTATAGAAATGGGAAAATCATTACAAGAAGGACTTGGTGAAGTACAAGAAATGATTGACATCTGCGAATTTGCAGTTGGTTTATCAAGACAACTTTATGGTCTTACCATGCACAGCGAAAGACCAAATCACCGTATGTACGAACAATGGCATCCACTTGGAATTGTAGGTATAATATCTGCATTTAATTTCCCAGTAGCCGTTTGGAGTTGGAATACAGCTTTAGCTTGGATATGTGGTAATGTTACCATTTGGAAACCATCTGAAAAAACACCACTAACCGCTATTGCATGTCAAGTTCTTTGGAATAAAGTTGCAGAAGCAAACAATCTTCCTGAAGGAATTTCTTCTATCATTAATGGTAGAGTTGAAGTTGGTGAAATGTTAACCAAAACAAAAGATGTTGCTTTAGTATCGGCTACAGGTTCTACAAGAATGGGTAGAGAAGTTGCTAAAAATGTATCGGACAGATTTGGTAAATCATTATTAGAATTGGGTGGAAACAATGCACTTATTGTAACTGAAAATGCTGACTTAAATATTGCTATTCCAGCCATCGTATTTGGAGCAGTTGGAACATGTGGGCAAAGATGTACTTCTACAAGACGTCTATTATTGCACAAAAGCATCAGCAAAAAAGTAATCGATACTTTGGTTAAAGCTTATAGCCAATTGCGTATTGGAGATCCTCTTGATCAAAATAATTTAGTAGGACCACTTATCGATGCACAATCTGTTGAGCAATATTCGGCTTGCATTAAAGAAGCGTTAAACCAAGGTGCAGAATTATTAACTGATCATGGTCCACTTACTGTTAAAGGTTTAGAAGGTGGATCTTATGTAAAACCTTGTGCTTTAAAAATTGATTCATCAGCTCCTATTACTAAGACGGAAACCTTTGCTCCTGTACTTTATGTAATGGAATACGATACACTTGAAGAAGCAATAGCAATTCAAAATGATGTTCCACAAGGATTGTCTTCAGCCATATTTACTGAAAGTATGAAAGAAGCAGAATACTTCTTATCATGTGCTGGTAGCGATTGTGGTATTGCCAATGTAAACATTGGAACTTCTGGTGCTGAAATAGGTGGTGCTTTTGGTGGTGAAAAAGAAACTGGTGGAGGACGTGAGTCTGGATCTGATGCTTGGAAAAGTTACATGCGTCGCCAAACCAATACCATAAATTATTCTGACCAATTACCATTGGCACAAGGAATAAAATTTGAACTATGAAAATAGCTAAGCTATTTGTGATAACTGCAAGCGCATATTTTTTATGCGCTTGTAGATTATCTACAAACACAGAAATAATTTCAGAAACCTTAGAAGGAAAATTTAGAGCTAATATGGAATTGAACGATTCAACATCGCTCCCTTTCATTTTGTCTCTAACTAAACATAATTCTATTCAACAGGCTACGATATACAATTCTGAAGAGACCATCGTGTCAGATGAAGTTTCTATAACAGCCGATTCTCTTATAATTACACTCCCTGTATTCGGCTCTAAATTAGCCTTTAATATACTGAATAACAATACATTAACTGGTGAATTTACATCGCTAAATAGGCCAAAAGACTATAAAATAAATCTGTCAGCAAAAAAACAAGGAAAACGATTTGATGCAGTTTCTGATGAATTTAAAGGCCGATACAAAATAACTTTCGGAAATGATAGTACCGATTTGGCTATTGGACTTTTTGAAAGCAGCAATGGAATTGTAAAAGCAACTTTCGCAACTGAAACTGGAGATTATCGATTTATTGAAGGTGTGGTGAAAAATGGAAAACTTACCATGTCGTGTTTTGATGGTGCCCATTACTTCTATTTTGATGCAGATGTAAAAGGCGATTCATTGTTAAATGGAAACTTTTATTCCGGCAATCATTATCACACCACCTGGGAAGGTGTAGTCAACAATAATTTTGAATTAAGATCCGCTACCAAACTTACTAGCCCTCTAGATGAAAACGCCATCATCAATAAAACCATTGGTGGAATACAGATACCTGATCCGAACGCAAAAATTACAGCCATACAAATTTTGGGTACTTGGTGTCCGAATTGTATGGATGAAAGTAGATACTATGCCTCTACCCTATTTCCAAAATACAAAAACAAGGGTTTAGCCATAGTTGGACTGGCTTTTGAGTACAAAGGGTCGGATTCGTTAATTGAATCCCGTATAAGCCGTTTTAAAAACGATTTAGGGATACAATATCCAATTGTAAAAGCTGGCAACGCTAGTAAAACGGAAGCAAGCGATTTGTTTCCACAATTATCAAAAATAATAAGCTTTCCTAGTACCATATTTCTAAACCAGAAAGGAGAAATTCTAAGAGTTCATACAGGATTTTATGGACCTGGTACCGGTAAGTACTTTGAAGAATATGTAAAAGAAACGGAAGCGTTTTTAAATTCTGAACTATAAAAAAAGGGGCATAAAGCCCCTTTTATAATTTCTATATAATTGTTGATTAACGTTCGTTCTTAAAATCGTTTTCAACATCGACTTTCAATCGTTCGTCTCTATTAGCAATTTCCCAAGCCGTTAGGAATACGTAGCGAGCAATATTAGACATCTTATCGAAGTTAATTTTCTCTATAGTATCTGTTGGCTTATGGTAATCTGGGTGAGTTCCGTTGAAGTAAAATATTACAGGAATATTGTTTTTAGCAAAGTTGTAATGATCTGATCTATAGTAATATCTGTTCGGATCATCAGGACTATTGTATTCAAAATTCAATTCCAAATCTGCATACTTTTCATTTATACCTAAGGCTATTTTATGCAAATCAGTACTTAATTTATCAGAACCGATAATGTAAACGAAGTTTGGATTGTCCTTGTGTTTTTCATCAACACGACCTACCATATCTATATTCAAATCGGCAACCATACTGCTTAATGGAACCAAAGGATTGTCTGTAAAGTATTCAGAACCCAATAAGCCTTTTTCTTCCCCACTAACTGTCATAAACAATATAGTACGACGTGGTTTGATACCAGCTTTGGCCATTTCCATAAATGTAGCCGCTAGTTCCATTACAGTTGATGTCCCAGAACCATCATCATCAGCACCGTTGTTGATCAATCCATCGGTAATACCAATGTGATCGTAGTGACTTGTGATAACCAATACTTCGTCTTTTAAGTCAGTACCTTCAATAAGTCCTAAAACATTTTCTCCTGTTTTTTCAACGGCATCAATTTTAATGTCGATGTTTAGTTTTGAAGCAACAGTACCTCTGCCCTTTAATTTGCCTTTTTTGTATTTAGCTATATTCTTAGTTAAAGCATCGCCAAAAGCCTTTTCATTGATATAGTAGAACGGCATAACGCGTTCTTTCTTTTCTTCGTTTTTAACCAAACGAGTACTTTTTCTCATCAAAAATCTTCTGTAACTTGCTATAATACCATTGTATCTGTCTTGAATTACAAAAACGGCTTTAGCACCTTTTTCAGATAAATTTCTGGTTTTCAAAAATCTGTCAGAACTCCATTTAGAAGGTACATCGCTGTTACCAACTACATATTTATCTTCTTTATTTTTAGGTTCTCCGCTTAAAATAACAACTACTTTACCTGTTACATCAAGACCTTCTAAGTCATTGTAAGTTTCATCTTCTATACCATATCCTGCAAAAACAAAATCGGTAGCTGAAATTACTTCAGGTTCAAAACTTCCTATGTAAAAGAAATCATCAATAAAAGTTTGTGTTTTTCCTTCTATAGATAATATTGTACCACCTGGGCTTTCAACTACAATAGGAAAACTTTGTTGGTATTGTCCATTTATACCTTCCAAACCTATTTCTTTGAAGTGATCCTCAATGAATTTAGCAGCTTTCTTCTGCCCTCTCATTCCAGTTTCACGACCTTCCAAACTATCATGAGCCAAAACGCTCAAATAGCTTCTTAAATCTTCAGGTGTAATTCCTTTCTCGTATTTTAATACTGAATCAGTAACTGTATAGTTACTTGTAGTTCCTTGGGCTATTGCCGCCAAAGAACTTAAAGCACTTATACTAACAAGCGCTAATTTTCTCCACTCTTTTCTCATGTCTTCCGCCTTCAAAATTTGTATTAATAAAACCCTTTAAGATGTCTTTGGCTGTTTCTACATCAATAAAGCGTGCTGGTAAACTTAAAACATTTGCATTGTTATGTGCTCTTGCTAGTTCACCCAATTCTCTATTCCAACACAAAGCCGCTCTAATATGTTCGTGTTTGTTAGCTGCAATGCTGATGCCATTTCCACTTCCACAAACAAGCAACCCTATGGCATCCTTTGTTTCTTTTATCCCTTGTGCAACGGCATGGGCATAATCCGGATAATCACATCGTTCTTCACTGTGTGTTCCTTTGTCGTGAATGGTATACCCAGCTTCTTCTAAAAGAGGTACCAACTGCATCTTAAGCTCATATCCTGCATGATCTGAACCCAAAAAAATGACTTTGTTCATAAATGTTAAAAATTAAAACTTGACAACTGTCTAAGGGCTAAAATACAATCATTTAGCCTTATTAACTTTTCGGTAGATAACTTGTTAATAACCTGCTTTGAGTAATGATAACTAAACAAAGATTTTAATTGACTAAATGATAATATTGTAGTAATGCAGTATTCAATTGAAAATCACAAGTCGAAATAACACGAACTTTTAACCAATTCATCAACATCAAAAAGGATATATTTCAGCCCTAAAACTTTTAACACAATAACTCTAGTTTATAATTGTTAATAACCCGCTAAGTGGTACAAAATCAATCGTTAACTTTGTTAATAACGTATTAATAAACGCTTATAAAGCCCTACAAATCATAAATGCAAACAAAAATTAAAAGAAATACCAACAGAACTAACACCCTTATTACAGTTACTGTTTTCTTTTTAATTTTTAATCTTTTTTATACTAATAGTAGTATAGCTCAAGATTCAACTCGATTCGAAAAACTGTTTTATCCAAGTGGGCAAATATCTGCCGAAGGCTATATGACCAATGGAATTCCTACAGGTTATTGGAAATCGTATTATGAAAATGGAAAACTCTTTAGCGAAGGAAACAGAAAAAATGGGTTGCTAGAAGGTCCGTGGAAATTTTACAATGAAAATGAATCGTTGAAAGAAGACATTAATTTTGTTGCTGATAAAAAAGAAGGTTTTTCGCGCATATATTATTCAACGGGTGAAGTAAAAAACAAAACTCCTTATACAGCGGGCGTAAAAAACGGTGTTGCCGAGTATTATTATAAATCTGGCAATCTTGAACGCAAACTTCCATTTGAAAACAACCTTAAAAACGGCAGAAGTTATACTTACAACGAAGCAGATGGAAGAATAGTAATACTAGAAGAGTATGTAAATGATACGCTCTTAGAACAGCTTATTATCAATCGATACGATCAGGATGGAAAGAAATCTAATTTATGGATAGAATTTCATCCTAATGAGAAAAAAAAATTGGTGGGTAAATATGTTGATGGCCAAAAGGAAGGAATATTTAAAGCATACGATGAAGATGAAAATCTAATAGCTGTTTATAATTACAGAAACGGAGAAAAATCGAGTACCGATAAATCATTATCCTTCTTTACAATCGAGAAATCATACTATCAAAATCAACAATTAAAATCGTCAATTTCTAAATCAAAATTTGGATATAGACAGGGTTACACTTACTTGTACGATAGTTTGGGAAATTTAAATGAGGCATTGTTTTACGACCAAGACACTTTAGTATTTTCAGGTATTACTGATAGTTTAGGTCGAAAACAGTACGATTGGATTTACTATTATAGAAATGGAAATATCAAAGAAAAAGGGTACTACATAGACGATAAAAAAGAAAAAGAATGGGTCTATAATTTTGAAAGTGGTAAACCAGAACAAACAGGAAAGTATAAAAACAATCAACCTATAGGCGAATGGATTTGGCTGTTTGAAAATGGCAAACAAAGACGTATAGAAAACTACGAATTAGGAAGTCGGTCTGGAGAATTATTGGAATACGATCCATTTGGTTTTATAGCTGCTGAAGGTAAATATCAGGATGGAGAACGCAGTGGCAAGTGGTTTATATCCTCTGGCGATCAAGTAGAAACCGGTAAATTTAGAGATGGATTAAAACACGGTATTTGGCAATATTATAAGTACGAAATTAGTGAAGAAGCTCAATACTTTACAGGCTCATTTTACCAAGGTTTACCAGATGGAATTTGGAATATTTCTGACCCAGATGGTAATTTAATGCTCACAATTGGATTCAATAAAGGGTCTAGGAATGGTAGTGAAAAGCGCTACACACCCTCTGGTCAAGTGTATAAAGAGTATGTTTTTAAGGACGATGAATTGGTAGAAATAAATGGAATTTCATTTAATGTTGGTAACAAAAAGTGATTTTCAGTGATTTTATCCCATTTTTTATACTAAATAAAGTAAAATGATAGCATTTCGAGTAAAAAAAGGTTAATCAGGGCCTTTTCACGGAATACATTATTTACTTTTGATGCAAAGTAATATTCCATGGCTCAAAGTACTGTATTAATAGTAGAAGACGAAAGCATAGTTGCTAAAGATCTTGAGATGACCCTAAGTAAATTGGGTTACACAGTTGTAGGTGTAGTCGATACGGCCGAAAAAGCCGTAAGTGCAGCACTTTCAAAAAAACCAGATGTTATCCTGATGGACATTGTTCTTAAAGGAAAAGACAATGGTGTAGCAGCTGCTGAAAAAATTAAAGAAGAATTAGATGTTCCTGTAATTTACCTTACTGCAAATGCTGATGAAGCAACTGTTGAAATGGCAAAATTTACTGAACCTCATGGGTATATCATTAAGCCTTTTAAAGAAGTAGAATTACAAACTGCTATCGAATTGGCGATATACAAATTTGAACAAGAAGTTAAAGTAAAAGAAGAGCGTGATGCTTTGTTTAGTTTGGTTGATAACCAAGACAAACGCGGTTCGTTCATGGTAAAAAACAAATCTAGATTTATCCGTTTAGATCCTGAGCAAATTATTTTTGTTGAAGCGTTGAAAGATTATGTTGTTATCAATACACCAGATAACAGATACACTATTCACTCTACAATGAAAGAGATTGAGAAAAAATTACCGAAAGAAATTTATCTACGTGTACACCGTTCTTACATAGTGCAAATTAGAGCAATTGAAAGCATTGAATATGCTAACATTACTTTAAAAGGTGTTACAAAACAAATTCCAGTTGGTGGATCGTATAAAGACGATTTGCAAACAGCTATGCGTTACTTCTAGTAGAAGAAATTATAGAATAAAAAAAGGGAGCTAATTGCTCCCTTTTTTGTTTTAATCAATTACCGATATCAATTCAAAATCTATTTGCTTTAAATACAAATTGGCATCTTTTACGTGTATGAGAACCCTATCACCATACCCTATGGTCATACCTGTTCGTTTCCCATATATCTCAAATTTGTTTTCATCAAAGGTTAAGAAATCATCATTGTAGCTTTTAAGTGGTACCATACCTTCGCATAAGTAATCATCCACTTTCACATAAAAGCCCCATTTACTCAATCCACTAACAGTACCGTATAGCTCTTTTCCAATACGGTCTTGCATAAATTTAACTTGCATGTATTTAATGGATTCTCTCTCGGCTTCTGTTGCTTGTTTTTCTTTATCAGAACAATGTTTACTCAACCATTCTAGCTCACCCTCTTTTTCGTACTCTACATCGTTCAAACAGGCTGTAAGTATTCTATGTACCAAAACATCAGGATAACGGCGTATAGGCGACGTAAAGTGGCTGTAATGATCGAAAGCTAAGCCATAGTGACCTATGTTTTCTGTACTATAGACTGCTTTTGCCATACAACGTACAGCCAGTTCTTTTACAACTGTTTCGTATGGCTGATCTTTAACTTCGGCCAATACTTTATTCATGGCTTTTGCGGCTGCTTCACCCCTATTGGCTTGAAAACGTACTCCAAAGTTTTTGACGAATTTTTTAAAATTATTCAGTTTTTCATCATCTGGTAAATCGTGAATACGGTATATGTTTTTTCGCTTCATGGTTTCGCCAATAAAGTAAGCCACACGTTTGTTAGCTAGTAGCATATACTCTTCTATTAGCTTGTTGCTGTCTTTGGTGGTTTTAACGGTTACACCTACTGGAATACCATCTTCCATTGTAAAGCGCATTTCTTGACTTCCAAACTCAATGGCACCATTGTCCACTCGTTTTTTTCTCATGGTTTTCGCAATGGCATCCAACCTTAAAATAGCTTCCGCATATTCGTCTTCGCCCCCTTCAATTATGGCCTGAGCATCTTCATAAGCATACCGTTTGTCACTATGAATAATGGTTCTACAAAAACGTTCTTCGATAACGCTTCCCTCATCATTCAATTCGAAAATTGCAGAATAGCAATACTTGTCTTCGTTAGGTCTTAACGAACACAATTCATTGGACAATACCTCAGGAAGCATTGGTATTACTCTATCTACTAAATAAACCGACGTTGCCCGTTTAATGGCTTCATCGTCCAAAACGCTACCTTCTTCAAGGTAAAACGAAACATCGGCAATATGTATGCCTACTTCAATGTTTCCGTTATCTAGGTTTTTAAAACTAAGAGCATCATCAAAATCTTTTGCATCGTGAGGATCTATAGTAAACGTTAATACATCTCGATAATCAACTCTATCTACTTCTTTTGGCGTGTAACTACCATCCTTTAGGCGGTTGGCATCTTCTAGTACTTCGTCGCTAAAAGCATAGGGTAAATCAAATTCTTCAAGTATTGCATGAATTTCGGTTTCGGTAGAGCCCGGCATACCCAATACATCGGTAACTTTTGCTAACGGACATTTGTCGCCAGGGATCCAGTCTAATAATTCGATAACAACTTTCTCACCGTTTTTAGCCCCGTTCAAATTTTCCGGTTTTATGAAAAAGTCGGTATGAACTTTTTTGTCGCTAACTATAACAAAACCAAAGGCACCATCGAGCTGAAGTACACCAGTAAACTTGGTTTTGAAGCGCTGAATAATGTCCACCACTTTGGCTTCAATTTTACCATTTTTTCTACGTACAACTTTTGCACTAACGGTATCTCTAGACAAAGCCTGACCTGTACTTCCATTGCTAATTGGAATGTCTTTTGCTTCGCCTTCGGTGATAAGAAAGCCGCGACCATGTTTGGTAATATCTATTTCACCTTTTATGGTGTTGGAGTCTTTTATGTATCGAAACTTTCCTTTCGATTCTTCGCTAATTTTTTTGTTGGCTGCTAATGAAAATAATGAGTCAGCAAGCATTTGTTTACCGAGCATATCGGTAATCTGCATTTGGGCAGCAAGTTGTTTATAATTGAAACTTTGTTTAGAATTTTTATAAAGAGTATTCAGGATTTCTTTCTCCAGTTTTTTGCGGTACTTTTTATCTATTTTCGGCATGTATTATGGGCTTTGTTTACGACTGTTAAATAAAGCCGTACTGTTGCAAAAAGAGCGTATATTCAGTAATATTAAAGTAAAAGTAACCAAGATATGTTATCAGAAAAAATAGTAGAAGCCTTAAATAGACAAATCCACGTAGAAGCAACTAGTTCGCAACATTATTTAGCGATGGCTATATGGGCAGAGAATAAGGGTTTCAATGGCGCAGCCAAGTTTTTATATATGCATTCAGACGAGGAAAGGTTCCATATGTTAAAACTGGTAAAGTTTCTTAACGAACGCGGTGGAACTGCAATTGTTAATGCTATGGAAGCACCAAAGGCCAATTTTGAAGATTTGCGCAACATCTTTGAAGATTTGTTGGAGCATGAAACCAATGTGACCAATGAAATCAATGGCTTAGTTGATTTGTGTTTGAGCGAAAAAGATTACACCACACATAATTTCTTGCAATGGTATGTTTCAGAACAAATTGAAGAAGAAGCATTAGCTAGAAATATTATGGATAAACTAAACCTAATTGGCAACGATAAAGGTGGAATGTATTTGTTTGATAAAGAAATGGAAGGAATGGCAGCTGCTGCTCCAGATGCTGGAAAATAAAAAACAGTAATTCAATATTAAATGGTCATGTTTGTTTCGATAAAACATGACCATTTTTACTTTTATATCGCCTTATTTTAGACTAAAAACAGCATAAACTGTAGAAATTGTCTAATTTAATGCCCTATTTCCTTCTAAAATTTACCCATTTTGAAAGAAAACCCTAAAAATAAGTTCAATTCTGATGTTATACAAAGGCTAGAAAAAGAACTTCAAGCACTTAAAAATGTTCTTCGAAGTCAAATGCCTGACAATGTAGTAGAGGACCTACAAATGGGTAGGCCTGTAGCTCCACAAAATCACGAAAGTGCAACGGTGATGTTTACAGACATTAGAAATTTCACTCAAATAGTAGACAATTACACAGCACAACAACTTGTCAATATTTTAGATAAATACTTCAATGTATTTGATGATATATTGGACAAACATCATGTAAGAAAAATAAAGACAATTGGTGATTCGTACATGTGTGCATCGGGCTTATTGTCTGATGTAAAAGATCATGCTTTTCGTGTGCTTTTAGCGGCTTTGGAAATGAAAGATTTCATTGACCATAAAAAGCGCGAAATGATCAACAAAGATTCGGATTATATGGAATTGCGTTTTGGTATTCATACAGGCCAAGTAGTTGCCGGTATGGTTGGTAAAACCAATAGAGTGTATGACTTATGGGGCAAAACGGTCAATATTGCACACAGAATGGAAGAGTCTGCTACTGTGCAGAGCATCAACATTTCGGGAAGTACGTTTGAAATGATTTGGCCATTTTTTGATGTTACTTACCGTGGTAAATTACCTGTTAAGAACAAAGGAGTATTGCAAATGTATGGTGTGCATGGGTTAAGTGCTAAATACAAATTAGACAATAGCAAATTTGAGCCGAATGAGCTTTTTTGGAGACGAGTACACATTCACCTTGAAAGTGAAGTTAAATACGAGTTATTTGAAAAAGAAACACTGAAATTCCTAAAAGACAATCTAGATACCAATCTTCACTATCACTGTTTAGACCATACTTTAGAAGTTGTAGAAGCCGTAGATATTATTTGTAAAGGCGAAACGTTAAGCACGGAAGAGTACATTACATTAAAAGCAGCGGCTGTATTGCACGATGTAGGCTTTGTTCGAAGTCCCGAAAGGCATGAGGAGCATTCGGTGGACATTGCCCGTCAGTGGCTTCCTAAATATGGTTTTAAGCCGGAAATGATTGAAGATGTATGTTCTTGCATTGCGAGTACTAAAATGGGCTTCGAAGCAAATAATAAGTTGCAACAGCTTCTTATCGATGCCGATTTGTTCTATTTAGGTACAACAAACTATTTTAAACACGCAGAAAGCTTGAAAGAGGAGTTTGTTTTCTTGGGACGTAAATTTGAAAATAGCGAGTGGCTTGATGTTCAAATAAATTTCTTAAACCAGCATAAATACTATCGAGATTATGCAAAAAAGCATCTAGAACCAAACAAACGTAAGGTGCTAGACACTTTGAAAATGGAAAGGAAAGATCCTTAAAATTATTTGAAATGCTTTTTAAGCAGAATATGCCGTTGTAACCATTGTTCCGTCAAACGGATTGATTAGCATAACTGGAATTTTGCTTTCGTTGGTGATTAAATCTTGTTCGAAATGAGAACCAAATAGATTTAGTATACCTGTATCAGACATGTTCATAATGGTAATTAGATCACCATCTTTTTCTTTTACTACGTCTAAGATATCTTGCAAAAATTTGTTGCCAATATTTTTACTGTGCTGAGTAGTAAAGCTTACTTTCTCTTCACGTAAGTAGTTAATAGCAAACTTCATATTCAATGTAACCTTACGGCTAAAATCTTCATCTGTTTCGCCAGCAGCTACTAAGTGAAGCGTACTGCGGAAATAACGAGAAATTTTAACGGCATAATGAAGTTTTTGCTTCGTTTGTACATCTAAAGTGATTGGCACTACGATGTTTTTAAAGCCCTCTTTGTTGCCAATTTTATCTTGTGTAATGATGAAAGGCACTCGACTTTCTTTTACAACTTTAAGTGCTTTAGATCCTGTAATAAACTGCATTCCACTCATACCATGTGTACCCATAAAGATAAAGTTGGCGTGAATTTCATTTGCAAATGTTGGTATGGTGTCGTAAATATTGCCCACCAAAGCGTGTGTGAAAACTGGTATGTGGTGATCTACACCCAAAACAATTTTCTTTTCTTGTTCCAATCGTGATTCAGCTTCATCGCGTTCAGATTCATCTTCAATAATGTGTACTAAATGCACTTCAGCACTAAGAAATGATGCTGTAAGCGAAGCGTGATTGATGGCGCTCTCTGCCACAGGACTGAAATCGGTGGCTACTATTAATTTTTTCTTTTCCATAGTAATTTGCAACTACATAATTAGTTAAAAACCATTACATAAATAGCTTTGCTGTTGTAATGCCGGTTAAAATATACTGAATTCCAATGGACATGACAATAAAACCGAGTATTCGCGATAAACTTTTGAATCCTGCTTGACCTAAAAATTTAAGTGCAAATGGCGACATGAGTAAAGTTAACACAGTTGCAATACCCGTCAATAAGATAACGATGACTACCGACACGTGTCCGTTGAACGTAATGTTAGCATTGCTGCTTAGGGCTATTAAGTAGGATATACTGCCAGGACCAGCCAACATTGGAATAGCTAATGGTGTAATAGAAATGTCGTCTTTGGTTTTTGCTTCCTTTTTAATTTTTTTGTCGATCGCTCGATTTTTTGCAAACTCCCCTTTAAGTAGTGCGAAACCTGAATTCAAAATAATCAATCCACCTGCGATTCGCATTGCTGGAATGCTAATACCGAAAAAGGACATGATGTAATTACCGAAAAGGTAAGCAATGGTTAAAATGGAAAATAGTGCTAAACCACTTTTTAGAATGATTTTTCTTTTTGCTTTAACTTCTTCACCTTCGGTTAAAGCCAAAAAAACGGGCATAGCTCCGATGGGGTTAACCACCGAAAATAAGCCCGCAAAAGTTGTGAATATGACAGTTAACATCAATAATTAAATGTCTGCAAAATTGATTTCAACCGTAGGAACAATTTCTTTTCCAAGATATTTTTCAAGGATATTGTGATATTGTTTGGTGCTTGTAAAACCGAAGCCATCGTTGAAAAATTCATCAAAAAGATCAGCTATAAACTCGTTATCTTTTCCGAAAGCAAACCCGAATTGTTCTTCGTTTACATTCGCTATTCTATGTATTTTAATAAAACTTTCAGGGTTTTGTTTTTTGAATTGCCAAAATTGAATGAGATCGATGTATCCAAACAAATGTTTGTCTTTTGCCACCATTTGAGGAATGTCCGTTTGACTAGCCACAATATCAATCATCATATCTGGAAAATGATTGTTTTTTAAACTTTGTAGATGTTTAAGATGAACAGAATTTTTTGACGCCAAACCTTTGTTGTTCGCAAATAGACTGTCCATCATTGCTAAATCACTCATGGTTTCTTGTTCACCATTCGAAATCAATACCGATATATTTCGCAAATAAGGTGCGCTAAAACGTACGTCCTCTAATCGTTCTTTTTTAATAGTAATTGTTCCAGCCGATATGCTGTTGGTGTTCTCTTTTTTAGCCGTTTCGTATAAATCATCGAATGAGGTATGACCGACATAGTTGAAATCCAAATCGATGTTTTTGTTCTTTCTTACCCACTGAGAAAATGATTCTAATATTTCTATCTCTATACCCTTTACATCCTTTGAGTTTTCACTATATGAAAAAGGATACCTATTTAGGTAATTTATAGTAATTAGTTTTTTTTCGGGTTTTTCTTCATTAATAGGCTCTTTTGCAAAAGATTGTGTCATTGTAGATATCATAATCAATGACAGAAGTGTAAATTTTCTTAGTTTTAGGATACACATAATTGTAACATATTTGACTTATTGATGCAAAAGTATTTTTGCTGGGTATCAAATACATTACCTAAATGTTATGATGTTGTTAGATTGGTTGAAAAACCTAGAAAATAAGTTAAAATATTGCTGAAAGGATGCATTATAGATATTGATTTCGGTATTTCAATCAATATTGAAGGAGAGTAACAAAGATGTATGAATTATAGTAAACCTAAATTGCTACCTCAAATAAATTATTGAAATGAACTAAGAACTTTTTCTTTACTTCCGAAAGTTCTAATTCATGTCCAAGCTCTTTTTGCATAGAGGTTACGCCCTTATCGGTAATACCACATGGAACAATATTATTGAAGTACTGTAAGTCAGTATTGACATTAAAGGCAAGACCATGCATGGTTACCCATCGGCTGCATTTTACACCCATTGCACAAATTTTCCGTGCTTTTTTGGGTTTGTCAGCGTCTAACCATACCCCAGTATAACCTTCAAAACGTTCTCCTTTAAGTCCGTATTCTGCCATAGTTAGAATAATGGCTTCTTCTAAATAGCGAAGGTATTTATGGATATCTGTAAAAAATTGATCTAAATCCAACAATGGGTAAACCACCATTTGACCTGGTCCATGGTAAGTAATATCACCACCACGATTTATAGGGTAGTATTCTATGTTTTTTTCTTTTCGTTGTTCTTCAGTCAACAAAATATTAGCACTATCACCGCTTTTACCAAGGGTGTAAACGTGATTGTGTTCACAAAAAAGCAATTGGCTTTCTTTAGGAGCGAGCAAAGGTTTGCCTTCTCTCTCAAGAGCTCTATTGGCCATTTTGTGATCAATGATATTGGCAAAGAGCTCTTCTTGATAATCCCAAGCTTCTTTATAGGCAATATGGCCTAAATCTTTAACGATTACTTTTCTCAAAGCTTAGAAAGTTCGTCTTTTAGGTGTGTAATTACATTCACTTCAACAGGGTCGACTTTGTTTAAAACCGATAATTCATAAGAAATCCAATCTCCTAAATGAATGAAATAGAGTGAGTACTCCAATAAATTTTCACCTTTAGGTGTAAGGTCAGTAATGTTTTGAGTGTATTTAGAAATGATCTCTTTCGAAATTCTGAATCGTTCTTTGGTTTTAAAGTGATCTTCAGGATTCATGAAGTTTACAACAGCGTAGTTGCTATCGCCGCCAGCCCAACCAACAAGTTCGTTGTGGTTCATTTCTGGAATACAATGGTGCCAAGTAAGAATTTTACTGTTTTCATTTAATTGTTGACGAAAACGAGTTGACACCCCTTCAAAAGCGAAAGAAGAATAAATTACAGCTTGGTTTTTGTGCAATTTGGCTGCTACTTCTTTGGCTATGGTTTTGATATTTTCTTCTTCCGTATCAAGCAATTCTATCGCTTTGTCAATGGCTTCTACTCTATCTATTGAGCAAACTCCAAATGCGTGCAGAATAGCAAAAAGTTGAACGAAACTATATCCGAAAGCAGCTCGAGGCGGGAAACCACCAGGTATAACAATATGTGGAATGTTTTTTTCTTGTGCAATTTCGATCGCTTTTCCGCCACTACTAACAATAGCACAAGTGCATCCTTTCTTTAAGCCTTCTTCTAAAGCCTCTAAAGTTTCTTCAGTACCGCCACTATACGATGCCGCAATGAGCAAAGTATTTTTTCCGGCAAAATTCGGTAGAGTATAATCGTTGTTGCAAATTACAGGAATATTGACTTCAGAAGTAATGATATCACTTACTATCTTGCCGCCAATACCAGAACCACCTAAGCCAGTAATAACAACATTGTCAAAGGTTTTACTGTTCTCAACACTAAAGGTTATTGAGATGGCAAGAGCTTCGCGTAAGTGATCGCTAAAATCGGCTATTAATTGATCCATTTGCATAATTTATTCCTGTTTTTACGAACTTCAAAAGTATTCAATTGTGCTTAACCCTCACGAATAAATATCTTTGCGCTTTAAAACATTTACAAAAGCGTAATATATGGCACTTAGCGAGCAAGAAATAGGGCGTAGAGAAAGTCTAACAAAGTTGAGAGAATTGGGCATTGATCCTTTTCCAGCTGCAGAGTATGTAGTAAGCCACAAGTCCAATGAAATATTGGCCGATTTTGATGCTCACCCAGAAAAATACAAAGAGGTTTCTTTGGCTGGTAGATTGATGAGTCGCCGAATTATGGGCAAAGCATCGTTTGCTGAATTGCTTGATAGCGAGGGTCGCATTCAGATTTACGTATCAAGAGACGATATTTGTGATGGTGAAGACAAAACCATGTACAACAACGTATTTAAAAAGCTGTTGGATATTGGTGACTTTATCGGAATAAAAGGCTTTGTTTTTAAAACTCAAGTTGGACAGACTTCGGTTCATGTAACCGAATTGAAAGTTTTAAGTAAATCAGTTAAACCTTTGCCTTTACCTAAAACCGATGCAGAAGGTAAAGTTTTTGATGCCTTTACTAATCCTGAATTGCGTTACCGTCAACGATATGTTGATTTGGTAGTAAACCCAGGCGTAAAAGAAACTTTTTTAAAGCGAAGTAAGGCGATAAATAGCATGCGTTCGTTTTTCAATGCAAAAGATTATGTAGAGGTGGAAACACCAATACTACAACCAATACCAGGTGGAGCTGCAGCGCGTCCATTTGCTACACATCACAATGCTTTAGACATTCCACTTTACTTGCGTATTGCCAATGAATTGTACTTAAAGCGACTAATTGTTGGTGGTTTTGAAGGTGTGTATGAATTTGCTAAGGATTTCAGAAACGAAGGAATGGACAGAACCCATAACCCTGAGTTTACGGTAATGGAAATTTATGTTGCCTACAAAGATTACAACTGGATGATGAATTTCACTGAAGAAATGATTCGTAAAGTAGCTCTTGATGTAAATGGAGACCTGAAAGCAACTGTTGGCGAAAACATCATCGATTTCGAAAAACCTTTTGCTCGTGTTCCGATTCTAGAAGCCATTAAAATTCATACAGGTATAGATGTATCTAAAATGAACGAAGATGAGCTTAGAGCAACGTGTAAACAACTACATATTGAAGTAGATGAATCTTACGGAAAAGGAAAATTAATTGATGAATTATTCGGGGAGAAATGTGAACACAATTACATTCAACCTACATTCATTACCGATTACCCAGTTGAGATGAGCCCGCTTTGTAAGCGTCATAGAGAAAACCCAGAGCTTACCGAACGCTTTGAGTTGATGATCAACGGAAAAGAAGTTGCCAACGCATATTCTGAGCTAAACGATCCAATCGATCAAAGAGCTAGGTTTGAAGAACAGTTAGCATTATCAGCGAAAGGCGATGATGAAGCCATGTTCATTGATCATGATTTCTTGCGTGCGCTAGAATATGGAATGCCACCAACATCAGGAATGGGAATTGGTATCGATAGATTGGTGATGTTGCTTACCAACAACAGTTCTATTCAGGAAGTGCTGTTCTTCCCACAAATGAAACCAGAAAATACCACGCAACCCACAACGGAGGCAGTAGATGCTTAAGCAAAATCCAAAAGTGGCCATTATTGGGGCCGGTAGTTGGGCGACCGCTATTGCTAAAATGCTTTTGTACAATGTGGACGAATTGCATTGGTGGATTCGTTCTAAAGACGTTGCCGATAGCATTCAAAAACAAGGGCGAAATCCTCGTTATTTAAGTTCTGTTCATTTCGATCAGACTAAAATTGTTGTGCACGATGACTTGAAGCAAGTACTTGAATTGGCTGACATCATTTTTGTTGCGGTACCATCGGCCTACATCCATACTACGTTCGAAAATGTAGGAGCTAAAGGAATGGAAGATAAAATTATCTTTTCGTGTGTAAAAGGTATTATACCTGAATATCATGCAATTCCTGCACGTTATTTCCACAAGGAATTTGAAACACCATACGACAACATAGGTATTGTTTGTGGCCCGTGCCATGCTGAAGAAGTTGCTCTAGAAAAACTGTCGTACATCACAGTAGCTTGTGCCGATCAAGAAATAGCTCAACAAACAGCTGATTTGCTTGCAACCCCATTTGTAAAAACAAATCTGTCCGATGATTTATTCGGAACGGAACTTTCGGCTATCCTCAAAAACGTGTATGCTTTAGCAGCAGGTATTTGCCACGGTTTGCGTTATGGAGACAATTTTCAAGCCGTATTGATGGCCAATGCCATTCGCGAAACTGAGCGTTTTGTAGATGCAGTAAACAATGTGCACCGCGATGTGAAAAGTTCGGCCTATTTGGGCGATTTGTTGGTAACCGCCTACTCGCAATTTAGCCGAAACAGAACCTTTGGCTCTATGATAGGACAGGGGTATTCTGTAAAAAGTGCTCAAGTGGAGCTTAACATGGTAGCTGAAGGGTATTATGCTGTAAAATCAGTAATGGAAATCAATAAAAAATTCTTGGTAGATATTCCAATAGTAGAAGCCGTTTACAATATTTTGTACGAGAAAATATCGCCAGCAATTGAGATTAGACTACTAGCAGATAAATTGTCGTAAGTAGTTGAAAATAAATTATTGTATAAAAAAAGCCGAAGATATCCTTCGGCTTTTTAAGTAAATAGTATGATTGTATTATGCTTTCTCTTTAAGTAAATCTCTTATCTCCATCAATAAAGCTTCCTCTTTTGTAGGTGCTGGAGGTGGGGCTACTGTTTTCTCTTCTTTCTCTTTAGCTTCAGCTTTAGCCTTCATTTTATTGTAGCCGCGTAATACAAAGAATACAGAAAAGGCAACAATAATAAACGTAATGATGGTGCTAATGAATGCACCATAAGTAATGGCAATTTCCGGAACGGCAGCAATACCTGTGCTTTCGTTGGCTTCAACAGCATCTTGTATAACCAACTTAAGTTTTGCGAAATCAACACCGTTTAATGCCATTCCAATAGGAGGCATTATGATATCGTTGACCAATGATTTTACAATAGCACCAAAGTAGGTACCCATAATTAAACCAATGGCTAAATCAATTATGCTGCCACGGCTGATGAATTTTTTAAATTCTTGAAACATAGGTTTTTGTTTAAATGAGAACGTTAATTTAAGTAATAACTTGTAGGAAATAATCGATAAAAGATACTCTGTGTCAAAAAATGGATTAGTGCTACTAGTTCTTAGATTTACTGTAACTAACGAAATAGCGTCCTATCAATACGATGACGAAAGCTGATAAAGACTAAATGATGAGTATGAATTCGCTAATGAAAAACTTTTTGGGCATTTATATAATCTTATTGATGTTTGCAGGAAATAAGTTGTTAGCTCAAGAAGTGATTGAGAAAACATCTCTCAGTACAGCCATAGGCATTGGTATAAACGAAGGCTTAAAAGAAACCGGTAATGGGCTATTATATTCAGTGGGGTGGCAGAAAAGCTATGGTGCTAAAAGCAAGTTGCGGATGAACCCTAATCTCATGATTGGAAGTTTTTCGCCGAAATTTATTTCCGATGTTAGAGAACAGTATTATCGAATAACAACTTTAGATGTGAATGCTCATTACGATATTGTGAGAGTAGATGCTTTTTCTATTGTAGCCTCGGTAGGAGGGGGAATAAATTATTCGCGAGGTTTGCTCGGGACTGGAGGCATGACCTACCACGATAGAAGCGTTTATTTTAATACCATTTATCTTGTAGGTAACGCTTCATTGGGGTTTAGAATAGCACCTAAAACTAAAAAGGTAGCTTACGTTATACGTCCTATTAATTTGCAAGTTGGCAATAAAGGTTTTGTGCTAGGGTATTTTTCTTTCGGCTTAGATTTTAAGCTAAAGCAATAATTAACTGTCGGTCGATTGTGAGAAATAATGGAGCAATGCCTTGCACTGTTTGGTATTGAGTACTTGCATTAATTCTTCTTCGCTGGCTAATTTTACTTTTTTTACAGTACCAAAATGTTTGAACAGTTTTTGGGCCGTTGTTTCGCCTATACCTTCAATTTTGGTGAGTTCGGTGCCTAGTGCTGCCTTGCTTCTTTTTTGTCTGTGGAAGGTTATACCAAAGCGGTGGGCTTCATTTCGGAGTTGTTGAATGATTTTCAAACTTTCCGATTTTTTATCAATGTAGAGCGGAACACTATCGCCCGGAAAGTAGATTTCTTCTAAACGTTTTGCTATGCCAACGATGGCAATTTTGCCCATTAAATCGAGCGCTCTTAGACTTTTAATAGCTGAGCCTAATTGTCCTTTACCTCCATCGATAATAATGAGTTGAGGAAGCTCTTGTTCTTCATCTAAAAGTCGTTTGTATCTACGGTAAACTACTTCTTCCATGCTGGCAAAATCATCGGGCCCCACCACGGTTTTTATGTTGAAATGCCGGTAATCCTTTTTGCTTGGTTTAGCATTTTTGAAAACGACACAGGCAGCTACTGGATTGGTTCCTTGAATGTTAGAGTTATCAAAACATTCAATGTGCTTTGGCAATTCGCTCAGTCTTAAATCGGTTTTAATGGTGTTGAGTATGCGCTTACTGTGTTTTTCAGGATCAATAAGTTTTTGCTGTTTGTGTTTGTCTATCATGTAATACTTAGCGTTGCGGATAGACATTTCTAATAATTTTTTCTTGTCGCCACGCTGCGGAACGGTTTCGGTAAAATAATCCCCTAAGCCAAGTTCTTTTTCAAGAATCAATTCCTTGCTGTTGCTATGAAAGCGTTCTCTGAGTTCAATGATCCCAATTTTGAGTAAATCGTCTACTTCTTCATTTTCTACCCCTTTTTTTAACTCAAGCGTAAAACCTTGAACGATAGAACCGCTTTTAACGCGCAGAAAATTAACGAAGGCTATTTCATCATCTTGTACTAGGCTAAATACATCTACGTCGTCTACAGTAGGGCTTACTACGGTGCTTTTAGCTTGATAATTACTCAAGAGTTCTGTCTTTTCCTTCATTTCTTGCGCCTTTTCAAACTCAAAGTTTTGAGCGTAAGAGGTCATCAAGTTTTTGAGATGGACAATCACATCTTTTATATTGCCTTGAACAATTTTTTTTATGTCTTCTATTTCTTGGTCGTAACTGTCTACATTCTGCTTCCCTTCGCACGGACCAAGGCAATTGCCGATATGGTATTCTAAACAGACTTTAAATTTTCCTGCGTTTATGTTTTCTGGACTAAGATTGTACTTGCAAGTTCGCAACGGATACAGCTCTTTGATGAGGTCCAGTAAAGTGTTCATCATTTTTATGGAGCTATATGGACCAAAGTATTTGCTGCCATCTTTCACCATGCGTCGCGTTCCAAAAACCCGTGGGAAGGGCTCTTTTTTGATGCAAATCCAAGGATAACTTTTGTCGTCCTTGAGCATGACATTGTATTTTGGTTGGTACTTTTTGATGAGATTATTCTCAAGCAGCAGAGCGTCCATTTCGGTCTCAACAACTAGATATTTTATGTCCACTATCTGCGACACCAATCGCCTTACTTTACCGTAATCGTGGTTTTTATTGAAATAAGAGCTTACTCTACGTTTTAGATTTTTTGCTTTACCAACATATATGATAACACCTTCTTTGTTGAAGTATTGATAAACGCCCGGTTTGGTCGGTACGCTTTTGATTTTTTCTTCTAGGTGGTCAAATTTTGGCATGGACGTACAGCAAATATAGGCAATGACAAAAGCCATAAAGCCCACTTATTTTATATTGCATGAAAATCGACCATTTGTCTAATAATTATGGATGGTCGGTTGTAAATCCTTTACTTGAAATATAGCGTAGTTAAGTTTTTTAACCCGCAAGGCTAAAATGTTGAAGCTGAAAAGCTTAAAAATATGACGAAATCGGTTGGAATTATTGGGGCAGGAATTAGCGGATTAGCGGCAGCATGCAAAGCAGCTCAGCGCGGATTTAAAGTTACTGTTTTAGAACAACACGCTGAAGTAGGTGGTCGAGCTAGGAGCTTCGAAAAAGAAGGCTTTACCTTTGATAAAGGACCCTCATGGTATTGGATGCCCGATGTGTTTGAACGATTTTTTAATCAGTTTGACGAAGATATCAACGACTATTTGGATTTAAAAAGATTGGATCCGTCGTATCAGGTGATTTTCACCGATTCTCAACACAATATTCCAGCAAATTTTGAAGACCTAAAAGCGTTATTCGAAAGTTTGGAAGATGGTGCAGGAAAACAGCTTGAGGCTTTTATGGCCGATGCCGAGTACAAGTACCGAAAAGGAATGGATAGTTTGGTGTATAAGCCAGGGTTATCGATACTTGAATTTGCGCAATGGGATGTTATTTCGGCATTGTTTAAGTTGCAGTTGCTTGGAAGTTTTACGACTCTTACCGAAAAGTATTTTACGAATCCAAAAATCTTGGAAATCCTCAATTTCCCCGTTTTGTTTTTGGGAGCTAAACCCAAGGACACGCCAGCATTGTATAGTTTAATGAACTATGCCGACATCAAATTAGGTACGTGGTATCCAATGGGAGGTATGTGCGAAATATCCGAAGCCTTTCATCAATTAGCGTTAAAGTTGGGTGTGGAGTTTCGATTCAATTGCACCGTAGAAAAAATATTGGTTGAAGGAAAAGAAGCCAAAGGCATTCAATGCAGTTTGGGTGATTTGAAGTTTGATAATGTTATTTCGGCTGCCGACTATCATTTTACAGAGCAAAAATTATTGCAAGAAAAACATAGAAATTACAACCAAGCGTATTGGGATAGTAGAGTTATGTCGCCGTCATCGCTGCTGTTTTATGTTGGGGTCAATAAAAAATTGCCGAATCTTGAACATCATAACTTGTTTTTCGACACCAGTTTTGAAGCTCATGCTCACACAATATACGATGAGCCAAGTTGGCCAGAAAAACCTCTATTTTATGTGTGCGCACCAAGTAAAACAGATGCGAGTGTTGCACCAGAAGGGAAAGAAAATTTGTTTTTTTTAGTGCCCATTGCGCCTGGAATAAATGAAATTAGTGAAAAGGAACAAATTGCCTATTTTAAGCATTTGGTACAACGCGTTGAAAATAAAATAGGTGAGAGTTTTATGGACGAAGTTGCTTTTTGTCTACCTTATTCGGTTAGTAATTTCGAAGAAGAGTACAATTCATTTAAAGGCAACGCTTACGGTTTGGCAAATACGTTGAAGCAAACGGCCTTTTTAAAACCACGAATGAAGAACAAAGCACTAAAGAATGTATTTTATTGTGGGCAGCTAAGTGTACCAGGACCAGGATTGCCACCAGCGGTTATTTCAGGCCAAATTGTAGCAGAATTGTTAACAGCCTAATTTATGAAAAGACTGTACGACACCGTTTCAGAGCGGTTAGCAAAAAGTATTACAAGAAAATACAGCACATCTTTTTCTTTAGGCATTCTTTGCCTGGATAAAAAAATGCAACAGCCGATATACAACATATATGGCTTTGTACGATTGGCTGATGAGATTGTAGATTCCTTTCATGACTACGATAAACTGACTTTGCTCAACGAGTTTGAGGCAGAAACGTATCGTGCCTTGGAAAGAAAAATAAGCACCAACCCTGTGTTGAATGCTTTCCAAAAGACTTACCATGATTATGGTCTAGATATAGATTGTGTAAACGCTTTTTTGAAGAGCATGCGCATGGATCTAGATAAAAGTACTTACTCGCAATCCGAATACGAAAACTATATTTTGGGTTCGGCCGAAGTAGTGGGCTTGATGTGTTTACGAATTTTTGTCAGCGGAGATGATGTTGTTTATAATAAGTTAAAACCCATGGCAATGTCTCTAGGAGCGGCGTTTCAAAAAATCAATTTCTTGCGCGATTTGCAAGCCGATTATGAAGGCATGGGGCGTCAGTATTTCCCCAATGTCAATTTGAAGGATTTCAATGAAGTACAAAAACAGACGTTATTGAAGGAAATTGAAGCCGATTTTGATGAAGGATATAAAGGCATCGTACAGCTTCCTAAAAACGCCCGATTTGGAGTTTATCTCGCTTACATGTTTTACCGTCAGTTATTGGGGAAAATAAAAAAGACAGAGCACCAAAACATTCTCAATAATCGAATTCGAATTTCGAATAGAAGGAAATACTGGGTATTAACATCATCGTATTTAAAGCACTCTTTTAATTTATTATGAATCAACCAGAGTATGTAGTATTAGTAGATTCTAACGATAATGAGTTGGGAACGATGGAAAAAATGGAAGCCCACGAAAAAGGTGTTTTGCATCGTGCATTTTCATTATTTATCATCAACGATAAGGGCGAAATGTTGATTCATCAAAGAGCTCATTCAAAGTATCATTCGCCAGGTTTATGGACCAATGCATGTTGTAGTCATCCAAGAAAAGACGAAGATTTGCGGTCGGCTGTTGTTCGGAGAGCTCAAGAAGAATTAGGGATAGATGTTGAGCCCGATTACCTGTTTAATTTTACGTACAAAGCTGGTTTTAGCAATGGTCTTACAGAGCATGAATTTGACCATGTATTTGTAGCTAAATACAGTGCCGATTTTGAATTCAACGAAGACGAAGTACACGCCTATAAATATGTTGATTTGAAAACCTTATTGAAAGATGTGGCAATGAATCCAAGTGAGTATACACCATGGTTCCTTATCGCGTTGCCAAAGTTTGTAGAACAATGCAAAGAGCTGGTGTAGACATTTCAACCGATACCTTGTTTTGGTTTCGACGCGATCTTAGATTTGACGATAATACAGGATTGATCAAGGCATTGAAAAGGGGCGATAAAGTTCAACCTGTTTTCATATTCGATAGCCATCTTTTAGAGTCGTTGCCAAAAACCGATCAAAGAGTTACTTACATCTACTCATGCCTTAAAAAGCTGAACACTATTTTGGCTGAATACAATAGTTCTATATTGGTATATCATGGAACACCACAGCAATTTTTCGGGAATATTAGAGAGCAATTTCCTGCATTGAAGAGTGTCTATTGGAACAGAGATTATACTCCTTATGCTCGCCAACGTGATGAAGAAATTGAGGGATTACTAAACCAGCAGAATATTGTAGCGATTACTTTCAAAGACCATGTTATTTTAGAGCCTCACGAAGTTTTAAAAGCCGATGGGTCACCATATTCGGTATTTACCCCATATGCGAATACTTGGAGAAAAACTGTCAGTATAACAACCATAGAAACAAATACTGTTGATGAATTGTGGGAGTGTTTTTCTAAATCAAATTTTGGTTTCCCTAAATTAAATTCGATAGGATTTGAGGAGCAGAACTATGCTTGTAACCTCGACTATCCAGATGAAAATATTCTAATACACTACGAGTCGCTTCGAGACTTTCCTGCAGAAAATGGAACCAGTAAAGTGTCTGTTTTACTTCGTTTTGGTAATATAAGCATCCGTAGACTTTTGCTTACGGCTATGCAATTGTCGCACACATATACCAGTGAACTTATTTGGAGAGAATTTTATCAGATGATTTTATGGTATTATCCCAATACAGTTACAGAAGAATTCAAGCCAAAGTACGCGTCCATACCTTGGCGCAATAACGAAGCGGATTTTGATTTGTGGAAAAACGGAAATACGGGCGTTGCTCTTGTTGATGCCGGTATGCGTGAGTTAAACGCGACGGGTTTTATGCACAACAGAGTGCGGATGATAGTGGCCAGCTTTTTGTGTAAAAATCTGTTGATAGATTGGCGATGGGGCGAGGCTTATTTTGCTGAAAAATTGATGGATTTTGAATTGGCTTCAAATGTAGGAGGGTGGCAATGGGCGGCAAGTTGTGGATGCGATGCGGCACCTTATTTTAGGGTGTTTAATCCAGAATCGCAAGCCAAAAAGTTTGACCCAAATAGTGAATACATTCGCCAGTGGGTGCCAGAATTTGAAAGTACAGACTATAGACCAATGGTTGATTTAAAGGAGAGCCGAAAGGCCTGTATAGAAATATATAAACACACACTTAATTCAGTAGTATGATCGTATTATTTACGCCTTTGTTTTTTGTTATAATGGAATTTATGGCGTGGTTTACCCACAAGTATGTAATGCATGGTTTTATGTGGTATTTCCACAAAGATCATCACCAAGTAGAGCCAGGGTTTTTTGAGAAGAACGATGCCTTTTTTGTGATTTATGCCATACCAAGTGCCAGCCTGATGATTTTTGGATCTTTAGCGGGTTACGATTGGAGATTTTTTGCTGGATTGGGCATCTTGTTTTACGGTATATGCTACTTCTTGGTGCACGATGTGCTCATTCACAGAAGATTTAAGTGGTTTGATAAAACGGACAACTTCTATTTTAGAGCCATACGTAAAGCTCATAAAGTGCATCATAAAAATATTTATAAACCCGACGGAAAGTGTTTTGGAATGCTTTTGGTGCCAAAAAAATATTTTGTAGAAGCTAAAAAGTCTAAATCTGCTCAATAATTGAACTATATCAGCTTTCTTAAAGTTAATTTTGTTTATAGAAACGAAATATTGATTATAGTTTAGTTTTAGCGTGAATAATCCAAAATACAAGGTTATATCTCGCTAATACAAACTAATATTGCACATATAGGTTAATGAATTTTATAGAAATTAATCTCGTCGATTAAAAATAACTGTAAAACGTATCTGAATATTGAATTAAATTCTATATTAGCGCTGGGTAAGTTTAATCACTAAACGAATGTAAGGGTTTAGTTTAGTGATAAGGGAAAAAGGAACGGCATTGTCGTTCCTTTCTTTATTTAACGAGATACCGTAATGGTTTTTCGTATTCTGTTTGTTGATTTTCCATCACTAGAAACATCTAAAACCAAAATATACACACCAGCTTCTGTTAGCTGTTTAGAGTTGTTCTCACCATTCCAGATAAAACTACTTTCACCCGAGTGGATGTAATTGTTGGCAATATGACGCACAATAAACCCTGCTCTATCGTAAATGGTAATATCAATGCTTTCTACTTTCGCTTTAGAATACGTTATGCTTACAAAATCCTGATAGCCATCGCCATTGGCTGAAATGTAATTGTCGCTCAGTCTAATCAACTCATTGCTTTCATTGTCTACAATTGAAGTGGCATTTTTAAGTCCAGGACTTGCAAATCCATAAGACTCCGGTGCAGATGCAAATTGAGGACTATCAAGATTGGGATTGAAAATACGTTCGAGTGCAACACCTTTGGTGTCTATTAAGAGCGGATAGTGTTGCTTATCATCTACTCGAATGTGGTCTAAAGTATCGTTGTTGTTCGACTGTATAGAAAATTCAACACCTGTATTGGTTAAGGTTGGCAATTCGAAGAATGGGTAATATGCAAGAGAGTTTTTGTGGTTAAAGCCTGTTAGCTTATTGGTATCAGCTGCTAAAAACACATAAGAATTCGGTGGCATTATTAGCCCCAATGAATCTAATACACCAGATTTAGAATCTAACTGATACCGTAAATTATTGAGGGAAAGAAAAGCAGATGTGGGATTGTATAGCTCAATAAATTCGTTTTGATTCTCTTTAGCATCATATAGTATTTCATTGATAATGAGCTGATTTGATTTTGGTGAAACCGGTTTTTTTAATGCCAAAGTACTGCTCACTTTCAGATTGTTGTTGCATTGCTTGATGTGGAAAGAGTAAGTGAGAAGATTTTCAGAGAGGTCGTTTTTTAATTTTAAGTGCAACAAATGAGCATTACCAGATAAGTAAACACTATCGATTATTTCTGTGAATGAAAAATCGATTGAATCCAAACTCATTGGGCGAGTAAAACCAAAGGATAATCGTTTGTTGTTGAAGTAAGAAAGTGTCGGCATTGCTGGGAATATTTCTTGTTCTGAAATGCTGTTTTCTTTACCTGGTGTGCCGCCATGTGGATGTGTACTGCTGCTCCAAAACAAAGGGCTATTGTAGCATTTTAAATTGAGGTCGTTCAATTCTAAACTTATACCTCCATCCAATGCAAAATCATTCGAGTGCCAGGTAGTTGAATAGTTTAACTCAGTGATGGCTTCGTTGTTTTTGGTGTTGTACAACGCAAGATGTTTGCCGCTATTGGTCAAAAATGTATGGCTCAATGCATTGATCGTTAAGGAGTTGTGTAGCCCAAAACTTCTACCATCACTAGAAATCAAAGCATATGCGTTGGCGGGCAAAACATAATCCAAATTGAGAGCTATGCTGTTTAAAGCAATGTTGTTTAATCTCAAAGGAAATGCAGTTGTATTGTATAGTTCTAAATATTCAACCTCTGGCAATTCGTTATTTGGTGTAGGGTCAGCCATGATTTCGGTAAATATTAAATCTCCCTTTGATGGTTCTTTTCCGAAATACAATGTCAAAGTTGTGTCCAGTGTATTTTGCAAACAATCTTCAATATCCTTCATGTGCAATTGATATTCGAAGACTCCATTATCTAAGAATACGTTTACAATCAAACTGTCGCGATTGAAGTAGTTTACAGTATACGGAACACTAGGAGTGAAGGTCAATGAGTTGAAATCAAAATTGACTGAAGGATTTATGTTTCTGTCGAAAACGATGCTTAAATGCTCATTATTCATTGACGTTTTTTCAACAAACAATGGCGTTGAAATAGAACTGGTTTGATGAATGCTATTTTGTTTGCCCGGAGTGCCTCCTTTAGGATCGTTACTTGCAGAAAAATTTAGTTTTCCTAAACAATTTTCAACAGGATTAATGTTTTCTAATGAATAGCCACCATCAGATTTAGTAATGTCTTTGTAATATTCTGAAGTGTAATGTATTTCATCAATTATGCCGCTGTTAATGTGTTTAATTCCAATGCTATATTCTGAATTGAGAAGTGATGGAAAATTCTGAAGTAGCATGCAATTGAAATCATTAAAAAGTTCAGAATCGCTATCTGAAATCAATAAGGCATATTCCTTAGGTGGAATTTTAAATGGAGGAAGATGGTATGTTTTGCTCTTGTCGATTAGTTCAAAATCAGATAAGTAGACCGCATAATTAGCGCTGTTGTAGATCTCCAAATATTCTGCATTAGGCAAACCTACGGGAGGACTTGGGTCTATCATTAGTTCAGTAATATGAAGTTCATTTCCTGAACTGGGAGTAGGTATTGTTACGGTTATAACGGTATCTAATGTTGTGCCTCGACAAGAAATCAAAGATTGAAAATGCGCCTCAACAACGGTGCCTGGATTGGGCCATGAATTAAAATATATGGTATAGGTATTTGCTGAATTATGACTTTGAACAATGCCAATATTTTCTTCGTTATTCAATTTCAAAGTGGTGTTTTCAAAATCCATGAGGCTAAGGGCAGAACTTGTATTCAGCACAAGGGATTTATTTGGGAGTGCTTCCATTGTGACGATATGATATTCGCCATCATAAACGGTGTAAACACTATTTTTTTGACTGGGCGTTCCTTGAGTGTTCGCTATAGAATACGTGAAGTTGAATGGATCGTTGCAAACAGAGGTTGGGTCTATCCTTTCTAAACTGTAACCGCCATTGGTTTTTGGTGTGTTGTGCCATTCAGTATTATAGTTGACGATGTCAATTGTGAGTCCATTAGATACTAGGCTAAGACTGTCGGCCGTATTGTTCAATGATGGAAAATCTACCGCTCCAATAACGTTAGAGATACCAATACTTGTAAAGGCATACACGTTTTCGCTTGCGCAAATGGTATAGTATTGCTGGGGGAGTAAAATAGTATCGGTTAAAAAGTGGTATTGATTATGATTGTTGAAAAGGTTTAAAGATGAAAGTGAAACCGCTTTTTCGGAGTTGTTGTAGAGTTCTAAAAATTCTTCTTCCGGTAAATTGTCGTTTGGCGATGGGTCTATCATTATTTCATTGATTAGAACATCACCAAATTCGGCTAGATCAATTGTACCACAAAAGGTGTAAACCAATGTGTCTGTAAGAATGTTAGAAAATTCGTCGGTCAAGTTTTGAATAACAATGGACAAATATTTTTTTTGTGGAAGATTGGTAGGAAATGTCAAAACTACCGAACGATTGGTTGATGCAACACTCGATGGAGTTAGTGTATCATCGACTATAAAATTTTGTACCAATAAAGATGAGGCACTTATGGTTTCAGTAAATGTTATTTCAAGGGCATTCGGACCGATGCATTTTTGGGCAATTACTCTGGGTGCAACAGTTTCTGTTTTGCCTACAACATGTATGTTATCGAACCAAAACTTTGTAGATCTTGTGGAGGTGAAAACAGGTTGCAGTGCAAAGTAGCGGTAATTGTAAGTAGGTAAATTGACTGAAGTGCATATTATTGTTTGCAATGCACTAAACCCAGTATCTATTGATAGTTTGTTGTTGGAATAATGAATGGATAAATGCATAGCCGTACTGTCGTTGTCAAATAATCCGCTTTCACTTTCTAGTATCAGTGTTTCTTGTCCATTGTTTCGTATCCAAAGTTGAATGTTGTCACTAGAGCCACCGAGTTGGGCAAAAAAACAATTCGTAGTATCTAAAACGGTGTCTTCAGCAGCCAAATAAAGGCGACAGTAATTAGCCGAGGATGTATTGAAATCCATGAAAACATCTAAATCCCAGCGGGCAGAATCGCCGATTGGAGAAGATGTATACAACATTTTGCTGCCAGAAATAGCTTCAGAAGTAAGTTGTAGGCGGCCATTTTCATCCACTATAAATTCGCTAACTTCGCCTTGCCACCTTGGATTTGAGCTGATATTTCCGTCGTTAAAATTGTCGGAAAATTGAGCCCACACAAAACAAGGAATGGTACAAAATAGAATTAGAAACAGTTTATACATAAGACGATGAGAGTTGCAGTGGTAGGAGCTACCGGAATGGTTGGCCAAGAAATGTTGAAGGTATTATCAGAATATAATTTCCCGATTACAGAATTATATCCCGTTGCAAGTGTTAAATCCATCGGTAAAGAGGTTTTATATCAAGATAAAAAATATTCTGTTATTGGTGTAGAACAAGCTATAAGCTTGAAGCCCGATTTGGCTTTGTTTTCTGCTGGAGGCGAATTTTCTTTAGCCTACGCCCCAAAATTTACAGAGGTAGGTACTGTAGTAATTGATAATTCTTCTGCATGGCGTATGCATCCAGATGTGAAGCTAATTGTACCAGAAGTTAATGGGCATGAACTCACAAAAGAAGACAAACTCATAGCCAACCCAAATTGCAGCACTATACAGCTTGTAATGGCATTAAAACCATTGCACGACCTCTTTGTATTGAAACGTGTTTTGGTGTCTACATATCAAAGTATTTCTGGTACTGGAGTTAAAGCCGTTGAGCAAATGAATGCTGAACGTTCGGGAAACAAAACAGAAATGGTTTATCCTTATGCTATCGATAAAAACTGTTTGCCTCATTGCGATGTATTTTTAGAAAACGACTATACGAAAGAAGAAATGAAATTGGTTCACGAGCCAAAGAAAATTCTTAGTGCCGAATTTGGTATTTCTGCAACTGCTGTGCGTGTGCCGGTAGAAGGAGGACATAGTGAAGCTGTAAACATTGAGTTTGAAAACGACTTCGATATCAACGCTTTGCGAACAGCTTTATCCGATTTTCCAGGAATTACTGTTCAAGACAATCCTTTGACTAAAACCTACCCAATGCCTTTGTATGCCCGTGGTAAAAACGATGTGTTTGTAGGAAGAATACGAAGAGATGAGAGCCAAAAGAACACCGTAAACCTTTGGATTGTAGCCGACAATATTAGAAAAGGCGCAGCGACCAATGCTGTTCAGATTGCTAAAAAAGTATTTGGCGTTTAAAACCAGCCTGGCTTCGAATATTCTAAGCTAAAAAAAGCTTTAAGTGGTCGGACAACTCATCGGGGTGAGTTTCCTGAAGTATGTGCTTGCCGTTTTTAATTTCGGCGTATTGGCCTTTGGCTAACTTTTCTGTCAGTTCTATACCGTTGCTCGGTGGGATAATTTGATCCAAATTACCTTGCACAACCAATACAGGTATTTTAATTTTCTCTACTTCGCTGCTTAAATTGCTTTCGTTATCCTGAAGGCTGTTCATCATAGAGAGGATGCCTTTGAAATAGCGTTCGCTTTTTTTCTGATTGCTTCTGGTATTCAAATATTCAGACCCAAACATTTCTATAAAACTCTTGTCCAACCAATCTTGCCCAAATAGTTTTAAAAAATCTTGTTCTTCAACTATGCTTTCCACAATACTTTTTGTGTTTTCGGCATAGCGGCTCATGCGTTTGTTGCGTTGAGCAAAACAAGATATAAGAACAATTTTGCTGAATAAGCTCGGATGTATTTGGTAGGCTAGTTTTATAACCAAACCTCCAAAAGCATTGCCTATACCGATACAAGAAGCAATGTTCAATTCAGCGCATAAATCTATTATAACCTGCGCATAGTCGTTGGTCGCAAGCGGTTTTCTTGTATGGCTAGATTGACCTTGATTCGGGAAATCAAACTCTAAAAAACTAAAATCGTCTTTGAATAGATACTTAATCTCTGCCCAATAAGAGCTATTTTGACCAATACCATTGCAAAGCAAAAGTGTGGGTTTATCGGCATTAGTGGTGTAAGAGTAAAAAATTTTATGACCTGCCGAATTAGTGAAAATCATAGAGTAAAATGTAACGGGTAATTGTTTCGCTAGTTACAAAAAAAACCTCGGTTTAGCCTCTAAGTGGCTATTTAGAAAAGGCTTCTTTTCTAAAAAGAATCAATAACCCAACTCCAAAACTTACTGCCGTATCGGCAATATTGAATATAGGTTTGAAGAATTGAAAGTTCTCTCCTCCGAAGATAGGTAGCCAACTTGGCAGTTGTGTATCAATCAATGGAAAGTAAAGCATATCCACTACACGACCTTGTAAAAGAGGGGCATAACCACCATTTTCGGGTAAAAAAGTAGCTGTGTATTGATAGGTACTTTCGTCAAAAATAATTCCGTAGAATGTTCCGTCTATTATGTTTCCGATAGCACCACCTATTACCAGCGACATACCAACTTTAACCCACATAGTCGCATTGGAGCGATGGTAGTGAGCCAAGATGAAGAACATGATAACAGTAGATGCTATTCTGAAGATGCTGAGCAAATATTTGCCCACAACACCACCAAATTCCAATCCGAAAGCCATGCCCGGATTTTCTACAAAGTAGAGTTTGAACCAATCGCCAAATACATCAACTGACTCTCCGTATTCGAAGTGCAGTTTGATGTAAAACTTTACAATCTGGTCGATAAGGATAACCAGAAATATTATGAGTAAGCTTTTTTTCAAGCCCTTATTTTTTTGCTGTCCTGATCATTTTTAGCATCGATGCTTAAAGTTGCATGAGGCACCAATTTCAAACGCTCTTTACGGATCAAAACACCTGTAGCACGGCAAATGCCATAAGTTTTGTTTTCAATACGAACCAAGGCATCTTTTAAATTCATGATGTAACGTTCTTGACGAGAAGCCAACTGTGCAGTTTCTTCCCTTCCTCTAGCTTCAGAACCATCTTCCATTTTCAACTGGGTTGGCGACGTATCGTCCGTACCATTATTGTTGTGTGAAAGCGACTCTTTTAAAAGTGCTAAATCGGATTTAGCTTCTTCTAAACGGCTGTTTATTAATTCTTTAAACTCTTGTAGGTCTTGATCTGAATATCTAATGAAATCTGCCATAATTAAATTTTTTCTAATTGAATATTAACACTTACAGTTGTATCTAGTTCTAAAACGGCACTTTGGTTATCTGCGAACGAATCTACAAATTGTAGGTCATCTGCCAACGTTTCCGCACAAAGGTACTCCATATTGTTTTTTAGGGCATTGGTCAGCATATCATCGGCTTGTACCTTAATGATGATTCTATCCGTCACATCGTACCCATTGTCTTTTCTGATATTTTGAATTCGGTTAACCATTTCTCTGGTATAGCCCTCTTGAATCAACTCATCAGAAAGTGTAATGTCTAGTGCTATAGTGATACCATTCTCACTAGTAACTTGCCATCCTGGAACATCTTCAGTAAATATTTCAACGTCGCTTATGGTAATATATTCCGTTGCTCCGTTGATGTCTATACCCAGTTGTTCGCCAGCTTCTAATTTACTAAGGTCTTCATTACCCAATCCGGTAATAAAGTTTACTGCTGCTTTTACATTTTTACCAAAACGTGGTCCTAATGCTTTGAAATTTGCTTTTGCGTATTTCTTGAATGTCCCCGAGTTGGCATCGGCTATTTCCAATTCCTTGATGTTTACTTCTGTTTTTATCAAGTCACTTACCTTTTGAAGGTTTTCTATGGCTTGCTTAGAAGTAAGTGGAATTAAGGCTTTTTGCAAAGGTTGACGAACGCGTAATTTTTCTTTTTTACGGATAGACAATATACCAGAACATACGCTTTGCGCCATCGCCATTTGATCTTCTAAATTGGCATTTATGGTTTCTGTATTGGCTTTTGGCCAGTATTGTAAATGTACCGATCCGCTTGCTTTGCCACTAACTTTGTTTAAATCTTCGAATAACTGCTCGCTGTAAAATGGTGCAACAGGGCTACAAATGATAGCCAAGCGGTGCAAACAAGTATACAATGTTTGGTATGCAGCAATTTTGTCTTCAACATAATCGCCTCTCCAGAAACGTTTACGACATAAACGCACGTACCAGTTAGACAAATCGTTTACAACAAAATCTTGTATTGCTCTTACGGCTTTAGTCGGCTCGTATTGATCAAAATAACCATCAACCTCGGCGGTTAGACTTTCTAATTTTGAAAGTACCCAACGATCAATTTCTGGTCTTTTTTCTAATGCTATATCAGCTTCTTTGTAAGCAAAACCATCGATGTTGGCGTATAGAGAGAAGAAAGAATATGTGTTGTGCAACGCTCTAAAAAATTTACGTTGTACTTCTTCTATTCCAGTTACATCAAACTTTAGGTTTTCCCATGGGTTGGCGTTACCAATCATGTACCAACGGGTAGCATCTGGGCCGTATTTTCCGAGTACTTCGAAAGGATCTACAGCATTGCCCAAGCGTTTGGACATTTTTTGTCCGTTTTTATCGAGCACCAATCCATTAGACAATACATTTTTGTAAGCTACAGAATCGAATGCCATGGTGGCAATAGCGTGTAGAGTAAAGAACCATCCACGTGTTTGGTCAACACCTTCTGCAATAAAATCGGCCGGAAAAGCTTCGTTGTTATCTACTTTTTCTTTGTTCTCGAAAGGATAATGCCATTGAGCATAAGGCATGGATCCACTATCGAACCAGACATCAATCAAATCGCTTTCGCGGAATAGTTTTTGGCCACTATCAGAGCAAAGTATAATGTCATCTACCACGTGTTTGTGCAAATCAAACAAAGAGTAGTTTTCTTTCGAAAAGTCGTTAGGAGTGAAGTTTTCAAGTATGCTTTTCGACATAAAACCTGCTGCAACTGATTTTTCAATTTCGGCTTTTAGTTCTTCTAATGAACCGATGCAGATGGCGTCTTTTTTGTCTTCGCTTCTCCAAATTGGAATAGGGATACCCCAATAACGGCTTCGGGATAAGTTCCAGTCGTTGAGATTTTCTAGCCATTTTCCAAAGCGCCCACTACCAGTGCTTTCTGGTTTCCAGTTGATGGTTTTGTTCAACTCTATCAACTTGTCTTTGGCAGCTGTACTTTTTACAAACCAAGAATCTAATGGATAGTATAATACGGGTTTATCGGTACGCCAACAATGTGGGTAACTGTGTTCGTATTTTTCAACTTTGAACGCTTTGTTTTCTTCCTTTAGTTGGATGGCAATTTCAACATCGACTGATTTTTCAGGAATTTCATCGTCGTTGTAGTATTCATTTTTAACGAATTTACCAGACAAGAATCCAAGGCCGTCAATAAACTTTCCTTGCAAGTCAACCAAAGGAACCAATTCACCATTTTCGTCTTTCAACATCATTGGTGGTACACCAGCTTTTTGGGCTACCATATAATCGTCGGCACCAAAAGTAGGAGCCGTGTGCACTATTCCTGTACCATCTTCAGTAGTTACAAAGTCACCAGGAATTATTCTGAATGCATCTTCCGGACTTTGCGCAGGCAATGCCAATGGCATAAGTTGCTCATATCGCTGACCAACTAAATCTTTACCTAAGAAAGATTTTACTATGCGGTAAGGAATGCTTTTATCGCCTTCTTTATAATCTTCAAGCGATTCGGCAGTGTGGTATTTTTTACCAAAGTTTTTTGCTAATAAATTTTCAGCTAAAACTATGTAGTTGCGTTGGAAGGTGTATTGGTTGAAGGTTTCTACCAACAGATAATTAATCTTTTCGCCTACAGTTAATGCGGTATTCGAAGGCAAAGTCCAAGGAGTGGTAGTCCACGCCAAGAAGTAAACATCTTCATCAATTCCAAAAAACGAGCTGTCTTTGGCCTTAAACTGAGCCGTTACACTGGTGTCTTTAACGTCGCGGTAACAGCCTGGTTGATTCAATTCATGCGAGCTAAGTCCTGTACCAGCTTTAGGCGAATAGGGTTGTATGGTATACCCTTTGTACAACAACTCTTTTTTGTAAAGTTTTTGTAAAATGTACCAAACACTTTCTATGTATTTGTTGTCGTAAGTAATGTATGGATCGTCCATATTTACCCAGTACCCCATTTTGTCAGTAAGGTCAGCCCATACGTCGGTGTACTTCATTACGGCTTCTTTACAAGCGTCGTTGTATTCGTCTACCGAAATGCTTTTGCCAATGTCTTCTTTGGTTATGCCCAATGCTTTTTCAACACCCAATTCTACGGGCAAGCCATGCGTATCCCACCCAGCTTTTCGCTCTACTTTAAATCCTTTTAAGGTTTTATATCGGCAAAAAATATCTTTGATACTTCTTCCCATAACGTGGTGTATACCTGGCAAACCGTTTGCAGAAGGTGGTCCTTCGTAAAACACAAACGATGGTTTGCCTTCACGTGAAGAGATGCTTTCTTCAAAGGTTTTTTCGCTAGACCATTTTTTTAGGGCTTTTTGAGCAACCTCTGTGAAACTAAGGGCAGAATATTCGGTGTATTTAGACATAAAATTGACGTAATCGCCCCCAAAATTAATATTCCAATTGTATGTGGTTGTATTCAGAGTGATTTAGGTCTTTTTTTTTCGTCCAATAGTTGAATATTTCATTAATCTGAAGGGTAAGAGTTGGATACAGACTTGCAATCTGACAGTTAGAGGGCTATCAGGTTTTAGATAACATATTATCTCGATGGCTTGCTATTACTATAGGATGAGAGCCTTTACTGGTTCGTGAAAATCTATTTTTACGCTTATGGGTAAAAAGTATAACTGTTGTCGAAAATACAATGCAATTGGTAAAATAGATTAATAGAAGAGTTTGATAATAAGGATATTAGGTACGGAGTATAGAATGATTTTTTTTTCATTCAAGCACTCAAAAATTTCTGAATTATGGAATTACAAGCTAACACAACTACAGACAATCGATTTTTTGAATCGATTATAGAAAACAGCGACCTGTTGGTTTTTGTGTTGAATAGCGATGCGTCCATTTTTTACTGCAACGCTTCGGCTGTGCAGACGCTAAAGTTATCTGACACTACTCAGCAAGGCAGTTTTATGCAAATAGTAGACCCGTCGGATAGAATAAGGCTTAGAGTAAAGCTTTCTAAATGCTTTAAAAACCATAAGAGCGAAACTTTCCAACTGCGCTTGAAAGACGATGGTAAAAGCTATACTGAATACCAATGCAACGCCACTATCAACAGTGAGAGCGATGGTATATTGAGGTTTAATCTTCAATGCCGCCCACTATTAACAGCTCCAAAAAAGAAATCCATTGTTGAAGAAAATAATGAATTAAGTCTGTTTCAAAGTTTGATAGACAACTCATCTGATGCTGTGCAAGTAGTACGAGAAAACGGCTATTTGTATTACATGAACAATGAGGCGAGTGAAAGATTGGACATAGATCCTAACAAGCTCGAAAACATACACGTGTCGGACATGGAAGCTCTTTTTTCTGAACCAGGTTCGTGGGAAAAGCATGTGGCTCACATGAAAATCGTAAAATCTAAAACGGTTGAAGGTAAGCACATTAACCAAAGTACCAAAGCTATTATACCAGTTGAGGTTAATGTTAAATATGTAGAGATTTCTGGGGAAGGTTTTTTAATTGCAAATGCCAGAGATATATCGGAACGAAAAGAAAACGAAAGAATACTTAAAAACGAACAACAACGGTTTGAATATGCAGTTGATGGAGCCAATTTAGGTACTTGGGAATGGAATGTACAAACGGGTGAAGTAAATGTAAACGATGGTTGGGCAGGCATTTTAGGATACACCGTTGAGGAATTGCACCCATTGAATATAGACGTGTGGTTAAAACATGCCCACAGAAAAGATTTGGGTAAAAGTTTGCCTATTCTAAAAGAACACTTTAAAGGCAAGAAAGAATATTATGAAATTGAAATAAGAGTATTACACAAAGACGGACATTGGATTTGGGTACTCGATAAGGGGAAAATAGTTTCTTGGACAGAAAACGGTGACCCTCAATGGATGTACGGTACGTTGCAAGACATTACTAAAATCAAAGAAAATGAACTAAAACTCATTAGACAGCAAAAGGCCTTAACAGCGTTGAACGAGATTAGTGTGTTGGGAAATATGCCGTTCAAAAGTCAGTTAAAATCGGCATTGCAGATAGGTTTGGATTTTTTGCAAGTGGAAAACGCGAATATTTCAGCCTATAGAAGTACCGATAATAGAGTGAAAATACTGTCTCATGTAAGTTGTTCTGAAAGCAAGTTTAGAAAAGGTACGACTTTCAATGCCAATGAAAGCGATAGTATGGCGGTACTGAATACCAATAAAGTACTGCATATTCAGAATAAATTGAAATCGCCATTTGCGAATTTAAAGCTCAACGAAAAATTCGAATTCAATCAATACATTGGATGTCATATAGAGTCGCACAACAATTTATTTGGTGCTATAAATTTTTCGTCGTCGCAAAACCGAAAAAGAAAATTTGATGCAGCCGAAATTGAGTTTGTTGAGTTGTTGGCCCGTTGGGTTGGTTCAGCTATAGAGCGAAATACGTTTGTAGAAAACCTAGAGAGTGCCAAAAAAATGGCCGAAGCAGCTAGTATTGCTAAAGAGTCTTTTCTGACTAATATGAGTCACGAAATCCGTACGCCTCTCAACGGTATTATGGGTATGATGCGTGAATTGGAAAAAGAGCCATTGACCGACAATCAAAAGCGCAATTTATTTAGAGCCAACGAAGCGTCGGGCCATTTGCTGAGCATTTTGAACGATATTTTGGACATTGCTAAAGTAGAAGCTGGTGAGTTGGAATTAGACCGTCGATACTTCAACATTAGAAAAACCTTCTCTTCCATCAATGGAATGCTGATGGTACAAGCCAAGGCTAAAGGCATTCAATTATCCACTACGGTAGATAAAAATGTAGCCAAAATTGTTGAAGGAGATGAGCATCGTTTGCGTCAGATATTGCTGAATCTAGCCGGTAACGCAATAAAATTTACCGAAGTAGGAAAAGTAAGTATTCATTGCAGAGTCATTAGTACTTCTGGGATGGGGCAGCATTTGTCAATTAAAATTTCTGATACAGGAATTGGAATGGAGCCCGAACATTTGAAAAATTTGTTTCAAAAATTCAATCAAGCAGATTTGAGTATATCCAGAAAATTTGGAGGTACAGGTTTGGGTATGGTTATCACGAAGCAGTTGCTCGATTTAATGAACGGAAACATTGCCGTTAAGAGCGAAAAAGGTGTTGGAACCGATATTAGAGTTACCATCAACTTTACCACAGCTGGTGTAGCTTATGTTGAAGAAGAAGATGTACTAGAGCAAGTATCTATTAAAGATAAACGCATACTGCTTGTAGAAGACAACGAAGTAAACCGCTTGGTAGCCTCGTTTAGCTTAAAGCGCTTGGAAGTAGAAATTGTAGAAGCAGAAAATGGAGAACAAGCCATAGAGATTTTGCAAAAACAGAAGTTCGATCTTATTCTGATGGACATACAAATGCCCATTATGGATGGTATGAAGGCCACGCAGATTATTCGGAACGAAATGAATTTGCATACACCAATAATTGCTTTATCGGCCAATGCATTTAAATCAGAAATAGATGCATGCAAAAGCATAGGTATGAACGATTACATTACAAAACCTTACGTGGAAAAAGAATTTGTAAAAAAGGTAATTAAGCAATGCACACAAAGCATCATGCCTGATAATAAGGCTGAAAACTTAAACTTAAAACACAAGCATTATGATTTAATGCAACTGGAGTTTATGAGTAAGGGCAACCCCAAAGTGATGAAAAACATTTTGGATGTATTTGAGCGAAATTTTAAGGAGAGTGCCAAAGTAGTAGAAGAGGCATTTGCAGCGAAAGATTTGATTACAGTCAAACAAATAGCTCATAAAATGAAACCCAGTATAGATTATATTGGGACGCCTGAATTGAAAGAGAATGTAAGGGCCTTAGAAAGCTTTAATCTTGAGCGCCCTCGCCCAGCATATTACATGCGAAAACTGGCTAAAACGTTGATAGATGCCTTAAGTGAAAAGGTAGAAAGCATGAAGAAAGAAACCCTTGGAACCGTTTCGTGATAAGTTGATTTTTCAGGTGATAAATGCGTTAAGAATAAGTGAAAATTAGCCTTGCAGCTTTTGAGGATAATCGTTTAGTTAGTTTTCTAATTTCTTGTATACAATTCCATTGCACTCATCACCATCCCCTATGGTAATCATTATTGATAGTTTTCTGTCTTTCTGTGATAAGGGGACAACGCAGACTTTTTCCAATTCTAATAAGCAACCATAACTTTTGGCACAATTAACAGACCATTTACCTTCCTTATTGAATACTTTTTGATTCGACACCCCCCAATTGTTAAAGATGAAGTCTGGACCGTTTGTAAATTTGTAGCTCCCGTCTTTTGAGAGTATCAAACTGTATGCGTGCGTTCTAAAGCCTTGTTCGATTAGAAATTCCTTTGATGACTGAGTTAACTCATACTTTCCAATCAGTTCTGTTCGGTTAGGAGCGGTGGTTAATTGTTTATACCCTAACTCCCAAGAGCAAGTTAAAGGATGACAGCTAGTGAAACAGATGAGTAATACTGCAGGTAATAGTTTGGCTCTCATTATGTGATACATAGCTATTGTTGCATTGCGTTTTTATTTATTCTAAATTCAGTTTGAATTAACTTTTCAAGTTCTCCAAAATTGAGTTTAAGAGTATTTGATGTAATCGAAAGAGGTGTTTTATACAAACTCATATTAGCTTTCAAAAGTTTGACCTGCATTCCATTTTTAGCTTTTCCAATGTATTTTTCAGGATTAACAATAACGATAAGCAAAAATTTTGTTGACATTATTTGTTCTGTTCTGATTTCTATTATATCAATCCATTCAATTAGGCCTATACTTGAAGCATTAGTGTTATCAAATATTCCCTCAGAGTAAATAATCAGTCCAGCTTTTTTATCAAATAGTTTTCTAATTCCATAAATTCCAGTCGCGCAAAAAAACAGAAATCCAATTATTGAGCCAGTTCTGATAATTTCTGGGTTAGCTATTTTGAAAATGTTCGGGATAAATTTTTCGGGGTAAATCGCCACCCAAACTGCGCAAACCACAAATGCTATCGACCCTATTAAAAGCAGCGTTATTTTCTTTTTACTTAAGGGTATCTCAATTCTATTATTCACCTTTTAAGGTTTACGATGGTTTTAAATACAAGGTAACTATAGATTATCGAGAAGTTTACGTTTAATTTTATTGGTAAGCCTTTTCGATGTTCCAAAATCAATGAAGCCACCATCATTTCCTGAATCTATTTGCTGAGTATTCAAATAGAAATTATTAGCGTCGTAGAAACAGTAAATATCAAAACTTGTCCAAAAACGCCCGGTATACTTAAAGTGATAATATTGATCTTCCCTTTCAAGTATTATAAATTGAAATTCTGCTACTATTATATTTATTAGGTTACTTTTTTCAGCTAATGATTTATCTGATTTAATAGATGCTATTTTATATGTTTTTGGTATTCTCCAAAATCCATAAAGCCCTAAAAATATTAATGGTCCAACAGATAAATCTATACCCCAGACGGGCATAATATTTTCATTTATTGCTTTTTTATTTTCATGCCAATCGGTAAAATGAAGTAGAAATAATGCAGAGATCCCAATCCCAATTACCGCGATAGAGATGAAATAATTCCAATACTTTTCAAAAGAGTTGGTCTTCTTAAATTTAGTTACGAAATCTTCATACGTCATATCTATTGGTGCAAAATTATCAATGATTTGATTGAATTTTACAACAACTAAACTACGAAATGATGATTGGGATTGAAAAGTAGAAAGTACTTCCTTCACCAGGATTAGATTCAAGCCAGATTTCGCCACCGTGTAAGTGCACAATTTTTTCGCAGTGCGCTAGCCCAATACCTGTGCCTTCAAATGCTTTTCTTGAATTAAGTCTTTGAAAAATAGCAAAGACTTTTTTCTTGTGCTCAGAGGCTATACCTATTCCATTGTCTTTGATAGAAAACACCCAAGAACCCAATTCTTTTTTTGCGTCAATGTGTATCATTGGCTTAACTCCTATGTTGGTAAACTTCAGAGCATTGGCAATCAAATTCTGAAACAACATCCGTATTTCTGTATGGTAGGCTCTAATGCTAGGTAAATTGCTGAAAGTTATAGTTGCTTGTTTTTCTGCTATTACGTGGGCCAAGTCTTCTTTTATGTTGTTGATTACACGATTGCAGTCTACATTACTCAATTCTTTTTGTCTACCAATACGCGAAAACTCAAGCAGACCATAAATAAGCTCATTCATTCTGCTGGTTGCTTCACTAATAAAGGTCAAACTCTTTTTGGCTTGCTCATCCAAAGCGTCCATTTGGGTGCTTTCTAAGAAGCTAACCATGTTTTGCACGGTACGTATAGGCTCTTGCAAATCATGCGATGCGATGTAGGCAAATTGCTCAATCTCTTTGTTTTTTTCTTTTAGGCTCGTGTATTCCTGAGAAAGCAATTTTCGCTGAGTTATATCTTGGCGAATGGTGAAGTGTTGGTAGATTTCTCCGTTTTCGTTTATAAAAGGAATGATGGCCGTATGCACCCAATAGTAATTGCCGCTTTTGGTTTTGTTTTTAATTTCTCCAATCCAAACATTACCTTCTTTAATTGTTCCCCATAGGTTTTTGAAAAACTCTTTATTGTGGTATTTTGAGTTTACCAATCGATGCGTCTTACCAACCAGTTCCTCTCTTGAAAATTCACTGATTTCGCAAAATTTATCATTCACACTCGTTATAACCCCTCTAGCATCGGTAATGGCTACAATAGAACTTTGATCAACGGCCGATTTAATATGAATCAACTCTTGATTGGTCTCTCGTAAAGAGTTTTCTAATTCCCGCCTTTTCTGATCGGCTTTATTCAAACCAGTAGTTATACTAACAATGTATGCAACACTAACCAAAATAAATGTTACGGTGTAGATAACAATATTGAAATCGAGATTGGAAACATTGTTGTGTGTTACGGTTAAGAGAATATAGCTGAATACCAGTGGAACTAATATGAGGAAAGGCAAAAGCATTCTAAGCAATTTGCTTCCCGATTTGCGGCCAAGCATAAGCGCTGTAAAGCCTATGTCGTAGTTTTTTAATGCAATGGCAAAAGAAAGAAGAAAGAAAAGGGATGAGGTATGAATGGCCATGGTGCCTAAAAAGGATGCCTGATGGGCGCTAGATATTTGAAGAATGTACGAAACCACCGACACCAAACTGGTAAGTAAGGTTATAAGCAAGAGCGATTGCATGGCTTTTTTAACCAGTTTGTAGCGTGCATGAATGCCAAAAAGTGAAATGCCCAAAAAAGTAAAACACATTGCAGTAGCCAGCGACATAGCTCCAGGGTTACTTGTGCTGTAACTATCGGTTATAAAAAATTCGTTCAATCCTGTATATCCCCACGAAAAATATGAGCTAAAGCTAAAGACTCCAAAAACTATGAGAATGGTGGCGCAACAATAATTGAAAATATTGCTTAAAGGTTTTTTGTGGATAGAGAAATACAAACCTAAAGCAGAAAATAAAAAGCAAAAAGCGGTGTTGAATTTCATGGTAGCCTTACCAGGTATTACCTCTAATAATGGTTTGAAATCAACCAACCATGCCGTAATTACCAAGCCGCTTACAATCAGTGTGATAATTACAATGGCTTTGACCACATTGGCCTGTATTTTATGAACTTGTTTTATCATCGAAAAACGACAGAGGTTGGATATTTTCTATATAGAAAATCAAGATAAACAATAAGTATCTGTATTGGTAAGCGTATATGACAAGTGAAGTACTTGCAACGATTAGTTATCTCTTTTTTCGAAGTTTTCTGTTTTTCTGATGCGAATTCTTCGAATCAGCAAGAAAATAATAACGAGTAGAGCAAAGCCCCAAATAACGGCTTGAATAAGCGCAAATTCTTTGTCCATTTAGGCCAATTTTACAGCTGTTCCGTAAGCCAATATTTCTGATGCGCCTTGCATTACCATCGAAGTAGAAAAGCGAACATTCACTATGGCATCAGCACCCAATCTTTGAGCATCAAATATCATGCGTTGCATTGCTTGTTCTCTCGATTGTGCTTGTAGCTTGGTGTATTCTTCTATTTCACCACCAACAATGTTTTTCAATCCAGCAAAAATGTCGCGACCAATGTTGCGTGCTCTTACGGTGCTACCCCTTGCTATTCCTAACGATTCTGAGATGGTTCTTCCTGGTATGGTTTCAATATTGCTGATTATCATAATGAGGTCAATATCCAAATTTTCTATCAAATAGAGATAGATGACTTTCTTTTAGTAATTTTTGCGGTCAAATCCATCCAACACCTTTTCAATGCGCCTTAAATTTCTATTTCTACTCAGTCTGGTTTTTGCTTTTTCATGTTCTCAGAAACATGAGTCTTCTCAAATAGAAGTAGACCCAGGATTTAGTTCGTACATCAGTGCATATACATCAGGCGTAGTGTCGGCTTCGGGCAGTATCAAAATCATGCTAATTGAACCTAAAACGGATGTAAAAATTGGGGATAGATTAGAAGAAGGAATTTTCGATTTTGATCCTCAAGTTGAAGGGGTGGCTTATTGGACCAGCAGCCAAAGCATAGAATTTAAGCCTGCGGATAGATTTAAATCTGGCGAAGTGTATAAAGTGAGCTTCGATTTGGCGAAAATACAAGAGGTTCCATCAGAATTCGAGAAACTCGATTTTTCATTCAACGTCATCAATCAAAATTTGTTTGTGTCGTTTGATGGCATTTCCAATACCGATGATGAGAAAATTCAATACTTGAAAGGAACAGTAAGAACAAGCGACGAAACCAATAATCAATCGTTGATACAATGCTTGAGTGCGAAACAAAACGGTAAAAAATTACCCATAGAATGGGAACATCCTGAAAGTGGTAAAACACATGCGTTTAAAGTAAAAAATGTAGCCCGTGCCGTAAACGAAAGCTATGTAACCCTAAGTTGGGACGGCGATGCAATTCAAGCCGATGTTGAAGGCGAAAAAGAAATTCGTATTCCACCATTGGGAGAGTTTGCCTTGGTTCAAGTAAACACAATTAGTAGCCCTGGCGTGTATTTCTCCATTCAGTTTTCAGATAAATTGAACAAAAACCAAAACCTAGATGGCTTGGTGTATTTGAAATCGGGCAAAGGTTTACGACTTAGCATAAACGACAATGAAATAAAAGCGTATCCAACCGATGAATTGAGCACCAATGAAAGCATTACCATAGATCGAACAATCACAAACCATAAAGGGCAGCAATTACAAAACACCTATGTTAGAAACGTCCATTTCACAAAAGAAAAACCAAGTTTAGAAATCTTAGGTACAGGCGTAATTATGCCTTCGGGCAAGGGTGTAAACTTCCCTTTCAAAGCCATCAATCTTAAGGCCGTAAATCTTCGAATCGTTCGAATTTTCGAAAAAAATGTGCCGCAATTTTTGCAGCAAAACCAACTCAACGGAAAATCAAATCTTACACGTGTTGGTCGTATAGTGTACGATGGCACACTAGATCTTGTGGCGTCCGAAGCCATAGATTATGGGCAGTGGAACAATTTTTCTGTCGATATCAGCAATCTAATTGATGCCGAACCCGGAGCAATTTACAGAGTGATGATGTCTTTCGAGCGTTACCAATCGCTGTATCCATGCGCTGGAGACGAGGCGTTAGAAAAGCCATTCAAACGCAGAGACAACAATTTTGATGACGGCGATGGTTACTTCAACGAATACTACAGTTGGTTCGAAGAAGACTATTCATGGAACGATAGGTCGAACCCGTGTAAAACCGGCTATTACATGAACAGCGACCATTTCATTAGTGCCAATGTTTTGGCAAGTGATTTTGGTTTGATTGCCAAAGAAGCTGCCGGTAATAAGTACAATGTTGTTGTTACCGATTTGCGTTCGGCTGAAGCTCTTAGAGGTGTAGATATTGAAGTACACGACTACCAAAACAACATTATAGCAAAAGGCAAAACCAACGGCGATGGTGTAGTGCAATTGGATGCCGAGCACAAAGGCTACTTAATTGTTGCAACAAAAGGCAAACACAAGGGCTACTTAAGAGTAGACAACGGCTCTGCTTTAGAGGTGAGTTTGTATGAAATAGGAGGAAAAAAGATTGAAAAAGGTGTAAAAGGCTTTTTGTATGGCGAACGCGGAGTATGGCGCCCGGGCGATACCATTCATTTGAGTTTTATGCTTGAAGACAAAGAAAATACCCTGCCAGAAAATCACCCTGTAGTGGTCGAATTGTTTGATCCTCAAGGCAAGTTGTACGACAAAAAAGTATCGACAGTTGGGGTTGAGGGTCTGTATGCTTTTGCCTTAAAAACCAATAGCAAAGACAAAACTGGTCAGTGGCAAGTAAAGGCTACCGTTGGAAATTCTACGTTCCACAAATCGCTAAAAATAGAAACGGTAAAACCAAACCGCATCAACATAGAGTTGAATAATGAACCCATATTATCGTCCACAAAAAAGGTACATAAAGAACTAACCGCTATGTGGTTGTATGGCGCGCCAGGAGCTAATCTTAAGGTAAGTTCAGAATTGGAGTTGACCAACTTAAAAACCACCTTCGATAAATTCAAAGGCTACCAGTTCGACGATAGATCGAAATCGTTTTATCAAAATAACTTGAAGCTTGCCGAAGGCAAAACCAATGCTGAAGGAAAAGCAACATTAAACTTCAATGTAGAAGAGCCAAACAATGCTCCGGGTATGTTGAAGGTTAACTTTAGAACCAAAGTTTTTGAGCAAGGCGGCGATTTTAGCCAAGACTTCCAAAGCGCTAAATATTCACCTTACCGATCGTATGTGGGAGTAAAATTACCAGCCAGTAATAATTGGCTCAACGCTTTGAACACCAAAGAAAAGCACGCAATAAACATAGCCGCTGTAGATGAATTTGGAAAACCACAAACTAAAGAAGTTACGATAGAGTTGTACCGTATGCGTTGGAGCTGGTGGTGGGAAGGTTCAGGCGAAAGTGAGCTGTCACGTTACATCAATCGCCAATCTTCAAACCTTATAAAAACTGACAATTTCACTGTTGAGAATGGAAAAAGTGTTTACAATCTAAGTTTTCCTATCCCGGGTTGGGGGCAGTACCTTATCCGTGTTATCGACAAAGAATCAGGACACAGTACGTCGCAATCGTTTTACGGACGCTACCCAGGGTGGTACAGCAACGGAAACGACGAAGGATCTGATGCTGCAACAATGTTGAACGTAACCTTAGATAAGGACGATTATTTGGTTGGCGAAACAGCTGAAATTCGTGTGCCTTCAGGTGGCATTGGTAACGTGTACATCAGCATAGAGAAAGGCGATAAAATACTGAAACAGTTTTGGGCAAAAGCCGATAAAAACAACACCGTAATTCAATTGCCTATTACGGAAGAAATGGCGCCGAATGTATATGCTAGTGTATTCTTATTGCAACCACACGCTCAAAAAGAAAACTCATTGCCTATAAGAATGTATGGAATTGCACCCATTCGTGTAACCAATCCTAAAACAAAACTAACGCCCGAACTAAAAGCGCCTGTGGCCATCCGCCCAGAATCGGAATACAAGGTAACTGTTAGCGAAAAAGAAGGCAAAGCCATGGCGTATACTCTAGCTGTTGTGGATGAAGGATTGCTTTCATTAACGCGTTTTAAGACACCAAATCCGTGGGATGCTTTTTACGCTAAAGAGGCATTGCTTGTCAATTCTTGGGACATGTACAAATATGTAATGAGTGCAGAAACAGGCAAGATGGCGGCCATGTTATCCATCGGTGGTGACGAAGCTTTATCGTTTAAAGAAGACGCTGAGGCTAATCGATTCAAACCTGTGGTTAGGTTTATTGGGCCATTTTATTTGAAAGCCAACGAAAGTGCGACCCACAAGTTGCACATGCCAAATTATATTGGAGCCGTTAGGGTTATGGCTGTTGCCGGTTTAGATGGAGCTTACGGTTCAGCACAAAAAGAAATTAAGGTAAAACAACCGCTTATGGTTCTTACAACCTTACCGCGTGTATTGGGCCCGTCCGAGAAAATGAGAATACCCATCAACGTAATCTCTACCGACGACCGAATTAAGAATGCTACCGTAAAGGTTTCGAGCAACAATTTGCTTAAAAACAAAGATTCGGAAAGCAAGTCTGTGGTATTTGATGGAGTAGGCGATCAAACCATATTTTTTGATTTTGAAGTGGCTCGACAGTTGGGCGTTGCTAAATTTAAAGTGGAAGTAACATCGGGAAAAGAAACAGCTTTCGAAGAAATAGAAATTTTGGTACGTCCACCAAATCCTGAAATTTCTAAGAGCAATACAGTCAACTTAGAAGCAGGTAAAAATTGGTCGGCAGATTACAAAGCGGTTGGAATAAAAGGCACCAACAAAAACAGTTTGACTATTTCGAAATTGCCCGATTTGGATTTAGAAAAACATTTGCAATACCTTATCCGCTACCCACATGGTTGCATAGAGCAAACTACATCATCGGTATTTCCTCAATTGTATTTGGGCAGTTTAACGCAATTATCGGCAACTCAGAAAGAAAGTGTCGACAACAACATTACGGCTGCATTGAACCGCTACCGACAATTTCAAACCACGTCGGGTGGCTTTACTTATTGGCCAGGCAATGGTTCGTATCCGTCAGAGTGGGGAACAAATTATGCAGGTCACTTTATGGTGGAGGCCAAATTGAAGGGTTACACTTTGCCTTCAGGCATGTTAGACTCTTGGATCAAATACCAAAAACAAACAACATCTAAGTGGAGCAGAGACAATTACAATGAATATGGCCGTAGAGGTGCCGATCTAAATCAAGCCTACCGATTGTACACATTGGCATTGGCTGGATCGCCAGATTTAGGCGCAATGAATCGATTGAAAAACGATGCGAAATTGAGCAATGCAGCATCGTGGAGATTGTGTGCTGCCTATGCAATTGTCGGCAGAAAAGATGTTGCCGAAGAAATGTCTAAGCGTTCATTGGTGGTAGAGAGTTACAGAGAAATGGCGTATACCTACGGATCTACTGTTCGCGATATGGCTATGATTTTAGAAACCTTAAACTATCTGAAAGACAGTAAACGCGGTGTTGATATGGTAAACGATATCTGTGTAGAGTTGAACAAAGGCTGGCACAGTACCCAAACTAGATCGTATGCCTTATTGGCCATTGCTAAATTTATAGGTGTTGGCGATTTCAAAAAAACCTTTGAGTTTGAAGCAATCATCAACGGAAAGACACACAAAGTAAACAGCAACGAAGCCATTTATACCTTTGAAATAGATAAATCAGCGGAGCTTTCAGGAACTATAAGTGTAGTCAATTCTAGCGATCAAATGTTATTTGTAAGCTTGTCTCAGTCGGGCGTGCCATTAGAATCAGAACACGTGAATGTGGAAGACGATTTAAAAATGCAGATTGTTTATCGCGATATGAAGGGCAATCCAATATCTGTAGAATCACTAAAACAAGGCACCGATTTTAAAGCTTTGGTTACCATCTCTCATCCAGGAACCCGTTCAGCGTATCAAGAAATGGCTTTGAATCAAATATTTCCATCGGGTTGGCAAATTGTCAATACACGGGTAGGCGATGCTGGAGATGAATTGGTATCGAGTACAGATTTCAAATACCAAGATATTAGAGACGACAGAGTGTATACCTATTTCGATTTGAGTAGAGGCAAAAGCAAGACCTTCGAAATACTGTTGAACGCCACCTTCGCAGGTAAGTTTTATCAACCGGCTGTATTCTGTGCTCCAATGTACGACGAAAGCATTCAGGCGGCTAAACCAGGTCGATGGGTAGAAGTTGTTGCAAGTGAAAAGTAGTGTGAATGAAATGGACGATTAATTATTCATCAGCAATTGAAAATCTATCATATGAAGTTCTTGCGGAACAAATTATGCCGGATTTTGGGTTAAGAAACAATGAAATAAAGGTATATAAGGATAGAGTTGAAGGGAGTCCAACCCCGTTTATAATTACAAGAATGATCACACCAGTTCGTTTAGCGGTTTATGATATTATTCTTAAAAAGAATACAGAGAGGGAGGAAATTTCAATCAAGATTAGGTTTTACACACTTTTTATTTTTCCATTATTACCGGTACTATTTGCGAGTTTTTTAGGCATTCCTTGGTACTTTTTAGTACTGTTTTATTTAATTAGTTTCGTGTTTTTTGGAGCAAGTGCTTTATTCCAACTGTATTTAATCAAATCAAGGATTAAGAAACAGTTTAACAAAAGGAATAAAAAATCTAATTGAATTAGTATCTCTACCTGATGGTGATTTATACCACCCCGACCTTCGGCCAACCCTCCAAAAAGTGGAGGGGAATGCGCTTCGCTTTGTATCAGTTTAAAAAAGAGTTTCAGTAATATTACCGATGTGCCATCAGTCATGAAAATCAAACCAAAATACATCGTGTTATCCCTTACACTATTGGGATTTTTATTTTGGTTTCTTTTTCCAAAACCCTTATTCCAAGTACCGTATTCAACGGTGTTATTGACAGAAGACGGCCAGCTTGTAGCCGGTAAAATTGCCTCCGATGGTCAATGGCGATTTCCAGCGGTAGACAGTGTGCCTGAGAATATACAGTTGGCCATTACGCAATTTGAAGACGAATACTTTTTCTACCATCTTGGGGTCAATCCAGTGTCTACAGTTCGGGCTTTATGGAACAATATTCGAGAAGGAAAAATTACCAGCGGTGGTAGCACCATCAGCATGCAGGTTATTCGCTTAGCACGAAAGAATAAGCAGCGCAGTTACGCCGAAAAATTGCTGGAAATGTATCTAGCTTTTCGATTGGAGATGCAGTACAGCAAAGCAGAAATACTGAACATGTATGTATCGCATGCTCCGTATGGAGGAAACGTTGTAGGCATTGAAGCTGCTGCATGGCGGTATTTCGATCGACCCATTTACAATTTGTCTTGGGCCGAATCGGCTTTGTTGGCGGTGTTGCCCAACTCACCTTCTATGTTGCATTTGAGTAGAAATAGAAGTCGGTTAAAAGCCAAGCGTGATGGCTTACTGAAAAAATTATTTGAGAAAGGAATAATAGATGCCACTACGTTTTCTTTAGCCAAGATGGAGTCTTTGCCAACAGCACCAAATGCAATTCCTCGTTTGGGGTATCACCTCATGACATTTGCAGAAAGCGAAGGACAGAATCAAAAGAAAATAGAAAGCACACTAAACTATTATTTGCAGCAACAAATCGATGAAAAAGTAAATCGATATGGTCGGTTTTTATCGCAAAACCAGGTGCATAATGCCTGCGCTATTTTGGTTGAAATTGCTACCGGAAAAGTGAAAGCCTATATTGGGAACACACATCTTCCATTAACGCGTGCGCCTTATGTCGATTTGGTGCAATCGGCCCGAAGTTCTGGTTCTATTTTGAAGCCGCTTTTGTATGCACAGGCCATGGCCAATGGTCAAATTCATCCATCCACTCTTTTACACGATGTACCCATCAATATTGGAAAATATGCGCCTAGAAATTTCGACAAACAATACGATGGAGTTGTACCGGCAGGGATATCGTTATCTCGTTCATTGAACATACCTGCCACCTTATTGTTGCGCGATTACGGGGTTATAAAGTTTCACGAAGATTTGCAAATGTTGGGCATCTCTACCATTACCAGAAATGCCGATAATTATGGCCTTACCCTCATACTTGGTGGGGCCGAAGTTAAACTTTGGGATTTGGCAAACACGTATACAACACAAGCTCAAAATTTGCACAATAGCAACGATACTTCTCTAGGAATAATGGCTTGGAAAAACCAGAAGCAAATTCAAAATGCTACTATAGATGCTGGTGCGTGGTACCAAACATCGGAAGCACTTACCGATGTTCAAAGGCCTGATTTGGAACAAAGCTGGAAACGGTTTTCTTCTTCACGTAAAATTGCATGGAAAACGGGTACAAGCCACGGTTTTAAAGACGCATGGGCTGTTGGCTACGACAGCAAATACTTGGTTGGTGTTTGGGTAGGCAATGCCGATGGCGAAGGACGCCCTGGATTAACAGGTACCAGTACAGCAGCGCCCTTGATGTTCGATATTTTTCAACTTTTGCCAAAATCGCCGTGGTTTGAAACACCGCATGGACATTTAAAAAGCATGGAATTATGCGAAAAAAGTGGCTTGCTTCCAGGTTTGTATTGTCCCACCATTATGGTAGATGCGGTTAGAAACACGAATAATTTCACAACCTGTAAACACCATCAATACATTGCAACCAATACCCAAGGCGAGCGGGTAAATAAAGCATGTGAGACGGGGGAAATAGTATACGATACGGCTTTTGTTCTAGATCCAGTAGCCGCCTATTTTTATTCTAAGCGCAATGCTGAATACAAAGGACTGCCAAAGATGTCGGAAAAATGTGGTGAAGAAAATGGTCATCAAATGGCCATAATTTATCCAACAGATGGAGCCGAAATTACAGTACCCGTAAATCTATCGGGGGAAAAAGAATTGGTTCAATTTAAGGCTACGCATACCCAAACCAAAGCGCGTTTGTTTTGGCATTTGGACTCAGAATTTATTGGACAAACCGAAGGGGTGCATCAATTGGCTTTGAATATTGATTCGGGCCAGCATGTGTTGCTTATAACCGATGACCAAGGAGCATCTACTTCATTGAAGTTTGAAGTGCATAATTAGTTTTCGTAAACATCAAAAAAATCAACATTATCTATACCAAGATTTTCCAAGACATAATGATTGTAAAAAAGCATGGCGTCTTTGTTTAAACCGTGTTTTAAATCAGTGAGTATGGTTTGTGAAACAGCCTTGATTCGTTCCAATTCTTCTGCATAAACACGTTCTAATTCGTTCTCGTTTTTGCAGACATCTAATTTTTTTCGCATCATTCTATGTTCTATTTCCATGCAATCGAAATAGATGTTTACAAAGGCATTTGAGCTTGCTGAAATAGGCAAAGTGTAGAAGCTTTCAACAGGATCTAAGATAACAGCACTTACATAATTCAAAACACCATTAAAGCGATTGTAATCTAAGTAATGCTGTATCTCAAAATGATACATGTCGGCCTTGTAGGTATTGATGTCGTTGAGTGCGTCGTCGCGCGTTTGTCTTACACTATGTATGTCTACCCGTTGCAAAGACCAAGGTATGTGCTGAAAGTTGATGAGTTTTCTCTGCAGCGTATCGGTAAATTTGTTGCTTAATAAGGTTTCGTCGTTGGTAAAACTGGCTCTAAAATCGGTTTGGTATTTATAGTCAAAATCTGAAACATTTTCCCAGAAGAAAGCATTGTAAGGAACAGAAAAAATATGATGATAATCTTGATACAAGATGTCAGGGAAATTGAATTTTGGGAGCACAAATAAACTATCGAAGTTGTAAGCAAAAACAACAGCTTTGCTCGACACTGTAAAGGCTTCAGACTGCGATCGTTTGTATTCCAATTGGTATTCAAAATCAAGTGATTTTACATACGATTCGCCATGTATTTGAATAAAGTTTTTTCGAATTTTCAGGTCCATTCTCTGAATACTATCCTTGCTGTGTATAGGTTTCAAGGGATATAGAAATGCGTTATTGATTTCCAACTCTATTTTTTTAAGATGAGTTGATGCCGAGTCCATCCAAACCGTTCCTTCAAAATATTCCGAGGCATTTTTGCGGGGCTTGAAATAGATGACATAAACCAGTTTTTTGTCTTCATCCAAATAGCGCTTCACGAGTTTTAAAGAATACGCTTTGCGCAATTTATTCTCTGTTAGTTCAAATGGACTTTTGGGGAAATAGGGCGTTTTTTTAAACTGATTATGAGAATAAATGGCCTTTGTGGTCTCTGTACTTAGATAGTAAGAGCTATCGAGTTGTTTGATGAATACTCGCCCATTTTTAAGATGTAAGTCTTTGATATCGTAACCCAAATAATCACCAGTATAATACCCCTCTAATAATTCTATCGGTTGATGATTAATCTCGGTTTCTAATTCAAGATAACTGCGTGCCGATGCTACTTTATTGCTTTGTGTTTTTTTACTTTTTACGATCAATGAATACAAAAACGAAGCATCGCCAACTATGGTTACAGCATTCAGTAGTTCTGTTTTTGGTTTGAGGTAAATAGTAGATGTACGACTTGCTTTAGAGGCTGATATATAATGTGTTTTATACCCAATAAAGCTGATGCGTAAAAGCGTATTGCTCGGGATGGAGTAAATTTTAAAATACCCATCTGTATTGGTAATGGTACCCTTTTGTTGTTCTACAACCAACACTTGTGCATAAGGCAAAGGTTCTTTAGTAATGGAATCTAAAATCTGACATTGTATCTGAACGTTTTCTGCAACTTGAGCGTGGGTTTTCACGAATAAAACCAGAAAAAGGAGCGCAATAAATTTAGATTTCATAATAGAGAAGTCCATATAAAATTATAATAAGTCCAATACTTTTTGCAAAATAGGATTGCGGTTGCCGGTATGCCACATGGCCGACAAAATTGCCCGTTGTTTGATGTTTTTCAATTCTATAAACTGAGCATCCGTAGCGTAGCCCTCTTTCAATGAGGTGGGAATAATGGCCACGCCAAAATGATTTTCTACCAATCTAAATATGGTGTTGGCGTGTACGGTATGATGCGACACTTTGGGCGAAAATGCTGCATCTTCAAACAAACTCATTACCCGTTCGTAATACGAAGGACTGTAGGCTTTGTCAAACAAAATAAAGGCATCGTTTTCTAGCTGTTTTAGGTTTTTGAAATTGTTGCTGTTTACTCTGTGGTCTTTCGGAAGAACCAAGCTAAAGGTGTCTTTTAATACGGGTTTAAATTCCAAATAGTGTTGGCTTTGCTGCAAACGAACAAACCCTAAATCTATGGTCTTATTCATGGCCGCTTTTACTTGGCTATCGTTGTCCATTTCTTTTAAGTTGAACCTGATTTTGGGGTACAATTCACGGCACTTAATAAGCAAAGCTGGAATGATGTTTTGCATGGCCGAACCGACATAGCCGATGGTAATTTTTCCTTCTTGCCCTACTTGCAACATCTGCGCATGCTTTAGGCTGTCGTCTAAATTTTTGAGCAAGAGAGTAGTTTCCGTTTTTAAATAATGACCTACTTCTGTCAACTGTACTTTTTTATTGTCGCGTGTAAACAACTGCAAACCAAGGTCGGCTTCCATTTGTTTTATCTGCCTACTTAGTCCTGGCTGTGATATATACAAGCGTTCGGCCGCTTTTCTAAAGTGCAATTCTTCCGCTACTGCCAAAAAATAGCGCAAATGTCGGAGTTCTATTTGATTACCCATAGTTATCAAGTCTTGACAAAGTTAGTATTGAAAGCTATTAAAACAATCGCCAACTTTGTGAAAACACCGAATATGTTTCACTACGGAATCGATCAACTTACATCGGGCAAAGCCCTAGATATTTTACGAGGCAATTTATCGGCTTCTATCAACACCGAAGCTCGCGAGAAAATTCAGCATTGCCACAACGAACTTTTGGCTATAGCTGCTGGCGACAAAGTTGTATACGGAATCAACACAGGTTTTGGGCCTTTGTGCGATACCATGATTGACAAAGAGAAAACCAGCCTTTTACAACGCAAGCTTTTGCTAAGTCATAGCGTTGGTGTAGGCGAACCTGTAGGACCTGAATTATCGAAACTGATGATGATTTTGAAAGTGCAAAGTTTGTCGCAAGGCTTTTCAGGTATTTCATTGCCAGTTCTCGACCGTATTTTGTGGCATATAGAAAACGATGTTATACCGGTAGTTCCAAGTCAAGGTTCTGTTGGTGCTTCTGGCGATTTGGCTCCTTTGTCTCACCTATTCATTCCGCTATTGGGTGAAGGAAAAGTGCATTACAAAGGCGAAATTCTTCCAAGTAAAAAGGTTTTAGATCAATTGGGAATGGAGCCATTAGAATTGCATCCTAAAGCAGGTTTGGCATTAATAAATGGCACACAGTTTATTGCGGCTCATGCGGTAATGTTGGTAGAAAAACTACACTCTTGTTTAGCTCAAGCCGATATCATTGCAGCCCTTATGATTGAAGGATTGATGGGGTCTAAAGCTCCGTTTGATAATCGCTTGCATCAAATACGTCCATTTAAAGGCAATGTGCATGTAGCCAAACGCATGACAGAGTTGTTAAAGGATTCTGAAATTCAGAAATCGCACATCAATTGCGATAAGGTACAAGATCCTTACTCTTTACGTTGTGTTCCTCAAGTGCATGGAAGTAGCCGTGGCGCATGGTTGCATCTTAAAGAGTCGGTAGAGGTTGAAATCAATTCTGTTACCGATAACCCTATTGTATTTTCAAAAGACTTTACAGTTAGTGGAGGGAATTTCCACGGTCAGCCTTTGGCGTTACCTATCGATTATGCTTGTTTGGCAGCTTCAGAATTGGGTAACATATCCGACAGAAGAGCTTACTTATCATTAGAAGGGAAGTACGAAGGAACTCCAAAATTATTGATGAAAGAAACGGGTTTGAATTCTGGTTTCATGATTGTACAATATACCGGAGCCGCTTTGGCTAGTGAAAATAAAGGTTTGTGTTTCCCTGCTAGTGCCGATAGTATACCAACATCATTGGGTCAAGAAGACCACGTAAGCATGGGGTCGATAGGCGCAAGAAAAGCATTGCGTGTGTGTGGTAACCTCGAAAAAATATTGGCAGTAGAATTGCTTTGTGCTGCTCAAGCTATGGATTTCAGACGTCCTCTTACGTCAACAAAATCACTGGATGCTGTACACAATCACATACGCGAACACATTACACACGCTACCGAAGACCGAATTTTTGGTGACGATATAGAGAAAGCCTTGGAGATTATCCAAAGTGGTGCTTTGATAGAGAAAGCCAACCTACAAATGGAAGCTTCAGAATTCGAAACCTATTAATACCCATAGAAATGACATTCAAAGAACAAATATTACAAGGAATTCCATCGCTATTACCACCAAAAAAAGCATACCCAAACTCGGCTAATCCTGCTCCAAAACGCAAAGAAATATTGAGTGTTGAAGAGAAAAAATTAGCTGTACGCAATGCTTTGCGCTATTTCCCTGCAGCTTGGCATGCCGAGTTAGCGCCCGAGTTTGCGAATGAACTCAACACCTTTGGAAGAATATACATGCACCGCTTTAAACCGGAGTATGCCATGCATGCACGTCCAATTTCAGAATACCCAGCGGTATCTCAACAAGCGGCTTCTATCATGTTGATGATTCAAAACAACTTGGATCCGGCAGTGGCTCAGCATCCTGAGGAGCTGATTACCTACGGTGGAAACGGAGCAGTTTTTCAAAACTGGGCGCAATATGTGCTTACCATGCAGTATTTGGCGACAATGACCAACGAGCAAACTTTGCACATGTATTCTGGTCACCCAATGGGATTGTTTCCGTCTTCAACTGAGGCGCCTAGAGTAGTGGTTACTAATGGTATGATGATACCTAATTATTCCAAACCAGACGATTGGGAAAAGTACAATGCGTTGGGTGTTACCCAGTACGGGCAAATGACGGCAGGTTCTTATATGTACATAGGCCCACAAGGGATTGTACATGGTACTACCATTACGGTAATGAATGCTTTCAGAATGAAATTGAAAGCCGGAGAATCGCCTAACGGTAAAATTTTCTTAACGGCCGGATTGGGTGGAATGAGTGGTGCTCAGCCAAAAGCTGGTAACATAGCCAAATGCATTACCATTTGTGCTGAAGTCAATAGAAACGCTGCAGAGAAAAGGCACGAACAAGGTTGGGTAGATGTATTGATAGACAATATGCCCGATTTATTGAAACGTGTTCGCGAGGCTCAGAAAAACGAAGAGGTAGTTTCTATCGCTTATGTGGGCAACGTGGTGGAAATTTGGGAAGCCTTTTACGATGAAAATATTTTCATTCATGTAGGATCAGATCAAACTTCACTTCACAATCCTTTTGCAGGTGGATATTATCCTATGGATATTTCGTTTGAAACATCGAATGAGATGATGGCCAATGAGCCAGAAAAATTCAAACAAGAAGTTCAGAAAACATTAGTACGTCATGCCGCTGCAGTCAATAAGCACAGTGCTCGCGGAACCTACTTCTTCGATTATGGCAACGCCTTTTTACTAGAATGTTCTAGAGCTGGTGCTGATGTTATGGCGGATAACAATATCGATTTTAAGTACCCTTCTTATGTACAAGATATATTGGGACCAATGTGTTTCGATTATGGTTTTGGTCCTTTCCGTTGGGTTTGTTCATCAGGAAAGCCAGAAGATTTGGCCAAGTCGGATGCGATAGCCGCCAAAGTTTTGCAAGAACTTAAGAAAACAGCTCCTGAAGAAATCCAGCAACAAATGGAAGATAACATCCAGTGGATTTTGGAAGCTCAGAAAAACAAAATGGTAGTGGGTTCACAAGCCCGTATTTTATATTCTGATGCGGAAGGGAGGATAGAAATTGCTCGTGCTTTTAACGCAGCCATAGCGTCTGGAGAAATTTCAGCGCCTATAGTTTTAGGAAGAGACCATCACGATGTTAGTGGTACCGATTCACCGTACAGAGAAACTAGCAATATTTATGACGGTAGCCAGTTTACAGCCGACATGTCCATACACAATGTTATAGGCGATTCGTTTAGAGGCGCTACATGGGTTTCTATTCACAACGGTGGCGGAGTAGGCTGGGGCGAAGTAAGCAACGGTGGATTTGGAATGCTATTAGACGGAACACCCGAAGCAAAAAGCAGATTGGAGAAAATGTTGTTTTACGATGTGAACAATGGCATTGCTCGCCGATCTTGGGCAAGAAACGACCATGCGCGTTTTGCGATCGAAAGAGAAATGAAACGCTCACCAAACCTAAAAGTTACCTTGGCTCAATCTGTTGAGGATAATTTAATTGAAGACTTGTTTTAATCGTGAATCAGATTTAATGCGAAGCTTTGTGGCATAAAAAAGTAAGCTTAGAAAAATACAGTGAAAAAGGCCTGAACAAATATGCTGTTTGAGAACATTGTTTGAGTTCATATTTGTTGGGCTTTGAACGCTTATTTTTCAAGAGCTTTTTTCAGCCATAGCCTTTTGTTTCTTTTGGGCTAAGACAAAAGAAAATGAAAGGGGGCAGTTTTGATAATAGTAGGTGTTGCAGCCAATTAGAAATTGATTTTATGATTAAGATGATGAGATTATTACTGATTTTTTTGATGCCGTGGCTAGTGATTTCTTGCGGCGAAATAGAACCGGAGCTGAGTGTAAAAGGGCACTGGTATTATTGTGACGAGAACTTGGGTTATACTGAAATAATAGTAACTGATAGCTCTCTATATCAATTGTCGAATGAAACATTTGGGATGACGCCAGTTGTTATTGAGCAAATTTCTAATAAAGAAATTCAAGTTGATGGTATTAGTACAATAGAACTGGTCTCTCCAAATGAAGCCGTCTCAATTTTTGAAAACGAGAAGAGAATGATGCATCGTTTAGAAAGCGATGTACAGGAATTTGACGATTACGCGTGTGATTTGAACCTAAGTTACTTCGCTTTTCGAGGCATTCTGTACAATGAATTTGCTATACGATCAATAAAATATGGAAATAAATGCCCAACAACGCTTCATTCAGGGCTTCAAACTGTTGAGTTAGCAACATTAGATTTATCTGAACCTGAACTAGAAAAAGAATTAGGGGGAATCATTCAACCAATTCGAAGGTTCGAAGGTGAATTTCAAATCTTAAGTGATACAATAGAATCCCAATCCGAACTACAGTCCATTGAGTTTTCCAGCGACTCTACAAAGGCATTATTGACATTAGATGTTTGGGAAAATACGATGTCAGATTTTGAAATTGATGTTCATCTGGATTCAGCCAAAGTAATTCAGATAGAAAGCTATCATCATAATGAAATTTGCAAAGAATACAGCACTATCAGGTTGTCGATATTGATAGAATTTGAACGTAAACTAAACTTTAAAGCCATTGTATACAATGGAGAAATACTCCAATAATATGCCAAACTCAAAAACCATAATAGGTCCTTTTTCACAATTACTAAGCATGCGCAACTTGCCCAAAAAAGGGGCGATGAAAGACGAGTTGCTTGAAATTATTCCCAATGGTGGAATTGTTGTTGCCGATGGATTGATTCAAGAAATTGGTGATTTCAAAGCCTTGTGCATTCAGCATGCGACAGCAATTATTGAGTGCATAGAAAGCGATATGGTTGCGCTTCCTGGGCTTATTGATGCTCATACGCACATTAGTTTTGGAGGAACTCGTGCTGCCGATTTTGCAGCTCGAAATGGTGGTGTAAGTTATTTAGAGATAGCCAAAGCAGGTGGTGGTATTTGGAGTACCGTTACCCAAACCCGCGCCGCTAGTCAAGAAAAATTGGCGGAATTGACACAGCAACGCCTCGATAAATTATTGCAAAATGGCATTACCACTGTTGAAGCCAAAAGTGGGTATGGACTCAATGTTGAACAAGAACTTAAAATATTACGAGCCATAAACCAAGCCAAAAACCTACATGCCGTAGATGTTGTACCTACTTGTTTGGCGGCGCATATGGTCCCAAAAGATTTTGACGGATCGGAAGAAGAGTATCTCGATATTTTGTTGAACGAATTGGTTCCTCAAATAAAAGAAGAAGGACTATGCAATCGTTTCGACGTGTTTATTGAAGATTCGGCTTTTGGAATAGAAAGCAGTAAAATATACCTCAATGCCTTGAAGTCACAAGGTTTTGAAATTACAGTTCATGGCGATCAGTTTACAACTGGCGGCAGCAAAGTAGCTGTAGAAGTTGGCGCACTCAGTGTAGACCATTTAGAAGTAAGCGGCGATGAAGAAATTGCTCTTTTAGCAAAAAGCGATGTAGTACCTGTTGCATTGCCAGGAGCCTCTATAGGTCTGGGCTGCAGTTTTACACCTGCTAGAAAACTATTGGATGCCGGTTGTTCATTGGCCATAGCATCGGATTGGAACCCAGGTTCAGCACCACAAGGCAATTTGGTAGCGCAAGCATCTATATTGTGTACGTTCCAAAAATTGAGTGCCGTGGAAGTTTTAGCGGGAATAACGGTTAGAGCAGCTCGTGCACTTGGTTTGAAAGATAGAGGTGTTTTAGAGCAAGGCATGTTGGCCGATATGGTTGCTTTTCCTGGAACTGATTACAGAGAAATATTATACCAACAAGGCGAATTGAAAGCTTCTGCAGTTTGGAAAAACGGAGAGCGAAAATCATGATGAATTACAAAAAACCGGAAGAGAAAAATTGGATAGGTCGTGTAAGTTTAAACTCCGATGCTTATTGGCACGAGGCCGTAGAGTTGGTAGATCTTTCCGAACGCGATTTTGATGAATTGGATTTAGAAGGGCATCCTGTAGCATTGCTTGGTTATGCTGCTGACGAAGGTGTAAAACGAAATTTGGGTCGAGTAGGTGCCATAAATGGGCCAGAACACATTCGCACCAATTTGGGCAAATTGCCCATTCATTTTGCCAACAACAACATTTTCGATTTTGGTGATATTACTTGCGAAGAGCATAGTATGGAAGGCGGACAAGCTGTGTTGGCCAATACAGTATCTCAATTGATAGATGCTGGTATGTTTCCTATTGTAATGGGTGGTGGACACGATATCGCTTTCGGTCACTTTGTAGGCATATCCAATTCGGCTATTGCACAGGGTAAAAGCATTGGCATCATCAATTTTGATGCGCATTTCGATTTACGTGCAGTAGAAGAAGGCAATTCGGGAACACCGTTTTATCAAATAAAGCAACGATTAGAAAAAGCAGGGTCTGATTTTCATTACCTCGCTGTTGGTATTCAAGAGCAAGGCAATACAGCCGAATTGTTTGATTATGCCAACACTATTGGTACACACTATATACTTGCCGAAGATTGTACCGATGTTCATATAGAATCGGTGACAGAAAAAGTACAGAATTTTGTAATGGATGTTGATTGTGTTTACATCACTATCGATATGGATGGTTTTTCATCGGCTTATGCACCTGGAGTAAGCGCACCTTCTGCTTTTGGATTTTCTCCGACATTGGTCCAGTCGGTTTTGAAATCCATTCTTACCACCGGAAAAGTTATTTCGACCGATATAGCAGAGTTGAATCCAGAATTCGATCAAGATGGTTGCACAGCAAAATTAGCCGCTAGATTGGTAGATATTTTGGCTAGAAATAGGAAATAAGTAAAAATATATACACGTTCAAAAACTAAAAAAGCCACATCAGTAATGATGTGGCTTTTTTAGTAATTCTATTTTAAATATTAATTAGTGTATAGCAATCCGTGTAACTGTTGAGTAAACAGCATTGCTAATGTGCAACATGTAATTGCCTTTAGTAAAGTCGCTAAGATCCAATAGAGTTGTGTTGTCTATAGTGGAGGTTTGGTGTATCTTTTTACCTCTAGTATCGTATACCTCAATGATGCTATTTTGATGGTTGTTACTAAGATTTACGGTAAACAAACCATTGCTAGGATTAGGGTAAACCATTGCTTGTAAGTTATCGGTGTTGTCAATACCAACGGTAGAAGATACAGCAATACAGCCTGAAGTGATAGAGCAAGTTGCACTTGATAAAACAACGGCATAGTTGCCTACAACAGTTGGTGTAAAGCTCTGTTGGTCCGCTCCTTGTACGGGCGTGCCATTGTCACAATTGATCCATTGGTAGGCGTAGCCATCAGCATTGGCAGTAAGTACGCCTGCATCAAAAGAAACGCTGTTGTCTATGCTTTCTTTGTTGATGGCTAAAACTAAGGTTACTATGCTATCACATCCATTTTCTGCGGCTAATGTTGTAGTATAAGTGCCAGATTCACTGTATTCAACACCATTTAGTGGCCAAGTAAAGTTGTTGCAAGCACTAATGCTATCGGTGCTGCTAAAGCTTTGTTTAACAGTTAATGTAAAACTTCTTACGTCTTTTTCTACCCCATCGGTTACGGTAACAATAACGGTACAAGTACCATAAGCGTCTTCAGGGGGTGTAATCGTAAGGTTACGCTTTATGGCTGTTCCGGTAGATTTATCGTCTTGGTTGAAATTGTATTTCACGCTGGTGTTGGGCACAAGTGCAGAGTTGGTAGAAGATGTGGTAACAATCATGTTATCGCCATCAATATCGCTTACGTTGAAGTAAATAGTAGGACTTACTGAATTGGCACACATGCTTACATCTTTATTGAAAGGCGTAATGGAAGGTTTGTTGTTGTCTGGCTTGGGTTCAAAGTATTCGTAAGCGCCCATATCTACGGTGGTGTTTTGAATTCGTAGGTTGCCTAAAAAGTCGGTGTTTATACCATTGGGTATAAGATTATTGTCACCAGTATTGATACAAGGCGAAAGAGCACTAAGTCTTAATCCATCGTCGTTGGTGCCAAAAATATCATCGGCACCGTCGAGGTCGATGGCATCTACAAACAAGGGAATATCGGAAATGTTGTTGGCTGAGGCAGCGTACAAATGAAGCGCTGTAACAAAACGACTATTGGTTACAATAGAGTTAGAGAAATCACCAAAAAAATCGTTGCTGTGGTTGAAAATAGAGTTGTTTATTGTAATAGTATTTACCTCGTTATAAATGCCATCGCCATAATTAGCTGTATTGTGACTGAAGGTTGAATTGTTAATAGTAATGTAAGAATCATGTAGGTTGTAACAGCCTCCACCTGAAGTGTTTGCGTTATTATTGGCGATTATTGAATTGGTAATTGTTAATCTAGAGTTTCCAAAATTTAATATAGCTCCCCCATAATTAGACGAATTACTTAATAATGTTGAATTTGATATTTCCATTTGACTGTTTTGGAGTGTAATTCCTCCGCCTTGATAGGCGGTGTTACCTAATAATGTTGAATTTGATACTTCAGCATAACCATTTATTAAGCATACCCCACCACTAAGTCGGCCGTAATTATCTTTTATTATGCAGTTCCTAATGATTGTGTAATATGAATTAGCAATGGCTACACCTCCACCAGTAGAATTTGGGTAATAATTATCATTGTCCGTATAACCACCTGTTACAGTAAAGCCATCTAAAGCTACAGGTGAGTTTAAATTAAGAATTGTGACAACATTGCGACTATTATCAGTATTCAAAATTCCGTTTTGATCAATATCGCCACTAAGTATGGTTGGGTTGTTTATTACATCTCGTTGCGAAAGCGTAGTTTCGTTTCCTTTAAATCCTCCATACAGAGCCATGTTATCCTTCAGCATGAAAGTTTCATTTCTGATTGAGGTATTGGATGGGTAATACGTGCCTTCTGCAACCCAAATGTTTACAAGTAACCCGTTGGCATTGGCTATGGCATCTTGTAGGTCGTTATAAGCATTTGCCCAGCTTGTTCCATCGTTATTGCCTATTGCGTCAACATCCACAAATACTGTTGTAGCGGCTGATTTGAGATTATTGGCAAAGGATTTCTTTTTTGATTCAGAAACGGGGACAAAACCAGTGCTTATTGGTGCTATAGTTCCAATAATGGTGGGGTCAAAAGAGGGAGTGATTACTTTAATTGATGATGCAGTTGGTGTTTGAGCATTCAATATGCCGCCTGCACATACTAGGGCAAAACAAAGTTTTGTCGCACTAATCAATGATTTTAACATGTGTTTTGGTAGTAGGATTTATTTCGCAAAATTAAGGAAAATGGACGTAAAATATGCATGTATAAAATTCACGAACTATTAGTGATATAGTAGTTTTGTGTTATTGTATATATGAGTTGAGACCTATTGATCTAGAGTTTTTTTTAAACTAAAAAGCCACATCTACTTATACGTTGATGTGGCTTTTTGAATGCTATTTCTTTATATAAAGTAACTTATTCTGGTCTTCTAGGTCTGGGTTTTCGGCTTGCGCTTCCACTCCCACTTGAGTTTCTACTGCTCGGCTTGTTTCTGCTTGAAGAACCACCACCTCTGTTGCCTCCACCATCTTGTCTTGGGCTTCTTCCCTGACGTTGTGGTTTTTTTGGAGCAATTGCCGGAGCATCAAGAACGGATTGACTAAAGAAAGGATGTTGGTCAACAACAGGTATTTCTTGTTTGATCAGTTTTTCTATATCGCGTAAATAGGTTTTTTCTTCGTGATCGCAAAACGAAATGGCAACACCACTTGCTTGAGCTCTACCTGTACGACCAATACGGTGCACATATGTTTCAGGTACGTTAGGTAAATCGTAATTCACAACCAACGAAAGTCCATCAACATCAATTCCTCTTGCTGCAATATCTGTAGCGATAAGTACTTTGGTGCTTCCGTCTTTGAAGTTTTTTAGTGCTTTCTGACGGGCATTTTGTGTTTTGTTACCGTGAATGGCTTCGGCTGTAATGTTAAAACCTTCCAGCATTTTTACAACTTTATTCGCTCCGTGTTTGGTTCTAGAAAAAACCAATGTACTAGCCATATTGTTTGCTTCAACTAAGTGGGCCAATAGCTTTACTTTATCGCCTTTAGGCACATAGTATAAAGCTTGTTCAACACGTTCGGCAGTAGCTTGCTCTGGCTTTATAGTTACGCGTTCTGGGTTACCCAGTATTTTCTGACTCAACTCAACAATACTCTTTGCCATGGTGGCAGAGAAAAACAATGATTGTCGTTTTACAGGCAGTTTAGCGATTACTTTTTTAATGTCGTGAATAAAGCCCATATCCAACATTTGGTCAGCTTCATCCAATACAAAGTATTCAATGTCTTTTAAGTTGATGTAGCCTTGGCTCATTAGATCCAACAGCCTTCCGGGTGTAGCGACTAGAATGTCCACACCTCTATTTAGAGCCTGTGTTTGCGCACCTTGTTTAACACCACCAAAAATAACGGTGTTCTTAAGCGATGTGTTTTTACTGTAAGCTGAAAAACTTTCGCCTATTTGTAAGGCAAGTTCACGTGTTGGAGTTACTATAAGTGCTTTTATTTTTTTCTGTCCTTTATTGTTTTCAGAATTGTATAAATGCTGAATAATAGGTATTGAAAATGCTGCGGTTTTACCAGTTCCAGTTTGAGCGCAGCCCAAAAGGTCTTTTTTGTTGAGTAAAATCGGAATAGATTGTGCTTGAATTGGCGTAGGAGTTGTGTATCCTTGAGCTTCAAGTGCTCTTAAAATAGGGTCTATCAAACCCAAATCTTTGAATGTCATTAACTGTAATAAGTTACAAAGATACGCCAATTCGGCCGTCTAAGTTGTTAAGCATTGTCAGGAAGGTATTCTTTAATAACCTCTGTAAGCATAGTAGCTGTTAAAGGCTTGTGCAAGAAATTTCGAATAGAACCATAATCTTTAGCTTTTGCTGCATCGTCTGGATTGAGTGATGTGGTCAGCATTATCATTATAGCACTTCCTTTTTGATCTTCACCAAGGTCTTTGTATTTCTCCAAAAATTCCCACCCATTCATGCCGGGCATATTGATGTCCAGAAAAATTAGATCGGGTTGTACAAAGGCGCCATTTTCTTTTGTTGTAAGAAAATTCAAGGCATCTTGTCCGCTTTCTACAGCTACAATTTTTTCTGTTACATTTTCTTGATTGATAACCATTTCGTGAATGAAGTTTGTTGCTTCATCATCGTCGATTAATAATATGCAGTTTAATTTTGTCTTCATGTTGCGTATGGTATTGTGAAGTAAAATTTACTCCCTTCATTTAATGTTGATGTTAGCCAAATAGAACCGCCATGCAGTGTTACTACTTTCTGACAATGGGAAAGTCCTATACCTGCTCCTTCATAGGCGTTTCGCGAATGGAGTCGTTGAAAAATTAGGAATATTTTTTTGAAATGCTCCTCTTCTATGCCAATTCCGTTGTCGGAAACACAAAATTGCCAAAACCCTACTTTTCTATCAGCAGTAATTTCTATTTCAGACTCTCTATCGGGATGTTTGAATCGGATGGAATTCAAAACAAGATTCTGAAGTAGGATTCTCATTTCCATTTCAAATGCAAAAATTTGGGGTAGATTTTCTCCGCGTAAGGTTACATGACTTAAGTCATAAGTAGATGAAATATCAGATTTCAAGTCGTTTACTATGCCCTGAGTATCCACAAGGCTTAATTTTTTTATGCGACCAAGTCTTGAATAATCTAATATGCCATTTATGAGCAAACTCATTCGTGTTGATGAATCTGAAACAAACGAAAGGTATTTCAGGCCTTTTTCATCTAAGGTTGTTTCATAGTCGCGTTTGAATAAATCCACAAAACTTTTAATGGTTCTCAAAGGCTCTTGTAAATCGTGAGAAGTGATATAAACAAATTGTTCTAATTCTTTGTTTCGCGATTCAATCTCTTTGGTACGTTCGCGTATTTTTTGCTCTAATTTTTCCTTAGAAAGCGATAAGCTTGTAAAACTTTTCTTTGCGATGCCTACCAATGCAGTACATATCCAAATAACGAGTATTGAAATGATACGATTGATACCGGCAGACATAACGGAAACATCTTCAACCGGAGAATAAACAAACCCAACGATAATAAGTATAGTGCAAATTATACCAGTAATTACAGGGGCTTTATTTCCTGGGAAAATCCAGCTATAAAGTATAAGTATAGAATACACAGCACCAACGGCATAACCAAGTGGTGTATTCAAATCGATAATCAAAATGATGCAACAAACTATTACTGCTAGAATAACTATGGGTAATAATTGTAACCAATTTTGTTTTGTTGAATCAATTCCCATAGCGTTGTTTCAAAATATCAATCTCGGCTCTTAAATCGCGAATGGTATTGTTTTTTTCTTTCAAATCTTGCAACCATTTAGCTTCATTCTCTTTTACCAATTCCTTTAACGAAGTGTCGCTCGATTTAGTGGCAAAATCCAAAGCTTTAGGTAAATCTCGGATTAAAGAAAAGGCAGTAAACATACTAACAACCGCAGTAACAAAGCGGAGGATGGCACTTAATCTGTAGGCTGGCCACCAAAATATAATAGCGTCTAATAAATGGGTTGCTCCGCACAGTATAATGAAAGCGCCAAATAGCCAAAAAACAGGTAAAAAGGGTAATGAAGGTCGTTGTTGAATAAACCAAATAAGAATAACTGGTATTAAAAAGTAAGCTAGCCAAATAGTGATGTCGCTCAAGATATACAACCAACCATGGAAATCGCTCCATTTACCGCAAATCCATCTTGGTGGCCAATCGCTAGTTCCTAATATATTGGTGAAAAATTCAATTAATTGATCCATAATTTAGTGTCACATATTTGCAGGATAAGAGGCTTAAAAAGGGAAGCTCTCATAGTTGTATGTTATCCGCAGATTAGTTTACTAAAGGTAGGGTATGTTAAGTGAAGAACAATGGGTATATATCAAAGAAATTAGCGGAAAGATGTGCTGTGACAGGTTATTTATCGAGTAGGATTTTTTGACAAATAGAAAAGGCTCCCCAAAAAATGAGAAGCCTTTCAAAAAACCAAGTGGAGATAGTCGGAATCGAACCGACGACCTCTTGACTGCCAGTCAAACGCTCTAGCCAACTGAGCTATACCCCCTTAGTCCGGGCAAATATATACTTTTTTTGTCCCTAGAGTCGCTTCATTTTCGGAAACTACAATCGATGCATTTTTACCTACCAATAAATGCCCTAATTATCCGTTTTGAATCGAAAACAGAATGCTAATACTCCTTTGTTTAATCCTACTAAATTTGTGACCATGCGTCGTGCTCCACTTTTACTTTTACTACTATCCTATATGGGCTTGTCAGGTCAAATTAGTTCGCCACTAGGCCAATGGCAAGATTACCCATCGTATACCAATTTGAATTCTATCAGCATTTCAGCTTCGGGTATAGTTGCGGCTTCAGGTACGGCTATCTTTTATTATAATCTCGACGATGGCAGCTTACAAACGTTCACCAAAGTCGATGGATTGAGTAGTTCTAACATCAGTGCAATAGAATACATATCAGATTCTAAATCTACCTATGTAGGATATGCTGATGGGAATATTGATGTTATAAGTTCAGATGGCAACGTTGCCAATATTGGCGATTTGGTACGTAGTACTTTGATTGGGGATAAAACCATCAATGGATTTAAAAAAGTTGGAAATGACATTTGGGTGTATACTGCACTAGGCATTTTGGTAGTCGACCCTAAAACAAATTTTATTAAAGACACGTATCGATTTGGAGACAATGGTGCGAGTATTGATGTAAAAGACATAGCATTGGTAAACGATACTATTTGGGCTGCTACTTCCATTGGATTGTATAAAGCAGGAGTAAACGATAACTTTTTAGCCAATTTTCAGAACTGGAATAAAGAAACGATAACATCAGCGTCATCTCAAACATTCAATGAAATTGAATACTTCAATGGCAAAATCTATGTGAATTACAACTCTGGATCGTGGCCTAACGATGTTATGTTTGAAAGAAACGAATTTGGCAATGCCTTCGAAATATCAACCATCATTTCCGGATATCAATGCAAGGGATTAAAAACGACCGACAATGCATTGCTTGTAAGTGATTTGTATGCGACTTCTGTTTTCAACTCCAACTTTGATCGTGTTGCTTTTTCAGCTGATTTTGAATCGAACACAGTATTGATTAACGATGCCGTATTCAAAAATGGTACGCTTTATCAGGCTACTTCTCGAAATGCCGTTATCCGTTCTGCCAATGGTGTTCAAGAAAAAATCCAACCCAATGGTCCTCAAAGCAATAGTATATGGCAAGTTGAATACAATAATGGAGTTTTGGCTATTGCCGGTGGTGGCGTAGGGTCTACCCATTCCAATAACTTTAGCAGAGAAGGTTTTTCGTATTTAAATGCCACGGGTCAATGGAGCAACCATCCTTTTGAAGGAAGTGAGTTGGGTAGTTTTGCCGATGCTCTTTCTATTACCATCGACCCAAGAGATGAGAATCACTATTTTGTAGGAACCTACGGTTATGGGCTGTTAGAATTTCAGGAAAATGAATTGATAAAGGTCCATGACTTCAGCAATAGCTCGTTGGAAGATAGACCGCAATCGCCTGGCGCAACTTACCCCAACCATGTAGAGTTTGATGCTTCTGGAAATTTGTGGGTAATCAACAGTTTTGCGTCTAAGCCCGTTAAAGTATTTACAACCGAAAGCAATTGGCTCGAATTTGAAGTCGATCCAGCTACGGGAAATCGTAATTTGTTTACGTTTTCAAGCTTCGATGTTACGAGCAACAACCAAGTTTGGATAACAAAATACAGAGATGGAATAACGGTAGTAGATGTTGGTGATTTGAGTACCATTGCCGACGATCAAACCCGTTTTTTGACAACAACTTTTGGTCAAGGGGGGCTGCCTAGTGCGGATGTTAAATGCGTAGCGGAAGATAATGATGGCGCCATATGGTGCGGAAGCGATAAAGGTATTTTTGTGTACTACAATCCTTTAGGCATTTTTACAAACGGAGAGCTGAATGCTCAACAAATATTGATTGAGCAAGACGGCAATGTTCAAATTGTATTAGAAACCGAACAAGTAAATGACATCTATATCGATGGAGGAAATAGAAAATGGATCGCAACAGAAAGTTCTGGCTTGTATTTGTTAAGTGCCAATGGTGAAGAACAAATAGCTCATTATACATTCGAAAACAGTCCACTGATTAGCAATACCATTTTTAGCATAAGCATGAACAACACTACAGGAGAACTTTTTATCGGTACGGATAAAGGTTTGCAAAGTTTTCAGACGGATGCAAAACGCCCAGAGTTTGGTGACGATATAGCGCTTAGAATTTATCCTAGCCCAATTCGAAAAGAGTACACAGAGCCAGTTGTCATCGAAGGCTTTGCTTCCTCATCCGAATTCACAATAACCAATGCTACAGGTCAACTTGTTTTTAGAGGCGAAACCAACGGAGGTAGAGCAGCTTGGAATTACCAAGACTTAAGAGGAAAGGAAGTGCAGTCTGGTGTGTATTTTGTTTTTGCTCAAGACGATTTAGGTCTAGAAACTCGAAAAGGTAAGTTCCTTCTTTTCCGCTAATGCGCAAAAACGATAAAGCATTTTTACTGCGGATGATTAAGTACGGTGATACGAGTGCCGTGCTCGATTTTTTTACCCAAAATTCTGGCCGAATACAGCTGATGGGTAAGGGAGTTATGAATCAAAAAAAGCGTCAAAATCTTTTTCTACTCTCCGAAAATGAAATTGAATATGGCAACAGTAGAAATGCCGATAGTTTAGGCAATAGTTACAAAATCACGCCCATTACAATTTGCGCTGAAGCTTATGCCAACCCAATAGTAGCCAACTTATTGTTGTTTGTAGCCGAGTTTTATGTGCAGAATACAGAAAACAATCATCAAGACAATGCTATGTATAGTTTGTTGGAATGGAGTGTGTCACGGTTAGAGTCGGGTAAAAACATTCGCTGGTTCCCTCAAGAGTTTTTGCATCATTGGGGAATTATTGGTGGTTCCGATTGGCAGGTGTTGTGGAAAGAAGCATTGATGATGAACAACGATAAGGAATGCAATGTCAACTTATATCCGTCATCTTCTTGCGCTATCGGTGAACTCAACTCGAAACAACTTCGTCGTTGGGCCTTTCAATTAACCTTGCAGGTATTAAAAGAATACGATTTGGTAAAATCCACTGATTATAAGTCGATAGATGTGCTCTTTGGTGGGTAAAGTTCAACCAACATAACTTTTGCAGTTTTCGCTTTTGCCTTTCAACAATGTTGGCTAATTAATGCCAAAGCGGTATTAACAAGTTGTTAACAAACATGATATAAGAATTATCTTCGTGCACGTCAAGTTTCACGTATGAAAAAATCTTTACTCCTTGCTTGTAGTTTTATTGCGGCAACCTTTTGCGGAACAACCCTTTCTGCTCAACAAACTTTAGAATGTTCACAACACGATGTTGTAGAAGCACTATATGATGAAAATCCAGAAATGAGAGCTGAATACCAAAGCTATTATGATGGGTTAATCAAACAATCGAAATTACCACGATCTAAAAAAGAAGATTTGTATGTAATACCGGTCGTATTTCATATCGTTTACGATGGCGCCGGTAGCCAAATTGAAAACCTTTCGTACGAGCAAATTGAAGATGCAGTTGAAACCATGAACTTGGAATTCAACAAAGAAAATTCAGCTGCTGCCAATATTAAAGCCGAATTTAAAGACATCGCGGCTGATTGCAATATTCAATTTCGTTTGGCTACAATAGATCCTCAAGGTAATTGTACCAATGGTGTAATGCGTTACGACGATAGTAGAACCAATTCTGCCGGCGATGAAGTGAAAACTGGCCGTCAGTGGGATACTGAAAAATACCTTAACATTTATACGGTACGAGTTATTGCAAGTGGTGCTGCTGGATATGCTTATTTCCCAGCAAATAATAATTCATCAAGAGATGGTATCGTTATTCTTCACAACTATGTTGGTAGAATAGGTACTGGAAACGCCAACAGATCATCTGCTTTAACGCACGAAGTTGGTCACTACCTTGCATTGCCACACGTATGGGGTAATGGAAATAACCCTGGAGATCCATCATTATGCAATGGAGATGACGGCATTAGCGACACACCATTAACGACAGGAAACAGAACATGTAACTTGAATGTAGAGACTTGTGGTTCGTTAGACAACGTGCAAAACTTCATGGAATATGCTTACTGTTATGCCAACTATACAGAAGGTCAAAAATCAGTAATGAGAGCGGCTTTAGAAAGCTCAAGAGCTGGTCGTAATAATTTATGGACTGCAGCTAATTTAGCAGCAACAGGTACCGATTACCCAAGAGGTGTTGTGCCTTCAGTATTGTGTAATTCAGATTTCCAAAAATCGTTTGACGATGCTATTTGCCCAGGTACCGAGTTGGATTTCATCAACTTAAGCTACAGTGGAGACGATTTGACGTATATGTGGACTTTCGAAAATGGAACACCATCAACATCTACAGATAAGAATCCAAGTGTTGTTTACAGTATATCGGGTCAACACGATGTTACCTTAGTAGTTAGCGATGGAAATTCTTCAATTACAGAAGTAAAAGAAAACTATGTATCGGTATTAGAAGCAGGTGCTTTAGTTTATCCATATACTACCGACTTAATTGGAGTAGAAGTTGATGGCAACGAATTCTCTGTAGACAACCCAGATGAAGATGCTAGAACTTGGTTAAAAAATACAACAGTAGGTTTTAATGATGACGAATGCTTTTTTATAGAAAACAGAATCAACCCAACAGATAAAAAGGATTATCTAGTTTCTAATACAATGAATACAACGGGTATTGAAGAGTTTTATATTTCATTCCGTTATGCTTATTCAGAACGATCTTCTTCTGGAAACAGCGACCAATTAAGAGTTCAGGTATCTAGAGATTGTGGTGAAAATTGGTCAACTAGAAAGTCTATTCGAGGTAACACTTTAATTACAGCCGATAGAATTTCTACAAAGTTTACTCCAGAAACAGAAGATTGGAAAATTGGTTTTGCGAAAATCACAAACTATGCTTCTTCAGGTTTCCGTTTCAGATTTGAATGGACAAGTGGTGGTGGAAACAATATTTATATTGACGATATCAATGTTTCTAATAGTGCTCTTTCTATAGAAGATATTTTAGAAAGTAACCTTTCAGTATACCCTAACCCTGCCAACGATGTATTGTTTATTGAAGGAGTTGAATCTGGTGAGTTTAGCCTTATAAATATTGCGGGTAAAGAAGTACTAAACGGACAATTATCAAACAATAAAAACATGCTTGAGGTAAATGAATTGCCTTCAGGATTGTATTTACTTAAAGTAGTTTCAGGTGCTGCTGTTGTTACAAAACGAGTAGTTATCAAATAAAAATTATGAAAAGAAAAATATTCTCATTATTAGGGGCTGTAGCCTTATTCTTTAGCGTAAATGCACAAGAAAAATGCCTCACAGTTACTCCTTGGAACGAACCAGAAGTAATTGCTAAATCTACTCCAGCCGAGTTAGAAGCAATGGAGGCTAACTATTATAAACAACTAGCCGATTACCAGAAAATTGCCAAACTAAATCAAGGTAAAAAAGCTGAGTTATTACGCATACCTATGGTTGTGCACGTGATACACAATTACGGACCAGAAAACGTTACAGATCAAGCCATCAATCAGTTGGTGAACATCTTGAACGATGATTTCAATGCACGTTACCCAAACAAGTCGGATGTTTACGATGAGTTTCAAGACATCTTAGGAAACACGGAAGTTGAGTTTCGTTTGGCTAAAAAAGGTCCTAATGGCGAATGTGTAAGTGGTATCAACCGTGTTGCCGTTGACGACCCGTATTTTTCAAATTTCTCTGATGGTCAAAATAGAATTGAAAACATCAAAAGACAAATAAACTGGAATACAGCAAAGTATATGAATATTTACATTGTTGGTTCTATTGCTAGTGCAGGCGGTGGTGGAGTTATTGCAGGATACGCCACGTTTCCTAGATCAACACCTTTTGATACCGATGGATTTGTTACAATCTATAACGGATTGGGCGAACATGGTGGAACATCTTCTCACGAAATTGGCCATTACTTAGGTCTGCAACACACATTTGTTGGAACTGTGGAAAGTGCAAACAACTGTGGTCTTTCTGATGGAGTAGATGATACTCCTACAACTATTGGTTACTACAGTACATGTCCATCTAAAGCAAACTCTGTTTCTTGTGGTTCTTTGGACAATATGCGCAACATCATGGATTATGGTCGTTGTGCTGTAAACTTTACATTAGGTCAATCAGCAGTAATGAGAGGCGTATTACAAAACCAACGTTCAGGACTTACTACAGCTCAAAACCTTATTGATACAGGATCGGATTACGATTTAGAAGACACACCACAATTTTT